>JGI12269J14319_10002351_pt1 | contig 18381 bp, 10 predicted proteins | sample PeaSoiSIISIP2007_FD_14319 | JGI IMG/M metagenome (IMG submission 14319) | reverse complement strand
ATGAAGCAGCCCCGCCGTCATAAGGACCGGCGGGGCCATTCGATCTGAGTATCGGAAGCGATACGCCGGTTCAGGCGGTATCGCGCCCGCGATTATCTCTTCGCTTCTTCGCGCACTCCGTTCTCGTGACCGGCATTCGCTTGCTTGTTCTCTTCAGGCCGCTGGCGAGACGACTGCTCCTGATGAGCAGCCGGCTTCTGCTGATGAGAGGCTTGCTGCGGACGCTGCTGCTCCTCACGGCCCTTCTGCTGGACCTGCGCCTGCTCGTTGTGAGTAGCCTGCTGCTGTTGATGAGTGGCCTGCTGCTGACGGTCCTTCTGCTGGACTTGCGCCTGCTGCTGCGTCTGTTGTTCGCGCGCCGCTTGCTGCTGGCGGGTTGCCTCGCTGCGTTGATCGGTTGCAGCCCTCTGCTGATCCCCCTGTTTCTGCTGATTCGATGCCTGCTGTTGGCGATTCTGCTGGTTCTGCTGCTGGACCTGCTGCTGATTCGTGCGGTTGGTTGCCCAATTTTCGCGCATCGGCGCTCGATGGTCCTGCTTTTCGGTATGACTCACCCAGTTTTGGTGTTGGCTAATCCAGTTGGGATGATTGGCGGAAACCCAATTCGGGTTCTGGTTGTACCACCATTCGCCGTAATGCCAGTTGTGCTGGGCGTCGTAGGCGCCGTCCTGGTCAATCCACTGCGAGTTCCACGATATCCAATTCGGATGATTGGAGTAGAAGAAATCAGGATCGTTCTGATGCCACCAATAGGCATCGTGCCAGTTGCCGCTGTAGTCGTAGTCGCCATCTTCGTTGAGCCACAGCGCGTCCATGATCGCCCATTCCGGATGATTGGCGTAGAACCACATGATGTCGTGCTGATGCCACCATCTTGCGCCTCGCCAGGTGTGATTATTGTCGTATGCGCCCCATCCGGCTTCTCCGGGTCCACCGTAGTAGCCCGGGCCGGCATAGCCTGGACCATATTGCGCGAACGCCGGCGCGGCGATCGAGAGCGCCAGAATTGCACCGGACAAGGTAATCGTTTTTTTCCATTTGTTTTTCATCAATTTTATTTCCATGGGCAGCAATACCGTGAGACTGGGTCGTCCCGCGAGAACCTCCTCAAGCCTTATGCTTTGACGATTTGCGATGGTCTAGCGGAACGTGGTCGAAGGCGAGCGGAAAGGCCACTGTTGGGCTGGATCAGAATCGGCCTCGAATCCTATATCGATTCCGACTAGTCGATAATATATTTGGTTATTCGGAATGTCAAAATGACTAATGCATATTAACGTGAATGCGGTGCTCGGGAGAACCGACTGACTAAATATACTATATTACTTAATTTACTATCGGCGGTCGTCGCACAATCAGCCAAGTATAATCCGCACTCGATGCGTGATGCCGTCGTCGGCGAGGACGATTTGCGCCGGGCGCCCGGCGAGCGCGTTGCCGTCGAGTTCCACGCTGCTCACTCCGCGACTAACGGCATGTGGGTTTTCGACCGCGATTTCATATCGGGTCGAGCGGTATCGGTAGACTATCTCGAAGCCCGGCCACTTGCCCGGGATGCATGGATCGATCAGCAGCGTATTGCCGCGGACACGAAAGCCCAATATCCACTCGAGACCCGCCCGATACATCCATCCCGCCGAGCCCGTGTACCAGGTCCATCCTCCCCGCCCGACGTGCGGAGGCATCGAGTACACGTCGGCGCACGCGACGTACGGCTCGACTTTGTAGCGATGGATCCCTGCGCGCGTGTTCGCATGATTGATCGGGTTCAGCAGCGAGAACAGTTCGCCCGCCTTGTCGCCGTCACCGAGCATCGCGAACGCGATGACGGACCACAGCGCGCCGTGTGTGTATTGGCCGCCGTTCTCCCTGATTCCGGGCGGATAGCCCTTGATATATCCGGGGTCCAGCGGAGTGTGATTGAACGGCGGGGTGAATAGCAGCACCAGGCCGTCTTCGCGGCGAACCAGATATTCGTCAACCGCCGCCATCGCGGCAGCGGCACGGACCGGACTTCCGGCGCTGGAGATTACGCTCCACGACTGCGCGATCGAATCGATTCGGCATTCGAGATTGCCGGCCGAGCCGAGCGGCGTCCCGTCATCGAAGTAACCGCGCCGATACCAGTTGCCGTCCCATGCTTCGCGCTCCAGCGATCCCGCAAGCGCAGTTGCGCGACGCCGCCACGTCGAAGCGCGCGCATCCTCGCGGCGGATATCCGCCAACGGCGCAAACGCCTCCAGCGTGGTGTAAAGGAACCAGCCGAGCCAGGTACTCTCGCCCTTGCCCGCCTCGCCGACGTGGTTCATGGCATCGTTCCAGTCGCCCGACCCGAACAGCGGGATTCCGTGGATGCCAACCGCGAGGCTATGGTCGAGCGCCCGCGCGCAGTGTTCGAAGATCGTGCCGCGCTGCTCGGAGACCGTGGGCTGAAAGAACGATTCTTCCTCGCCGGCACGCAGTTCCGGACCGTCAAGGAAGGGCACCGTTTCGTCCAGAATGCCCAGCTCGCCCGTCACCTCTATATAATGATTCACTGCGAACGGCAGCCAGACGCGATCGTCGGCGATGCGGGTGCGGGCTCCCTGTCCCGCGGGCGGAAGCCACCAATGTTGCACGTCGCCAGCGACAAACTGGCGCGCCGCCGCGCGGAGCAACTGCTCCCGCGCCGTCGCGGGCTGCGCCACCGTCAACGCCATCACGTCCTGGAGCTGATCGCGAAAGCCGTACGCGCCGCCCGCCTGGTAGAAGGCCGATCGAGCCCAGACGCGGCACGCCAGGGTCTGATACAGCAGCCATCGATTGAGCATGACGTCCATCGAACGGTCGGGAGTCTTTACCTGCACCGTGTCCAGCAAGCTGTTCCATCGATGCACAGCGGCGGACAAAACCGAATCGAGGTCCGCGTCGCGATATTTTTTAATCGAGGAAATCGCCTCCGCCCTGGTCCCCGCCTCGCCGAGAAAGAAAACGACCTCGGTCACGGCGTTCGGCCTGAGAGACAGGGTCGTTTGCAGCGCCGCGCACGGATCGATCGCGGCTCCGGCTCTGGCGTACAGCGGCTTGCCTTCCGCGAGCGCCGCGGGATTGTCCAGCGTGCCGTTGCGGCCGAGAAACTCAGTTCGGTCCGCCGTCCATGACAGTTGCCGGCCGCTCAAGTCTGCGAATGCGATTCGAATTCCGTATTCGGTGCTGAAGGAGTTGCGCGCGAGTATAGCGTGGGTTTCGGGCTCGATCTCGGTCACGATGAACGGAGCGGATGCGCCGCGCGAAGTGCCGAGCACCCATTCCACGTATGCGGTGATCGACAAACGCCGCGCGCGCGTCGAAAGATTTCGAATCTTCAGCCGCGAGATCTTGATCGAGTCGTCCATCGGCACGTACTGCGTCAACTCGAGTGAAATTCCGTGCGAGGTGTGTTCGAAGACGCTGTAGCCGTGGCCGTGGCGAACGACGTAGGGCGCGACATCCTCGCGAATCGGGATCGCGGTCGGTCCCCACAGTTCATCGGTATCCAGGTCGTGAACGTAGATTACCTCGCCGGGGCGGTCGCTCACCGGATCGTTTGACCACTGCGTAATCTGATGCTGCTGACTGTTGATGGACCAGGTGTAGCCCGCGCCCTCGACCGAGACCTGGAAGCCGAACGAGGGATTTGCGATCACGTTGATCCACGGCGCCGGCGTCCATTGTCCCTCGCCGAGGGTCGTCACGTATTCATGGCCGTCGCCCGCAAACCCGCCCAGTCCGTTGAAAAATTCGAGGTCGCGCCGCGGCGTCGAGATTTCCCCCCCGCCTGCCGCCGGGGTTCGCCGCGGCGGCGGGCCTGCCGCCGGCTCAAACATCTCCAGCCGTTTGACCTGGTCGGATAATGTCCCGCGCCGGCTCAGCAACACCGCTCGCGCCGCAGTCTGCAGAACGTTTCGCACCTCGACCGAAACCAGATCGGAGCGCAGCACGAACACATTTCCGCATGCGCCCTGCCCGTCGGAAGACGACCGCGCCGGATTGGACCGAACCATGGCCTCGAGCGCGATTTGCAGTTCTTGATCGTATGACGGGGGCCGCTCGTTCAGAATCACCAAATCGACGCACAGCCGCTTCATCCGCCAATATTCATGGGCGCGGACCAGCTCGCGCACGATGTCCAAATCCCCTATCTCGTCGATCCGGACCAGCACGATGGGCAGGTCGCCGGAAATCCCGCTGGGCCACAGCTTCGATTGTCCGCCCGCGCCGCGCTTGAGCAGGTCGGACGAAGGCCGCAGGGTCGGATCCGAGTAGATCACGCGATTGGCGATACGCTGAAAAAGATGCGCTTCGTCGGCGTCAACCCGCAGGTGATGCAGTTGCACCTGTGCCTGCGTCCACGCCAGCGTCACCGCGCGCTCGAATGCGGTCGAGTCGTGATGCTTGTCCACCAGGTCGAGCGCTTCGGCCCGCGTCGGCGCGACGATGGTCCAGAACGCGACCCGCGCCGTCGCTCCCGCCTGTATTCGCAGCCGCCGGCGAACGCTGAAGATCGGATCGAGAACGGTCCCCACCGTATCGGAAAGCGGCCGCCCGTCGATCACCGAAATTGCATCGCGGACATCCCGCCCGCGCCCAAGAAAGCGCGCGCGGTCGGTCTCGAACTGTATCTCGCCTACGGACTCTCCTTCGGCCACCGCCAGATGCGCCGCCCAGACCGGCGCCTCGGTGGGCGAGCGGAGTCGCCGGGTCGCCAGCAGCGCGCCGGTCTCGGCATCGAACTCCGTCTGCACGAACATCTTGGAGAAGGCCGGATGCGCAGTGTCCGACGCCTCGGGCGCTAGGACGATTTCGGCGTACGAAGTCAGCTCGACGTCGCGGACGCGATTGCCGAGATTCGAAATCGACACGCGCCGAACTTCGGCGTCATCTTCGGGCGACACTGCAACTTCGAGCGTCGTCGTCATGCTGCCATCGCGCCGCACGATTTCAGCCCGATCCTCGGAGAACTCGACTTCGTAGCTGTCCGCCTCGATGCCGGCCGGTTGAAAACCCGCCGACCAGACCTTGCCGCTGTTCACATCGCGGATGAAGACATAGGTCCCCCACGAATCGCAGGTCACGTCCTCATGCCATCGCGTGACCGCCATCTCGCGCCAGCGGCTGAAGCCCGACCCGGCCGCGGTGATCATCACGGTGTACTTGCCGTTGGATAACAGATGCGTGCGCGGGACCAGATCGTGCGGCGAATGGAACCGGCGAATCGTCGGCGGAGCGCTCTCGCGGACGTTGGCTTCCGTCTTGACCTCTTCGGCACGCGGGCGCGCCACCGCGACGTCACGCGGCGTTCGCTCCTGCAGCAGCAGCTCAGTCGCCTGGATCATGGGTTCGGCGTGAAACCGCGCGCGCATCGCGCCGGTGTTCAGCGCGTCGGCAAGAGCCACCAGCGTCATCCCCTGATGATGCGCCATGTACGCACGCACGATGGCGACGCTCTCACCTTCGGGAACGCGCGACGGCGTGTAGTCCAGCGCCTCGTACCAGCCGAAATGCCCAAGCCCGCCGGCGATTAACAGCCGCGAGAAATTCTGCGCGGCGGCTTCCGGGTCCACCATCGCCGCCAGCGCCGTAGCGTAGGGTGCTATCACCGCGTTCTCGCTAAGTCCCCGCTTCAGCCCGAGTCCGGGCACCCCGAAGTTCGAGTACTGATAGGTGAGCTCGAGGTCGCGCGCGTTGTATGCGGATTCCGAGACACCCCACGGCATCCCAAGCTCGGCGCCGTACTTCATCTGCCGGCGAACAATCAGCCGATTGGTTTGCTCGAGCAGGCTCCCGGCCGGCGCGCGCATCACCAGCGACGGCATCAGGTACTCGAACATCGATCCCGACCATGAAATCAACGCCGAGCCGCGATCGACCGGCGTCATTGCGCGCCCCAGGCGGAACCAGTGCCTGACTGGCACTTCCCCCTTTGCGATTGCGACAAAACTGGCCAGCCGCGCCTCGGAAGCAAGCAAGTCGTAGCAGTTGGATTCGAGGCTCCCGTCCGTGACCCGGTAGCCAATCGACAGCAGTTGGCGCGCGGGATCGAACAGGAAGTCGAACTTCATCGCGTCGAGCATCTTGCCCGCGGTTGCGGCGATCTCGGTCAGTCGCCGCTCGAGCGATTTCGTCGCATCGCGGGCGCGCGTAAGCGCTTCGAGCGTCGAGTCGACTGATCCGGCGGGCACTGCGGCAATTGCGCCGGTGCTGGCCTCAGCGGGGCGCTCGTCGTTCCGGGGCTTCAGGCTGCCGATCGCCTGATCGTACAGGTCCGGCAGATCGCCCAAAGTCGGTATCGAATCGAGCTGGGTTGCAGGGCCGTCGAAAGTCGCGTCGCGAGCACCACGAGTTGACCACGGCTTCAGCAATTCGATGTCGCGTCGATGACTGCGGATGCATGCTCTTAGCGCTTCAGCCCATGCGAGCACGCCGTCGGCGGCGGAGTCGGCGCGCTCCAGCGTCAACGCGCGCGCGATGTCACTGATCGAATCGCTCTGAATCTCAAGTTCCGCCGACCACGCGGTGAGTTCCACCACGGTTCGCGGATCCGACTGGATCAACAGCGCTATGCCGTCGAGCGCTTCCTCCAGCTGCTTTGGAGTGACAGTGTGGCTTCGCCGATCGGCGGTAAGCGGGCCAAGCGACTCGCGAACCAGCGCGATCGAGTCTTCAATTCCCCTGAGCCATTGAATGTCCACAACCGGCCGCGAGATCATCTCGCGGCACGCGTTGCCCAGCGCGATCAGATGCCCCGCGAGATTGCCGCTGTCCACCGACGATACGTACCTGGGGTCCAGCGGCCGCAGGTCGCGCGTGGCGTACCAGTTGTAGAAATGCCCGCGGAACTGCTCCAGGCGCTTCATCGTGTCGAGCGTCGCGCCCAGCCGCTCGACGGTTTCATGCGTTCCGATCCAGCCGAAATCGTGAGCCGCGACGACCGAGAGCAGATACAGTCCAAGGTTGGTGGGCGAAGTCCGATGAGCCAGAACGGGCTTGGGGTCTTCCTGAAAATTGTCCGGCGGCAGCATGGTGTCTTCCGCGGTCACGAACTTCTCGAAAAAACGCCACGTGCGCCGCGCGCTGAGTCGAAGCGCCCTCGTGTTGGCGAGCGAGAGCGGCTGGGTACCCTCGATTCGCGGGGGAAGACTTGCCCATCGCGCGATGGCCGGCGACAGCATCCACAGGATCACGAAGGGAGCCGCGATTATTGCACCGCCCCGACCTGCCCATGCGACGAAGATCGCCGCCGCGGCGCCGAGCGCCGTGCCGCCGGCCATCATCGCGTAAAAGCCGCGAACGTCGAGACGACTCGTCCGCTTGGCCTTCGCCGCGGTCGTCCACTCGAGCATCAAGCGATGACTCACGCACAAACGGTAGAGCGTCCGCGAAATTGCGTCGCTCATCAGCCATGCCTGATGCGCCAGCAAGGTCAGCATCATCGCGAGCTGCGAGAGTCCGACGGCCAGATCGGTGGCGACCGCGCGGATATGGCTGCGCTTGGAGATATCGCGCCGCCGCGGGATGATTCCGGTCAGGAACGGGAGCATCGGCGCGGTCGCGATCGTCGCGACAATGAACCCGGTCCAAATCGCGGCGGCGGCTTCGGGAAGCCGCCATCCCGCCATCAATGCCAGCAACGCCGTCGGCGCCGACAGCGTGCGGCGCAGGTTGTCGATCATTTTCCAGCGCCCCAGGCGCGGGATCGATGACCGGCCGTCGCGCGGGACCGTCGTTGCCGTGCCGGCGTTGGAACCATGCGCACGGCCGACAATCCACGGGATCAATTGCCAGTCGCCGCGGGCCCATCGATGCTGTCTGGCGGCGGCAACGTCGTAGCGCGATGGAAACTCCTCGACCAGCTCGATGTCCGACGCCAATCCCGAGCGCGCGAAAGTTCCTTCGAAAAGATCGTGGCTCAGAAGTGTATTGTCCGGGACGCGCCCCGCCAGCGCCGCTTCGAACATGTCCACATCGTAAATCCCTTTGCCGCTGTAAGAGCCCTCATCCAGAAGATCCTGGTAAACGTCGGAAACTGCGAACGCGTACGGATCCATGCCCCTGGTGCTGGAGAAGACGCGCTGGAAAACCGAACCCTCGCGGCGGGTCGGCAATGCAGCCGTGATTCGCGGCTGCATAACCCCGTGACCTTCGACCACCCGGCCGCGTTGCTTGTCGAATCGTGGAGCGTTCAGCGGATGCGCCATTTTGCCGACCATCCGCTTGGCGGCGCCGCGCGGGATTCGCGTGTCGGCGTCGAGCGTGATCACGTAGCGCACGCCGCCGGGAACCACCGGCGGATGTCCATCCGATGCGATAAACGTCGTATCTGTCGCGCCGCGCACCAGTCGATTCAGCTCGTGCAGCTTGCCGCGCTTGCGCTCCCACCCCATCCACACGCCTTCGGCTTCGTCCCAAACGCGCCGGCGATGGAGCAACAGAAATCGCTTGCCGCCCGGCCCCGGTCCGTGACGTTGGTTCAGGTGCGCTATCCCCGCCGTGGCTGCGGCGAGCAGGTCGTCGTCGCCGGGCGCGGTTTCGCTCGCGGAGTCGGTCCAGTCCGAGAGGATCGCGAAGTAAATCTCGCCGTCCGAACTCGCCAGGTAATGAACCTCGAGACGCTCGATCTGCTCGTCGATCTCGGCGCGCGTGGTCAACAAAGTCGGGATCACGACCATCGTGCGCAGGCTTGGCGGCACGCCATCGTGAAGCTCGAGGGCGGGAATGATAGCGGGACCGATGAAAGTCGTGACCGCCCGATTGACAATCACGACCGCCGCATCGGTTGCGGGGATTATCGCGAGCATCGCGAGAATGAGCCGGGTCCATCCACCGATTTGCGCGTCCGCAACGGCAAGCATGGCGACCGCGACGATGATCGCGGTGACCACCGCGATCGTGCCCAGGTAGCCCATGATTCCTGCGGCCGCGTTGGCGCGAGCTATCCAATCGCGGACTGGAGCGCGAAATCCCAGTTGCTCTTCCAGAGAGTGACGCCCCTCTGAAATCAGGTAGTAGCCCGGATGGTGCTCGCGGCGCGCCCTCGCGCCGTCGCCGTCTGGCACTTCGGACGCCGCACCCCGCGCAGAATCAATCGCGCTTTGAGCAACCTCGATTTCGGTATGCCCCGAACCTCGTGCAAGTTCCTCGATCGCGTGCCGGTAGCGATCGCGCGTGGCAAAGTCCATCGCGGCAAAGTCGCTGGCGGCGCGCAGCACTACATCGACCGCGCTCACGCTCTCGAAGAAATCCGCCCAATCAACCGCGGACATCAGGCGCATGCTCGTGATGACGTTGCGGACGGTAACGTTCATCGCGCCCTGCCCCTGATGCACTTGACGGACGATCTCGTCTGCCGTGGTTCCCTGCGCCAGCAGCCGCTGGTCCAGCCACCGCAGCGCCGGCGTCACCTTGGGATCCTGATCGCGCAGGCGGAGAACCATCTCTACTGCGAAGGAGGCCGACAGCGGCGACTTATCCAAATCCTTGAACACCGCATCTACAGGCTCCGCGGCGCGGCCGTTCGATCCCAGCAGCCGGTTCGCCAGATGGTCGGCCTTTTGGCGTTCCCCACGGCTGTGGCCCATCTGTTCAGCCAAGCGCCGCAGGTTTTCGACCAGCACGATCCTGAGCGTAATCGCGACCGCCCATAGCTCGCCGATCGTCAGCGGCTGCACGCGCTGGTAAGCCTGCACGAACCTGGCGAGCGTCTGCGGATCGAAGTGGCTGTCGGTATGCGCGACGTAGGCCCACGCGATCCCGAAGACGCGCGGATACCCTTCCAGCGGGCCATCGGCGAGCTTGGGCAGTTGCCGATAGAATCCGCGCGGCAGGTCGTCGCGAATTTCGCGAATCTGCTCTTCGACGACATGAAAGTTATCGACCAGCCACTCCGCGGCCGGCGTGATCGCGCGTTCCTCGCGGATTGCGCCCGCGATGCCGCGATACGCCGCGAGCAATACTCGCCCGTTGTCGCGCACGCGCGGCGCAATCGGCCGTCCGCGGCCGGGGTAGGCCGTGACGCGCTGCGCAACCGCCAGCGTCTCGCCATGCTGTTCCAGGCGCTCGACGCTGAACAGTTCCGCACGGATCGGCTCTTCGATATGCGCGAAAGAGGCTGCCGGTCCTTTAGGCGCGCGAAAAAATACCAGGTTCAAAAAAACTTGCCTCTCGATCCGGATGACCCGGCCACGGGCTGACTGATGCGAAAAAAACTGCGCAAACGAAAAATTTGCACGCGATGCGGCGAACAGCGAGCCACCGCGTTCGTGCGTCGCCCGTTTTTTAGAATACCAGAACGCGGGCCGCAAGCCTTGGCATGAAGCTCGCCGGTTTACCTCGCCCGAGTCAGGCTGACGCCTCCATCTGATCGACTACGATGAAGTGTGGAGATGGATCGGCGGGACGAAAGTTACAATTTCTCCGATTCCTCCGTCGCTCTCAGGTGTAGCGGGCGCAGGCGCGACGACTTCTTGGACTGGTGGTCCTGCATGCGGCGCAGGATGTCGTCGAGCGCGCTGACCGCCGCGACAATGTGAGGTCCCTTGTTCAGCATCACGCATTCGGCACGTTCTCCCATCGCCGCGTCAGTGATTTCTGCGCGAGATGCCTGACCTTTTTTGGCGAGAGACTCGAGCACCTGCGTTGCCCATATGACGGGCAAATGCGCCGCCTCGCAGATCCACAGAATTTCCTCCTGAACCTCCGCCAGCCGTTCATAGCCGCACTCCACCGCCAGGTCTCCTCGTGCGATCATGATACCCACTGGTTGCTGGCGCATCGCAGCGAGCATGAGGTTAGGCAAACGCTCGAAGCCTTGGCGCGTCTCGATTTTCAGCACGATTCCCAAATGACCGCCATCAAGCTCCCGCAGGCGCGATTGAAGTTGAACGATGTCGCGCTCATGGCGCACGAATGACATCCCGACCAGGTCCGCGTGTCGAACGATAAACTTAAGGTCTTCGAGATCTTTCGGCGTAAGTGCGGGCAGCTCGATTTTCGTATCGGGCAGATTAATTCCCTTGTCGGCTCCGAGGCGATTCCCGCTTGATTTGGCCTCGGTAATCTCGATGAGAAGCGCGTCAGGCTCGGCCTCCCGCACGAATCCGCCTATCTTGCCGTCGTCGAACCAAATCTTCTCGCCTGCGCGAACCATCGAGAAAACCTCCGGCAGCGTGCACGAGATCGTCGCCGGACTGAGCGTGCGTCCGTCCGAATCGATCGAAGCGCTTTTGCCCACAATGGGTTCGCCCGTGAGCCGCAAGAAGTCGCCTTTGCGAAGCAGGATTCCTTGCTCGCGGCGCGGTAAATCTCGCACCTGCGCTTCGCGCCTTGGGTCGTTGCCCGCGTCGGCGCGCAGCAAAACTGTTCCCGCAGTCACGTATGCGGTTTGGCTGCATCGAGCCCATCGCCCCGCCTCGCCGGCGCCGGCGACTTCGAGAACTCGTCGTTTCCCGCGCGCATCTTTGAAGTGAATGCGTTCTCCGGTTTTGACCTCATCAAGCCATTGCGCAGGGACGGGCAATACCGCGTCCGCATCCGAGGGAGCAGGGTGGCCCACCTGCGCAGCAGTAAGCCAGATTCGCGCGGGTTCCGTCACGCGTCCAAAACTATCGCGTCCGGGATGCCACACGACCACCTGCGGCCCCGGTTCTGTCGCCCCGGTTCGGAGCTTCGGCCCGGCAATATCCATTAGAATACGGCATGGCAGACCCAATTCATTCCGCGCGCGCTCCAGATGATCGGCCATCCGGCCCCAGATTTCCGGGCTGTCATGCGCGCAGTTTATCCTCATGCAGTTCATTCCGTGGGAAACGAGGTCGCGCACCAACGAATAGTCGTCTGCAGCCTCAGCCGACATCGTCACCATGATGCGGACTGCGCGATGCTCCGGGGCAGGACCGAGTAGCGCCTCGGTATTCGCCGCGAGGATCGACCTGCCCTCGCGAAAGCCCGGAGATTCCGACGGCGCCTGCACTTCAATCACCTGGCCTGCCAGATGATGGAGCGCGACGAGCACCGCATTCAGCGTGCTCATCACATGAGCTTCTGTCCTGCCGAGCGATGAGAGGCCGAGAGCCGCGAGTTCGTCCTGGAGTGCCCGAATATCCTGGCGTCTAAGCGCGAGATAATGGATCAAATTGATCGCGCTTTTTCGATACGCGAGATGGACAGTCGATGCGCGCTGGCGAAGATCGCCTTCGTGCCTGATCAGCGAGCGGCGGATTTCATGAAGCCTCGAGATTAGCGATTCGAAAGTATCCCGGCTGGCTAAAGGCGATTCGAATTCATCTTTCACAGCAAAAGATTTGGTGCAATCGATGTGCCGATTCGACGACATCTCTCGTAACAAAGTGAACATCTGCGCGACTTCGCGGAAGCCTTGACAAAGTTATTAGATTGGTTAATTTAACGTGTCATTTGCTCAGATCTGAAGCTGTCGCCCATAGCATCACCGAGCTTTAGTGCTGATGCGTATCGACACACTCGCGCAATCTTAAAATCGCCAGGCCGGCCTCCGTGTGTGGTACCGTCTCTCAGCGGATCGGAATGCGCGCGCTGATCATTGGCGCGCGCCTCTGTGCCCGTTGCCGGCCCGAAGGTGCATTCCGGGCGGCGAAACAGCTTGCAACGTTTCTGGCAGCCTGCAATCATCTTACCGGCAATCTTACCATGAATCAGACGACGAAATTGTCGACGAAGGGTCAGGTCGTTCTTCCGAAGTCGCTCAGAGCGTCCCATCGATGGAAGCCCGGCACTGAGTTCGTTATCCAGGACCGGGACGAGGGCATTTTGCTCCAGCCGAAAACCGGCGGCGCATCGCGGACCTGGGAGTCGATCATCGGCTGCGTGCCTTATGCTGGGTCGCGCAAGAGCGTTAGGGAAATGGATGAGGCGGTTGCGGCCGAGGCACAGTCGCGCAAATGACAGCGCTCGATACGAACGTCCTTGTTCGCATCATAACTAACGATGATAGAGCTCAGGCGGCCCGCGCCGCGAGGTTCCTGCGTGAGCAGGAGAGAGTTTTTATCTCAAAAACGGTTCTACTCGAACTGGAGTGGGTTCTACGGAGCGCCTATAAGATCGGGCCGAATGCTATTATTTCCGCGCTGCGCGACGTGCTGAGTGTGTTCAATGTCGAAATTGAAGACGAAGCGGTAGTGAGGCAAGCCATCGAATGGTACGAGAAGGGGATGGACTTTGCAGACACTTTGCACGTTGCTTCCGCCGGTCCAAAGCGGAAGTTCGCTACATTTGATAATCGGTTACGTCAGAAGGTCCGGCGTCTCGGGCTGGGTGAATTAGCCGACATCTGAACTCGCGCATCGGGTTTCGCATTACCGCAATGCCCACGCATGATCATCAGTTTCGCGTCTCGTCGCGATGCGAACTGCTGCCGTATCTGCTCAGCATTCCGCTTGGACTGTCGCGCAAACAGGCGAAGGATCTACTGCGCTTCCGGGCGGTGACCGTAAAGCGAATGACCGCCGTCAGGCATGATAGCCAGTTGGAGCCGGGCGACGTTGTGACTATCGCCGCGGGCAAGCAAATTCCCGCCGCGTCGCTTGAGCACCATGGCCTGAAAATTATTTATCTCGACGATGCGGTGGTTGTGGTCGACAAAGGAGCGGGGCTGCTTTCGATGGGATCGGAGGGCGAGAAAGAGAGAACTGCGCATCGGATCCTCAACGAACATCTGAAGGCGCTCACAAAATCGTCGCTGCAACAGGCCTTCATCGTGCATCGACTCGACCGCGAGACCTCCGGCTTGATGATGTTCGCAAGAAGCCGCCCGATCCAGGCGGTCCTTCAGCAGAACTGGAAGAGCGTGACCAAAAGATACGTTGCGGTCGTGGAGGGCACGCCCTCGAAGGCGAATGGAACGATCCGGGACAATCTTGTAGAGAGCAAGTCATTCAAGATGCATCGCGTCGAGCGGGGTGGAGAGCCCGCAATCACGCACTATCGTGTTTTACGAACGCGCCGGGACAGGTCGCTCGTCGAACTAACGCTCGAAACCGGCCGCAAAAACCAGATTCGCGTGCAGATGGCTGGCATGCGTCATCCTATCGTCGGTGATCGCAAATATGGCGCGACCAGCGATCCCGCGCGGCGGTTGGCGCTCCATTCGTGCGAGCTGAAGTTTTGCCATCCAGTGTCGGGCGCCTCGATGGAATTCCGCAGCGCTCTCCCGAGCCGGCTGATGGCGCTGATCGAGCCGCGCGCAGTCGCACGAGCAAAGTGAGCATCCCCGAATCCCGCAGTGACAAACAAATGACACTGCGGTGAGATTCTGACGGCTCTCGAGGCGCGGGCATCGGAGCGGGCATCGACGTTCAAAATTCCCAGGAGTTCATAAGGCGCGCGACTGCCCGTTAAAGGCGACCACTGGCGGCATCGGTCACGCTTGATAGGCCGTGGTCTTGCGGCGGCACGCAACTTGGATCGATCAGGTAAGGAGGCGTGCGGTGTGCGTCTGGTGAGATCGAGCGAACCAGGTACCGGATGAAAAAGAGTGAGTACTGAAACCGCGAGCGTTCCAACGATCGACATGCGCGCGATCACCCAGCTCGCCGAAAGCGATGAACTTGGCGAGCAATTTGTCGCCAAAATCATCGACGTGTTTCTTAGTGATTTGAGCGAACGCGTACACGCGATCGGCTTGCAGATGAGCCACGACGACCGCGCCGGAGTTGCGGCGACCGCGCACGCGGTCAAGGGCAGCTGCGGTCATTTCGGCGCGGTGCGCCTGATGGAGTTATCGCGTGAGACCGAAGGCCGGGCCAGGCACGAACAAACCGATGGCCTTCAATCAGCGATCGATTCCATGGTCGCGGAAACGGAACGGGTCCGCGCCGCGCTGGAAGCTTATCGATCCAGCCATGCGCGGCCCTGACGAATGATCTGCCGCAGTTTGCTACGAACCCATCTTTCTACGCTCAGCCCAACGCTTCTTCATCGCAATTGACAACCGCCTTCTGCCTTCGGGTGTCAGGCCTCCGCGCTTGCGCCCCTTCGACGTGGCCCCCTTTGGCCTGCCGACGCGCTTCTTCTTGCCGCCCCCTGACAAGGCCGATCCCAAGAGCGCCGCAATAGCTCGACCAAGCCGGTCGCTCTCAGCCTTCAACTCTGCCACTAATTTATCCAGGTCCAAGGTTCGCTCCTTTGGCGCGCTTGCTATACGCAGCTCACGCCTTTCCGTACCCGCTCGTTATGATTCGCGTCCTATCGATGCCCGGATAGGAGCGCACGCCAGCTCGTATCAGGGCAATACCTACTCCTTCTACCGACTCATTCCAACTCATGCGGAACATCGAAAATCCTCACGCGCGGGGCTAAGACGGCGCGGCAGGTAGCGACAATTGTGGATAACCCATAGTGTGAGGTGTCGTTTCCCTGTAAAAATTCATGAATGAAGCGGGTCGCACCAGATTTCTTGTCGAGTTGATCAAGCCGTCGCATTACGACGACGACGGCTATCTCATCCAATGGTGGCGCGGCTTCGTGCCGTCGAGCTCGCTGTCGAGCATCTACGGCCTCGCGCTCGGCGCGCAGACCCGGGCCATCCTCGGCGAGGGCGTCGATCTCGAGATCGAGGCGCGCGACGAGACTAACGCGAGAGTCCCGCTGCGTTCGATAATTCGCCGGTTCAAGCGCAACTCGAACCGCGGCGTCGTGCTGCTGATCGGCGCGCAGACCAACCAGTTTGCACGCGCGGTCGATATCGCGCGCGAACTGCGCACCGCCGGAATCCAGGTCGCGATCGGCGGATTCCACGTCAGCGGATGCCTCGCGATGCTTCCCGAGATGCCGCCCGAGATGAAGGACGCGCTCGCGCTCGGAATCACGCTGTTCGCGGGCGAGGCTGAGCATCGGCTCGACGAGCTGCTGGTCGCGGCATTCGAGAATCGCCTACCGCCGGTTTACAACTTCATGGCCGATTTGCCGGCGATGGATGGCGAGCCGCTGCCGTTCCTTCCAATCAAATACGTCAAGCGCTATGCGGGGGCGCTCGGATGCTTCGACGCGGGGCGCGGATGCCCGTTCAGCTGCAGCTTCTGCACGATCATAAATGTGCAGGGGCGCAAGTCACGTCATCGCAGCGCCGACGACATCGAGCAGTTGATTCGCGCGCACGCGGCGCAAGACGTGCGGAGCTTCTTCATTACCGACGACAATTTCGCGCGCAATCGGAACTGGGAAGCGATCCTCGACCGCATCATCCAACTCAAGCGCCGCGACCGGCTGAAGATAAACATCATCATGCAGGTCGATACTATGTGCCACAAAATCCCCAACTTCGTGGAGAAGTCGGTGCGCGCAGGGTGCAAGAAAGTTTTTATCGGGCTCGAGAGCATCAATCCCGACAGCCTCAAGGGCGCATCGAAAGGTCAGAATCGCATCACCGAATACCGCAAGATGCTCCAGGCGTGGAAGCGCGCCAAGGTTCTGACCTACGCCGGCTACATCCTCGGCTTCCCGTCCGACACGCCCGAGAGCATCGAGCGCGACATCCAGATCATCCAGCGCGAACTCCCGATCGACATCATGGAGTTCTTCATGCTGACGCCGCTGCCCGGCTCCAAGGATCACCAGGAGATGCACCTGCGCGGCGAGCGAATGGAAGCGGATACCAACAAGTATGACGCCGAGCATGCGACCGCCGATCATCCGCGGATGAGCGCCGCCGAGTGGCAGGATATCTACCAGCGGGCGTGGCGCCTGTACTATTCGCCGGCTCACATCGAGACGTTGATCAAGCGGGCCGTCGCCAGCGGAATGCGCACGCGGCGGATGACCTCGATGATTTTCTATTTCTACGGCAGTCACGCCTACGAGCGGGTGCATCCGCTGCAAGGCGGGATCGTTCGCCGCAAGCCGCGCACGCAGCGCCGTCCTGGTTTTCCGCGCGAGAACGCGCTCAGGTTTTTTATGCGCCGCGCGCGCGAGATGTCAGCGACCTATGCGCCCGGTCTGTGGTTCTTCTGGCGGCTGGAGCGGCTGCGTCGCAAGATCGAGAACGATCCGGCGTCGAAGCATTATACCGATGTTGCGCTCAGCCCGGCCGCTGATGACGAATTCGGCGCCGATCTCGAGCTTTACCACGCAACGGACTCAGCGCGCCGTGCCGCCGATCAGGCCCGCACCCGCGCCGAGGAGATGCGTCAAATCGAGAGTCGCCGCGCCGCCGCTGCATGATCGCGCCGCGATAATTCCGAATCGGACGCTCGCCTGCTCGGTGACACTTTTCAAAAACTCGATTGGATCAATACAAACATCCTAGTATATACCGCTTCTTTTGCCCTTGCGGACTATTGCTGGTAGAGCCCGGGGAAGTCTTGTCGGAGCCGTTCGAGTTTCGGCATATCGTTGATGACGATGTAGGGCTGACTGGGGTGCAGGGCCAGATAGTTTTGATGGTAGTCCTCGGCTGGGTAGAAGGCGGCGAGCGGAACTACCTTGGTTACGATTGGCCCGGAGAATGAATGTTTCTGTTCGAGTTGGGCGATGTAATCATCCGCCATCTTCTTCTGACCGTCGTTCTCATAGAAGATCGAGGACCGATATTGGGTTCCCGAATCCGGGCCCTGTCGATTCAGCTCGGTGGGATCGTGAGCGACGAAAAAAAATACTTTCAACAGATCGTCGTGCGAGACTTTCGACGGATCGTAAGTAACCTGCACCGACTCGGCATGTCCCGTCGTTCCCGCGCTGACGGCTTCGTAGTTTGCGGTGTCTGCGGCTCCTCCTGCGTATCCGGAAACAACTTTGGACACGCCCTTCACATGCTTGAAGACGGCATCCACGCCCCAGAAACAGCCGCCCGAAAAAACCGCCGTAGCGCGGTCGCTGCTCTCGGCCTGCGCCAACGCGTCGATCGGCGTCAGACCGAATAAAACGCCCCCGGCAAGCAATAGCGTTAGCATCCACTTCGTTCGCGACATCATCGTTGTGGTTTCTCCGGGTACCGGGCGCGCATGCTCCCCACGTTCATTCATACTAGCAAGGCCGGACGCTCGGGTCTGGTTCCCGCAGCAGGTTGAATTGAACCCCCGACAAGCTTGGATGACAATCAGGAATTCTCGAGGAACGCGCCGTACCGGACTAGCTTTTTGACCGTCGGTATTGAACTCTGAGCAAATCCACCCATGCGATTCGCGCCAATACTCCTTGCTCTAGTCACGCTCATCTCGACCGGGTTGGGCGGTATGGCGGCCATTCGGTTGCGCGATCGGCTTCATTTGCTGCTCGGCTTCAGTTCCGGCGCGGTGCTGGCGGTGGCCCTGTTCGACATACTGCCGGAAGTCTTCGCTTTCGACCACGGTGCATCGTACATGCCGATCACTGCGCTTGGATTCCTTGCCTTCTTCG
>JGI12269J14319_10002350_pt1 | contig 18381 bp, 17 predicted proteins | sample PeaSoiSIISIP2007_FD_14319 | JGI IMG/M metagenome (IMG submission 14319) | reverse complement strand
GGTGCGCCCGCCGCTTTTTCCCCGCAGCTTTCAAATACAGAATATTGAAAATGCCGGCCCTGCAGACCGAACGGCTCGCGTTACGCCCGTTTGATCGCGAGGACCTCGGAGAAATAGCCGCTTGGGAAGAAATTGCCGCCGCGCAAAATCCCGGAGCTGCGGCGCAGGAGTTTCTCGACTATTGCTTGCGCGAATACCGTGAGCGAGGCATTGGCCCCTGGGCAATTCGGAGCAAGGAAACAGGATCGGTTGTGGGCAACTGTGGGTTTCCGGATATCAATTTCAAGGAGCATCTTGGAGAAGTCAACTGTTACATCGCTCCGCCTTATCGAAACCGGGGGCTGGCTACCGAGGCGTTGATTTTGCTCTTCGCATTCGGATTCGAGGGGATCGGGCTCGCGCGAATCCAGGCTCGAGTCGACCTGGACAATTTTAGTTCTCAACGGCTAGCCGTGAAGGCGGGAATGAAGTTTGTAGGATTTTTGGAGCCTGCCCCGTCGTTGAAGAATGCGGGAGCAAGACAAAAGCTGTATTCCATCCTGAGAAGCGAGATCCGCCTGGGAAACGATCCAACTGTTCGATTTTCGGTAAAGACAGAGCGCCCCGGCCCTGTGACAGGCCCGGGAGATCGCAGGTGAATTTTGCCCATTTTGCCCCTGTCCGGCGCAAGCCGGTATACAATGCCGCACAATTCGCAAGCCAGAACGGCTATCTGCTAACGAGAGCGAGGTTCCGGGTTATGAAACGAAACGTGATTCGATGGTTCCTGGTTGCCGCGGCTGCGGCACTCCTTTTTTCTTTTCCAACGATTGGCGGCGCGCAGACCGCTTCTGCCGCACCGCACAAGGCGCAGCCCCCGCGCTCGGTCCGGCTGTACGTGTTTGATTGCGGCGTCCTCCACAATGCGGACATGGGACGCTTCAATTTGAAAGCGGAAGATGTCGCTACGACGGATATGTCCATGGGCTGTTTTCTGATCGCGCATCCCAAAGGAAATCTGATCTGGGACACCGGCGCCATCCCGGACGATTCCTGGACTCCGACCGGCCGCATGACCACGCAGCATGTCACTCTTCCGGACGGGCAGAAACGAGATGCGGACGTGGACAAGACCCTTCTCGGGCAGCTCAAGGAAATCGGCTACTCCCCTTCCGACATCAACTACCTTGCGCTTTCGCACTACCACTACGATCACACGGCCAACGCGAATGAATTCGCGAGCGCCACGTGGCTCGTTCGGCAGATCGAGCGCGACGCGATGTTCGGTGGAAAATTCTCCGGCTCGCTGCAACCCTCCACGTTTTCGGCCTTGCAGAAAAGCAAAACGGTCATTATCAAGACCGACGAATACGACGTGTTCGGCGACGGCAGCGTCATCATCAAGTCCGCTCCCGGCCACACGCAGGGCCACCAGGTCTTGTACGTGAAGCTGGCCAAGACCGGCGGAGTCGTACTGTCCGGCGATCTCTATCACTATCCGGCGGAGAAGACGCTGGATCGAGTCCCGACGTTCGAGTTCAGCCAAGACCAAACGCGCGCAAGCCGAGTGGCGGTCGACGCTTTCCTGAAGAAAACGGGCGCGCAGCTCTGGATCCAACACGATTTTGTGGGCAACGCAAAACTGAAAAAATCGCCTCAGTTCTACGAGTAGGGCAGGAACCCTCTTGGCTTAAAAGTTCCACATAAGTTTTTCCCTCGCGGCGGCTGCGGCACGACCCTCGCATCCTATATTTGCCGTCCGGTCCGTTGCTGATGGGCGAATTATGCTTCGGAGGAATCACGCGCCGCAGGGCATGCCACATGGGCATGGCGAGTCGCGACTAAACGTGAGAGAATGTCGGCAGGCGGCAGTGGCGGAACTGGCAGACGCACCAGCTTGAGGGGCTGGCGGTAGCAATACCGTGGAGGTTCGAATCCTCTCTGCCGCACGAAATTCCAACCTAGAATTGGCACAGAATCTCAATTCTTAGCGAACGAAAGTATGAATCCGCTTCGCTTTGTATCAACAGGTTCTTGCAAATACAGATGATGATTTTTGTTTGGTCTTCCCTGGAATTGCGAGGCGGAGACGTTTCTGTAGTCCCGCAAAGGATCAACCGCCGGATTCTGAACGGTCTTTCTTACTTATTTCGACGGCGCAGGCGCTGCCGGTGCGGGAATGGCCGGGGCCGGGGTAGGCGCTGACGCCGGAGCTGTCGGAGCAGGGGCTGCGGGCGCCGACTTAGAAGTTTTCGAGAACTGTTGCAACACGGAGCTGCCGGTTGACGCCACGGCCGAGTTCTGGTGCATGGTCAACGCCATGGACGTAAGCATGAACATGATGGCGCACCAGGTCGTCGCCTTGGAGAGAAACGTGGCCGCTCCACGCGGGCCGAACGCCGTTTGGCTGCCCGCGCCGCCGAAGGCGCCCGCCAGGTCCGCCGCCTCGCCGCTTTGCAGCATGATGACGACGATCAAAAGTCCGCAGATCACGATGTGCAATGTGACCAGCATGAAATACACTTTCCAGCCGAGCGCCAGCAGGCCCAATCCCACAGCCAACGAAATTGCCCATTTCACTTCTCTTGGCATTTCTTTTCCCTTACTTTCAGAAATTCACAATGGAGGCAAAGGCCTCCGCATTCAGACTTGCGCCGCCGACCAGCGCTCCGTCAATTTCCACTTGAGCCATCAATCCCTTGATGTTGTCGGGCTTGACGCTCCCGCCGTAGAGGATTCTCAGCCCAGCAGCGCGCTCCGGAGTAAAACTCGCCGCCGCCTGTCCTCGCAAGAACCGGTGCGTCTCGGCAGCCATTTCCGGCGTTGCTGTGCGGCCCGTGCCAATCGCCCAAACGGGCTCGTAAGCAAGGATGATACGCGAGAACTCGGCACCGGTCAACGCGGCCACGCCGCCGCTGAACTGGCGTTCGAGCACCTCCTCGGTCTTGCCGGCTTCCCGCTCGGCGAGCAATTCGCCGACGCACAGTATCGGCGTCAGCCCCGCCCCCAGCGCCGCTTTAACTTTTTTGTTGGCGCTCTCATCGGTCTCTCCGAAGAACTGCCGCCGTTCGGAATGCGCGATGATGACGGCGCGGCATCCCGCATCGAGCAGCATCGCGGCGGACACTTCGCCGGTGAACGCCCCCTCGGGCTCCCCGTGCATTTCTTGCGCCGCGATCGAAATCGGAGTTCCCTTCACGGCTTCCACCGCAACCGCGAGCGCCGTGAAAGGCGGCGCGACGATAATGTCGCAATGCACGCAGCTCTTGACGAGCGGCGCGAGCGCCGAAAAATACGCGCGCGCTTCCGCCTGCGTCTTGTACATCTTCCAATTCCCCGCAATCACCGGCCGCCGCATCGCACCTCTTCTCTCTTCACTCGCTTTGTAGGGCCGGGCTTCAGCCCGGCCGTAACGACCAGATCTAAAATCGGCTTTAGCCGCTGAAGCCGGATTTGCCTGCGGCTAGCCGCGCTGTGGCAATAGATTTTTAAACCTCGTCGGTCAGCGCTTCCACGCCCGGCAATATCCTGCCGCCCAAAAATTCGAGCGACGCGCCGCCGCCAGTCGAGATGTGGGAAACTTTGTCGGCGAGTCCGGCGGCATGAATCGCGGCGACGGAATCTCCGCCGCCAACAATGGACGTGGCGCCCTTGGCAGTCGCCGCCGCGACCGCGCGCGCGATTTCCAGCGTGCCCTTGGCGAACACCGGCATCTCGAACACACCCATCGGCCCGTTCCACACAATTGTTTTCGCCCGCGCCAACTCCGCGGAATATTTCGCGATGGTATCCGGCCCGATGTCAAGCCCCATCCAGCCGTCCGGCGTGGAGTTGACGCTGGTCGTTTGCGTCTCGGTGTCCGGCTTGAATTGGGCGCCCAACACGTGGTCGGTTGGCAGCAGCAGGCGGAAATTTCGCTGTTTCGCTTCGGCGAGCAGCTTTCGCGCCAGGTCCAGCTTGTCCGCCTCCACGAGCGAATTCCCGACGGGCAGCCCCTGTGATTTCAGAAATGTGTATGCCATGCCGCCGCCGATGAGCATCGCGTCGGCCACGCGCATCAGGTTTTCCACGACTTCAATCTTGTCGGACACCTTTGCGCCGCCCAGCACCGCTACGAATGGGCGTTCGGGATTCGAGAGCGCCTTTCCCAGATAGGCCAGTTCGCGCTCCATGAGCAGCCCTGCCGCAGCTTGCTTTACGAAGCGCGTGATCCCCACGACGGACGCGTGCGCGCGATGGGCCGAGCCGAAGGCGTCGCACACAAACAAGCCGTCGCATAGCGCCGCCAACTGGCGCGAGAAATTCTCGTCGTTGGCCTCTTCCTCCGCGTGGTAGCGCACATTTTCGAGAAGGAGCACGCCGCCATTCGTGAGAGCGCGGCTCTTGGCTTCGGCATCCGCGCCAACGCAGTCCGCGGCAAAATCAACGGCAGCGCCGAGCAATTCCGCAAGTTTCGCCGCCACGGGCTTCATGCTGTATTTTGGATCGGGCTTTCCCTTGGGCCGCCCCAGATGGGAAGCGAGGACGAGCCTCGCGCCGCGCTTGCGGGCAAACTCAATCGTTGGCAGCGTTTCACGGATGCGCGTATCGTCGGTAACGCGCCCGCCGTCCAGGGGAACATTAAAATCCACGCGCATAAAGACGCGTTTCCCGCCCATTTCCAGATCGCGAATCGATAGTTTGTTCATGGCTTATGTCAGAAGATGCATAGGATTGGGAGACTGAAACATCGCTTCAGCAACGCCACGAAGGACTTCAGGGGCTAAAGCCCCCGCACCTTACCGTGCTGGATGTCGCGGCTGAAGCCGCGACCCACAAACCTTGGCCCTATCGCAACATTTTCTTGGCGCTGGAATCGCACGAATCGTCAGTCACCAGTCGCCCATCACGAATCACAATTCACGAATCACCAGTCACCAGTCACTTCCTCCTACATCTTCGACGCCAGAAGCGTGATCAAATCGCGGCACCGGCTGGAATATCCCCACTCGTTGTCATACCACGCGAGAACCTTGGCGCAGTTCGTTCCCACGGCGCGCGTGTAGCCGGAATCCACAATCGAGGAATGCGGATTTCCGCGGAAGTCGGCGGAAACCAGTTCCTCCTCAGTGTATTCGAGGATGTTCTTCATCGGGCCATCGGCCGCGGTCTTGAGCGCGGCGTTCACCGAATTCACCGTCACAGGCTTTTCCGTGAACACCGTCAGGTCGACCACGCTGACATTCGGCGTGGGCACGCGAATGGAATAGCCATCGAGTTTCCCTTTCAGCGCCGGAATGACAAGGTGCAGCGCCTTGGCCGCCCCGGTCGAGGTGGGAATCATGGAAAGCGCCGCGGCGCGGGCGCGCCGCAAATCCTTGTGCGGCAGGTCGAGCAGCTTCTGGTCGTTCGTGTAGGAGTGGATCGTGGTCATCGTGCCGCAGGAAATCCCAAACGTGTCCTGAATCACTTTCGCAACGGGAGCGAGGCAATTGGTGGTACAGGATGCGTTCGAGATGATGTGATGCTTCGCCGGGTCGTAAGCCTTATCGTTCACGCCAAGCACGACCGTCAAGTCCTCGTTCGTCGCGGGCGCCGAGATAATGACTTTTTTCACCGTGCCGCGCTTGTGCTTGGCCGCATCGGAGGCATTCGTGAAGAGGCCCGTGGACTCAATCACAATGTCCGCGCCGACCGAGGGCCAGTCGATCTCCGCGGGATCTTTCGTCTTGAACACGCGAAAGCTCTTGCCGTCCACGGCGATCGAATCCTCGGTGTGAGTCACCTTCTGGTGGAGATTGCCGAGGACGGAATCGTATTTCAGCAAATGCGCGAGGGTCTTCGAGTCGGTAATGTCATTTACCGCGACGAATTCAACCGCTGAATTTCCCAGCGATGCGCGCACGATGTTCCGCCCAATGCGGCCAAAACCGTTGATTCCCACTTTAATCGGCATGAATCCTCCGGAAGAGTGAATAGCGCAATCACCGCTCCATCCCAATCAGCTGCAAGGGCCCGGTTGCACACACAAAAAGAGTCGCTACAACATAAATATCATCGGCCATATTCGGTGGATGTTTAGCGCAATCGCTGTAGACCTCACGTCGAGGCTTGGGCGAGATAATTCCGTCCCTTCATCATCTTTCACGCGGAATGTAATCTCAAGATGCTAGGGTCGCCACAACGAAAAGTCAAACCAGTTTGTACATGCGATGTGTCAAAAATGTGATTGCCTTCATCAGTTTTTGGAGTTCTGTTCCAGTATCCCTTGCAGAGTGCTAACCTTGCCGTCGATTGGCCCCGTTTGCAGCCCAAGAATCCTGGCAATGAAGGGGTACACATCGACGTTTTCGAAGGATGCCACGGTGACGCCCGGGCGAATGTCTGGCCCGGCCGCAATGAAAATCGCTTTCATGCTGGGCATCTGCCGCGGATCGTATCCGTGCCCGCCCCGGGACGGCATCCTGGTGCCGCCTTTCGCATTGGGATCGTGAGGCACGATGGAATAAGGGCCCGTTGGCACGACGACCGGATCGCCTTCGCGCGGGTTCGAATTAAAATGCAAATCAGCGGGCACCTGGGCGCGCCGGTACACCTTGAACGTGTCACTTTTGCCCAACAGCGATTGGTAGGCCTTCTCCGCGTCCGCTTCCGATTGGGGATAGAGCCGGCCGCCTGAAGTTTCGAATTGCGACAGGTCGGCCCATTTGTCGAGAATCACCCAGCCGCCCTGCAAAGTTTCCATCCCGTGATCGGCAACCACAATCAGGTCCACGGGCAATCCGGTGGCCCCAATTCCATCCGATAGTTTTCCAATCATTTCGTCGAGGTGCCGGACGGCCTTGGCTGTCTCCGGCGCATCGGGACCGTAGGTGTGGCCGGCAGTATCGGTATTCTCGAAGTAGAGCGTGATGAAATGGGGCCTTTTTTCGGGTGGAAGCTGGAGCCACGCGAGAACTTGCTTGACGCGTTTCTCGTCGGGAAAACTCTCATGGTAGGTCGGAAGGTAGTAGCTGGGGCGTTTACCCTGAATCTCGGTCTGCGAGATGGGCCAGTAGAAGCTTGCCGAGCGCATTCCCTGCTGTTCTGCCAGCACCCACAACGGCGTGCCACCGTACCAGCTACCGTCGCCCGTGGTTTTTGGATCGGTGATGGAGTAGGTCTGTTTGCGTGCTGGATCGTAGAAGGTGTTTCCGACGATACCATGATGATCCGGGTAGAGGCCGGTCACGATCGTGTAGTGATTCGGGAACGTCACCGACGGGAACGACGGAATCATTCCATCCGGCGCGCTCGCGCCTCGCGCCGCCATCGCCAGGAGATTTTTTGCGCCGTACTTCGTCGCATAATCATAGCGAAATCCGTCGAGCGAAACCAGCACGACATAATGTTTGGCTCGTTGCTCCGCAGTGTTCGGCGGATTTAGGACTTCGACGACCGGGCTGGTCGATTGCACGGCCCACATCGCCGCCGTCAGGAGCAGAATTAGGAGAATGGACCACGCCCGGGTAACCGGAGTGCCCCATCCCCGCCGCGGCGATGGCGGGGTTTTTCGGTCTTGAATCATCGCTCCTCATTTCAAACGCGGGTATGCAGCAAAATCCCCACCCTTTGAAAATTCACAAGGGGTGGGGCTACCAAAACCGTTTCTTCCGTTCATCCGGTAAAAAATTCAATCGGTCGGGGACTATTGCGGATATTGATGAACCTCGGTAACCTTGTCCCCTTCAAAACTCACGAAGATTGTCTTGGCAGGAGGCGTGCCATAGATCCAATCTTCAATTTCGTTCCCATCAGTACCTTTTTCGCGGACTTTGCGATCCGGCCGGCCCATTGCCGCCAGCACCATATCGTGATCCATGCCCACTACAGGCTGCTTGTCTTGAATCGCTTTCTGGATCTCGGGAGGCAAACTTTCCACCCACTGCACAGCCGCGGAGTGCCGCTTGGAGAAATCGAGCACGCCGGAAAGGAATTGCTCCAATTCCTCGGCCGTCATGTCCGGCAGAGGCTTGTCAAAATCCAGGTACAGCGTGGCGCCCGCGTTTGTGTTCACGGGCGTGTTCGGAGTAACTGTCCCCGTGGGGATCCCCCCGACTTCCAAATGGATGCGGTCGCGCAGCCGGGTTTTCCCGCGGCCGCCTCCATTGATGTCCACGATGATTTCCTTGTCCTTAAAATCCAGATTTGTGATCTGAGCATGGTCTCCCGGATTGATGGCGGAACCGGCCGAGGCGACCGCCATCCGGAGCGCATTTTCATTGAGAGGAACGCCAGCTTTCAGATGGAATCCCTTTTTCCCCGCGGGTATCGCTCGAACTACTCGCACAACTTCCCCATCCACATACCGAACGAGCGACAGGCGGGACATGGGTTGCAAGGGCCCAGGTTGAGCTTTCGTTTGCCGGTCGGGATTGTTGGGGGAATCGTTTTGCGCAGGCTTCCCCTTATCAACACTCTGAGTTGTTCCTTGCAACGCGGGCAAGTTTTCGTCGGGAGAGATATTTACAACCTGACTGGGAGGTGGCGTGCGAAGCAATCCGGACGCGTCCGCGCTCAGCAGGAGCGCCGCCGTCACGATCATAGAAGCCAGACGGACCATTCGGTACCTTCTGGATTTATTTTAGCACTAAACGCATCCCGCAAGTGCGTCAACGAATTGGAGGATTGTCTGCGTCGGATTGAACGAGAACCCCGCCGCGATCGATTCGCAACGGCAACACTTTTGCGCCCGTGGCGACGACGGCGGCTTCGACGCGCGCGCGCGCATCAGGATCAATCACGAGCGTGACGCAGCCGCCGCCCCCAGCGCCGCAGACTTTTCCGGCAAGCGCGCCCTGACGGCACGCGGAGGAAATCACCTTGTCGATGAGCGGAGTCGAAATCGTGCGAAGATTGCGGCGGCGGAAATCCCATTCTTCGCGGATCAGGCGGCCCACTTCGTTCCACTCGCTCCGCTCGAGCGCGGCACGCACGGCTCGCGCGACTCCCGAAATCTTTTCCAGATTTTGCGAAACGCGGCGGTCGCCATCGATGTGCCGCTTGAAAACTTCCCAGTTGTTGATCCCATGTTGCCGGGGTTTTCCTGTGTAGCACAGGACCAGCCGGCGCTCGAGTTCGTCGAGATCGCAGCCAAGGGTTTCGCGCCGCTCGCCGCCAGGGGCGAGGACAATCGCGGCTGCGCCGCCGAACGCCGGAGGGTAGTGATCCTGTGTCCCTGTTGGCACGCGGATGACGATGGCCTCGACGTCGCGACTGATGTGGATCCAGTCCTCCCGCCGCAGACCAGCGCGCGTGAGCCGGTCCAGCGCGGCACAGATGGCCACGGCCATGGCGGACGAGCCGCCGATTCCCGCCCCGGCGGGCGCTTCCGAATCCGTGGTCAACGTGAACCCGCCCGTCGGGCAGAAAAATCGGACGAGGCGCGCGAGCAATGGCAACTTGTAGCGGCGTGCGCGGCACAACGCTTCGAGCGAGGCGAATGACTCCTGGCGCCTTGTATCACGCGAAGCTAAAACGATGCGGCGAGAGGACTCCGGCGCGGTCTCGATTACGCAGGACGCGTATCGCGTGATGGCGCAATTCACGGTCAGCGCCCCCTCGTGAAACAGGTACAGCGGCCAGATGTCCAGCGTTCCCCCGGCCAGGTCAATCCGCGTCGGCGCTCTCGATTCGATTCTCACTTTGACTTGTTTCCTTCCTCCCGCTAGCCTCTTGCTTCACGCTGATTTGCGACTTCCGCGCGAATCATATCAGATGAACACGGTCGCCCAATCCGGAACGGAGCCGCGTGATTCCGTACTTGCACGATTCATGCTGGGCTTCGACGGCGATTCCCTTCCCGGCGAGCTCGCGGTGTATCTCGCTCGCGGCCTGGCAGGAGTGGTTCTTTACCGGCGCAATTTCACGAGCGCGCAGAGACTGCGAGAACTGACTTCGGCGATCCGCGAGGCCGCCGGACGCCCGGTGCTGATCGGAATCGATCAGGAAGGCGGGACGCGTTTTGCGCTCCGGGAACCTTTCACGGCGTGGCCTTCGGCGGCCGAACTGGGGCGATTGGGAGAAGCCGAATCCGCGGAGGAAGTCGCCCGCGCGATGGCAAAGGAGCTGCGCGCCGTCGGTTGCAATGTTAATTTCGCACCCATGCTGGACTTGCACGTCAATCCTGAAAGTCCTGTGACACGGGATCGCAGTTTTGGTTCTGATCCAAATCTTGTGGCCAGGATGGGCGCTGCGTTTGATCGCGGGTTGCGGTCAGGGGGCGTGCTCTCCTGCGCCAAGCATTTTCCAGGGCATGGCGATGCCGTCGTGGATCCGCACTTGGACTTGCCGGTTTTCGCGGGATCGATGCAGCGATTGGAGTCGGCCGAGCTTGTTCCCTTCGCCATGGCGGTTGCGGCGGGTGTGCCACTGGTGATGACGGCACATATCCTGCTGCCCCAAATCGATCCCGAAAATCCTGCTTCACTTTCGCGCTCGATGCTCGACGGCGTCTTGCGGCGCCGCTTGCGATTCGATGGCGTGATCCTTGCCGACGATCTCGGCATGGGCGCGATCGCCAAGCGATTCGGGCCGGGAGAGGCTGCGGTGCAAACGCTGCGCGCGGGGACAGACATGGCCATGCTATGCCATGACTGGTCTGCCGTGGCGCCTGCAATCGCAGCAGTCAGGAAAGCGAGACAAGAAGGGGGCTTCGACGAGGATGAGTGGCGTGCATCTTTGAACCGAATCGAGCGCGCATGTATCCAGGCGAAAGCACCAGGGCCCGGGCCATCGATCGACATTTTGGGGTGCAAGGAATATCAACGGTTGGCGGAAGGGATTCGCGCGCGTCTGCGGTGAATTTTCTGCAGGCTCTGTGTTCAAGCAGATCGGAAAAAATCTTTAACACAGAGGGCACAGAGAAAAACAATTCTCATGAAACGACGAATTCTACTCTGAAGATGTGGAGGCTCGTGCCGCGGGAGGAACTGCTCCCGACGACGCATTCTTGTTTGCTTCGACTCGATCGTGCGCCAGGTGCGGCTCGAAGCATCGCCGGCAGCGCGGTTCGTACATGCCGGCGGCGCCGACGACGATCAAATCCTCCGACGCGACAAGCCGCTGCGTATGCACGGCGGGATTTCCGCACTGCACGCAGATGGCGAGCAGCTTGGTGATTTCTTCAGCCACGGCAAGCAGGCGCGGCATCGGCTCGAAGGGGCGCCCGAGGTAATCGGTGTCCAGGCCGGTGACGATCACCCGCTTGCCGGCGTCCGCCATGCGCATGCACGTGTCGACGAGCCCTTCCCCGAGGAACTGGCCTTCATCAATCCCCACCACTTCGGTCCGCGGCTGAACTTTTTCGAAGACCTCGGCCGCGTTCCGGACGACCTGCGACGGCAGCTCGAACCCGGAATGAGAAACGATGTCGGTTTGCTTGTATCGCTGATCGATGACCGGTTTGAAGATCTGCACGCGCTGACGGGCGATCTCGGCGCGCTTCAAGCGCCGGATTAATTCTTCACTCTTGCCCGAGAACATGGGGCCCACGATCACTTCGATCCAGCCCATGTTCCCTTTTACGATGTCCACTTGACCTTGTCTCCTGGTGAATCTTGCCGCAGAGTAGCATATTGCGCTGCTACTCCGGCAAACATCATCCACAAATGAAAACCGATCCTAAGTTTAATTCAATCCGTGTGCATCCGTGTCCATCCGTGGTTTCATAATTCTTACACGCGCCAAAGCGGCGCTTGCTTTTCCTTCCCGTATCGATCGAGGAGAAATTTCTTCAAATCATCCACGTTCGCAAACACGCGGTCGGCGCATGCCAGCATCCAGCCGCTGATTTCTCCCAGGGGCGCGTCCGTCACGAGATAGACAGGAATCCCGCGGCGCTGAGCGAAGGTTAGTTCGGCGGAGGTCCCGCCGGAGGAGAGCGCCGCGCCGTCGCCGCTCAAGCAACAGATGACGTAGTCGGCCTTGTTCTCCACGATATCGAGGTCGTATTGAATGATCTTGCGGACCACTCGGCGGAATCGATCGACGTCGGTTTCCTTCCAGTCCCGGAAGTGCGCGGCTTCTTCGTCGGTGAGGTTTTTCTTTTCGTCCTCGGCGGGATCGTAAACGCGATGCCCGAGATCGTTGTGCAAGAACGGCATGAGTTTCCGGCGCCACAACTTGCCGCCGTCCGGCGCGAATTCAATCGGGCCACACAAATATGCCAGCATGGAAATTAGGTAAGGACCAGTTCAAGAAGGAATGGAGCGGCCGATGGGACTCGAACCCACGCCTGGACCTTGGCAAGGTCCCGTACTACCCCTATACTACGGCCGCCCGAATCATCGAAACTTTAACATGCCAGCGTTTCGGCGACAAGATCCTAGCCGGGTCGAAATGAGATATGGCCTTGCAAACACACCCGTAAGACCAGGCCTGCCCGCCCAGGCATCCTTTGAGAACTCGTAAGCCAGTGGGATCAGCCGACTTGCAATACTCGCGCGGTTTTTACGACAGGAGATTTTCGTTGCCGTTCGGCAAACTTGGCGGCTTTTTCCCTGTCCGTATACACGCGAGCAAACCGCTCCCCGTCCTTGTAAAACACTGTCACCTGCCAGTGTTTGTGCTTCCGCCGCCGATCCTTCCCGAACTTGGTGCGTTTCCGTGCGGTTTTGGTTTTGGGCATGGTTTGAATATCTCAATGACGCTTCGTGCGCACAAGTGCCAATTAGGTCAATACTTTGCACGCAATCGAATTATACTTTATTATCGCCTCCGTTGTAACGACTAAAGGTAAGGTACCAGAAATTTCCTACCGGCCCGTTCTGGAGAGCCACTCAGCCCAGCGCGGAACGTCCCTCTTTCGAGTTCATCCCAATGCCGGGCAAAATTCATTAAGAAAATATTAGAAAATCGAGTCGTCGCGGCGGCACACCCTTTCCTCATTCTCAGCGCATTTATACAAGGCTTCGTCAATCTTTCGCACGATTTGGGATGGTTCGTCCCAGCTTCGAGACTGTGGTTGCCGTTGGAATGCGAATGAACACGATCAAAAATTTGGAATTCTCCTCCATCGCACCGCAGCGTCTAATGAATGCAGGAGGAACGCACATCGCCGGTGGGCATGCAAAGGTTTGAACCCCGGCAATTCGGTGCATGTTCGGCTCCAGGAAACTTTTGCCGACATTTAACGCAGTGTTGAAGGAGCGTTTCGGAAATTCGCTCATCATATACTTGGAGTAAGCCGAATCCGTAGTGGTCTAATAGTGCAGGAAGCGATTGGAGGCAGGATGATTCAGGTCAAAGAAGGAGCGAGGATCGAAAATCCCCGAATGTATGAACTTGGCGCGGTCGAGCACCTTCGCCAATTGCTGGAAGTTGGCATCCCGGCGCAACGAGATGCCCGCCGCGAAAATTTCTACGAAATCGAAACCAATTACGAGACCTATTACATTCACGTATCGCCGATCAGCGGAAATGTGGTGCTGTTGGCGAAGTGGCTCCGTCAGCCGCTAGACTGTTGCCTCAGGTCAGGATACCTCGTCGCATAAATCTGGCATCCATGGTTTCCAGCCCCCCTCGCTACGGCATAATATTTTATATTTCAGCAGGTTATGAAAATCGTTAGGACTGAGCACCAGGATTCCAAAATTGGCCTCTCTTCATAGGGCCACGCAGCTGAAGAGTGACTGGGAGATGTCACTTGCCCCTGTTGCCGTAGAGTTGGCCGATTCGTCGAGCGTGCAAGCGACTTCCTGAAGACTTCCAGACAAAAAAATAGGGCGAAACGGCGGTCGCCGTTTCGCCCCGATTTCTTACAGGCTGGTGACGTTCGCTGCCTGCAGGCCCTTGGGGCCGGAGGTAACTTCGAACTCAACCGCCTGGCCTTCGTTCAACGATTTGTACCCCTCCGCTTGAATCGCGGAGAAGTGGACGAAGATGTCCTCGCCGGACTGGCGCTGGATGAACCCGAATCCCTTGCTGGCATTGAACCACTTTACTGTTCCTTGTTCTTTCACGGTGTTTCCTTTTCACTGATTTGAGCTATTTGGTGCTTCTCGACCGCCTCCAGCCGTACAACAAAAAAAGGCTACGAGTTTGTAACTCGCAGCCCCTTTATATCGAATCTAAAGGTTTCACAAGAGCAACAAACGCAATTGCACGATATCACGAAATTGGGTTTGAGCCTAACGATTTCCACAGGGGTGGCTGGACCGCGCGTCAGCCGAGAAATAAGTCAAAACCCAGACCCTCTAAAACCGAGAGGGTCTGCCACCCGGAAGTTCAAACCCGCCTCAAAGGCTGCGCCACCCGCCAAATTGACAAAGCCATACGCTCCGCCCCTTCGAAAGGCAGCGAAGGAGCGGCCACCCGGAAGTTCAAAATCGTCTCAGAGAGTGCGCCACCCGCCCGCCCCTGGCCCACTCGATCTTTATTGAGCTTTAGGAATTTCACACTTGCAGGCACTTTCCCCCATCTTCGCCCGTTCGGCTACAAAGTAGTCGTTTTCGACCTCAATGACGATGTCTGACGTGCGCAAGAACATGTTGTGACCTAAGAAACCCATGTCAGACATGTTGGGGTTGACCAAAGTTACTTGGGTAACCTTCTGTTCTTTGACGCCTATTTGACTTAAGGAAACATAGCCGAGTTTGAAAAAGTCTCGGTCAGATAAAACTTTTGTGGAATACTCGGGGGACCGTACTAATACGTGACCCGAACTCGCACAAGTGGAAGTGAGAGCGAGTCGCGTGCCGATGATCGCATTTACCTGCTTCTGAGACAGTCCGCTAATCCCCGGCGTTGGAAGCAACTTCGTTACGACCCAGCACCCCAATATGGAATCCGGTGGTGGCGTCGGCATGGCCACCGCCAAGAGCGCAAACGCCAGTATTCCAAAGCACACGCAGCACTTGTGGATATAGATCGTTAGCATGACTATTGATCTCCTTCCGAATACATCTGGTACTCCGCCTTCCTGCGATTGAGCAAGCCTTGACTAACTACGGCTTTCCCGTCCACATGAATGAAACGGTAGGCCGTGAAATTGTCCTGGGTCACATCTCCAGCGTTAACCGCTCGCATCATCTCGTTACCCGGTGCGACGGATGGGGCGGGTGGCCCGCCCTTTGCGCATTCCACAAATCCACCGCCACTCACTGACTAATACTACTCCCGTACGTCCACTTGGAGTTAAGATTCTGACGTTGGGGTGCCCCGTCCTTGACGTTCTTCAAGGGCGGGGCTTTTGGTTCAACGGTTCTTCGAAGAGAGGGAATCCACGCGGGCCCGCACCGATCCCGGATGCAGAGGCAAACTCGGAGAACCAAGTCAAAAGCCCTGCCCTTCCAAAAACGAAGGACAGGGCACCCCAAGTTCAACTTCAAAGGCCGGGCCACGCGCCCGCGGATCCGCTTATGCCTTGCGATGCTTGAAGAACTCGACTTGGCGCAGCCGCTTCTGGGCCTCTTTCAGGGTTTTGTAGGGTCCGCCGAGATTTTTCCCCTTTGTCGAAAGCACCTTGTATCCGCCCTTCACCTTCACGATCATCGGGGGCCGCCTCCCTTCTGATTTCCCATCCGGGCCTGCCTACCAATGAACAGTAACGCTGAATTCAGGGCGGGTTCAAAGGCGCTGCCGGAGTTCGAGCTGTAACTCGTGCTGGCGGGCCGGGGTCAGCTTCGCGCCATTTTGTGTGACATAAAAAACGTCGGTCGCGGTTCCGCCCTCCGTGTCGATCAAGCCGACTTCGATATTGAAGTTGTGTTCGGCAAATGTGGAGCTGATCTCGTACAGAAGACCCGGCCGGTCGAGCGCGACGATTTCGACGACGGTGCTGTGCGAGGAGCACTCGTTGTCCATGTGGATTCGCGTTTCCACGCTGACTTTGGGCGGCCGTTTTTCAGGGTGAAATTTTCTTTTCATGAGGGCGGCAACGTCCAGCTCGCCCAAGATCGCGGCGACGAGTTGCTGCTTCAGCCGGATGATTTCCGACGGATTGTGATCGAGCGTTTGAAACCGGTCGGAAAAACGCAGCGCGTCCAGAACGATTCCGTTTCGATTGGCGCAGGCGTCGGCCTTCAGGATATTCATGCCCCACGAGGAGATCGTCCCCACCACTTTCGTAAAAAGAAAGGGACGATCTTTGGTGACCAGAACAAGTTCATAGTACTGGTCCCGCTTCGTGATGCTGATTTCCGCCACGGAATGCCCGAGCCGCCGGTACATCCGGTAATGAGAGGAAATTTCCGTGGACGAATGAGTCAGCAAATATCGCCGGGGAAAACCATCCAGGAAATTTCGGAATCTGTCCGCTTCCACCGCATCCTCGCCCGTTGGAATCAGGCGCTCGAGCTGTTGGGCATCTTCTCCCGCCAGATACATGCGCTGGTCGTCCACCGAACGATTGAGATAATTTTCCGTGGCGGCGTATAGTTGCCACAACATTTCCGCCTTCCAGGTGGTCAGCGCTTCCGGATTCACCGCTTTAATGTCCGCGTAGGTAAAAAGCGTCAGCATCTTGAGATGTTCGATGGTCCCGACGGTCTTCGCAAAATCGTGGACCGCTTCCGGATCGAAGATGTCACGCCGCAGCAGCGTGGCGGACATGCGCAGATGGTTGGCGATGAGGAAGGTCACCGTTTCGCGGTCGAAGGTATCGAAGCGCAATCGCTCGAACACGCCTTGAACCGCTTCCAAGCTGCCTTCCACGTGGCTTTCATTGGGCATGCCCTTGCCAACGTCGTGAAACAGGAGCGATAAATAAAGCAGCTCGGGGTGGTCCAAGGTGGAAAGAATGTCGTGGAACCGGCGGTCCAGGTCGCCTTTTTTGGACGCGAGGCTGTGCAGATTTTCGATGGTTACCAGGGAATGCTCATCGACCGTGTACCGGTGGTAGTAGTCGCGGATCACCAGAGAATCGATCGCGTGAAATTCCTTGAAGAGCAAAACCAGAAGGCCGACGCGGTGCATCGCGCGCAGCGAAGACGCGGCGTGAGGCAAGACCAGAATCGCGCGGAAGTACTCCCACAAATCCGGACTGGTGGAATTCCACTTCTGGATTCGCGGCAATGCGGCCTCGACCGCGTTTTCGGTTTCTGCTGTTAGTTTAAGATCGTGCCGCGCGACAAGCTCGAACAGGCGGAACATCACCTTGTGGTCTTGCACGGAATCCGATTGCCTCAGGGAAATTCGACCGTCCACAACTTTGAAATCCGCGCCCGATAGCGAGGACCGGCGGGCGCCCAGCAAGCGCTTCCAAATCGATTTCGCCCGCGGGACTTCGTCAAACAGAACGGTCAGCCGGTAAATGGCGCGCGCCTGGCGAAAATAGGCCCGCATCCAGTCATTGGGAGACGCCGCCTTCCCCCCATGAAGTCCGATGCCCCTGGCCGCCGCTTCGGACTGCATCTCGTACGTCAGCACGTTGAGGTCGCGGCCCTGTCGATAGTGGAGGTAACACCGGACGGCATCGAGGAAATCGATCGCGTTCACCGCATCCGCGCGGAGCGGGAGCGGCAGCAGGGGCGCCGGGTCTTTCCATTCGCGTGAACGCTTCATCTCCGCGATTTGCGAGAGCCAGCAAGCTACTTGATAATCACGGAGACCGCCGGGGCCGTCCTTGATGTTGGGCTCGAGGTGAAAAATCGTTTGGCCGTATTTCTGATGCCGCGCGCGAGCGAGGCCCGTAAGTTCCTGCATCAGGGTTTCGGATTCGCGAATCACCATGCCAGGAAGGACGCGGGTTCGCAGACGCTCGTAGAGTTTTTCATCGCCGCAAATGTAGCGGCAGTCCAGAAGCGAAATATTGAATTCGATGTTGTTGCGGTAAAGTTTCCCGCATTCCGCGAGCGTCCGTGTGGCGGGGCTTACGCGAAGATGCAGGTCCCAGAGGGACTGGCTCAGCGGGGCAATAGCCTTTTTGCTAAGAAATTCCTCTTTGCCTTCTCTTGCGTAGAGAAACAGGAGATCGATGTCCGAATACGGAAATAATCCCCGCCGCCCGTATCCGCCCATGGCTGCAACGCAAAATCCTTCGATCGGACCGCTCGCCGCCGTGACTTCATTCCACAGCTCGGTGATCACGGCATCGATCAACGCGGTACGGTCATGGACCGCGGCTTTGCCGTCACCCACCTCTTCAAAGCGTTTCTGAATCCTCGCGGATTCTTCCGCGTACAGTTCCTGCAAACTGGAAGTGCGATTGTCGAGCTTCATATCCGACTTGCGAGGCCCCCGCCCGCCCAACAAAGAAGAATCTGCGGAATACAAAAACGCTTTCGAAACCAAATTTCCAGGTTATTGTAGCGCCCGCCTTCAGGCGGGCATTTTGGAACTAAGCAAGTGCCCGCCTGAAGTGTAAAGTGCCAAGACATCATTTACAGTCGTTGCCAGGACATCCTTTACACTGGGTCTTTCGATTCCTTGGGTGTTTCTTGCGCG
>JGI12269J14319_10002348_pt1 | contig 18387 bp, 13 predicted proteins | sample PeaSoiSIISIP2007_FD_14319 | JGI IMG/M metagenome (IMG submission 14319) | reverse complement strand
CACGTGTGCTGGATAGATACTTATCGCGCCTGGTTGCTCTGCACAGGTTACCCGAAGCTCTGGAGTTATTGCGAGGCGAGCTGGATCGTAACCCGCAAGACCCAGGACTTTACGAAAAGCTCGCGACGTTTTTGGAGCAGAACTCGCTTAATGCACATGAAGAAGAGGTTTATCAGCGCGCGATTACTCAGTTTCAGGACAGTGGCTTAGGGGCTGGGTGGTATGCGAAGCTGGCGCGCTTCTATCTGCGTCAAAAACGCAAACTCGATTATTCAGCGTTGACCCACAAAGTGGTGGGAATATTCTCCGGAACGGAGCTGGAAAGTTACCTAAGAGAAGCCCCGGCGCCAGATACCAGACTGGCACTGGAGGTTGATCTTTATGCGCATCAACGGTTTCCTCACGACTTATCGTTTGTACGAAGCTTGCTGTCCTACTACGACAGTTATCAGCACAAGCGCCCTGCGGAAGCGGAAAAGCTTCTTTGGGAGCATTGGTCTGAATCTCCAGATTTGCGCAACCAGTTATTCGAGTTACTGAATAGAAGCGGAAGGCTGGATGCGCAACTGGAAGTGCTGCGGCAGCAAAGCCCAGAGATCGACAAGGCGGATTGGCACGGGCTGGCACAGAGCAATCCAGCAGCAGAGCGATTCTGGCTGGAGACCTGCTTGTGGCAGTCGCAATTTGAGCAAGGCGTAGGCGCAGCGGAGGCACTGGCGGCGGAGTATCCCGCAGATGAGAATCTAGGCAGGCAGGCTTCGTCGCTGTATCGCTCGCTTTCGTATTTTGATCCACAAGATACAGATAAGGCAGTCGCGATTGAGAAGCGTTTGTCGAGCGCGCGACCAGACGATCTGGATACGCTGGCGCGCATTGGCGACATTTATGCTGATCGGGGGCGAATGGCCGAGGCTGCGCCCTATTGGACGCGCATTGCCGAAGTGCATCCGGGCGAAGCGAACGGCTATCTGCAATCTGCGACAGTTTTTTGGGACTATTTCGATTTTGAGACTGCATCGACGCAATTGCGCGAGGCGCGAGAGCGACTGGGGCAGCCTGCACTGTTTGGATACGAGGCAGGCGCGATTGAAGAGAGCCAGTCGAACTTAGCGGGAGCGATCAAAGAGTACGTAGCCAGTTCACTGGGTGACAAGCCCTCCGGCGAAAGCCGCGAGCGATTGCTGGCTTTGGCGCGCAGGCCCAATCTGCACAATGAGATCGAAGCGGAGACTGCGGAGTTATTAAAGCAGAGCGCGCCAACGAGTATAGGAATCCAGTTGCGCGTAAGTGTGTTGGACGCTGAGCATCGCAAGGCTGATATGGCGAAGGAGTTGAAGCAAGCCGTTGCTCGGACGGACTCATTTGATTTGCTGGATGCACTGACTGAGGCAGCTCGAGGGCAGGCATTGCCTGAAGTAGAACAGCAGGCACTGAGCCGACAGATCGCTCTGACCGAAGATCCGGTGCATAGCCTGGAGTTGCGCTATCAGCTGGTGGAGTTACTGGAGCAGCATAGCGCTCCGGCTGCCGCGGCGGAGATGGATGCGATCTATCGCGAGCACGGTAAGGTGCTCGGCGTGGTACGGTCAAAGGTGGATTACGACTGGAGTCATGCGCGCAAGCCTCAGGCAGTTACAGTACTTTTGGCGTCCGCAGACGCGGCGTACCCGGAGTTGAAGCAGCACTTTCAATTGGAAGCAGCGCGAAAGCTGACCGAACTGGGTGAGTATGCACACGCGAAAACAATTCTGGAACCGTTGCTGAGCCAGAAACCGCTGGATGCAACGATTGAAGCAGCTCTGGCCGATAATTATGCACATTCGGGAGATCAAACCGGACTGGAAGTTTTCTATAAGTCGGAGTTAGCGGCGGTAAAGACCTCGGCGCTGGTGCACGACGAGAAGACCGCGCGCCTGGGGCAACTGCGGCGCGGTATGATTGGCGCGGCTTCATTGCTGGGCGATTGGGGCGGGGCCGTGGATCAGTATATTGAGCTGATCAATGCGTATCCAGGGGATGCNGACCTCACGCAAGAGGCGGGACTGGCTGCCGGAGCACATAGTCAGCGGGATAGATTGCTTGGCTTCTATCGCAAGACAGTGGATAACTCACCGCGTGATGCGCGCTGGAGCATTGTGCTGGCCCGGTTGGAGACTGCGCTGGAGGATTATCCTGCCGCTATCGATGCTTACGGGAAAGCGATTCACGTTCGTCCCGAGCAAATGGACTTATATGAGTCGAAAGCCGACCTGGAAGAGAGGCTTTACAAGTTAGACGATGCTGTGGCGGATTATGCGCAGCTCTATAAGTTGAGTTATCACGATCCGCAATGGAAGGTGAAGGAAGCCGAGGCACGGGCACGTCAGGGACGCGGCGCGGAAGCGGTAAAGGCACTGGATGAAGCGTGGATTACTGGCCGTCCCGTGAAGGCTGGCAATTACTTTCAGGTGGCGCAGAAGTTGGAACAATGGAGTCTTCTGGACGAGGCGCGCAAGTATGCCGAGCATGGCGTGGAAACAGCAGGTGCCGACTTGCTGGTGGATTCCGAAGCGCAGTCTGGCGCGCTGACTTATGCGCGGATCATGGCGCGCTTGCGACAGAACGATGCGGCATTTTCACGGCTGGCGCTGGCGCGCATGCAAGCGGAAAATGTGCCGCTGAGCGCTGTCGCCGAGCAGGTGGAGAAAGATGGACTGAGCGCAGTGACCAGCGAGGAGTGGCGCAAGCGCCGGGTTGCCGAGCGCAGGGAGCAGGCGCGAAACGGATTCGCACACGCTCTGCGCACTATCGCACAAGTGGTGGGAGAATACGGAACGCCGGAAGAGAAGGGCCAATTTGCCGCATGGTTGCAGGCTAAGAAGGCAAGCGCGGCGAATGGAAGCGAACTGAGAGTTGTTTATCTTCCCGCAATCCACGCGGCGGGATTCACTGATATGGAGGCCGAACTTCTGTGGCAATTTACAGAGAAGAGTGGCGATCCGACCCGCGGTGAATTGGATGCCTGGTTGCAACTGGAAGAGAAGCGTGGGGAGTTGGAAGGAGTTGGCGCAAAGCTGGAGAAGCTATCTGATTCTGTTTATCCAAGGTACCGTAATTTTATTTTGAAGCAGGCTGTAGAGTTTTACCGCACCATGGGCGACACAGCAGATGAATTGCGCGAGATGGATAAATTGGTGGCCAGTGGTGGGATGAGTGCTGATCCGCGCTACTATCAACTGTTATTGGCTGCAAGGCCGCAGGATTTGGTCAGCCTATCCACGGGAAATCGCAAATCAAAGGAGGCGCAGGCAAACAGCGCATCGCAATATCTGGTAGCCAACGGCAAGCCAGATCAGGCGTTTGCTGGAATCAAAGCGCGGGCGACAGGAATGTCTCCAGTGTGGACTAAGGCTTACACCGGGCTTACCGGTTTATACCTGCGCGAACATACTCCGCTGGTGCGCGAGAGTTTTGCAGGCGCACTGGGCGGTGACGCGACGATAGGGGAGCGAGTGGCACATCCCGTGAATCGCAATGAGCAACTGGCGGGCAAGGTCTGGTTCTATTACGGATCGCGCTACGGAGAGTATTTGGATGGCGAGAGCGACGCGCAGGCAGAGGGCTACCTGGAAGCCGAGTTAGAGCACACGCCGGAGAGGGCCGCTGCCTATGTGGAGTTAGCAGACTATCTGGCGGAGACCGACAAGGTGGAACCGGCGCTGGCCGATTACCGCCATTCGCTGGATTTACACAGCGATCAACCGGCGATCCTGAGTAACATCGCGATATTGGAATGGAAGCTTGGGAGAAAGGATGCTGCGCTCGCCGACTGGCAGGCTGCCGTGGCCCAGTTAGCTGCGGAGATGGACGCGCGGCACGTTCCGGAGAGTTTTTGGAATGACTTTACGCAGGTACTGGGCGATGCCGCAGCGCACGGACAGTATGCGGCGATACGAGAGCCGGTTGATGCAATGCTGCGAATTTACGTGGCGCGCAACGGGACTTATCGAGTGGAATCTTTGTTGGAGGCAGGTTATCACTCTCATGGCGACTCGCTGGATTGGTTGGTGGAAATATCATCCGCAGCCAGCGACCAGGGGATGGTACTGGGTGCTATTCGTGGAAGCAGTTGGATGCAAAAGAGTCAGACCAGCAAACTGCTGAGAATCATAGTGGATTTAGAGCGGCGCAAGGCGCAGGCCCGGCCTGGCGATCCGACATATGAACTGGATGAAGCGGAGACCAGTCTGATGAAGGCGCTGCTGGATGAGAAAAAATTCGCGGAAGCTCGCGCAGAATTCACGCGAGTACCTGAGGAAAAGCGAGTTACTGCCCAGTGGCTTGATTTGAATCTGCGCCTTGCCGAACAGGAAGGGCAATTGGCGCAGTTGGTGGCGCAGTGGAAGAAGCAGCCAGAGGCAGCGCCGATAACGAGTAACTTGCACAGCGCGGTTCGTGCGCTGAGCGAGCCATCGAAACGAATCGTGATGCGATTTGTTTACGAGAAGGCGCTGGATGCGCGGGAGCTGACTGCGCCTAACTTTCTTGGGTTGGCGGAAATTGACCTGCAAGAAGGCGATGCAAGCAGCGCCGTTTCTCTGCTGAAGCGGCTGACGCTGGTTAGTAATAACGCTTTCGCGGATGCGGATTCAGCGGCAAGTCTTCTGGAGACGCAGCACAGGTACGCCGAGGCAATACAGTTTCTGCAACCATTGGCAGGGGCATTTCCATGGAACGCAAGTTACAAAACACGACTGGCGATGGCCATGCTGGCCGGGAATGCGCAGTCACAGGAGGCGCTGACGATGCTGACTTCCGTGGCTGGCGATGCGAAGGCGAGTTATGCGGAACGGTTGACGGCGGCGAAGGCGCTAAACGGGCGCGGAGCAGCAAACTCGGGCAGCGCGGAACTTGATTTGCTGGCACGGGGCGGTTGCATCGCCGCGGAGGATGCGAACAAACCTTACTTTATAGAGGCGCGCAGGACGGCGGCGGCCTGCGCGGCCAACGATAAGTTGAAGGAGCCGATTCTGCGCGCGGTGATGGCGCTGACGCCGGAGAATGAGGAGTTACGAGTGCAGTATCTGCGCACGGCATTTGCTGCGGGACTCAATGTGCGGGCACTGGTGGCGGCAGAGCCAGTTTTACGCAGTGGAACTTTCTATTCTACGGATAACGAGCCTGCTTCGGAATACGCGACGCAGTATGGATCGAATGCCGATGCCGACGATGGTTCTACACAAAAAATGGCTTCTACTCTAAAGCCGGAGGATGCCGCCAAACTCACATGGTATGCAATACGAGCGCGCGAGAAGCGGCACGAGGCCAGTGAAGCACTGGCGTTGGTGACCAATGCGATACGCCGAGAGAACGACCCGGCGCGACTACGAAGTTATGAGGAAGAACGCAAGCGATTGGAGACAGAGGCAGGCCGCATTCTGTTGAACGAGGAGCGAGCGCCGATCATGCACGCGGAACTGGAACAGGACAGAGTTGTACGGCCGCGGTTGCTGCCGGGAATGGCCTTTGTGGTGAAGAAGAAAGCGGCGAGCGAGGGGGATGCGGAATGAAACGTCGTCTCTGGATTGCGGTAGGAATATTGGTGGTGAGTTGCGGAGCGGTTTTTGCCGTGGGCGCGCTGGAGCAGGCGGCGAAAAGCAGAGTGGAGTTAACGGCCTTGTTACCGGAAGGCGCGCTGCTTTCCATCGAGGCAAGGGATTTTCGTTCGCTGCTGAGGGACTGGAGCGGTTCCAGCGAGAAGCGTGCGTGGCTTACCAGCGATAACTACGCGTCATTCAGTAACTCGCGACTATTTACCCGGCTATCTCAAGCGCAGGACGAGTTTTCAGCGGCGGCCGGAATACCGACGGATGAGGATCTGCTGAACCGGGTTGCGGGCAAGGAAAGCTGCCTTGCTCTTTACGATATTGGCAATTTGGAGTTTGTCTATATTACTCGCCTGAATCAGCAGGCGATCGAGGGGACGCCGCTGTGGCAGACGCGCGGCAAGTTCGATCAGCGCACGGAAGCGGGAAGCGTATTTTACGTACACAAGGATACGGAGTCGTCGCGTACGGCGGCATTCGCAGCTAAAGACGGTTGGCTGATTCTGGGCACGAAGGAAAACCTGGTTGCGGGTGTGCTGGATCGGATGGCGGGAACGGCTCAGCACAACCTGGCGAATGAGGCGTGGTTTGCGGAGACTGTGAAACAGGCGACGGGGGAGCGCGGCGATCTGCGCATGGTGCTGAACCTGGAAAAGATTGTCGTCACTCCACATTTTCGGAGTTACTGGATCGAACGCAATATTACAGAGATGAAGCAGTACGCGTCGGCTGTAAGCGACTTGTACAGAACCCGTGAGAGTTATCGCGAGGAGCGCGTGCTGCTGCGTCGGGCTAGTGCTGGAACGCCACCGCAGGGAGATATACAAACGCTGGCGCAACTGGCTCCAGTTGATGCGGGGTTCTATTCAGCACAGTCTGCGCCTGATGCGGAGAGTGTTCTGAAAAGCCTGCGCGAGAAATTGCTGGAAGTTGGGGCGGCACAGTCTGGAACGCAGTCGACGACTGCGCCAGCCGCCGCTGCTTCAGGAAATGCAGGAAGCGCAAGCGATCTGGATATGCCGATTGATCACGCTCCGTACACTGAGTCCAGAGTGGATAACTTCGCGCCGCTACGTGCTTTGCTGCGGGCGCAACAGCCGGACGGAGAACTGGATGTGTTTTCCTCGCGCGCGCCCAAGGATGGAGTCTTTGTCTCGTTGCAAACGGCCGTGGCGCTGAACGCGCCGCATGAGTGGGATGCGGATGCGGTGCGCCGAGCGCTGACCACCGCACTGCCGACGGGAGTTACAGCGGGGAAACTGGGAGTGAACTGGGAGAAGCGGCCGAGCGCGGCGGGAGAGTATCTGGCGCTGGATGGGTCTATCCCGCTCTATGCCGCAATCAATGGGAAGCAGTTGATCCTGGCGAATGACTCGGCGCTGATGGAGCATTTGCTGGCGCGGCGCGGCAAGGTTAACTCGACGGAAAGCAAGGACGCAGTGACTTATACAGCGATGTTTCGTCCAGCACAGGAGCGGGGTAATTATCACCTGCTGATGGCGCAACTGGATCAGGCCATTCATCACAGCGGAGCGAGCCAGCAGGCGGCCGACGGCGATGCCGACACCATGGAAGCAGGTGCCAGCGCGGGACCGAACACTTCGTTCTTTTCCGGCAACGTAGAGAGTTTGAGCAAGGTCTTTGCGAAGGTAGAGTCGGAGCGGATCGAGGAGAAAGACCAGGGCGCGAAGGTGCTGCAGACGGTTACTTATCAATGGAGTCACTAGCCCTGGGTCTTCGTCGAATTATTAGCGGCGCAGTTATAGCAGCGCTACTCATCTTCTGCAGTTGGAGCGCGCCGCAGGCGCAGGAGACCCCGCTCTTTGACCTGGCGGCCAAGGCTGACTTGGAGCGGAGTTTTCCCGACTCCAACCTCTCTTACTTGTTGATTGATGGTTCAGGCAAGGTGATGGCGCAGAGATGGGCTGATGCGGAGGCGATTTCTCCAGGGTCACTGGTCAAGCCATTTCTGGCGATTGCTTATGGGGAGCAGCATGGGGGCGAGTTTCCCAAGGTCCGGTGCCTGGGAACGGCAAGCCACTGCTGGCTGCCGAAGGGGCATGGAACGCTGGGACTGGAAGAGGCAATCACACAGTCCTGCAATAGTTATTTTCTGGAGTTAGCCACGGAGTTAGATCGCAAGCGCGCCACGTCGAGTTTTGAGCAATACGGGCTGACTGGGCCTGCGGCAGAGGCGAACGAAGAAAGCCTGGTGGGGCTGGGTACCGGTTGGAAGGAGAGTCCGCTGTCGTTGGCGCGGGCTTATCTGCAACTTGCAAAGGAGCAGCAAACCAGTACGCAGAGGCGCATAGCGCGGGGAATGCGGGATTCCGCAGCGCGGGGCACGGCGCGGGGTGTGGATGCGGCGCTGGGGGCGAATGCGGCGCTGGCCAAGACGGGAACGGCGGCCTGTTCCCACCGTCCACCCGGGGCTGCGGATGGGTTTACGATTGCTTTGTATCCGGCCGAGCAGCCGCGATTGATCCTACTGGTGCGGGTTCACGGAGTGACCGGGGCGGAGAGCGCCAAGATTGCCGGAGCGATGCTGCGCTCACTGGGGGCGGGACGGTGAGAATGAGCGGAGCGGGGCAATCAGATTTAGGAATACGCGGGTTGAGGGTGGAGGTGCCCCAGGTCTCAGAATCGAGACCTGAGGCACCCAGCATTCGTATCGGCAAAATACAGAACAGCTTCTTGGGATTCGCCCTGATTCTGCTGACTTGCACCGCGCAAGCGCAGCAGGAGGTCAGTTTCAGTGTGCTGGGATTGTTTCATCCCCATGAGTTGGTGCTGAAGCAAGGGGACCGCCAGGTGCTTGGGATTCGCGCGAATGGAACCGATGCTTCGCTGGTGCTGAATGGTGAGGCAAGGCATCGCAGCTTGATTTTCCGTGCGGAAGGAGATCGAGTGGTTGCCAGTTCGTACGCAACGCAAAGTTGGACAGCGGCAGGGCGCGGTGGAGGGCCAGTTGCGTTTCGTCTGGAAGTGCCGGGGAAAATTCACCGCATTTACCAGGGGCGGCTGACGCTGGAGGCGCACAACGGCGAACTGCGAGCCGTGGTGGGCATGGATCGGGAGACGGCAGTGGCTTCGATTGTGGCTGCGGAGATGGAAGAAAGCGCGCCGATGGAGGCGCTGAAGGCACAGGCGGTCGTGACGCGCTCGTTTCTGGCGGCGGGCCCGCGGCATGAAGGGTTTGAGTTTTGCGATACGACGCATTGCCAGTTTCTGAAGTCGCCTCCAGCGGCGGGCAGCAGCGTTGCGGCGGCTGTGCTGGCAACGCAAGGGCTGGTGCTGGAGTATCGCGGCAAGGTGCTGGCGGCGCTGTACTCCAGCCGCTGCGGGGGGCAGACGCGCAGTCTGCGGGATGTGGGCATGGAGCCAGGCGAGGGCTATCCGTACTTTGCCGAGCGCTGTGCGTGGTGCCTGAAGCATCCGATGAACTGGCAGAGCCGGATCGGCAAGGGCAACGCTCCGCAGGCGGGCAATGAAGGCCAGCGCATCGAGGCGGCACGGCAGTGGGGATGGAGCGCGGTTCCGGGCAGCGACTTCTCGGTGAGTGAGGACGGGGACGGCGTCATCCTGAAAGGCCACAGCGTGGGGCACGGGGTGGGAATGTGCCAGTACGGCGCAGAGGGAATGGCGGCCGCGGGCATCGGTTTTCGGCAGATTCTGGCGCACTACTATCCGAATACTCAGCTGACGGCGCGACCGTGATCGCGCTTGCGCCGAATCGAAGACGCGGCAAATTTCATCGATAACTCATAGGTGAGTCGAATTTTCCAGCGGTAGAATTGCCAGTTAGTTCGGGCTGCGCCGGGCCGCAGAACGCGATAGGATGGAAGTCTGGAGCTTTGGAATGGCGAAGATACTCGATGGAGCATTGATTGCCACGGCGATCAAACAGGAAGTGGCCGAGGAAGTGAAACGGTTGGCTGCCAAGGGCATTCGTCCGGGACTGGCGGTGGTGCTGGCGGGCAGCGTGGCCGCGTCGGAGATTTATGTGCGCGGCAAGGTGCAGAGCTGCGCGGATCTGGGCATCTTCAGCGAACTCATTACGCCGCCAGCTACCGTCACAACCGAAGAACTGCTGGCGCTGGTGGCCACACTGAACGCGCGCGAGGATTTGGACGGAATTCTGATCCAGTTGCCGCTGCCCGCGCACGTGGATACCAAGGCGCTGCTGGACGCGGTGGACCCCGCCAAGGACGTGGACGGTTTTCACCCGGTGAATTCCGGGCGCTTGCTGGCGGGCAGGCCGTCACTGGCACCATGCACACCGGCGGGCATCATCGAGATCTTGAAGCGCAGTGGCATCCCCATCAGCGGCCAGCATGCGGTGGTGGTGGGCCGCAGCGATATTGTGGGCAAACCCGCGGCGATGCTGCTGCTGCATCAGCATGCGACGGTCACCATTTGCCACTCGAAGACCCGCGACCTGGGAGCGGCGACGCGCCAAGCGGATATTCTGGTGGCGGCAATTGGACGCCCAGGCTTTATTACACCGGAGATGGTCAAGCCCGGCGCAGTCATCATCGACGTGGGTATGAATCGCATTACTGATCGAGCGGAGTTTGATCGTTTTTTTGCGGGCAATGCCAAGCGCGAAGCCGCCTTCGCCAAGCGCGGTTCGGTGCTGATTGGCGACGTGGACCCCAAGGCCTTCGAGATTTCCAGTGCCTATACGCCGGTTCCGGGTGGCGTGGGCCTGCTGACAATTGCCATGCTGATGGCCAATACGGTGCGCGCGGCAAAGATGCGAAGGGGGCTGTAAATGCTGAGGGTAGGACTTACCGGCGGGTTAGGCAGCGGCAAGAGCACGGTTGCGGGCTACCTGCGTGGATTGGGTGCGGCGGTCATCGAAGCGGATGGGATGGCGCGCACCATGATGGACTCTGTGCAACCGATCTATAACGAGATTGTGCGCGTATTCGGCCGCGGCGTGGTCAACAACGACGGCACACTGAACCGAGCGCGGCTGGCGGAAATTGCCTTTCAGGGCGGACGCATCCAAGAGCTGAACGCGATTGTGCATCCGGCGGTGATCGAGGGGCAACAACTATGGATGAACGAGGTTTTCGAGCGCGATTCAGGCGCTGTGGCCGTCGTCGAGTCGGCGCTGATCTTTGAAGTCGAACGCGATGCACGGGCGCGCGGCGAAAGCGAGACCGTGCTGGCCGATTGGCGGCGGCGGCTGGATCGCATCATCGTGGTGACCGCGCCGGACAAGTTGAAGATTGCGCGCTACGCGGCCCGCGTCTGCCCCAGCGGTCCCGGCCGCAAGGAGGCGCAGGAGGATGCCCATACCCGGCTGGCGCTACAGATTCCCGATACGGAAAAAGCAGCAATGGCCGACTATGTCATTGATAACAGTGGCCATATGGACGACCTCCGCGCCCAGGTGATGGACGTTTGGCGGCGTTTGAAGGGCGAAAGCAACTATTCTTCTCAGAATGAGTCATTAAAATAGAGGCAAACGGCGCGGCCTTCCCCCCAGAGGGGAACTTGCCCGCGCCGCAGCCGTATCTTGTAGTCAGAGCAGCAAGCTTTTCTTATCCCGGTTCTCTGACCACTGATCTCTGTAGGAAGGTCTTCAGGTTCACTATGAGAATGCGTCGAGTTCTTCTGGTTTTTCTGTTGGTGGGCGGTTTCTGGTTTCTCACCACTCATCTTCCCTTGCACCTTGGGCATCTGTCGTGGACGCGCGGCGATGGCGCGCCGCTGCATCTGACCGAGGCCGAGGCCGCGCCCGCCTTCGATTCCGAGGAGCAGAACAATATCGCGGTTTACAAGCGCGTACTGCCTTCGGTGGTCAATATCACCTCGACCTCGCTGGTCTTCAACTTCTTTTACGGCGCAGTGCCGCAGAAGGGGCAAGGCTCCGGATTCATTCTGGACAAGGAAGGCCACGTGCTCACCAACTACCACGTGATCGAGGGCGCCAACCGCGGCATCAAGGTGCAGTTGAGCAACAAGCGCAGCTACGATGCCACGGTGGTCGGCAGCGACAAGCACCACGATCTGGCGCTGCTGAAGATCGACGCTCCGAACCTGGTACCGGTCACGCTGGCCGATTCCTCACAGTTGGCCGTCGGGCAGAAAGTTTACGCTATCGGCAATCCATTCGGTCTGGCCGGAACCATGACCCGAGGCATCATCAGCTCGATTCGCACCGTGGGCAGCCCGGAGGGTTCGCCGATTGAGGACGCGATCCAGACCGATGCAGCCATCAACCCCGGCAACTCCGGCGGTCCGCTGCTGAACTCGCGCGGCGAGGTGATCGGCATCAACGCCGAAATTCAGACCGCAGGTGCCAATCAGAGTGCGGGCATCGGCTTTGCAATTCCCATCAATACCGCCAAAGCCGTACTCTCCGACCTGACGCGCTATGGGCGCGTGAAACGGCCCTCGCTGGGCATCGTTACCTTCCCCATTGGTCCCGATCTCGCCGAGCAGATGGGGCTGGCGGCCGATTATGGTGTGCTGATCGAAAAGGTGGTCCCCGGCGGCGCGGCAGAACGGGCCGGTCTGCACGGCGGCAATCAACAGGCTTATCTGGGCAACACTCCGATCATGCTCGGCGGCGACCTGATCGTCGGCATCGACGGCCAGCAAGTGACCGATCCGCAGGACATCAGCGCCATCATGGACAAGCATCAAGCTGGCGATACCATCTCCATCACCGTCCTGCGCGGGCGCAAGCAGATTACGCTCAAGCTGATACTGGGTGAGGCACGGGGCGTGAATACATAGTCCCCCCACCAGCATAGCCAGCTCGCAGTGTACGAAAGAGTAGCGCCGACCTCCCGGTCCACGCTACTCTTTCCACGGATTCAAGGTCTTGACCGGAATGCCGCGCACATCGCGAAGATTTCGGGTCACCTGCGTAAGTCCATGGCGCACGGCGGTAGCAGCCAAAAGAGTATCCACCACTGGTCGGGGCCGTTCGCCGGACCAATCTCCCCCAAAGTCGCATAGTCTTTCTGGTCAGAGTAATCGAGGGATGCCAAACCAAAGTTTTTCAGCCAATGCGAGGCCGCTCCTGGTTGGAAGCGGCCTCGCATTTTGCCGAACTAGACGCCTTCTTCGACTTCCTCGATGATGCTTTCATGGATGCCCTGGAAGATCTTGTGGCGCTCGGCCGTCCGGTCAAGCTGCGCGCGACGGGGAACTTCAATCAGACTCTGGCTGTGTGCCCCCTTCTGCACTTCATCAAGGGAGGGCTTGAGTTTTTCAACGTTGGTTTTCATTCGTACGTTCTCCTTTGTGATGGACGAGCAGAACGAAAGATCATCCGGCTCGTCGTTTGATCCTTCAGCCAGCTCTAAAAGCCTGCCTGCATCGCTCCACGCTCGACCTGGGCTACCTGCACCCGTGCCAGCGCCACTGGTTCGCCGTAGTGAGAGGCGACAATTTCCGCGGCGTTCTCTTCGTTCAGGTAAGGGCGCACCGCGGCCAGCTTGATCGTGGACTCCTGGGCCATGCGCGCTACGGCGACTTTGCTCGATACGGATTGCACCAGAGCGAACATTGCCCCCACAATCGTCGCCACCGCTTGAATTGCCGCAATCGCGTGCTGCTGGCTGCCGGGATTGGAGATCTTCGCCACCTGCAACAGCGAGATATTCACCTGCTGCTGCAAAACCACCACCTGCGCCTGCAATTGGGCGAGCGTAGAAGCAGAGGGATTGGCCAGGTAGGCCTTGGCCTGCGCCACCAGCAGGTTGCTGGCCGCGTCAAAGCCCACCGTTGCCGCGATGAAAATCGGCTCGTCGGCCGGCGCGAACAGAGCCGCCGTCGAGTCCACTGTGGCCACCGCGCTCTGCAAAGCCGGCGTCCAGTTCACAATATTCTGGGCCACCGAAGTCGCTGAACAGCCGCTCATGAAAGGCAGCGGCAGCAGCAGCGCGATCAGTGCCCATGCGCCCAATTTGGTGCTTGAACTCGCTGGCGAGGTCGCGCTCACCGGATCCCTGGCCAGCAGGCCCAGCAGCGCCGTGGCCACCGCGCTGATCAGGCTAAGAATAGTACCGTTGCCCGCCGTGCCCAGCGTGACGCCTTGCTGCGTCAATACGCCCGCCACGGTGACAATGGCAATCAGCATCCCTGCCGCAGTAGTTTTCGGGTGATTCCAGATATTCGAAATATTGTTCATGAAACTCCTTCCCAAATGAAAAAGGCGGCCGAAGCCGCCTTGGTTTTTGTCCGATTGAGAGCATTTCCAAAAAGCTGTCCTTCTGCCGCACGCCGTTCCCCGCCAAAGTTGCAGTGGCAACAGGCCCGGTCCATGCACCACAAAACCCGCCTCCCCGCCATTCCGCTTTTTGCGCGGAATGAAAGAGAAGTCAGCCCCTCTTTGTGAGCTGTCCAACAGTTCGAATTTTGTCGGGGATCACCGCCAAGTAAGGGGGCGGAGCTGGTGCGGATAAAGCTGGCTCGGGCCAGCGGCCAACTCATTTCTGGTTGGTCGCTGGCGGGGGTCAGTTACAACTCATCGGCCTTCAGTGCTGCCGTGGTTTCGGTCGGCACTTGCCGCATGAGTCGCTCTCTGCCAGACTTGAGACGGTCCCGCGCCCCGGAACCGACCGCTGGGGGAGGGTGAACACATTCTCCGAGCTCGGTACGTCCGTCTCTTGTCTGGCTATCTATTAGCCTAGGCATTCTGCCCCATATCTTCGGCACGCCGCCAAAAAACTTGAATCTCTGTTTTTTCAGTCACTTGCGAGCTCCAAACGAAGACGGTGCCCTTGACAGCTCCATCGCGCGCCGCTTCTCACCGTAAAAATCACCCGCAATCCGTCTCAGAATCTGATCGGCGGCCAGCGCAAGAATGCCGAACAGCAGATGGCCAGAAACGATAAGCTGCATAGTGTGCGGACGCCTTTGGAGTTGGTCGTGATAACCCTATTCTAAAGATGGTTGTCCCCGCACATAAATGATGCCGCGTCACTGAATTTTGCAAGAGGCTCGCAGCGGAATTGCATTTGGATCGTTGAAGGGGAAGGGCTTTACAGGCTCCGGAAAAACTCGATATAAGCCCGCATAACTTGCTCTTTTATAGGTTCTGTAACAAGGGCACGGCTTTAGCCGGGCCACAAATGCAAGGAAAAAACGATGGGCTTCAGCCCCTGTTGATCTTCCCCTGTCCAAGGGGCCGCGCTCAAGTTGCTCGCCCCTCCGCATAGGAATCCGTAGCGCCGACCTCCCGGTCCACGTCCGTTTCTCTGGAAATGCTCTACGGCATCTTGCGTAGCATTTCGCAAGAAACGCGCACAATGAAGAGATGAGGGAAATCCCTCTGAATGGCCCCATCCAACCAGGATTTAAACGGTCAGAACCGTGTACCCCCACCCCCTCCCCCTGTGGAAATCGCATTTCACCCCCTGAAAAATCAAATAACGCCCAAGGAATCAATACTTTGTAAATTTTACATAGTGACTGAAAAGTAAACAGAGAGGCCCGTTTTTAGCCCTTTTTGACCCCAAAAACCCCGATTTTTGCCTCAAAATCGCCCGTTTTCGCAATTTTTCTGCCCCTAAACCCTGTGCGAAGTCATTCTCAATGAATTCCACAAGAGGTTCTTCATACAGCGGAAAAATCAATCAATTCAATTCCGCTTTCAAGGCGGAGCGCGGCCAGCGCTTCGCGTTCGCGATCCCGCGAGGCAAGCAGGCGTGTATGCGCCCGCGCCAAGTCGCCATCGTCGTAACCAGGATGCGTGACCATCTCCCATGTTCCTTCCGGCAACTTCGCCAACAGCGCGTGAAGCGTGGCTGTATCCAGTGTGCCAGTGGCCAGTACGCCAAGCGCGCCATCGGTGGTGACGAATCCCTCCTCGGCAACAATGCGCCGAAAGGCAGGCTCCAAACCATGCAGAAGAGTGACCTGCGTCCGTCGCAACCACCAGGCATTTGGCGTGGCCCGTCGACTCCATGCCGGTTCAAAGGGATTGCGCACAGCCACAATCCCCGCAGCCCAGGCAGCCCGCAGCACAGGTCGCAAAACCTCGGCAAAGAGATGCGTGTGCTTGTGTGTGTCGATGTGCGTAAGCGGAATCCCTTGCAATTGCAGAAGCCTGGTCTGCGCCGCTGCTTCGGCCTGAATCTCCGCCGCATTGATGCGCCCGCTGAGCAGCCGAACCAGGAACGCGCTCAAAGTGGCGTGAAAACGCCCTGTCCCGCGATCCACCAGGCTAGGAATCTCCTGCCACGGAAGCACCGGTTCGCCGTCCACCAGCACCACATGGCAACCCACGCCCAGCGCCGGCAAGCCGCGGCTGATGCGAATCGCCTCATCGCAAGCACCGGCACGCGCCATCAGCGTCGTACTGGTCACGATGCCCGCGCCATGCAACTCAGCCACCGCGCGATTCACCCCGCCGGTCAACCCGAAATCGTCCGCATTGATGATGAGACGGCTCACCGGCTGAGTGTATCAATTTCAGAGTCCACCCGCCTTCAGACTCCACCCGCCCATCCATCAGTACGTGCCAAGAACTCTTCTTCGCTGTTATGATAATTGTGGCCGCAATGGTCCAGAGCATATTCGGAAATGCGATTACCCACAGTGTGTGGGCGGTTAGCTCAGTTGGTTAGAGCGCCTGCCTTACAAGCAGGATGTCGGGGGTTCGAGTCCCTCACTGCCCACCAAGAATCTGTTTTAAGACTTCCAAGACCGTCCCGTATTCAAGGAATAAACCCAACAAAATCAACGATATTATGTCCAATGCCGTCTAAGGCGGCATTATGGAAGCCAAAGATTTTTGGTGCTATTTCTGGGGTGCTCGCTACTGCTATTTGGTGGTATTTGCAGAAAAATCATTTAATCCTCAATATCCATGCTGGTTTTCACCCTTTTGCGCTCTGGTGGTATTCCACCGCAGGTTCGATTGGCGGCCGGGACTCGAACTCCCGCTAGCCTCTCTTTTCTGCGATGGATTCGCAAACTGCCAAACGGCGAAGGGGGAGATTTCTCCCCGCATGGTGGTATTCGAGGAGGTGGTATTTTGCTGACAGACACGGAAATTCGCAAATCCAAACCCACAGACAAGGCGTACCGGCTGCCCGATGGCAAAGGGTTATTTCTCTTCATCACCCCGACGGGTGGCAAGCTCTGGCGCTTTAAGTACCGGCATGACGCGAAGCAAAAGCTTATGGCGCTCGGACAATATCCCGATGTACCTCTGGTCCTGGCACGGGAGCGCCATGCTGCGGCTCGCGCACTGTTGGCGACGGGCGTTGACCCGATGCAGGCGCGGAAGACTGAGAAAGTCGCGCGCAAAGCTACCTCCGAGAACTCCTTCCGAACCATCGCGGGCCTATGGCTTGAACACTGGCGCGTTGGCAAGAGCGGTCAGCACGTTGACTCCACACGAAGACGCATAGAGGCAAATGTCTTTCCACTGTTAGGCGCGCGCCCCATCACGGAGATCGAGGCACCGGAATTGGTGACGATGGTCAAGTCGATAGAGGGAAGGGGCGTAGGCGATCTGGCAAAAAGGGCACTGGAAACGACCGGACAGATATTCAGGTTCGGAATTGCCCACGGCTATACAAAGCGCAATCCGGCTGCCGAGATCAAGCCCAGCGACATTCTGCGGCCAACGAAAAAGACCAATCTGGCCCGTGTCGATGTAAAGGAACTTCCCGCGCTGCTGCGAGCCATCGAGGTTTATCAGGGTACACATATTACGCGGTTGGCAATGAAGTTGCTCGCTCTGACTTTTGTTCGCACCACAGAGTTGATCGGAGCGCGTTGGGAAGAATTCGATCTTGAGGCGCGTCGGTGGAACATCCCGGCATCGCGGATGAAGATGAAAACTCCGCACATTGTCACGCTGTCCTCACAGGCAATCGAGGTCCTGGAATTGCTGCGGTCTCTGGCAAGGAGCGAAGAATTACTGTTCCCTGGTGATCGCAACCCCGACAAGCCGATGAGCAACAACACAATTCTGCTGGCGTTGAAGCGCATGGGTTACCAAGGCCGGATGACGGGCCACGGCTTCAGGGGGCTGGCGTCCACCATCCTGCATGAGCAGGGGTACAACCATGACCATATCGAGTTGCAACTTGCTCACGCTCCGCGCAACGCTGTGAGTGCCGCCTACAATCACGCTCTATATTTGGAGCCACGCGCCAGGATGATGCAGGAATGGGCGGATTTTCTGGAACGCACCCAGCGCGGCGGCAAGGTGTTGCCGTTTTGCGGAACAGCGGCATAGGCATCCAGTCAATTCGGCCGACAGAAAACCAGGGACGCGCTGCAATCCAATCCCGGATGGGGGCCAATCTCAAATCCCGCTTCGGGCCTCATCTTGACGACAACGAGTTCCTGCCAGTACGTCGCCCCCCGATTTCCCGGCTGACCTCAATCTGGCGGGAAATCCATTCCTCTACCTCGGTTTCGATCCAGCCGACAGCCCTGGCCCCCAACGAAACTGGTCTTGGGAATCTTCCTTCGGTGACGCGCAGATAGACGGTACTGCGCGATAGGCCGGTGCGATCCAATACACTCGGCAGTCTCAGAATCTTTCTCGGCATTCCCTTCACCTCATTGATTGAGTTGCATTTGAATTACGTGGGGATTTACCAAGCCCACAGAGCAAAGTGCCGTCGATATTATCGGCAAGTCAGCGCAGACAACTTTGATTCCCTCACACTCTTTGTCTGGCTTTTCTCCAGGATGCACCGCACGGTTATGTTCTTTTATCTGAACCAGCATCACAGCTACTTCTTCCCACAATCGTTCGAAGGTTGTTGCGTGGCAGGATCATCATTGCAGCCCTTTCTTTCAGCGGTACATC
>JGI12269J14319_10002345_pt1 | contig 18393 bp, 14 predicted proteins | sample PeaSoiSIISIP2007_FD_14319 | JGI IMG/M metagenome (IMG submission 14319) | reverse complement strand
GCAGCATTTTCTTCGTTGACTGCCAAGGCGTACAGGTTGACCCAGTCGAGCACCAGCAAAGGATCCTGTGCCTGCGCTGCAGAAGCGTTGCGCAGCGCCTGCAGTAGCCCGGGCGCCCGGCGCCGTACGTGGAAGCCGCCCGGCAGCGTGCCTTCGGTGCGACAGCCGCGCGCAATGCACTCGCCCATCACCTGCCAGATACGCAGCAGGCGCGCCCGCGTCTCCTCGTCGCTGCGCCAATACCGCTCGTTGCGCCGCATGATCTGCGCGATGCTGCAGCCGTGTTGCTTGGCCAGGCCCAGCAGATCGGCGGCACTGTGAAAGGGAAGCGGCAGCACGGTGGCGTCCGGCGCAATCACTTTTTGCCGGGAGCCATCGTTGGCCACTTCTTCGCTGACGACAAATCCTCCGCCAACCGAGTAGTAGGTGCGCGCCAGAAGCACCGTGGCGTCGGAACCGAATGCGGTAAATCGCATGCCGTTGGCGTGAAACGGCAGGCTTGCGCTCGCGTAAAAGAGCAGGTCGGCCTTTTCGTCGAAGTCGATGGCGTGCTCTCCAAGGAGGACGACGCGGCCCTCGGTGCGAATCTCGTTGAGCATGTGCGCGATGCGGTCCACGTCCACGGTGTCGGGCTCGTGACCACCGAGGCCCAGCAGCACGGCCTTGTCGCTGCCGTGGCCTTTGCCGGTGGCGCCCAAAGAGCCATAGAGCTCGGCCTGTACCCGCGCCGTCGCGGCGAGTGACTCGGTCTGCAGCAGCCCAAGCGCAAACATCCGCGCCGCCCGCATCGGTCCGACCGTGTGCGAACTCGAGGGGCCAATGCCGATCCGGAAGAGATCGAAAACACTTACGGCCACACGGCTCTCCTGTATCGTCCCTGCGCGGATCGGCAAAAAAACGGGCACCAAGAACGCTCGCCCGGCCATGGCGATTGCTGCGGTTCGCCTCCTGCCGATACTGCCAATGCGCGCGCTTCCCCGCCGCCGGCAGACCCATGGCTGGTCGGCCTGCAAGCATAGCGCCAAGACAAGCCGCCCCCCGTCAACGCCAGCGCGCGGTTTTTGGGCCCTACGAGGGCCAAGCGCATATGCATTTGCGTTATTTCCTCGGGAGAAATTGTTGCTTGGAAACCCGAGGCGCGCAGCCCGAGCCGATCACGCCGAGGATCGCCGCCGGCGCGTGGTATCGCACCGAGGATTCCTGGGCGATCGCCCTGGGAGTCGGTTTGGTGGCGGCCGCGGTCCTGGCGCTCGTGAACGGCTCGAGCATCAAATGGCTTGCCGTCACGCCGCAGAAATGGAGCTCGCCGGACCAACTTGGCCAGCAGTTCAGCGTTAATGCGGGCCGCTATCTGGCGCTGTTTGTCCTGTGGATCAGCTTGTTCGGGCTCAGTACTCGGGCGCTGGGCATCCGCGCATTGCAGTTCCCTGCGCTGCGCGCATCGCTGCCGGCGCGTAGCGCAGCGCCCCAGGCCGCACGGTGCGGCGCGTGCCGTGCGTTTTGCAATGATCCCTTGTACATCGAGCGCCAGACCCCGGGCCTACACGTCATGAGCTCTGGGTTTGCGGCGGCAAGAGCCGACGACGGGATCTGCAGCGTGCATTCGCGCTATCTGCCGACGCAGGCAGTGTGCGAGCGCTTCCAGGCCCGGATCGCGCTGGTCCACCGGCGCGTGCGCTAGCACGAGAGCCCGAACGTCTGCGCGCCGCAGCGGCTAGCGTATTTGCGCAGGTCGCGCCGCCGGCCTGCCCAGGCCAGTGCGCAGTTTGCGTCCGAATGCGTTAGATTTCGGGCCGGGCGCCGGTGCAAAGATGGGCCGCTGCCATACGGGGGCGTTTGGCAGCTCGGAGGCAATCGATGGATGAAACGCGCAGTTTTCCCTCGCAATCGCTCCTCACGACCATCGCCGTAATTGCCGCGATAGCGGCGATCTTCGGCGGATACTACTGGTACACGCACCGATCGGAAGCCATTGTCAGCACGGCGGGGGCACCGGCCGCTTCCACGTCGGCCGCCCCCGGCCCAGCGGTGACGGCACCGGCGGCCAGCACCGAGTCGGCGGTGATGCACCCGATCGACGAGCGCGAATCCGATCACAGCACGACGCTGGAGCAAAGCGATGCAAAATTTCTCGATGCCCTCTCCCAAGTGGGAGGCTGGCGCGCCGGCGCGCTGCGCTTGTTGGTGCCGACGGATTTGATCCGGCATATCGTCGCGACCGTCGATGCACTGCCGCGCGAGAAGCTGGCGCTGCAGACAATTCCCACGAAGCCGGTTGCCGGGGTCTTTCGTGTTACAAGGTCCGACCGCGGTGACACGATCGCAGCCTCCAATGAACGGCGTTACGAACCCTACGTCGCGGCCTTGACATCGCTGGACACGGCCCAGGCGGCAGCGCTCTACCGGTACTTTTATCCCCTGTTCCAGCAAGCGTACCGGGACTTGGGCTACCCCAAGGGATACTTCAACGACCGCCTCGTGGAGGTCATCGACGAGTTGCTGGAGGCCCCCGATCCCAAGCCGCCGATCGAGGTCGTCGCACCTCGCGCGATGTTCCATTACGTCGATCCGGACCTCGAGGCGCTTTCCCCGGGGCAAAAGATCCTCGTGCGCGTTGGTCCGTCCAACGAGAGCGCGATCAAGGCCAAGTTGCGCGAATTCCGGCAGGCGGTCACCACTCCCTGACCTGGTCCGGCGCCCGCGCGCGCGGCCCCGGTTTTTGCAGGTACGAGCGCTCATCCGCGCGGGGGGCTCCCGGACCCTGGCTGGGTGGCGCACTCCTGGCCGGCGGCTGGCTGGCCGCGCCCCTGATCGTCTGCGGCGCTTACACCAGGTCCCGCGTGAAATCCACCCGGTGCCGGCGAAACGAAAAACCCGAGCGCTGAGCGCCGCAGCCGGCTCCGGCGCAAGGCGCCCGGCACCTAGTCGCGCACGCAGTCCAGGAAGTATTCCGTCTGCCCGTCGCGCTCGAGCTTGACCAGGCCGTGAATGTCGGTCTCGAAGCCGGGAAAGCGGGCATTGAACTCGCGCACAAACTTCAGGTAATTGACGATCTCCGCGTTTACCCGCTCGCCTGGGATCAGCAGCGGAATCCCCGGTGGGTACGGGGTCAGTAAAACACCACAGACGCGCCGTTCGATTTCGTCCACCGGTACGCGATCGATATCGTTGTGCGCCATGCGCGCATACGCCTTGGCCGGGATCATTACCGGCTCCATTTCCGAGGTATACATGTCGGTCGTCAGCCGCGCGATGTCGCTGGCACGGTAGATCTCGTGGATCGCCTGGCACAGGTCGCGCAAGCCCATCGCCTCGTAGCGGGGCTGCGAGCGCAGGAACTCCGGCATTACCCGCCAAAGCGGCTGGTTGCTGTCGTAGTCGTCCTTGAATTGCTGCAGTTCCGTAACCAGCGTGTTCCAGCGACCTTTCGTGATTCCGATCGTGAACATGATGAAAAAGGAATACAGGCCGGTTTTTTCAACGACGATGCCGTGCTCGGTCAGATACTTGGTCAGGACCGAGGCCGGTATCCCGGTTGCGTCAAACGAGCCATCGACGTCCAGGCCCGGCGTGATGATGGTGGCCTTGATCGGGTCCAGCAGATTGAAATCGGGCGCCAGGTCGCCAAAGCCGTGCCAGCGTTCGCCGGCTCGGAGCATCCAGTAATCGCGCTGGGGCGGCCCCTCCGGCAGCGGCGCCTCCGGCCCCCATACCTGGAACCACCAGGAGTCGCCGTATTCGGCGTCGATCTTGCGCATGGCGCGGCGAAAATCCAGTGCCTCGGTCAGCGACTCCTCCACCAAGGCCGGACCGCCGGGCGATTCCATCATCGCCGCGGCCACGTCGCACGACGCGATGATCGCGTACTGCGGCGAAGTCGACGTGTGCATCATGTACGCCTCATTGAACATCCAGCGATCGAGGCTCTCGGTTTGCGAATTCTGAATCAGGATCTGCGAGGCCTGCGACAGGCCCGCCAGCAGTTTGTGCGTCGACTGGGTCGCAAATACCATGGTGTTGCGAGCACGCGCGCGTTGCGCGGCGACCCCGCCGATGGCGTGCATGTTGCGGTAGAAGCCGTTGAACGCAGCGTGCGGCAGCCACGCCTCGTCAAACAGCAGCGAGTCGACCTTGCCATCGAGCAGTGCCTTGATCGTCTCGACGTTGTAGACAATACCGTCGTAGGTGCTTTGGGTCAGCGTCAGCACGCGCGGTTTGCCCTCGTTGCCCTGCACCAGCGGGTGTTCCCCGATTCGCGCCTGGATCGTTTCCCAGCGGAATTCGTCGACCGGTATCGGCCCGATGATGCCGTAGTGGTTGCGCGTGGGCTTGAGGAATACCGGTATCGCGCCGGTCATGGTGATCGCATGCAGCACCGACTTGTGGCAATTGCGATCGACCACCACGACGTCGCCGGGCGCAACGATGTAATGCCAGACGATCTTGTTCGAGGTCGAGGTGCCGTTCGTGACGAAAAACAGGTGGTCCGCGCCGAAGATGCGGGCGGCATTGTGCTCGGCCGCGGCCACCGGTCCGGTGTGGTCGAGCAGCTGCCCCAGCTCGTCGACGGCGTTGCATACGTCCGCGCGCAGCAGGTTCTCGCCGAAGAACTGGTGAAACATGCGCCCCACCGGGCTCTTCAGAAATGCCACGCCGCCGGAGTGTCCGGGGCAGTGCCAGGAATAGGAACTGTCCTGGGCGTATTGCGTGAGCGCGCGGAAAAACGGCGGGGCCAGGCCGTCGAGGTAGGAACGCGCCTCGCGCGCGATATAGCGCGCTACGAACTCCGGCGTGTCCTCGTGCATGTGGATGAAGCCGTGCAACTCGCGCAGGATGTCGTTGGGCAGATGCCGTGAGGTGCGCGTCTCGCCGTACAGGAAAATCGGGATATCGGCATTGCGAAACCGGATCTCTTCGAGGAAGGCGCGCAGATCGGCAACGATCGGGCTGCCTTCGGTTGCGGGCAGTTCCTCATCGTCGACCGACAGGATGAACGCCGAGGCGCGGCTGTGCTGTTGCGCGAAGCCGCGCACATCACTGAAGCTGGTCGCACCGATGATCTCCACGCCCTCCTCCTCGAGGGCCCGCGTCAAGGCACGAATGCCGACACCACTGGCATTTTCCGACCGGAAGTCCTCGTCGATGACGACGATGGGAAAGTGAAAGCGCATGGTCATGGCAAATCTTGGTGGCTAGTGACAGGGACGGCACGCAGCTGCCGGGATGGGACGATCAAGGTGGCGCACTGTAAACGATAGCGAGCGCTCGCGCTCGGTCGATGCGGACCGGTCCAAATCCGCCGCTGGCACGCGCCCTCAAGCCGCCGAGAGCCCCGGCGCCGGGCTGCGCACCGCGCCCGGCTCCACGGAAGGCAGGCCTTCATAGCCGTCCGGGTTGGCACTTTGCCAGCGCCACGCGTCCTCGCACATCTGATCGATCGTACGCTGGGCACGCCACCCAAGCTCGCGGGCGGCACGAGACGGATCGGCCCAGCAGCTCGCCACGTCGCCCGCGCGCCGCGGCGCTACCACGTATGGCACGCGCCGGCCCGACGCCCGCTCGAAGGCATGCAGCGCCTCCAGAACGCTATGCCCGCGTCCGGTGCCGAGATTGTAGACACGCACGCCCGCCTGGCCGTGGCGGTGGCGCAGCGCGGCCACGTGTCCGTCCGCCAGGTCGAGAATATGGATGTAGTCGCGAACGCCCGTGCCGTCGGGGGTCGGGTAGTCGTCGCCGAATACGGTAAGGCGCTCCCGGCGGCCGACGGCCACCTGTGCGACGTACGGCATCAGATTGTTCGGGATTCCCTGCGGATCCTCCCCCAGCAGGCCCGATGGATGGCCGCCGACCGGATTGAAGTAGCGCAACAGCGTAACGGACCAACCGGGTTCGGCCGCGGCCAGGTCGCGGAGCATCTCCTCCACCATCAGCTTGGTGCGGCCGTATGGATTGGTTGCCTGGGTTGGCGCCTCCTCGGAGATCGGCATGGTCTGCGCGTCGCCATAGACGGTGGCGGAAGAGCTGAACACGATCGTGCGCACACCGGCGTCGTGCAGGGCACTAAAGAGCACCCGTGATCCGTGCACGTTGTTGTCGTAGTACCGCAGGGGTTGCTGTACGGACTCGCCTACCGCCTTGAGACCGGCAAAATGGATCGTGGCTTCGATGCGATGGCGGGTCAGCAACTCGTCGAGTCGCGCCCGGTCCCGGATGTCCCCCTCCACGAAGATCGGGCGCACGCCGGTCACGGCGGCGATCCGATCCAGGACTGCCGGCTTGCTGTTGACCAGGTTGTCGAGAATTACCAGGCGCTCACCGGCTTCGATAAGGCGAACGCAGGTCAGACTGCCGATGTAACCGGTGCCTCCGGTGACAAGAATATTCATGTTGGTAGGGTTGCTCGTCGATGAAAGTGGCTAGCGCGGCGCCCATTTTGCGCGCAATTGAGCCCCCTGCGCGTAAACCAGGTGTGAGCGTCCCGCAGGACAAGTTACGATCGGGGCAAAGAAATTACCAGCAATCCGCGCCTAGGCCCCCGTCCACCAGCAGGTTCGACCCCATGAGACCACCCGGTACCCTTCCCGCGGAACCAGCGCGCTCCGATACGCCGGCAAGCGCGCGCACACGCGTGCGCCGCATCCCCGAAAATGGCCGCTACGACGAGGCGAGCGTGCGCGCGATCGTCGACGCCGCGCTGATGTGTCATATCGCCTTTTGCGACGCGGACGGCATGCATTGCCTTCCTACCGCCTGCTGGCGCGAGGGCGATTTCCTCTACATCCATGGCTCCAACGGCAGCCGGATGCTCAAGGTCCTGCAATCGGCACCGTCGGCGGCGGTCAGCATCACGCATCTCGATGGCCTGGTTCTGGCCCGTTCCGCTTTCAATCACACGATGAATTACCGCTCCGTCGTCATCTACGGCGCATTTGAGATCGTACCGGAGCAGCACAAGGCCGCCTCGCTGGCCGCCTTCATGGAGCACATCGCGCCCGGGCGGCAGGCGCAGGTCCGCGCGGGCAACGCCAAGGAACTCGCCGCAACGACGGTGCTGCGCATCAGCCTGCAGGAGGCCGCCGCCAAGGTGCGGGCCGGGGCCCCGGACGACGACGAGGCCGACCTCGCTTGGCCGGTCTGGTGCGGCGTGTGGCCCATGGCACTCACGCCGCAACCGCCGCAACGCGACCCGAGCTGCACGCTCGAGGCGCCGGAATATGTACTGCGGTGGAACGATCGGACGTTTTGCGCCCGGTAAATAAAGCGGGCGCCGCGCACTCAAGTTCCCGCGTTTCGAGCCGTTGAATCAATCAGCCGTTGTAGCGATTGATTCTCGAACCGCCGGATGTCGTCCGCCATGCCCGATTCCCCGAAGCTGTTACGCGATCCGAACAAGCGCAATCGTGGTCCATTCGATGCCGCACTGGGCGATATACGGAAAGTAAGCACTAACACAAGTACGGCGCACAACTCCTGCCTGGCGGCGCCGCCGCGCGACGTCGGCCGCCTGCTCGAGCACTACGGCACCGCCTTGCCGCGCTATCTCGATGTGCACCGCTGGCGCGACATCGAGACTTCGCAGCAGCGATGGCCGCTGTTGCGACACGCGCGGACCAAGGATCCGGCAGAGCGTACATGAGCCGGCAGACCTACCCCGGCGATCCGATGCCGACGCGGCCACTCGCTTCGCTGCCCGCACGGCTGGCCCGATGGCTGGGTCTGGCCTATTTTCGCGATGCCCGGCCCGGCCGGCTACCCATCACGGACCTACCCGGTGGCGTCGGCGAAGTGCCGCCTGGCGAGGTGGCACTGCTCCTGTGCGCCGATCCCGCCAGCCGCGAGCAGCTCCTGCTTTGCCTCCTGGCACAGACTCTGGCGCGGCGGCGGGTAACCTGGGTAAGCGGCCCCACCACGGCTTCGTTTGCCGTCGGACCCGGTATCCGCGCCGCAGCGTGGAGTCAACACCTGCTGCCCCTGGCCTGGACGCAGGATGCGGCAACGCAGCTGCGCCAGCTCGAGCCCATGCGTTTGCTACGCGAACTGGCATCCAGCGGAATGCGCTCGCGCGACCTGCTCGTGCTCGACGCCATGGATCCTTGGCTGGCGGAAATGCCCGAGCACGCGGCCCTGGAGTCCGGGATCGATGAGGCCACGCAACACCTGCTCCGCTGGGCCAAGGGCCACCAGGGTCCCGTTCTCGCGCTGGCTCCGGCACACTGTCGCGGCCAGGCCCTGCTTCCCCTGCTGGCGCACAACAGCCTGAGCCGCTTGGCCGTGCTGCGGGTCGACGGCTCCACGGCACACCTGGAGGTCGTCCGCTGGGGCGAGGCGTGGCGCGCGCGAGCGCCAAATCAAGCTGCCGATTTCCTGTTGGACCTGCGCCCGGCTGGCGGTTGGCAATGCCGCAGGAGCACGGTCTTGGATCCGCTCGATGCGCTTACCGCCGAGGATGCGGCCACGATCCACGCGACGCGCAGCGCCGTACACGATGCCCCCGATACCCCGGCCGGCTGGCGCGTGCACGCGAGCCTGGAGGCATTGCTCGCTGCCGCAGACGATGCCGTCGCCGCAACCGTCGTGCTGGCGCACGACAGCCCGGAGGCCGTCGTGGTCCTTGCCGATGCCGTGTACCGACTGCGGCGCCAGCATCCGCACCTGCTCAAGATCATCGTGCGCGAGACCGGCCCCACGCTACGCAAGAACGGCGAATTGGCCTTGTTGCGCCTCGGCGCCAATGCGGTCGTAGGACGCGATACCGGGTTTTCCCACCTGGCGCAGCTTGTCGGCGAGCTGCGCGGGCAGGCCTATACGCAATCGCAGCCGGCCAATCCCACCCGCACGCTGCAGACGCTCGCACCGGATCCGATTCAAGGATATCTTGCGCCCCGGGAGTTTTGTACCGCAGTCGAGCGCATGCTCGAGCGAACGGCCGGAACGCAGCTCGAGCACAGCCTGGTGCAAATGCCGCTGCTGCCCCACGTCGCGCACCTGGACGCACTGCTGGCCTGCCAGGCGCGGCGTGACGGCGATGTGGTCAGCGCGGACGCACGCGGACTTTTCATCTTTTTGTTCGGCTGCCCGCATCGCGACGTCATGACCGCACTCGAATCGCTCTTCGCGATCCCGTGTTCGGAACTGGCGCAGCATGTCCAGATTGAACCCGACGCCAGTTCGCAGCGTCTGGCGCTGGCCCGATTGCGGCGCGCCACCGACGAGTCTCCCGCGGACTATTCCGCGATCCTGCTCGGCATTGCTCCGGGCGCAAGGCCCGCTCCGGTGCAAGCCAGAGTCCTGCCAACGCACAGCCCGGAGGCCGCGCGCTGCGTCCAGGCGCACGTGCTGCCGCTGCGTGCCGCCACCGCCTGAGGCGCCGATGCTGCAGATCTTCCTGAGGTCCCTGCTGTTCGGAGTGCTGCTGGCCACCGTGGTCGTCGCCACCAGCGTGCTCCTGCGTCGCGCGGCCGCACCGCGATATCGCGCTTTGCCGGCAGGACAGGAGCCGCGCTGCGTGCGGCCACGCGATCTGGCGGAGCGCTGAGATGCCGTGCATCGCCATCGTTTCCCCTTGCGGCGGCACCGGTAGAAGCACCCTAACCGCCTCGCTGGCGACGCTGGCGGCCCGGAGCGGCGTCTGGGGATTGGCGGTCGAATGCGATCCGCAAAATCTGCTTGCCCTGCACTTTGGCGCCGAACGCGCGCCCAGCGACGGCTTGGCGAGCCGCGCCGCGCACGGGCAGGTCTGGAATACCGCCGCGCTGGCCGCCAGCGACGGGACGCTCGTCCTGCCCTTCGGTGCGATGGAGGCGCCGGCACTGGTCGATTGGGAGCGACGCCTGATCGTCGAGCCCGATTGGCTGTGCGCGCGGTTGCAAACGCTAGCCCGGCCGGCCGACGGTTGGACCTTTATTGATACGCCACGGGCGCCGTCGGTGCTCGCGCGCCAGGCCGTGCGCGCGGCTGACGCCGTGCTGCTCGTACTGCGCGCCGACGGCGCGTCGATGGCCCTGCTCGAAGCAGCGCTTGCAATGCTCGCAGACAAACCGATTTTGGCCGTGGTCAACGCATTCGACCCCAGCCGCGTACTGCACACCGACGTCATCGCGATACTCTACGAGCGTCTGGGCGAGCGGCTTTCCCCCTACCCGGTACACCGCGACGAGGCCATACCCGAGTCCTTTGCGCGCCGCATGTCGCCGCAAGACCATTCAACGCATTCCCAGGTCATCCACGACCTGCATGGGCTTTTGCGCTGGATTCAGGGACAATGCCGGGCTATGAAGGAACCGCGAACCGGCAGTAATGTTGTCTGAACCGCTGGCGTTCGCAGCGCGAGCGCTAGAGGTCGAGGAACCCAGACTCCTGCGCCTATGGCTCTGGCGCCTGTTCGTACGGCCGGCGCCGGCGCGCGCGGGTCGCGCCGGGCGCATGTTCGACGCCGCGCTGAGCTGGCTCGCGCGCAGCTTGGCAGTGACACAACCGCAACGGCCCGGTCAATGGGGCGTGCGGCTGTTCGTGCCTGCCGCCGACGACATGGCAAGCGGCGGGCGTGCTTCGGGCCTGGCGCGCGCCTTGACGTTGGGCTGGAAGCGCGCCATGGCGAGCGCGCCGCGGATCGACCACGAGATTCTGGGCCGGCGGCTGGAATCGGCCGCCGATTCGGCCTGGATTGCGTCACGGCCCGTGAAGATCGTCGGCCTGCTGTTGAGCCCGATTGTTTTCTGGCTCACCGTAACCACGCCGCTGAACTGGGCCTCGCAGCTCGCCTTCGCCCTGGCCTTGGTCCTGCTGGCGATCCAGATCCGCAATACCCCCGGCACCGCGCCCACCCTGGTGCTCATCGTGCTGGCGATGGTAGCTTCCTGCCGCTATGGCTGGTGGCGCATCACCCAATCGATGGACCTGGCGCCGGGATGGGAAACCGTCCTGGGCCTGGCCCTGCTTGGCGCCGAGGTGTACGCCTGGCTCATCATGCTGCTCGGCTTCGCCCAGTGCGCCTGGCCGCTCAAGCGGCCTCCTGCACCGCTACCGGAGCGCGTCGCGGACTGGCCCCACGTGGACATCTACATCCCCACGTTCAACGAACCGCTGAGCGTACTTCGGCCGACCGTGCTGGCGGCAAAGGGCATCGACTGGCCGGCGGACAAGCTGCGGATCTACCTGCTTGACGATGGACGGCGCGAGCCCGTGCGCCACTTCGCACAGCTGGCAGGCATTGAGTACCTCACCCGCCCGGACAACAAGTACGCCAAGGCGGGCAACCTGAACAATGCGCTCGGTCTTACCAAGGGTGAGTTCATCGCGATTTTCGATTGCGACCACCTGCCGGTTCGCTCGTTCCTGCAAACGGCCATGGGCTGGATGATGCGCGACAAGCGCTGCGCCATGATCCAGACGCCGCACCATTTTTTCTCGCCGGATCCCTTCGAACGCAATCTCGAGACGTTTCGCCGCATTCCCAACGAAGGCTCGCTGTTCTACGGACTGATCCAGGACGGCAACGATTTCTGGAACGCGACGTTTTTTTGCGGCTCCTGCGCCATACTGCGGCGGGCCCCGCTCCTCGAGATCGGCGGGATCGCGGTCCAGACCGTGACGGAGGACGCGCACACCGCCCTGAAGTTGCATCGGCGCGGCTACACGACGGCCTACCTGAACATGACGCAGGCCGCGGGCTTGGCGACCGAGAGCCTCGCGGCCCACGTCGGCCAGCGTATCCGCTGGGCGCGCGGCATGGCGCAGATATTCCGCATCGACAACCCGCTGCTTGGCCGTGGCCTGAGCTGGATGCAGCGTCTGTGCTACAGCAATGCGATGCTGCACTTTTTCTACGGCATACCCCGGCTGATCTTTCTCACCGCGCCGCTGGCCTACCTGTACTTCGAGCTGCATATCATCCGCTCCTCTGCCGCGATTTTTGCCCTGTACCTGCTTCCGCACCTGGTGCTGCCGCACATCACGACCGCGCGCATGCAGGGCCCGTACCGCCATTCCTTCTGGGCCGAGGTCTACGAGACCGTGCTCGCGTGGTACATCACGCTGCCGACGACCATCGCATTTTTCAACCCGCGCAAGGGGCAGTTCAACGTCACGGCAAAGGGCGGGCTGGTGGCGCACACCCATTTTGACTGGAACATCTCGCGCCCCTACTTCGGCCTGGTGCTGCTCAATGGCATCGGCCTGGGCATCGGCCTGGTTCGGCTCGCATCCTGGAACCGGTACGAGGCCGGCACGGTCGTTATGAACCTCTTATGGACGGTCTTCAATCTGCTCATGCTCGGTGCGGCAATCGGGGTCGCGCACGAGCGCCGGCAGGTACGGGTTTTCCACCGCGTCGCCGCACGGCTGCCGGTCATCTTGCTGCTGCCCGGCGGGCACACGCAGCGCTGCTACACCAATGACTATTCCCTCAATGGGCTGGGCCTGGAACTGGCCGAGGCGCTAGCCCTGGAGCCGGGGACCACGCTGCAGGTCACGCTCGAATCGGGCAACGTGGAGCATGCGTTCGCGGTACGGGTGACGGCCCAGAAGGGCGCCTACCTGGGTGTGCAATTCACCAACATGACACTGCAGCAACAGGAGCAACTGATCCGGTGCACGTTCGGCCGCGCCGATGCCTGGTCGCACTGGCAGGAGCAGTACGCCACCGATCTGCCGTTACGCGGCTTGTCGGAAATCGCCTCGCTAGGCTTGCGCGGCTACGCGAGCCTGGCGCGTTCGTCGGTCCGGGCACTGCGGCAAAGGATCGCGGCGTGGGGCCAGCGCGACCTGGACGCGGTTGCGCAATGAGCCAGATCCCCGGCTAGCATCGCAACCCGGTCCGCATCCCGCGCATCTCAAACCCGCCGCAGCAGATCCCTCGCATGCAAACCAGTATGGGCGCCTGGAGCCTGTATTTTCTTGCCAAGCTTGGCCTGTACTACAGCCACGTCATCGGACTGCATTGGTTGCTCAACCTCGCGCTGGCCGTGGTGCTCGCATGGCCGCTGGTTTCGGCCAGAGCTCGCCTGTTGCGCCATGCGCTTGCCATTCCGGTCGCCTTGGCGCTGCTCTATTACGACTCGTACCTGCCGCCCTGGGGGCAGCTTGCTGACCAGGCTGGAGCGCTGAGCAATTTTCGCGCGGACTATCTGCTGGAGCTCGCGCAGCGCTTCGTACCGCTGCGTTGGGTGGCAGCGTTTGCCGTCTTGGCGCTACTGTATCTGCTGCTGCAGCACCGCCTGCGTTTTGCGACCTTTGCCTTTCTTGGTCTGATCACGGCAGCCGTTTTGCCCGCGCCCGGCATCGCGCCCCCACCGCCAGAGAGCAACAAGTTCGTGCGGGTCGGCGAGCAGGCGGGCAATGACGAGGCGCAGGAGGCATTCTCGCCCGAGTTGTCAAAGGCGCAGCTCGATACGGCGCTCGAGGCGTTCTACGGCAGCCAGCACGGCAAGACCGTCTCCTTTGTCCGCGCGGGCACGGCAAACTTCGACCTGGTACTGCTCAGCGTCTGCTCGCTGTCCAACGACGACCTGGACTTCGTACAAATGCAAAACGCGCCATTTCTGGCGCGCTTTGACATCGTGTTCCGGCATTTCAATACGGCGGCAACCTACAGCGGACCGGCGGTCCTGCGCCTGCTGCACGGCAGCTGCGGACAGACCCCGCAAAGCGAGCTCTATAGCGGCACGGTCTCGGACGCCTGTTACCTCTTCCGCAGCCTCGCGGCGGCCGGCTACCGCCCCGCGCTGCTGCTCAATCACGACGGAAGCTTCGACCATTTCGCCGAGCAATTGCGCAAGGATGGTGGTCTGAACAGCGATCCGGAGGACAATCACTTTGCGCCGGTCGCGATGACGGCCTTTGACGGCACGCCGATTCGCGCCGACTTCGAACTGCTTTCCCAATGGTGGACCCGGCACGAGAGCGCCGATGCGCACACGGCCTTGCTCTACAACACGATTACCCTGCATGACGGCAACCGCTTGCCGGGCCAGCCAAGCCGCAAGAGCCTGGAAACGTTTGCCCCCCGCCTGCAGCGTCTTTTTTCCGATCTGGGCCGATTCATCGACCTGATCGAGGCGAGCGGCCGACCGACGGTGATTGTCCTGATTCCGGAGCATGGTGCCGCGCTGCGCGGAGACGCCATACAGGTGTCCGGTCTGCGAGAGCTGCCGACGCCCGCGATCACCAGCGCTCCGGCAGCGATCAAGTTGGTCGGCTTCCCGTCGGTGGCGCTCCCCGGCAGCGGGCCGCTGGTCGTGGACCAGCCGTCGAGTTACCTCGCTCTGACAGCGCTCATCGCCGGACTCACGCGGCTGGGCCCGGCGAATCCCTCGCGCGAGGCACTCTCCGCCCTCGTGCGCGCTTTGCCCTCGACGGGGTGGGTGGCCGAGAACAACGGTACCGTGCTGTTTCGCCGTGCCGGGCGCAACTACCTGCGCTCGCCGAATGGACAGTGGAACGAGTTCGGCGACAAGACAGCCCAGTGAACGGTCGCTGACGCCGGTTGATTTTTTCCCGACGGCATGAGAGATTGCCGCTGACCTTGGAGATGTCTTCGAGGCCAGCGATCCGGCCGTCGACCCGCCGGTGCCCCGCCGGTGCCCTTATGCCAGATGCAGCAGCACGACTAAACGACCGCTACTCGCTGGCCCGCGAACTCGAATTCCGCGAGGCAGCGGGCGGCTTGCTCTTCGCCGAGGCGCATAACGACCTGGCGACCGCGACCGTGTGCCTGCAGGGTGCGCAACTTACGGCCTGGCAGCCACGTTCGCAATCCGTGGCGGTGATCTGGACTTCCGCGGTCGCACAGTACGCGATGGGCAAGTCCATTCGCGGCGGGATTCCGGTCTGCTGGCCCTGGTTCGGACCCCATGCAATGGACAGCCGCCTTCCCAGCCACGGATTTGTCCGCACCCTGGCCTGGGAGGTCTGCGGCTCCCGCCGCCTGGAGAGCGGCGAAACGCAGCTGTCGCTGGCAATGTCGTCCGGCGAGCGAACACTGGTGTACTGGCCGTACCAGTTTCACCTGGAGCTGCAACTGACGATCGGCGAGTCGCTGCGCGTAGAGCTCATTACCAGCAATACCGGGGCCACAGACTTTGTCCTCGGCGAAGCCCTGCATACGTATTTCGAGGTCGGAGACATCGAATCGGTGCGTGTCCTGGGATTGGACGCGGCCGAATTCATCGACAAGGCCAAAGCCGGACAAAGAAGCCGCCAGGCGGGCGCCGTACGCTTTCATGAGGAGCTGGACCGGATCTATGTCAACAGCGAATCGGATTGCGCGATCGAGGACCCGATCCTGCAGCGACGCATACACATTGCCAAGTTCGGCAGCCGCTCGACCGTTGTGTGGTCCCCGTGGGCGCAGAAGGCGCAAAAGCTGGGAGATCTTGGGCCGGGCGCGCGCAACCAGGGCGGTTGGCGGGAGATGGTTTGCGTGGAAAGCGGCAATGCTGTGGAGAACGTCCTGACGCTGGCCCCGGGCGCCACGCACCGCTTGGCGGCGCTGTACCGGGTCGAGCCCATCTGAAGCGCTCAGGCGCCACGCGCCTGGCAATCGTACGGATCGACGGCAATTCCCCGGCTTTTCCGCTGGACCGGTATCCGGCCTGTTGGCCAAACTTCGCCAATACGCATAGGCGCAGCGCCGGGTGGCCCGGTTCTGAGGGCCATCCACGAAGGCGCCCCATGAATTCCTTGATCCGCCCGTTCCCCGCACCGAACCAACGCGAAATCCCGTCGACCGACGACACGGGTACCAATGCGCTCATGTTCGACCGGACCACAGGCTTTCCCACCCGGGCACTGCTGGTCGATCGCATGAAGATTGCCCTTGCGGCGGCCCGGCGGTACCGCCGACGCGCCGCACTTCTGCATATCGGTCTCGATCGCCTTGAATTCCTGCTGCAGTCGCTCGCGCAGGAAGCCGCCGAAGCGGTACAGGCGAGCATTGCCGAAGCGCTGGGAAATTGCGTGCGCGATTGCGACACGGTCGCGCGCCTGGGGACGGCCGAATTCGTCGTCCTGTTGCCAGAAATCGGGCAGCGCGAGGACGCCGGCGTTTTGGCCGCGCGCGTGGTCGAGGCGGTTGCGAGGCTCTTCGAGCGCAACGAGCCCCGGTTTCCCGTGACCGCCAGTATCGGCGTCGCCGTCTATCCGACCGACGGCACCAGTCAAGAGCGCTTGTTGAAGGGGGCCGCGGCGGCGCTGCGCAATGCCCGCGGCACCGAGGGCGGCGGATTCGCGCTGGCCGATGCCACCAGCGCCGAGCTCAAGGCCATCAAGCCTCTGGAGTTTCTATCAAAGTATTGCATCGGCGTCTCCGAGATCGACGCCGAGCACCGCGACCTGGTCGCGCGCATGAATGCACTGGCCACTGATCTGAAGTCTGGCATCGATCCCAGGGCGCTCGAATGCGATGTCCGCGCAATGGTCGAATTGCTGCGCGCCCATCTCACGACCGAGGGCATCCTGCTCGGAACGTCGCCGTTCGAGGCCAGCGTCGATCGGAAGACCCGGGACCTGCGATTCCTCGAAGACATGAACTGCATCTTGCTGCACGTCAATTCGCAGAGCATCGCGCTGGCGATCCGTCACCTGTACGACTGGCTGATTCCGCACCTGCTGTATCTGGACCGGAAAATGGTCTGTTCCTAAATAGCTGCGCGAACCTGCGCATAGGATTTTTCCGCGCTTGACGGCCTTGCGACCGATTCAAGTCCTTGACGCTCAGTTGCGCCGGGGGAACGCGCAAGCGAGATCGCCTTCACCTTGGCGAACGGCGTGAACCGCTCGATTTCGGGATCGTCGATTCTTGCCAGCACGTTCAGCGCAGCGTTGTGGTCAGCGTGCATAACGTCCCCGTTTACACGGTAAAACCGCTCGCCGACGCGCGTGCCTTCGAGCAAGCCTGTCGTTGAGTCGATTTGCGACGTATAGGCCGCGCTGACCAGTACATGACTGGCCTCCCGCTGCGTGCAAACACTGTCGAGCGCATCGGCGAGTACACCCTTCGCCCATCCGCTCATCCTGCGATTGAATCTCGCCCATTGATGTTTCGAGGCGAACTGCGATGTAAGGTCTTCCGAGGCGACGACGGCCGCCTTGTCCACTACGGCGTGGACGGCCTGGAATGCAACGGTGCGAATACGCTTTTGCGTTCGCTCGCGCCTGGCGTTGAGCTTTACGCGGCCCAGGTTATTCGCCACGATGCGGTCGGCTTTGGCGATACGACCAGCGGCACGGTGCTTCTTTTCAATCGCGTGCAGCTTGTTGCGGGCCTTGCCGGTGGCGCTCGCCTGATCGCTGTAGGCAGTCATGACGTCGCCGAATGCGGGACCATGATGTTCGCCATCCGAGTCGGTCAACGCCTCGGTGTAGCCCTTATCGACGCCGATGACCTGGTCGCCATGCGCTCGCCCGGGGCCTTTCTCGACAGCGTAGTGAATCTCGGTGAATCCGTCCTTCACACAGATGCGCAGATTCTTGCCTGCCAGATCGACGTTTTTGCCGTTCGTGGTAGTGACAAGATCGATGTCGTGGCCGTACTTCTTGGCAATCGTAAGCCTGATCACCAGCTTGCCAGCCTCAACCCGGATCGTGAACTTATCCGACCGCACCATGAATTGATTGGCAACCTGGGAGCGTCCATGCCGGAAGTGCTTGCGCATCTGCCGGTGTAGGAACGGGTCCGACGTCCAGTTGCCGCCGCGCAGGAGCCCATACAGGCGCTTGCATTCGGCTTGATCCTTTGTCCGCTTCGCAATAGCCTGCCGGACCTTCACCATAGCCGCGGCGCGGAAGGTGTACACGCTTTGAATCACGTCCAGCGTGGTTGTATTGCGGATGGTGCCGTCGACCGGCAGATTGGCGTGTAGCGGCAGAAGCTCGCCCCTGACTTCCCGCACGTCCTTGCCCACCGTGCCGAGACCTCCCATCCGGCGCCAGAGGTCCGCGCGCACAAACCCCATAGCCTTGCAAATCGGGGCCAGTTCTGGCGGCACGTTGGCGCGCAGGGTGCGGGTGACGATCATGTTACGGTCGCCTTGACGGAGCCGAGTTTGAATTCGGGAAAATCGGCGCGCAGTTCGGACTTGTATTTGCGCATACCGTAGAGGCGACAGCCAAACGTGTGAACGATGGCCATCAGATCCTCGACCATTTCCTGTTGCGGTGACATTGATTCCTGATTGACTACGACGATCTTGCATCCGTTCGCCGCCGCGATATGACTGAACAGATCGAATCCAAATCGCAGCAGACGGTCCTTGTGTGCGACAAGTAATGTCTTGATTTCGCCGCGTTGAATACGGTCGATCAATGCGAGAAATCGCTTGCGTTTGAAATTCATTCCGCCGCCGATTTCCTGAATCCATTCATCGACGGGGATCGCCGCCGCGCGGCAATACGTTT
>JGI12269J14319_10002344_pt1 | contig 18393 bp, 12 predicted proteins | sample PeaSoiSIISIP2007_FD_14319 | JGI IMG/M metagenome (IMG submission 14319) | reverse complement strand
GCCGGGCTTAGCGTTTGGGTCGACAGCATGGCTCGGTGGTGGTGTGAAGCCTTGCGCGCCAGCCGCGGAGTGATTGCCTGCGAATTCGCTGCGGGATACAACAAAGATTGCCAGTGCCAAACAGAAAACAATTGCCAAACCCTTGTGAAAACGCTTCATTCTATTCCCCCCAAACGACTCTCTCGCTTTGAAAGCACTTCCAATGAGCCACTATCGGACCGGCGGCATTGACCGGGACTACTTACGATAGTCGGACGGGCCGGACCTCAGATTCGTTTCATTGCGCTCCAGCGATTCCGCAGCGCATTCGCGGTCGATCACAAGCATGCTCAAGGAGCGACGCTGCGGGAGATTTCTCCTCCCTGAGGATCCGCGTCCCTGGAAAGGGAAACCCGCCACATGCCCCGTAAAGCCGGATCCCGGGCGGCGCCAGAAAGTTTCCAGCCCGCGTTGAAAAAATCGTCCAGGCGGGCCGCGAACTCGTCCAAGTATTCATCGCTGCCGAGCGCGTCGAACGACTCGAACTGATACTCACAGAGGGTCAAGGCCGTTTCTCCGGGCGCGAACCGCGAACGCCGGTTCGGCGAGAGCCAGCAGGCCATCTGCGGGGAGCACGAAGGAACCGGCTCCCCTTTCTAATACGATTGATATCGTTATGTCAATGCGACTTAGTTCGATTGTGCCTCTGCGGGCGTGCAGGGAAAGGCGCGCCCGCCGCACTCAATATCAGATGGGATAGGGCGTGGGCGAGCGCCGGATCGTGATCCAGCGCAGCTCCGTGAACTCCTCGAGTCCCGCCCTGCCTCCGAATTTGCCGTAGCCGCTATCCTTTTGGCCGCCGAAAGGCATCTGCGGCTCGTCGTGTACCGTGGCGCCGTTGATGTGGCAGATACCGAAGTGCAGCTTTTCGGCGATCCGGAGCGCATTGTTCACATCGCGGGTGAAGACGGCGCTGGAGAGACCGTAGGGCGTGTCGTTGGCGATGCGGAGGGCATCCTCAGCATCGTTGGCGATGATCACAGGCTTTGCCGGGCCGAACGATTCTTCGTGATAGATGCGCATCGCGGGCGTGACGCCGTAAACCACGGTCGGGGGATAGCACGGCCCCTGCGCCTTCCCGCCGCAAAGAACCTTCGCGCCCTTCGCGACGGCGTCGTCGACCAGCGCCTGGACGCGCGCTATAGCGCCCGGGTTGATCATGCAGCCGATTTGCGATTGGGGATCGAGAGGGTCGCCCATTTTCAACGCTTGGCCCTTGGCGGCAAGCTTCCTGGCAAATTCCTCTGCGATCGACTTTTCGACGACGATGCGCTCGGTGGACATGCAGATTTGCCCCTGATTCATGAACGCACCGAAGTTCGCCGCCGATACGGCCGCGTCCATGTCCGCGTCACCCAAGACGATGAGCGGCGCCTTGCCTCCGAGCTCCAACACGACGCGCTTGAGATGCCGACCGGCGCTTTCCGCGATGAGCCGGCCGATTTTCGTGGAGCCGGTGAAGCTGATGCGGCGGGTCTTCGCATGGGAGATCAATTCATCCACAACTTCCGCGGCATCCGGAGGAGCGTTGGTGATCACGTTGACCACGCCCTTGGGGAAGCCCGCTTCTTCGAAGATGGATCCGATGGCCAGGTGCGTGCCGGGGGATTCCTCGGAGGCCTTGAGAACGACCGTGTTTCCGTAGGCAACCGGGGCGGCCACCGCGCGCATGCCGAGAATCATAGGCGCGTTCCACGGCGCGATGCCAACGACCACGCCGACGGGCTGGCGGATGGCCATGGCAGTCGTATCCGGCAGGTCCGTGGGGATTACTTCGCCGATCAAGCCATAAGTTTGCGCGGCGGCTTCCCGCAAGATTCCGACCGTGTAGATGCAATTGAACATGCCCCAGCCGAAGGTCTGGCCGGTTTCAAGGGCGGTGATCTTCGCGATCTCGGGCATGCGGCGTTCCAGAACATCGGCGGCCTTCAGGAACAGGCCACGCCGCACGCCGGGAGCCGTGGAACTCCACGCCGGAAAGGCAGCGGCGGCGGCCTCGATCGCGCGGCGCGCGTCCTCGCGCTTGCCGGCAGCGATCTGAGAGGCAACCTGGCCCGTGAATGGATTCTTCTTCTGATACGTCTTGCCGTCGAGCGCACCGGTCCATTCGCCGTTGATAAACTGCTTTTCGTCACGAATTGCGACAGCTTCCATAAAGGCCTCCCGTACGATTGAGAAATTTCAAGGGCGATTCGCTACCGCGAGGGATCGAGCGTTCACCTGCCACGTGTGATTCCTGAAAAGCCGGCCGGTCCGGCCTGGCTCAGAATCCCCTCCCCAGAACGGCGAGAGTTTACACCACAGTTCGAGGAGCCTGACCAGGAACTTTTTCTGCGGGCGGCCACGAGGGGCGCTGTGGGCAGCGGCTCTATTTCTTCTTCGCGCCGTATCGAGAGCGGTGCTTCTTGCCCCAAGCCGACATCTGAACAAGGATGGGCCTAAGACTCTGTCCGTGTCTTGTGAGAGAATATTCGACGCGGGGGGGCACCTGTGCGAACACATTCCGGTGAACGAGTTCGTCTCTCTCAAGTTCGCGGAGATGCTTGGTGAGCATTTTCTTGTTTGTGCCGGGAATCAACCTTTGCAATTCGCTGAATCGACGAGTTCCGCCTTCGAGGTAGTAGAGGATGAGCGGCTTCCACTTTCCGCCGATGGTTTCAGCGGTGAGCCTAACGGGGCATTCGGGTTCGACCAAGGAATCCTCCGAAGGTACTAAGTGTCCCAAAGGTGCCTACTGGGCAGCGGGAGACTGTAGCTTAAAATTGGCACCTTGGCCACAACATATCGAAACGGGGACGACGGTCGGGGATCCACGCCCGGGATCACAATCGAACCAAAGCGGCAGTAGCTGATTTCGACGGCCGCGTTCCATCTAATAGGAGGAATGATGTCCAGCAAAAGACCGGTCATTCTATATGGTGCGAGCGGATTCTCGGGCCGCCTCGCTGCGGAGTACTTGCGTGAGTACAACGTGCCTTTCATCGCCGCGGGACGCAACAAGGCCAGGATCCAGGAGGTGATGAACCACGTCCCGGGAATCGAGACGGCCGATTTCGAAGTGGTCGAGGTCGCGCACACGGTTGACGCGCTCGCGAAGCTCTTCGCCGGCGCCAAAGTCGTTTGCAACGCCGTTGGTCCTTTTATCTATTACGGTCCGACGGTCGTCGAAGCGTGCCTGCAAGCAGGATGTCATTACTTGGATATCTCGGGCGAGCAGGCGTGGCACCGGACCCTCGCCGAGCAGTGGAGCGGCAAGTTCGCCGCGAAAGGGCTGCTGATCGCGGCGGGCATGGCATTCATGTCCGCGCCCAGCGACGCCGCGGCGCGGCTGTGCCTGGAGTCCGGAGGAATCGACAGCCTGGAGATTCTCACGATGTTCGACGGCATGCCGACCTTCGGTTCCACGCAGACCATCTTCGCGGTGATTCAGACGGACGGGTACTACCTCGATCAGAACAAGTACAAGCCGTGGCAACGCGCCGTGGGATACGAGGCCGTCGTGCCAGGCTACATCCGGACGCAACTCGCGCTGAGCTGGGGCGGATTCCCCCATCCGGTCTGGTACAAGGATCATCCGCAAGCCGCCAACGTCAAGTCGTTCGGGGGGCTTCTGAATCGCCAGATCATGGAAAACGTGCTGGCGACCGAAAAGCACTTCGAGGCGACGATTCGCCCGCTGCCAAAGGCCGAACAAGAAAAGAAGCTGGCCGAGATGGCCAACTCGGTGCAGGCCGGCACTCCGCCGCGGGAGAATTCCCGGGAACAGCGTACGATTGACGTTGTGGTGGGGCGCGGCACGCTGGAATCCACGCAGGTGGTGCTTTTTGGGACGTGCTGTTACAAACAGACGGGCCTGATGCAAGCGTATGCGGCTCACTACCTCACTCACAGCGCCCCGCGCCAAGTGGGTTATGCGTCGCCCGCCGCGGCCTTCGGGCACCGCGAGATTTTGAAGGTTCTCGAAAGCCACGGCCTTTCGAAGGTGAAGACTTATACGTGAGGGCAGCGGGCCGGGAGCGCCGCGTAATCAGCCATGCGAGCACAGGGAGCCAAGTCGTCCACCGCTATGCTTAGCGCACATAGCGAAGTGACGATTTCTTTCAGGGTACCCAGGATTCCGGGATAGATTCACGCGCAATGCGGTCCATCGATTACTTCGACAAAGCAGCGGACACCTACCCACACCGGATCGCGATCTTCGATCGCGGCACCCGCTATTCGTATCGGGAACTTCGCCGTTCGACAGAAAAGATTGCCCGGGCGATGCAGGGCGCCGGCCTGCGCCCGGAAGATCGCGCCGCCATCCTCTCTTTCAACGACGGTCGCGTTTTGCTGTGCATGCTCGGAATGATGCGCGCCGGGGCGGCATGGGTTCCCCTCAACTACCGCAACGCCGTGGATGCCAGTGCGGAATATATGAATTACGTCGAGGCGCGCTGGCTCTTCTACCACAGCAGCTTTTCCGGTCAGGCGGACGAATTGAAATCGCGCGTTCCCAGTTTGCACCATCTCGTTTGCATCGATGCCGAAGACCGCGGATTCCCGTCGCTCGACGCATTCATGGAGCAGGGCGGCGACAAACCGGCGACCGATTCGGGCGATCCGTTCGGCAATCTCGACGGTCTCGTGGGGCTGGTGCCCACCGGCGGGACGACCGGTCCCGCGAAGGGTGTGCGCGTCACAAATCTGGCATGGGGCACGATGCTGGACATGGCCTCGCACTACTGGCAGTCGGACGAAAGCGAGGCAGTCTGCCTGAGCGCGGCGCCGCTATCGCATGCTGCCGGCGTGGTTGCCATCGCTACGTTGGGATTCGGCGCGACAAACATCGTGATGCCTAGCCCGAATTTCGAACCGCTGGAGGTGCTGCGCGCCATCGAACGCCACAAGGTGACGCATCTCTATCTGCCTCCGACGGCGCTCTACAAGCTGCTGGCGCTGCCGGAAGTGGGCCAATTCGACTACTCGAGCTTGCGCATTCTCCTTCTCGCGGGATCGCCAGTCTCGCCCGATCAATTCAAGAAAGGTGTGAAGGTTTTCGGCCCATGTTTGTGCCAGTGCTACGGGCAGACGGAAGCGCCGATGCTGCTGACGTGGCTCGAACCCAAGGCGGTGGCTGCGGCGGCCGCCGGGATTCATCCGGAGCGACTGCGCAGCTGCGGCAAGGCGACGTCGGCGGTTCGCCTCGCGGTAATGAACGGCGACGGACGATTGTTGCCACCCGGCGAAACGGGCGAAATCGTCGCGCGGGGCTCGCTCGTGACTCCCGGCTACTACAATCTGCCCGATGCCACCGAGGAAATTCATCGCCACGGCTGGCACCACACGGGAGACGTCGGCTACTGCGACGAGGACGGCTACTTCTATATCGTCGATCGCAAGAAGGACATGATCATCACTGGCGGCTTCAACGTATTTTCGGCCGAGGTTGAGGCGGGCATCATGGCGCTCCCGGATGTGGCTGACTGCGCGGTGATCGGAGTGCCCGACGACAAGTGGGGTGAGGCCGTCAAGGCCATCGTTGTGTTGCGGAAGGGCGCGTCGTTGGGCGAGCAAGACGTGATCGCCCACTGCAAGGCGAAACTGGGAAGCATGAAAGCACCGAAGTCCGTGGAGTTCCGCGCCGAGATTCCCAAGACAGCGGCCGGAAAAACCGACAGAAAACTTCTCCGCGCACCGTACTGGGCCGGGGCAGACCGCGCCGTGCACTAAGGGCCGTTGAGCGCGCCGTCGCGCGCAACATTCGGTCTAAGCACCCCGCGATTCGCTCTCAGTTTTCACTTGCTCCGCGCCCTTCGTTTAGGCAGAATCTCCGATTGCCTGTCTGCCGCGTTCGTAGCCGAGCGTCCGCACTAATTGACTTGCCGCAGGGGCCGAGGCGCGACCTGTGCCAGTGATGGGGCAGGACCAAAGATTATTCTCACTAGGAGGAGGTTACCAGTAGCTATGAGTCATCAAAGTTTGGAGGATTTGTTAAAGGCCGCCGGGAATCCGGTGACAATGCTGCGCAATTCGCAGATAGGTGCCTACGTTTATCCGACGGTCCCCGCCGAATTTTCAAACTGGCGCGACGAACAGCGCGCGTGGCGCGAGACCGCGGTGCTTTTCGACCAGTCCCACCACATGGTGGACCTGTATATTGAGGGACCCGATTCGCTGAAGCTGCTCTCCAACCTGGCGATCAACAGCTTCGCGAAGTTTCCGGTCAACCGAGCCAAGCAGTTCGTTCCGTGCAGCTACGACGGCTTCGTGATCGGCGACGGCATTCTGTTTCACATGGAACAGAACAGCCTGGTGTACGTCGGCCGCGCGCCGTCGGCCAGTTGGATTGAATTCCACGCGCAGACCGGCGGCTACAACGTCAAGACGAAGAAGGACGACCGGTCGCCCGGGAACGCGCGCGGCAAGGCCGTCAATCGAATTTCTTACCGCTTCCAGATTCAAGGGCCCAACGCCATGAAGGTGATCGAAAAGATGAACGGCGGTCCGATTCCCGAGATCAAGTTTTTCGCCATGGACGAGATCACAATCGCGGGACGAAAAGTCCGCGCGTTGCGCCACGGCATGGCCGGCGCGCCCGGATTGGAAGTTTTCGGGCCGTACGAAGAGCGCGAGGAAATCCGGGCCGCGATCGTGAATACCGGCAAAGAATTTGGGCTTAAGGAAGTCGGAGCGAGGGCCTACGCGACGAACACGCTGGAGTCGGGCTGGATTCCGTCGCCGCTTCCGGCGGTTTATACCGGGGACAAGATGAAGGCCTACCGGCAGTGGCTGCCGGCGACGAGCTACGAGGCTTCCGGCTCTCTGGGCGGCAGCTACGTTTCCAATAACGTCGAAGACTACTACATGACGCCCTACGCGCTGGGCTACGGGCCATTCGTCAAGTTCGACCACGACTTCATCGGACGAGAAGCGCTGGAGAAAATCGCCGACAAGCCGCACCGGAAGAAAGTGACGCTGGCGTGGAACGCGGAAGATGTCATCAAGGTCTTCGCGTCCATGTTCGTGCCGGGCGGGGAAAACTACAAATACATCGACCTGCCGCTCTCGAACTACACGTCCGCATCGTATGACAAGGTGCTGGTGGGCGGGAGAATGGTCGGCGTGTCCATGTTCAGCGGCTACAGCTACAACGAGCGGTCGATGCTATCGCTGGCCACCGTGGATCCGGACGTCGAGATCGGCAACGAGGTCAAGCTTCTCTGGGGCGAAGAAAATGGCGGTACGAAGAAACCGACGGTCGAACGCCACAAGCAGATCGAAATCCGGGCGATTGTCAGCCCTGTCCCGTACTCGGTGGCTGCACGCACGTCGTACGCGGCGGGTTGGCGCACCGCTCAAAAGTAACAAGGCTACGAAATTGGGGCGGGTCGTCGAGACGGCCCGTCCCGGCTTCACGATTCGAGTTTTCACCGATCGTCCGCTGCACGCACCCCAAGGGGCTCCTAGCCACAGCCTGCAACGTTCCGCTGCATGTCAGCACCTGTTTTACAATGTGAAATGCCTTTTCATATTGACAACAAAATGATTCAATCTACAATGCCCGATGCGTCAAGCGAACCGTTTTCGGGTCCTTCGAAAGCGTAGCGGGGCGCGATAATAATCCCACGCTGTGCGTAAGCAAACACGAGGTCAAGCGGTGACGAGCGCTCTGATTTCGAAGATCGGGCCGGGCCAACCGGAGAGAGCGGCAGCCGGTTCGAGCAAGTCCCTTCAGAAAGCCCTTCGCATTCTTCTTTATCTGGGAGAAAACGGACCGGAGCTGGGCGTAACGCAGCTCGCCTCGGGATTGAGCCTGAACAAGACGACCGTCCATAGACTGCTCAACGCCATGAAGAAGTTCGACCTGATCGAGAAGAATCCGGAAGGCGATCGGTACCGGCTGGGGCTGAAACTCCACGAACTCGGAACGCGGGCGGTAGAATCAAGGACGCTGCGGTCGGAAGCGCACCGGTTCCTCCTGGAACTCTCACGTGCATCGCACGAGACGGTGAGCCTTGCCGTGCCCGGGCCGGGAGGTGTGCTCTGCCTCGATCGGGTGGACTCCCGCGACAGCATCGCTACTGTGCGCACTCCGATCGGCGCGAGGTTCCCAGCCCACTGCGCAGCGGTCGCCAAGGCGGCCCTCGCCTATCTCCCGGAAGACGAGCTGGACGCAATTCTCTCCATCGCGGGGCTCAAACCGTATACGTCATTTACCCTGACGAGCCTTTCTGAGATAAAAAAGGACCTGCGCCAGGTTGCCGCGCGCGGCTACGCACTCGACAGCCAGGAGTTCGAGCGCGGGCTGAGCGGCGTGGCGGCGCCGGTGCGGTCGCGCGAGGGCCGCGTGATTGCGGCCGTGGGGATGGCGGGCCCGACTCCGCGATTCCGCGGCAAGGAACTTGCGCAGAAGATTGCGCTGACGAAAGAAATCGCGGCAAGGATTTCCGCAAGCCTCGGCGATGGCAACGCGGCGAGCGGCTTTTGATTCGACGCAGCGCAATCTGAATTTCAAGGAGAACCGACCCCATGCCAGTGTCATACAGAGCCGATCATGTGGGGAGTTTCCTGCGGCCCGCGGAATTGCTCGGAGCGAGAGAGAGATCCGATGGGGCGACTTTGAAGGCCATCGAGGACAAGCACATCCTCAGTGTGCTTGCGAAGCAGAAGGAACTCGGTTTCGAGATCTTCACCGACGGTGAGCTGCGGCGGCGGAATTTCATGAGCAATTTCACCGACTCCGTCGAGGGCTTCGACCTCGACGCCGAAATCGCGCGCGACTGGGGCGCCAAGGGACAAGCGCAACAGGCACACGTCAGCCACGTCACTGGGATTGTCAGCGCAAAACTTCGCGAGGTGCGGCCGCTCACGGCGAATGAGCTCCCGTTTCTGAAAAAACACAGCCCGGGCGATATCAAAGTGCTGCTGCCGAGCGCGACGCAGTTTCCCGCGATCTCGTTCAAAAGGGGCGTCACGGACATGGTCTACAAGGACCATTCCGCCCTGCTCTGGGACATCGTTGAGATCATGAAGAAGGATATCGCCACGCTCGCGTCGAAGGGCGTGAAGTATATCCAGATCGACGCGCCGCGCTATAGCTACTACATGGACCCCAAGTGGCGCGAATGGATCAAGAAGGAGATGGGACAGGAGCCGGAGGCGGCGCTCGACGAAGCCATCCGCGCGGATAACGCCTGCTTCGAGGCAGCGCGAAAGCCCGGCGTGATTCTCGCCATTCATCTGTGCCGCGGAAACAATCGCAGCCATTGGTACGCCGCGGGAGGCTATGACGCGATTGCAGAAAAACTCTTCGGGACGCTGAAGGTGGACCGCTTCCTCCTGGAATACGACGACGAGCGAGCGGGGACATTCGAGCCGCTGCGTCTGGTTCCGAAGGACAAGATCGTCGTGCTCGGACTCATCACCACGAAGAAGCCGCAGCTGGAAAAGTCCGACGACATCGTGCGGCGCATCCATGAGGCGGCGAAATATCTCCCTCTCGAGAATCTGACCCTGAGCCCTCAGTGCGGATTTGCTTCGACGGCGGAGGGTAATTTGCTGACCGAAGACGAGCAGTGGGCGAAGATGAGACTCGTGGTGGAAACGGCGCGGAAGGTTTGGGGCTGATCCGCTCGAAGGTGCGGTCGCAAACTAAATCATGCCAGGGATGAAAGCGGCGCGGACCGGCCAATAGGCGGGGCCGACCCGAACGGGGGGATCTCCCGGCTCAAACGATGAACCTTCATCTCAATCACACTCGAAAAGACTCCGCAGCCGCGGGTACGAGCGAGGTGGTCGCCACGGTGCTTGCGCTTCTCGAAGAGGGACATCTCGAGCCGGCGCAGTTCGCGCGGCTGCAGATTCATCTGGACTGGCTTCAGTACAAGCAAAATTTCCGGGAAGCGGTAATGGTGATGCGCCGTGACAGAGAGCAGGACGGCGGCAATTCTCCCATGGAGATCCGCGTCGACTCCCGGCAAGTAGCTCCCGGCGCGCTCCGCGGTCTCCTGCAAACAGCAATGAGCCCCGCCGGCTCGGAGTCCGAAGCCGCAGGGCGGATCTATTTGGAGGATTCCCGGTCGTTTCGCACGAGCATCGCCTGGGAGTTCAACCGGCTGTACTGGCAACGATTGAGAGACTGGGAGCGGGAAACCGGCAAAAGCTACGAACAGGCATTGCCGGGGGGCAAGTCCGACGGCCGCCAGTTGGAAGCCATCTCGGATTCCGTGTGTGATTTCTGGACTCTGTTAAAAGACTTGGAGAGCCAGAATCAGCTGCCGCAGGAAGTCTTCGTTCTGGAAATCGGCGTGGGAATGGGCGCGCGAGCCGGGTTGTGGCTGGACCGTTTTTGCGCGCTCGATCAGGAGCGCGGGACGAAATACTATCCCCGCGTGCGGTTTCTGCTCGGCGATTATTCACTGGCTACCCTTGAATACTCGAGACCCGCGGTCAAGAATCACCTCGACATCTGTAGCTTTATCGCGCTCGACGCCCTCGATCCGATCAAGACTCTCTCCTTCTTGCGCCACAAGATTCTCCACGTTCATTCGACCAACATGTACGACAACCTGCCGGACGAAGAGGTCGTGTGGCGCGACAACCGCATCTATTGGATCCAGGTGCGCGCTTACCTGCCTCCAGCGGACGCAGCGCGGATCAGCAAGGCGTGCGAAGTGCCGGTCGCGGACATACCGAAGACCATAAACCGCCTGCTCGAAGTCGGAGCAGAAGCCCTTCCCGACCGCGCCAAGGGCATGACCTTCTGGATGGAGGTGTGGCATGCCCTGCGCACGGAGGAGCGACTGGTTGACTCGGTGGACATGCCCGATGCTTCCTTCCCCGCCGGTTTGAGCTCGGCACACATGGAGGACATCCTTCGAAATGCGCCGGGCGACTTGCGGTTTCATCTGAGCTCGGGAGCTCTCGAAAGCTTTCGCAACACCTTGCCCCTGCTCCATCCGCGGGGCTATCTTCAGGTGCAGGACATCTTTGTGACGGATCTGAACGAATACTGCATGGGTTTCCACGGCCCGGGGAAACTGGACGGCTCCATTGTGAACTGGGTCAACGGCGCCCTTTTGCGCGAGGTCGCGGAGCGGGCCGGATACGATCTGCATTTCGCGCCGTTCCACTACCGGCAGGGTTCGAAGACCTCGGTCCTGTACACGACACGACGGGAGTAAGACAATGACGCTTCCCATTCTTCCCACCACGATGGTTGGCAGCTATTCGATGCCGGGCTGGCTGGAGCGGCTGAAGACTGATTACTTCGCCCGGCGGATCAGCCGGCACGACCTGGACGAGATCCACGATGCCGCAGTCCGATCCGCGATCAAGGATCAGGAAATGGCGGGCCTCGATATCGTTACGGATGGCGAGCTTCGCCGGGACAACATGATCGACTATTTCATCGAACGGCTTCCCGGCGTTCAGATCGACCGCTCGTCGAAGAAGTTCTACTACGATTTCTACGACAGTGAAGTGCTCGGGAAGATTCCGATGGCCGCGCTTGGGCTGGCGGAGGATTTCCGCTTCCTGCTCGCGAACACGGAGCGGGAGGCGAAGATCTGCATCACCGGCCCCCATTCGCTGTGCAAGCGCGTGCGCAACAAGCACTATCCGACCGAGGAAGCGCTGGCCATGGACATGGCGCGCGTGATGAATATGGAATTGAAGGAACTGGTAAAAGCGGGCGCGAAGTTCATCCAGATCGACGAACCTTACTATTCCGGGTTTCCCGAGGACATTTCGTGGGGCGTCGGAGTGCTGAACACGCTCGTGGAAGGCGTGAACGCAAGGATCGCCGTGCACATCTGCTACGGAAACCGGTACGGCAAGCCATCATGGGAAGGAAGCTACCGTTACCTGTTTCCGAGAATACTGGACGCGAAGGTGCATCAACTGAGCCTCGAATTCGCGCGACGCGGCGGCGAGGACTTGGAGCTCTTCCGGGAGTTCAAACCTGCCTTCGAGCTCGGCGTTGGAGTCATCGACGTGAAGGACAACGCCATTGAGACTCCGGACATCGTCGCGGAGCGGATTCGGAAGACGATGAAAGTGGTGCCGGCCGAGAAGCTCTTCATCATGCCGGATTGCGGACTCTTTCATCTCGCGCGCGACATCGCCTTTGCCAAGCTCCGCGCGATGGTGGAAGGAACGAAGATCATCCGCAAAGAATTGGGAAAGTGAAATGGCCGCGTCGAATCCGCTGCGGGAAGCGCTGACCAGCGGACGATTCTGCTACGTGGTGGAGCTCGTGGCGAGCGCCATGACGCGGGAGGCGCGGGTCCTCGAAGCCGCTTCGCAGCTCGCGCGGGTGCCGGGCGTGGTCGCGGGCAGCATCACGAGTTACGCCGGCGGCGCATTGGGACGCGATCCGATTCGCGTGGGGACCGCCGTTCGCGCCCGCGGTCTCGTTCCCAACATTCACCTCACATGCGTCAATCGAGATCGCTCAAATGCGCGGAGCGCTCTTGAGGACCTGCATGCCCTCGGCATCGAAAACGTCTTCGCGCTTTCCGGCGACTATCCGAAATCCGCCGCTGCCGGCGGGCCGGAACCAACGTTCGATTTGGACTCGGTCCAGCTCGTTACGCTGATCAACGAAATGCGGCAGGCCGGAATGCCATTCTGGATCGCGGTGGCGATTTCCCCGTTCAAATACACCGAAGCCGATTGCGCGTACCAATACCTGAAGCTCGAGAAAAAGATCGCCGCGGGGGCCGACTACGCGATCACGCAACTTGGATTTGACGCGCGCAAATTCCGTGAATTGAAGCGCTATCTCGACGAACACAACCTTCGCATCCCCGTTTTGGGCAGCGCGTACGTGCTGGCTGCAAAACCCGCCGAGAGAATGTCGAAGGGCGAGCCTCCCGGTTGCTGGGTTTCATCCGAGCTGCTCGCGAAAATCAAGGAAGAAGCCCAAGTTCAGGATAAAAGCCTGGCCGCGCGGCTCGAACGGACGGCGCGAATCGTGGCGATCCTCCGCGGCCTCGGATACGCAGGGGCCTACCTTGGCGGAGATCATCGTGCGGATCGCGTCCGCTGGATTATTCGAAGGTCCGAGGCACTCTCGCCGAAATGGGAAGAGTGCGCCGAGGAGATGACCTACGCTCCGAGGGGCGGATTCTACCTTTACGAAAGTCCGGTGCGGCCGCCGAAGAAGCGCGGTTTCATTCCGCGTTTTCTGGACATCATGGCGCGAGTATTTCCGGTTTACAAAGAGGGAGCGCTCCGCAGCGCGCTCACCGCAGTTCTCCGGGCGATCGCCAAGAGTCCGGCAGCGGCGCGCGGCCTGGAAAAGGTGGAATTCGCGATGAAGTCGCCCATGTTCGGGTGCCAGGCGTGCGGGAACTGCGTGCTGGGGATGATGGAATACGTCTGCCCGCAAACGTGTCCGAAGGGAATGCGCAACGGCCCGTGCGGCGGCACTCTGACGCTGAACGGCAGATGCGAAGTGGTGGACAAGCCATGCATCTGGATCGCGGTCTACGATCGCGCGAAGTCGGCGTCGCGCGTGGACGATTTGAAGACTTACATTCCGCCGCCGAACCGGTCGCTGAAGAACACGAGTTCGTGGATCAACTACTTTCTGAAGCGCGACATGCATCCAGACTCGCCTTCGCGGCCCGCCGCGCCAAAGACCGAGATGCGGCATGGCATCATGCACGATTCAAAATCCGAAATCGTCAAGATCGAAGCCAATCAGAAATAGCCGCTAGCGGGCATCCTTCTTCGTCGTTTCACCAAATCCCCCGAGATCGCGCAGAGTTTCTGCCTCCGAGATGGAATGAGACGGCCGGCTTCGCGGCTCCACGGGGCCGTTTTTGGTTCTAGGACTCGGCTAAGCACCTAGTGCCGACAATCGCACTTAAATTGCTAGACAGGCCCCGCTGGTCTTATGTACTATGCAGCCATAATTTCTAGGCATTTTCTTGTAATCCGGCATATGCAAGTGCAGAATACGGCCTCTGCATAGGTCACAAACCAAGGGTTCCGAACGCGGGGTGGGAAGGAATCTGCGTGGGTGGTTCAAGCGAGTAAAATTTGTGAGGGGGGTGGATGATGAAGGCACGTTCAGGTCTGCTGGTTTTCCTTGTAGCGATCGCGGTTTTCTTCGGGTGCGCCAATTCGATGCTGGCGCAAGGCGGTTCGTCGTCTGCGCAGCTTAACGGCACGATTACGGACGCGAGCGGCGGCTCGGTTGCCGGCGCTGCGATCAGCGTGCGCAATACGGGCACCAACAATACGTACACGGCGACCTCCAATGAGAGAGGCTTCTACACCGTCGCCAATTTGCCGCCGGGCAACTACGAGCTAAAGGCGTCCTTCACCGGGTTCGCGAACTACACACAGACCGGAATCGTGCTGACGGTCGGCCAGGTGGCGACGATCAACATCGGCCTGCAGATCGCGTCGCAAGGCGAGAAAGTCGTGGTGACCACCGAGGTGCAGACGATTGAGCCGACCAAGACGGAAATCAGTCAGGTCGTCAACACGCAGCAGATTGCGTCCCTGCCCATCAGCGGCCGCCTCTTCACGGACTTCGCGCTTCTGACCCCCGGCGTGGCCACGAGCCGCACCAGCCTGGGAACTACTTTCACGGAGTACGAGGCAACGCAGATCTCGTTCGGCGGCATGCGCTCGTTCAGCAATGAGGTAACGGTGGACGGCGCGGACTTTGTCAACGCAGCCAGCGGCGTGCAGCGCTCGACTCCGCCTCAGGAATCGGTTCAGGAATTCCGCGTCGTCAACAATAGCTTTGGCGCAGAGTCAGGCCGGGCGCTGGGCGGCATCGTCAACATCGTGACCAAGGGCGGCACGAATGACCTGCACGGTTCGGTTTACGAGTTCTTCCAGAACAACGCCTTGAATTCGCGCAACCTTCTCCAAAAGCCGGAGCCGGGGCTGCAATCGGTGTTGCTGCCGGATCAATTCCGGCAAAATCAATTCGGCGGGGCGCTGGGCGGCCCCATCGTCAAGGACAAGACCTTCTTCTTCGTCAACTACGAGGGCAAGCGGCGTGCGGAGTCTCCCCTCTTTCCTCCCGACCTCGTCAACAACATACAGGTCATCGACCAGGCGAAAGCGCTGATGGGACTCGCGCCGGAGGGCTGCAACGCGGGCCTCGCTACCTGCCTTCCGAATTTCGCGGGCAATGTGAACAACATCACCCAAGCCCAGGGGCTTGGTTTCCTCAAGTCTTTCCTGAAGACGTCAAATAATGACACTGGCTTTGCAAGGCTCGATCATCAATTCAACGCCAACAATCGCCTGGCGCTCCGCTACAACGTGGAGGATTCGCGGAACTCCGGTGAGCTGGTCGGCCAGACGCTCGATGGCGGCGGCATCGGCACGCCGAGCGGGGGGCGCGATCTTTTCATCCGGGATCAATCGCTGGTGGGCACACTGGATACGGTAGTCAAACCTAATTTGGTCAACACCGTGCTCGTGCAATATGCCCGGCGGCACTACAACTTCCCCGGCATGACCGGCCAGCCCGATTTCAGCGTTTTGAACGACCTCGAGCTGGGCCACAACTTCGGAACGAATGACCAGCTCTATGAAACGCGGTTGCAGTTCTCCGACTCGATATCCTGGGTCAAGGGCAACCATGTGGCGAAGTTCGGGTTCGACGGCAATAAGATTTGGTCTACGGTCAATTTCCCCGGGTTTATGCCGACGCGGATGCTTATTCCGGGCATCGCTTGCATGGCGAATTTTGCGGAGTTCTATAATACAGATCCATCCGGATCCAACGCGCACCTAGCCACCTCCACCGGCCTCAATACGCTGGCCGGGGAATGTGCGGTCCCCGGGGATCACGGAGTTGTGTTCGACTACTCGGGTGTGTCGCTCCCGGCGAGTCCAACGGCTTGCGCGCCAGCTTGCACCCCGACGGTCACTTCAACCAATAACACCCTCAACACCGCAACCTGGGCGAACGCGTTTCCGCCGTCGCTGTTTCCGGGCTACGGCCGCGAGATTGACCATGGGTATTGGGGCGGGTTTGCTCAGGATCAATGGCGAATCACGCCCAAGCTGACACTGAATTACGGCGTGCGGTGGGACGTCGAAACCGGCTTGCAGGCGTACGTAAACAGGGACTACAACGAATGGCAGCCGCGTGTGGGGCTCGCCTGGTCGCCGGACAGCAAGACCGTGGTTCGCGCCGGGTTCGGGATATTCTTTGACCGCCAGAACTTGACCTTCTTCTTTGTACCGGGCACTCAAAAGGTGGTCGCGGGCTATCAATGCGGCAATCATGTGGCCACCGTCCCTGTCGTCGCCGCCATTTGCAATGGCGGAAATCCGTTCGGGGCCGTGATTTCCCTGAATTATCCCAATATCCAGTCCAACCTGCTACAAGCTAACCAGGGATATCAGATATTCGGATTTCCGGCGAGTCAGGGCGCAGCGTCTAGAGCCGCGGGCGTTATACACACTGGCGGCTACGACTCGTTCACGAACAACGGTACGCCGACCGGGACTGTTTCGATGGCCGGAACGTGCTTCACCACCGGCGCCTGCGGCATTGGCGAGGGAGGGATGGATCACAACTCCAGAACGCCCTACGCCGAACAGGCTAGTCTCGAGGTGGACCACCAGTTCGGCGGAGGTCTTGCGATCAATCTCGGCTATATCTTCGTGGGGGCGCACAAACTGGTTCGCGGAAACAACATCAACATCCCGTGCCCGGAAGGCACGACGAAACCGGGGCCAGCGCCAGACCCGCTGGCGGAATGGATGCCCGGGTTGGTCAACGGGAACGGCACACTTTCGGCGTGCACCGGCACGCCGACGCCCGGGACAGGCGCCTTGTTGGGCCTCGCGCCATTCTTTCGCGGCGCCTTGGGTTCGGGCTTGCAAACGCTCAACGGAGGACTCGAGGATTACAATAACGACGTCGCCAACGCGGTGTATCACGGCGGAACCGTGACGGTGATGGAGCGAATCAAGAATTTCAACCTCACCGGCAACTACACCTACTCGCACACGATTGACAACGGAAACTTCACGACGTTCATCAACCTGCCGGTAAACCAGTTCGACTACAAGGCGGAGCGCGGCAATTCCAACCAGGATGCCCGCCACCGCCTCGTAACGAACTTCACCGCAACGGGACCCGAGGATACCTGGGTCCGCCACTTTACGCTCAGCAGCATCATCACGTTGCAGTCCGGTCGCCCCTTTACCATTTACTACGGAAACAACACCTTCAACGACGTTGCTGGTGGCGCAACCGACCGAGTGGGCGGCCCGCTGGTCCGAAGTAACTGTCCTTCGGTGAGCAACTGCGCGACAATGATTGGCAGGAATACGTACGTCGGCGATCCGCTTTACTCATGGGACTTCCACCTTGGACGGTACTTCCAGCTGACGGAGCGCATGAAGGTTGACTTGAGCGTAGACGCGTTCAACCTTCTGAACAGGTCGAATGTGGATGAGATTACGCCGGTCTATGGCTCACCCGTCTTCTGCGGCGGCGCCATCCCGAAGCACTATCGAGATGCTGCGAGCCGTGCGATCCAAGCAGGAGCAGCGGCCTGCCCGAACGGCGGCATCCCGCTTCCTCCTGGGGCTGGAGGAACTCTTGCCGCCACGCCGATAGGCACGGCTCTGTTCATCCCGTTCAACGCGAATCCGGGCTTCGGCTTGCCGAGGACGATGCTCAACCCGCGGCAGTTCCAGCTCGCGGCGAAGTTCTCGTTCTAAGCTTCACGTAGGCGAGAAGGTCGAAGAAGGCCGGGCTTACGCCCGGCCTTCTTTTTTTGCGCATCCATCGGCAGGCAAAGTCGCCGAAGGTCAGCGCTCTTGTTCTGCGCGGGCTCTGGTAGTATCCTTCGGCCTCTTGAAGGGATAGGCGAATTCCGGCTGGCAGGGGTCTGCTCTCGGGATTCCGTGAACCAGACCGGAGAACTGTACTTGGGAACGTTTGTGGTGGTGCACGGCTCTCCTCGCATCCGGCGCCCGGCCGCATCGGGGCGCCCGGTTTTCCCGGCGCATTTTCCGCCTGCGATCTTCCCGTGCGAAACGGACTTCTTCGCGTTGTGGTCCAGTGCCAAAACGGGATTCGAGGCGAAGCGGTGAAATTGACGGCCAGACCCGAGCCGGTCGAAGTCGAGTTCGAGCGGTCGGCGATCGTCGTGGTGGACATGCAGAACGCCTTTGTGAACAAGGGTGGCACGCTCGACATCGCGGGCGTGGATCTCTCGGACGCGCCCCGCGTCGTGCGCGTCATTCGCGCGGCTCTAGACGCCGCGCGCCCGGCAGGCGTATCGGTCGTGTATCTGCAGATGGGATACAAGCCGGACTTGAGCAACGCGGGCGGCCGCCGGTCCCCGAACTATTACAAAGAGACGGCGATGC
>JGI12269J14319_10002342_pt1 | contig 18401 bp, 12 predicted proteins | sample PeaSoiSIISIP2007_FD_14319 | JGI IMG/M metagenome (IMG submission 14319) | reverse complement strand
CCCCCTGCCGGCGGGCGTCGGCCAGGAACGACGCGTTGGCCCGCCGGTGCACGTGCACCGCCGCCAGCGCCGGGTCGAAGATCCCCTCGAGACCGGCGTCGGCCAGGCGGAAGCCGAGCTCCTGGTCGGCGTGGTATGAAAACGGGAAGGCCGACGAGTACAGGCCGACCCGCTGCGCGTCGGCTCGGCGCAGCGACACGTTCCCTCCCCACAGGTAGTCGAGGACGCCGGTGGTGCCGGCCTCCCACGACCGGCACCGGCCCAGGTACTCGCGGGCGTAGAGGGCGGTCCCCGGCGGCAGCTGCCCGTCCTCGCCCACCATGACGGGCATGGCCCCCACCACCACCAGGTCGGGTCGCCGGGCGTGGTGGCGGGCGTGCCCGGTGGCGAGCAGGGGACCGGGCACCACGTCGTCGTCGAGCAGGAGCACCACGTCGGTCGACGCCCGGGCCACGGCGGCGTCGAGGGCGGCCAGCTGGCCCCGGCGGGACACGCGCACGGGTACGAGCTTCGGTCGGCGGGCCGCCAGTTCGTGCAACGTCGTCATCGACGCCGCATCGTCCTCGCCGTCCACCACCACCACCATCTCCACCACGGCCGGGTCGGCCAGTACGGCGTCGACCAGCGGCTCGAGCAACCGGGCCCGGTTGCGGGTGGGGACGACGACCGAGATGGTGGGGGTCAACCGGACCGCTCGGCGCGCCCCGCCGCCGGGCCCTCGGGCCGCCCGCCCCCGGCCAGGAGGGTGCCGTTGCGGCAGTCGTCGCGGTCGCCGTCACCCCGCAGCAGGCGCCCCGGGGTCTTGGCCAGGATGCGCAGGTCGCACCACAGGGACCAGCCCGACAGGTACTGGGCGTCCAGGCGGTAGAGCTCGTCGAGGCGCAGCGCGTGCTGCCCGCACACCTGCCACAGTCCGGTGAGCCCGGGCCGACCGTCGAAGCGCCGCTCGGCCCAGTCCGGAAGATCGGCACACTCGTGGGGGACGAGGGGGCGCGGGCCCACCAGCGACATCTGCCGGCGCAGGACGTTCACCAGCTGGGGCAGCTCGTCCACACCGGTGCGGCGCAGGATGTGGCCGAACGGTGTGATCCGGGGCTTGTCGCCCTCGAGGCAGGGTTCCTCCATGGTGCGGAACTTGAGGACCTCGAAGGGCTGGCGGTGGCGGCCCAGCCGCGTCTGGCGGAAGATGACCGGTCCGGGGGAGGTGAGCCGCACCCCCAGAGCGGCCAGGCCCAGCACGGGCAGGGCCACCACGAGGACGGTGGCCGCCCCCACCACGTCGAGGACCCACTTGCCCGCCCGGGCGGCGGGACCGGCCAGCGCGCCCAGGCTGAGGACGGCGATGCCGTCGACGTCGCGCACCCGGGCCCGCCACCCGGCCAGGTCGTAGTAGCGCGACACGATGTCGACGCCCACCGACGGGGGCAGGCTCCGGAGGCTGGCGGCCATCCGGGCCGGGTGGGCGGTGGAGAAGGCCACCACGACGCGTCCGATGTGGTGGCGGGCGCACAGGGTGGGCAGCTCGTCGAGCCCGCCCACCACGATCTGGCCGTCGACGGGGTCGTCGTCCACGTACCCGGCGAAGTCCACGAGGCGCGACCGCGTCAGTCGCCCGGCGATGTCGGCGGCCATGGTGCCCGTGCCCAGGACCAGGATGCTGGCCCGCCGGGGCGCCTGCCGGCAGCATGCCGCCAGGACGAGGAAGCGGGCCGTCACCAGGGCGAGGGTGCACGCCGCCGCCCCCACCAGGACGTGCGCGGGACGCAGCGCCGGGTTCGGGGGCGCGGTGAGGACGGCGTCGGCCGCCAGGACCAGCAGGGCACCCAGTACCACCGCGCTCACGGCCCGGCCCAGGCCGTCGGTGGAGTTCGGCACGAGCTGCTGTCGGGCCGCCCCGTGCAGCCGCAGACAGACCCCGGCCACCAGGAACGATCCCCACGTGACCCCCACGAACAGGGCGATGTGGCGCCACGACGAGGTCGCACCGCCGCCCGTGTCGAGCACCGCCCCCACCACCGCCAGGGCGAGCAACGGGGCCAGGACGTCGCTGGCGGTCATGACGGTGTGCAGCGCCACCGGCCGCCGTGACCAGGCCACCGGGGCGGCCGTCCAGCGGTCGTGGCGCCGGGTCCGGAGGCCCGGAGCGGCCGACGGGACCGAGTCGGTCGTCACCGAGTCAGTCGTCACCGTGCCCATCCCGCAGTGAGGGATGCGCCCCCGTGCCCACGGCCCGGGGCCGTCGCGTCCACAGCGCCGTCCGGGCCCGGGCGCGGTTCGAGGTGCACATGCCGGCACGGTAGGAAGCCGGCGTTCATCGCTCGTCCCGGCTGACGCGGTGGCAGCGGCCGTCATGGCCGTCCCCCGGGGCACCCGGGGGGGCGGGACACGCAGAAGACGGGCGAGGGACTGCGCCTCCCTACGGTGTGACGATGGCCATGCGGAACGAGGACCCGGCCGGCTCTGCCGGCACGGACCACCCCGGCCCGCAGCCCACCCTCGCCCCTTTCCGGTCCCCTCTCACCCGGAGCCGGCCGGCCGGTCCGGAGCACCGCCCGACAGCGGAGCCGGCCTTCATCAGTCCCCCGGCCACGCCGGCGCTGGTGGCCCTGCCCGCCGGGGCCGCGGTCTCGACCACGCCTCCCGTCCCCGCCGCCGCCGGACTGGGCGTGCTGCGCCCGTGGATGCGTCGGCGGGCCTGGATCCTGGTGGCGGCCCTGGTGGCCGGGGCGGCCGGGGGCCACGTCGCCGCCGCCCGACACGCCCCGTCGTACACCGCCGAAGCAACCTTGGTGGTGCCGGCCGGGGCCGGTGCCCAGGGCCCCGGGGACGCCAACGACGCCGCCGCCCTGGCCATCACCTACGCCACCTTCATCCCCGAGGACAGGGAGCTGCTGCGGTCGGCCGCCCGCCGGTTGGGCGTTCCGAGCGACGCGTTGACGACGGGCGTCTCCATGTCGGCGCAGACGGGCACGTCGGTGATGGTGCTCAAGTACGCCGCCCCCACCCCCGGGCTGGCGATTCAGGGGGCGCAGGCCCTGGCCCTCACCATCGTGGACACGCCACCGGTCGGCAGCGGCGTCCCCAAGGGTTCCGTCGACGTCGTCCGGCTACCGGCCACGGCCACCTCCACCGCCTCCCTGCAGAAGTACGCCCTCCCGCTCGGGGCCCTGCTCGGGCTGGCGCTGGGATGCATCTGCGTGCTGGCCGCCGAGCGGGCCGATCCCCGGCTGGACGACGACCTGGCCCTGGCCGAGGCGGCCGGGTGCCCGGCGACGGCGGTGCCCGGAGCCATCGGCCTGCCCGAGCTGGCCCGCGCCATCGCCCTGCAGTGCCACGGCGAGACGCCCATCGTCCTGGTGCCGCTGACGACGGCGGAGGTCCCGGCGGCCACGGCGTTGGCCGACGCCCTCCGGGGCGTGTGGCCGCGGTACATGCCACCGGCCGAGATCGAGGTGGGCAGCCACTTCGAGGCGGCCGTGCCGGATCTGGCCAAGGGGCACGGCTCGACGGTGCTCGTGGTCCGGACCGGCACCCCGCGCCGGCGGGTGACGTCGGCCGCCGGCCGGCTGCGCCTGCTCGGGGGTTCGCAGATCTGGGCCATCCTGTCGCGGCGCCGGCCGCGGTGGGTGCGCCGTGCTCGGTGAGGGGCTGATCGCCGCCCCCTGGGGCGACGTCTGCACGAGCCGCCCGGCCGAGAGCTGGTTGACGACCCGCCCCCGCACGGCGCTGCTCGGCACGGCGGCCGTGGCCCTGGCCCTCGCCACCGGGGCGGTGGGGGCCACCCACGCCAAGTTCGGGGTGGCCATGGTGCTGGCCGCAGCGGTGGTGACGGTCGTGCTGCTGTGGCCGCTGGTGGGGGGTCTCGTGCTGGCGGGGGTGGTCCCCGTCATCTCCGGCCTGGCCACCGGCGTCCCGCTGCCGGCGGTGCGGGCCTCGGAGGCGCTCGTGGGCCTGATCGGGGTCACCCTCCTGGTGGCGGCGCGCCGGGGCGACGCCGTGGCGTGGGGGGTCCTCGACTGGCTGGCCCTCGTCTACGGCGTGGCCTGGGCGGCGTCCGGGGCCTTCGACGCCGTGGCCCTCAAGGAGCACCTCACCTTGTCGGAGTGGGGGACGGTCTTGGGCCAGATGCAGTTCTTCCTCATCTACCGGGGCGTGCGGGTGTCGGTCCGCACGGCGCGTGAGCGCCGTATCGCCCTCGGCGCCATCCTGGCGGCCAGCGTGCCGGTGGCCGCCCTGGCCGTGCTGCAGGAGGCCGGCGCACCGGGGGTGCGTTCCTTTCTGTTCACCATCACCGGCTCGGCCGAGGCGACCGTCGCCGCCCCGGGCACGGTGGCGCCGCTGTCGATCTCGGACTTGCACCGGGCCACGGGGCCGTTCGCCAACTGGACGTCGCTGGCCGGCTATCTCTTCCCGCTCGTGCTCGTCATGTGCGCGCTGGCCCTGGCGGGCCAGGTGGGCCGGCGCCGCCGGTGGTTCGCGGCCGTCGCCGGCCTGGCCGGTGCCGGCCTGCTGGTGAGCGACGAGCAGTCGGCCATCATCGCCCTCGTCGTGGGCGTGATCGTCCTGGGGGCGCGCTACGCGCGGACGCAGCAGGTGCTGCGCTGGCTGCTCGTGGCCGTCGTCGTCGGGGCCGTCGTCTTCGGGCCCACCATCGGGCGGCGCATCGCCACCGAGCTCACCCCGAGCGCCCGGTCGTCGAGCAGTTCGGTCGTGCCGCAGACGCTCAGCTACCGGGGCGAGGTGTGGACCCAGCAGTACTTCCCGGCCATCGAGCAACGCCCGCTCACGGGCTACGGCGTGGTGACGCCGCCCACCATCCAGTGGCCCTACACCGAGTCCGAGTACGTGACCGTCCTCATGGAGGGGGGCGTGCCCCTGCTGCTCGTGTTCGCCGCCACGACGTGGGCCATGATCCGGCGCAGCCGCCGGCTCACGCGTGCAGCCGACCCGCTCGACCGGGCCCTCGGCCGCGGCCTCACCGTGAGCGTGGTCGCCCTCGTCGTCATGGACGTCATCTGGCCCTACATGAGCAACGGCGGCCTGCCCCAGGTGCTGTGGGCCCTGCTGGCGCTGGCCGAGGGGGGCGCGTTCGCCACCACCGTGCACGGCGCGCCCCGGACGCGCCCCGTCCTGGCCGGTGTCGCCGCAGCGGGCGCCGGGCTCGTCCCACCGGCGCCCTGAGCGGCACCGCCGGCGCCTGCGTGGCGTCGCCGGGCGGGGCGGTGACCAGGACGTTTCAGGGGGACGTCGGGCGAACAGCCCTGGGACGCGGGGTTCGTACCGTGCGGCAGCCCGCGCCCCGGCTCGTCCCCGTCGGGCCGGTGGAGCGCCGAGCGCGGAGGCCAGAGCCAACGATGAAGTCCGAGCGATGCGGAACTGCGGTGGGGACACGGCGTGCGCACGCGGCGCAGCCCCGTCTCCGCCCGTCGTGAGTGCCCGACACCTCCACCCTCTGGGTTCCGGGCCACGCGCCGGGCGGGGCCCCGGACGCGTCGGCCCTGTGGCTCGTGCCGGGCCACGCGTCGGAGCGGCAGCTGGCGGCGGTGCACGTGGACGACGGTGGTCGGCGCGGCGACCGGCTCTCGCAGGTGGCCATCCGGGGGGGCGCGTACATCGTCCGGCGCGAGGGCATCGGGATGCTCATCCGCCTGGCCGGTGTGGTGGTCACGGTGCGCGAGATCGGGCCGGGGGCCTACGGCCTCTACAGCGCGGCGCTGGCCTTCGTCACGGTGGCGGCGGTCATGGCCCAGATGGGCTCGGAGGTCTATCTCATCCGCCAACCGGGCGAGCTCGGCCGCGAGTACTTCGACCGCGCCTACACGTTCCTGCTGTGCACCTCGCTGGTGGTGACGGTGGTCTGCCTGTGCGGGACGGTGGCGTTCGCGCCGTGGCTGCGACCGGTGGGCGTGCTGTTCCCGTTGCGGATCATGTTGCTCAGCATCCCGATCAACGTGCTGTGGGCGCCGGGGCAGGCGCACATCGAGCGCCAGTTCGCCTACCGCCGGTTGGGGTGGCTGGAGATCGGCGGGGACGTGGCCCTGTACGGCACGGCCGTGCCGCTGGCCATCTTGCACTTCGGGGCGTGGTCGCTCGTGGCCGGCTACTTCGTGTGGCAGGCCTACCTCCTCGTCGGCAGCCTGCTGTTCTCGGGGCTGCGACCGCGCTGGAACTGGTCGCGTGACGACATGGTGACCCTCGTGCGCCACGGCAGCGGCTTCTCCGCCACCCAGGCGGTCGTCAGACTCAACGGCGTGGTGAGCGCCCTGGTGGTGGGGACGTTCGCCGGCGCCACCGGCGTGGGCTACGTGTCGTTCGCCCTGCGGCTGGTGGACACCGTCGGCTTCGCCTCGCGGGGCGCGTACCGGCTGGGCCTGGTGGCCATGTCCAAGGTCCCCGACATCGACCGCCACCGCCTGCGCTTCGCCATCGAGCAGGGCTCGATCCTGCAGATGCTGGCGCTCGGGGTGCCCTTCGCCGGCTTCGCGGTGGCGTCGCCGTGGCTCGTGCCCGCCCTGTTCGGACACGAGTGGACGGCCGCCATCCCCGTCTTCGCCGTGCTGGCTCTGGTGGCCACGCTCAACGCCCCCAGCATGATCATGGGCACGTTCCTCCTCTCGCGCGGCCAGAACCTGCGGTGCTGCCTGTCCGCCCTGATCGGCGTGGTGGTGCTGGCCGTGGCTTCGGTGGTGCTCGTGCGCCACCTGGGCGTGGTCGGGTTCGGATGGGCCAGCCTGATCGCCCTCGTCGACACGGTGTACCTCGACCGCATGGTGCGGCGCACCACCGACGTCGCCTACCGCTCGATGGCCGCCTTCGCCGCCGTCCTGGCGCCGTCCATCCTCTTCCCCCTCTTCCCCCGGCCCGCCGCCTTCGCCGCCCTCGCCCCCCTGGGCCTGCTGCTCGTCGTCCCCGCCCTCCGGGCCGAGACGGTCCGGATCGTGGCCCTGGTGCGCACCGCGCTGGGGCGGAGCCCGGCATGAGCGCCCCGTCCGACGTGGGGTGCCGGGTGGGCGTCGACCTGGTCGACATCGCCGAGGTGGCCGAGGCGGCGCAGCGGTTCGGCGACCGCTACCTGTCCCGGGTCTTCACCGAGGGCGAGCTGGCCGTGTCCGTCGGGCCGCCCGAGGTCAGGTTCGCCTCCCTGGCGGCGCGGTTCGCGGCCAAGGAGGCCACCATCAAGGTGCTGCGCCCGCCCGACGGCGCCCCGCAGTGGCGGACCATCGAGGTGGTCCGCCAACCGAGCGGCGCCTGCGAACTGCGGCTGTCGGGAGCGGCCGCCGACCTGGCGCGCCAGGCCGGTCTCGGGCCCATGACCGTGAGCCTCACGCACCACGCCGGGCTGGCCGCCGCCGTGGTGGTGGCCCTCACCGGCAGCGCCGCCCACGGGCCCCGCCCCCATTTCGATCCGCAGCCCCTGACCGTCCTGAAGGCCGCGCTGGCGGGTATCAGGGGCGGGCGATTCGCACACAAGGAGGAGTGATGGAGGAGCAGATCCGAGAAGTGCTCGCCGCCTACGGACGGTTGCCGGTCCCGGCGGAGGCGCTCGGCCTGGACGACGATCTGTCGGACGCCGGGCTCAGCTCCCACGCGCTGGTCAACGTCATGCTGGCACTCGAGGACGCCTTCGACGTGGAGTTCCCGGAGTACATGCTGCGCGAAAGGGCCACCTTCGAGTCGATCGGCTCGATCGCCGCCGCCATCGGCGAGCTGAGCCCGGCACGGGCGGCGTCGTGAGCACGAACGGGCAGGGCCATCTGGCGTCGGCCCGCTCCGAGGTAGAGATCGGCCGCATGGCTCGGCAGATCGCCCGGGACGTGGCCGCCCCGGCGTCCGCCGACGTGGACGCCAAGGCCCGCTTCCCGAGCGAGACCATCGAGGCCTTCAGCGAGGCCGGTCTTCTGGGCGCGCTCGTCCCGACGGCACAGGGGGGCTGCGGCGCCACCATGGCCGAGGTGGGCGACAGCGTCTACGCCGTGGCCCAGCAGTGCGCCTCGAGCGCCATGATCCTGGCCATGCACCACCTGCAGGTGGCGTGCCTGGCCCGCCACGGCACGACCCCGGCGCTGCTGTCGTACCTCGAGGAGGTGGCGGGGCTCCAGCTGCTGCTGGCCTCGGCCACCACCGAGGTCAACATCGGGGGCCAGCTGCGCGTCAGCTCGTGCGCGGTCGAGGCGGTGGCGGACGGATTCCGACTGGAGAAGCAGGCGCCGGTGGTGTCCTACGGGGCGTACGCCGACGCCATCCTCGTGACCGCCCGCCGCCGGTCCGACAGCGCGCCCAACGACCAGGTGCTGGTGCTGTGCGCATCGTCACGGATGTCGCTCGAGCAGACGGGGGAGTGGAACACCCTCGGCATGCGCGGCACGTGCAGCACGGGGTTCCACCTGAAGGCCGAGGGCGAGCTCGACCACGTGCTCCCCGTGCCCTTCGCCCAGATCGCCGAGCAGACGATGCTGCCTGCGTCGCACGTCCTGTGGGGCTTCGTGTACCTGGGCGTCGCCGCCGCGGCGGTGTCGAAGGCCCGCCACTTCGTGCAGGCCGAGGCGCGCAAGCGCCCGGGTGAGACACCGCCCGGGGCCACCCGGCTGGCCGAGCTGGTGGTCTCGTACCGGCAGATGGAGGCCATGGTCCGTGACGCGGCCGGCCGCTACGACCGGACCCCGGTGGGTGAGGGCCATCGCGTGTCGACCGCCCTGTTGTTCAACGCCCTCAAGGTGGGCGCCTCGACGGCGGTGATCGACGTGGTGACCCGGGCCATGGCCATCTGCGGCATGGCGGGCTACCGCGAGGACTCGCCCTACAGCCTGGGCCGGCTCCTGCGCGACGCCCACGGGTCGGTGGTGATGGTGAACAACGAGCGGATCATCAGGGACAACGCCCAGCTGCTCCTGGTGGACAGGGAGGACATATGACCGACGACCAGAGTTTCGAGGAGTTCCAGCGCCGCCTGCTCGACGCCGGCATCCTCGTCGGCGCGGGCGTGGACGGCCTCTACGGCCGCTCCCGCGACTTCGAGGCGGTGGTGACGGGCGTGATCAACCTGGTCGACGACTGGGGCCACGGCCTCGGGGCGACGCGCCTGGACTTCCCGCCGGTGGTGTGGCGCGGGACCTTCGAGCGCACCAACTACCTGGAGTCGTTCCCCAACCTCATCGGGTCGATCCACGTCTTCACCGGCGACGACCGCGACCACGCCGAGCTGCTGCGCCGCCTCGACGGCAACAAGGACTGGCCCGAGCTCCTCACCCCCGCCGACGTGGTCATGTCGTCGGCTGCGTGCCATTCGCTGTACCCCTTGTGCACCGGGACGCTCCCCGCCGAGGGCCGGCGCTTCACGGTGCTCGGGTACTGCTTCCGCCACGAGCCGAGCATCGACCCCGCCCGCATGCAGTCGTTCCGCATGCAGGAGGTCGTGTACGTGGGCGACCCCGCCGCCGCCCTCGCCCACCGCGACGACGGCCTCGAATACGGGCTCACCATGCTCGAACGTCTCGGCCTCGACATGGAGGCCGTCGCCGCCAACGATCCCTTCTTCGGCCGGGCGGGCACCGTGCTCGCCGCCGGGCAGCTCCAGCAGGAGCTGAAGATGGAGGGTGTCACGCCCATCTGCTCGGTGGAGCGCCCCACCGCCATCATGTCGGCCAACTACCACCAGGACCATTTCGGCGTGCCCTTCGCCATCGAGACGGCCGACGGCAAGGTGGCTCACAGCGCGTGCGTGGCCTTCGGGATCGAGCGCATCACCCTGGCGCTGTTCCACCGCCACGGCCTCGACCTCGGGGCGTGGCCCGCCCACGTGCGGGAGGCACTGGGAGCGTGATGGTGCAGGTGCTCGACGTCGATCCCGCCCGGTACCGGTCGCACCCGCTGCACGGGAGCGACCGGATCTGGAAGGAGACCAACTGCGCCGCCGACCTGTGGATCGAAGCCCTGCATTCGCTCGGCTTCGACCCCGTGGCCGCCCTCGGCTTCACCCTGAGCGCCGACTTCGACGGCGACCAGTGGCGCATGTTCACCTTTCCGGCCGAGGACCTGCGGGTGCTGTTCGGCATCGAGATGGACGAGCTCAACGTGTGGCGCCCCCTCGTCGAGCACCTGGTCGACCAGCTGGCGCTGCGGCGGCTGGTCGTCGTCGACGTCGACGCCTGGTACCTGCCCGACACCGCCGGCCTCACCTACCGCTGCGCCCACCAGAAGACGTCGGTCATGGTGCAGATGGTGGACCTCGGCGCCCGGCGCCTCGGGTACTTCCACAACCGTGGCTACTACGTGCTCGAGGGCGAGGACTTCTCCGCCCTGCTCGAGCCGCCCGCCGACCCGGACGGCGCCGTGCTGCCCCCCTATGCCCTGAGCGTCCGCCTCGACGGCCTGCGCCCCGCCGACGACAGCACCGACGCCCGGGCGCTGGCCCTCGGCCTCGGCCACCTGGCGCGGCGCCCGCAGACCAACCCGGTCGCCCGGTTGCGCAAGCGCATCGACGAGGACCTGCCGTGGCTGCGCCAGCACGACCTCGACACCTTCCACCGCTACGCCTTCGGGACGGTGCGCCAGTGCGGTGCCAACGCCGAGCTGGCTGCCGACTTCGCCAGCTGGCTCGACGCCCGCCCGGGCCGGGGGCGCGCCGAGGCGGCACCGCTGTTCACCGGCGTGGCCGCCGGCATGAAGTCGATCGAGTTCTCACTGGCGCGCGCGGCGCGGGGTCGTTCGTGCGACCTCGAGGGGCTCTTCGCCGAGCACGAGGTGGCCTGGGACGAGGCCATGGACCGACTGGCGCTGGCGTGAGCGGGGGCGACCTCCCCGCCGACGTGCTGGCGGGGGCCCGGTGGGAGTGCGCCGGAAGCCCGCCCGGCGCCATGGAGGGCCCCGCCGACCTGCACGTCGTGGCGGACTGGGTCCCGGCCCGCGTGCCGGGCACGGCGGCCGGCGCCCTGCTCGATGCCGGCGTCGCCCTGGCCGACGAGCGCGACTACGACGAGGAGGACTGGTGGTTCCGGTGCCGCTTCCACGCGCCGGCGGGAACGTGGCGGCTCACCTTCGACGGCCTCGCCACCGTGGCCGACGCGTGGGTCGACGGGGCGCACGTCGCCCATGGCGACAACATGTTCCGCCCGCTCGAGCGGGCGCTCGCCCTCGGGGAGGGGGAGCACGAGCTCGTGATCCGCTGCGCCGCCCTGGCGCCGCTGCTCGGGGTCAAGCGGGCCCGGCCCCGGTGGAAGACGTATCTCGTCCGCCATCAGAATCTGCGGTGGTTCCGGACCAGCCTGCTGGGCCGCATCCCGGGCTGGGCGTCGGTGCCTGCGCCGGTCGGCCCGTGGCGCCCGGTGCGGCTCACCCCCGCCGACGCCGTCGTCGCCACCGGCGTGCACCTGCTGGCCCGCTGCGACGGGGCTGACGGCACGGTGGACGTGGTGTTCCGCCTGCCCGGCCATGTCGCCGACGCGTTGGACGCTGTGTGCGCCGGGCCGGGCCAGGTGCCGGTGGGCGAGGTGTCGGTGGGCGAGGTGCCGGTGGGCGAGGTGTCGGTGGGCGAGGTGTCGGTGGGGGAGGCGAGCGCGGCCCTGGCGCTCGTCCCCGACGGCGACGACGTGGTGGTGAGTGGGCGCGTGCGCGTGGCCGGTGTCGAGCGGTGGTGGCCGCACACCCACGGCCCCCAGCCCCTCTACGAGGTGACCGCCACCGTGGGCGCCCACCGCCTGCCGCTCGGGCGGGTGGGCTTCCGGACGGTGACCGTCGACCGCGACGACGGTGGCTTCCGGGTGGTGGTGAACGGCGAGCCGATCTTCTCCCGTGGGGCGTGCTGGTTCCCGCCCGACCCGGTGCGTCCCGGCGGGGAGCCCGACGACGTGCGCCGGACCCTCGAGCGCGCCCGCGCTGCCCACATGAACATGGTGCGCGTCCCGGGGACGTCGGTGTACGAGGACCGGGCGTTCTTCGACCTGTGCGACGAGCTCGGCATCCTGGTGTGGCACGACTGCATGTTCGCCTTCATGGACCCGCCCGACGACGACGGGTTCGACCAGACGGTGGAGCTCGAGCTCGCCCACGCGTTCACCGTCATGGGAGGCCATCCGTGCCTGGCCGTGGTGTGCGGGGGCCAGGAGATCGAAGAGGTGGCGGCCATGAACGGGTTGGCGCCCGACCGCTGGACGGTGCCGCTGCTCGAGAAGCTCGTCCCGCGCGTCCTCGAGGCGTTCCTGCCCGACGTGGCGTACGTCACCTCCAACCCCACCGGAGGGGACCTGCCGTTCCAGATGGACGCCGGGGTGTGCCAGTACTTCGGGGTGGGCGGCTACCTGCGCCCCCTCGAGGACGCCCGCCGGGCCAACGTGCGCTTCGCGGCGGAGTGCCTGGCCCTGGCCACGCCGCCCGAGGCGACCTTCGTCGAGCGCCACTGCGGTGGCCCGTCGCTGGCCGGCCACGACCCGGGGTGGAAGCGTGCCGTGCACCACGACGCCGGCCGCTCCTGGGACATGGAGGACGTCCGGGACCACTACGTGCGGGCGCTGTTCGACGTCGATCCCCTGATGCAGCGCTACGTGGATGCCGAGCGCGCCCTCGACCTCGGGCGCGCCACCAACGCCCAGCTCATGTCGGCCGTCTTCTCCGAGTGGCGCCGGCCGGGGTCGTCATGCGACGGCGGCATGGTGCTGGCGCTGCGCGACATGCGCCCCGGGGCGGGGTGGGGCCTGCTCGATTCCTCCGGTGTCCCCAAGGCGCCGTGGTACGCGCTGCGCCGGGCGTGGGCGCCCGTCACCGTCCTCGTCACCGACGAAGGTCTGAACGGCCTGCACTGCCACGTGCTCAACGACACGGGCGAAGGGTTCTCGGGCACGCTGAGGGTGGCGCTGTTCGCCCGCGGCGCGCTGCGCATCGACCAGGCCGACCGGGCGGTGGAGGTGGCGGCCCGGTCGGGCGTGACCATCGGGACGGGCGCCGTCGTCGAGGGATTCCGCGACATCAGCTACGCCTACCGCTTCGCGCCACCTTCGCACGACGTGGTGGTGGTCACCCTGCTCGACGGGGCCGGCACGGTGGTGGCCGAAACGGTGCATCTCCCCCTGGGTCAGTCGCGCCCCCTCGAGGCCGACGTGGGCCTGGCGGCGGCGGCGTCGCCCGGCGAGGAGGGATGCTGGTCCCTGCGGGTGGCCACGACGCGCTTTGCCCAGTGGGTGTCGGTGGAGGCGCCCGGGTTCGTCCCCGACGACTCCTGGTTCCACCTGCCGCCCGAGGGGACACGGACGCTCGTGCTGGCGCCCCTGGGCGCCGGGGATCGTCTTCGGGGGCGTGTGCGGGCGCTCAACGCGCAGCAGGCCGCTCGCATCGAGGTGGGCGCGTGAGCGGCCCCGGCGCCCGGGCGTTGTGGTTCGGTCCCGCCGACCGCCCCCTCTTCGGGTGGGTCCACGTCCCCGCCGACGGGCGCGCCGGTGCAGCGGTCGTGCTGTGCCCGCCCCTCGGGCTCGAGCGCTCGGGTGCTCATTCGACTTACCGGCTCGTGGCCGAGCTGTTGGCGGCGCGTGGCCTCGCGGCCGTGCGCTTTGACTACGACGGCACCGGTGACTCGGCCGGCGCGGAGGACGATCCCGGTCGGCTGGCCGCCTGGCGGGCGAGCATCGACCACGCCGTCGACCTGGCCCGGTCGGTGGTGTCGGCGCCGGCCGTGCCGGTGGCACTGGTGGGCATGCGCATGGGGGCGCTGCTGGCCGCCGAGGCGGCCGCCCGCACGCCGTCGGTCGAGGCCCTCGTGCTGTGGGACCCGTGCCCGTCGGGTCGGGCCTTCGTGAAGCACCAGCGCGCCATGCACCTGCTGCGGTTCGGTTCCGTGGCCGCCTCGGGCGGTGACGAAGAGGTGCCGGGGACCGTCGATCTCCCCGGGTGGCGGGTGCGCGCCGACACCGTCGACGACGTGCGCGCCCTCGGGCCACCGTTGCGGTCGAGCGGTTCGGTCGGGCGGGTGCTCGTGCTCGGTGCGCCGGGCGACGCCGTCCCCGACGGGCTGGTGGGTGCCTTCGACTCGGCCGTCGTGACCCGGGGCGAGGCCCGGGGCCAGGAGGCGCTCCTCGAGATCGAGGCGATCGACCAGGTGCTTCCGGTGGACAGCGCCACCGAGGTGGCCGACTGGCTGGCCCGCTGGGGGGCCGACCGGCTGCCCCGCTGGGGAACGGAGCGGGGGACGGAGCGGGGGGTGGGGGAACGGTGGGCGGTGACGGTGGCCGGACGGGATGCGGCCATCGTCACCACCGCCGCCGGCACCGTGGTCGAGCGCCTGGTGGAGTTGGGTCCCCTGGGCCTCTTCGGCGTGGCCAGCACGCCCGTGGCCGCGCCGGGGGATGGCGACTCCGCCGCCTGCGATACCGCCGCCTGCGATACCGCCGCGTACGACCCCGCCGCCCGTGATGCCGGCCCGCCCTGGGTGCTCTTCCTCAACAGCGGCAACGACAGCCATGCCGGGCCCAGCCGCCTGTGGGTGGAGCTCGCCCGCCGATGGGCGGTCCACGGGGTGCGCAGCGTGCGCTTCGACCTGAGCGGCCTGGGCGACAGCCCCACCCGTCCGGGTCAATGCGCCGGCGTGGTGCGCGCCCCCGAGGCCTTCGACGACGTCGAGCAGGTGGCGTCGGCGCTGCGCCCCGACGATCCGTCCCAGGTGGTCCTGGTCGGACTGTGCTCGGGTGGCTATCAGGCCCTCGACAGCGCCGTGGGGTGGTCGGTGGGTTCCCCGGTCGCCGTGTACGCCGTCAACCCGCTGCTGCGCTTCGCCCCGCCCGAGATGGCCCGGGGTCCCATGCACGCCCGACGGCGGGTGTGCCGGCCGCCGCATCCGCTCAGCCGCTCGTCGCGTCGGCTCCCCACCGGTCCGGTACGGCGCGGCGCGTGGTGGCTGGCGTGGTGCATCGCCAATCCGAAGTTCCTGCCCCGCCGGCGGGGGTGGTTGGCGCGGCTGGTGGGTAAGGGGGTCGACGTCATGTGCATCTGCGGCGAGTACGAGGCGAGCGCCTTCGCCGACGAGCTCGGCCGCCTGCGCCGCCTGGGGCCGGGGCCCGGCGTCCCGCTCATGGTGACCCTCCCCGGCCTCGACCACGCCGTCGTGCCCAACGGGCAGCGTCGGCATGTGGCCGGCCTGCTCACCGAGCACGTGCTGGCCCGCTTCGGCCGCGGCGGGGAGCTCGCCGCCACCGACCCCGGCTCCGAGGTCCGGGCGTGCGCGGGCGCCTGATCGGGGTCCGGGACCTCTCCGGGGCCGAGCGGTCGTCCTGGCGGTCGCTGGGCGAGCGGGCGGTGGAGCCCAACCCCATGAGCGAGGTGGACTTCGTGGTGTCGGCCACCAACCACCTGCCGGGCGACTCGGACATCTCGGTGGTGGTGGCCGAGGACGCCGACGGGTGGTTCGGAGCCATGCCGGTCCGCCCGGCGCCGCGCCTGGGCAACATCCCCATCCCGGCCATGACGACGAACATCCGGCGCATGACCTACCTCGGCACGCCCCTACTCGACCGCACGCGGGGCCCCGAGGCGGCACGGACGCTCCTCACGACACTGGCCGAGCACCGCCGCGCCGGTGGGTTCAAGACGCTCGTCGTCGAGTGGCTCGGGGACAACGGCCCGGTGGCGTCGATGCTGCGCGGGGCGGCCGACGAACTGGGCTTCCCCATCTTCGTGTACGAGGAATTCGAGCAGCCGTTCCTCACCCGCCGGCCCCTTCCCACCTACAGCGACAACCAGAGCACCAAGCACCGCAAGGACTACGAGCGCCGTGCCCGCCGGCTGAGCGAGTCGCTCGGCGCTCCGTTGGAGGTCGTCGACCGGGCCGGGGACAGCGCCGCGGTCGACGAGTTCATCGCGTTGGAGGCCGCCGGCTACAAGAGCGACAACGGCGTGGCCATGGTCACGCGACCCGGTGAACCGGAGTACTTCCACGAGATGTGCGCCCGGTACGCAGCGCTCGGGCGCCTGCACCTGCTCGAGCTCCGGGCCGCCGAACGCCTGGTGGCCACGCAGATCTCGGTCGAGTCCGGCGACGGGTTGTTCCTCGTCAAGGTCTCCCACGACGAGGCCTTCGCCCGCTCCGACCCGGGGGTGCAGCTCCACTTCCGGGCCATGGAGCACTTCCACCACCGGACGGCGGCGCAGTTCATCCGGGTGTGCACGTTCCCCGGGAACGAGCTCCTGCTCCGTCTGTACCCTGAACGCCGGCTGACCTCGACGTGGATGATCGGACTCGGGGGGCGCCTGGACCGGGCCGTGCTGAGGGCCCTGCCGGGCGCCCGCGCCCTCGTGCGCCGGGCCCGCCAACGCCGGGCACGCTCGTCGGTCCCGGCATGAATGGCCGGTGCGCCGGCTCGGCGGGTGGCCGCCGCTCAGGTGGCTCTCAGGTACCCGGTCCAGGCACTCGTTCTGGTTGTCCTCAGGCAAGGGGCGCCACCTGATGGGACACCAGCGGGACAACGCACCCCGACAATGCACTCGACCAGGGAAGGGTAGATCGCTGCCATGAACGGCTGGATCCAGCGCACGTTGAGCCAAGACGGTGGCACTGGCCGCTGGTTGCGCGAGCTGGTCCTCGTACCCGTGACGATCGGGATCCTCCTGCTGGCGTTCGTGGCCGTCAACTGGTCGTCGAACGGCCGGGCACTGGCCGATGCCGTCGTCGTCCAGAGCGGCCAGAGCAACGTGAGCAAGATCATCGGCCCCACGGACTTCTCCGCCTCGTTCGGCACGCCCACCACCGCCGGCGACCTGCTGGCCGTGAGCGTCATCTGCGGGGTGATCACCGGGGGGATGACCGCCCCGACCATCTCCCTGCCGGCGGGGTGGGAAGAGGGCGCCGGCGTCGTGGGAGGGCAGCTCGACGGCCTCGACGCGGCCGTGTACTACTACCCGGACAACCCTGGCGGCATCACGTCCTTCAGCGCCGGCTCGGTCCCCGAGGGGACCGAGGCCTACTGCACCACGTTCTGGGCCGAGCTGTCTGGCGTGGGGGACACCGTCACCTTGGACACGTCGGGCACGGCCAGCTCCGATTCGGGGTTCTCGATCACGGCTTCCACCGACGCCCCCGTCCCGGCCGGTGACCTCGTCCTCATGGCGTCGACGGANGGGACCGAGGTGCCGTTCAACACCTACACCCTGCCCAGCGGNTTCGCGTTGCTGGCTCAGCAGAACTCCGGACAGGTGGACCAGCCCGGCACGTTCTCCGACCTCACGGCGTCGGGCGACACCACCCAGGGGGGCACCATCTCGTGGAACGGCGCCTCCACCGACAGCGTGGCGATCGTAGTGGCTCTGGGCATTTCCACTACCGCCACGACCACTACTACCGAGGCGCCCACGACCACGACCACCGAGGCGCCGACCACCACCACGACAACGGAAGCGCCCACCACGACCACGACGCCCAGCCCACAGCCGACGGCGCTCACAACCAGGCTCGACGGCAACGGGAACCTGGAGGGCAGTGCCTTCGTAGTGGCGCCCGGTACACCGGTCACGGAGTCGGCCGAAGTGTGGGGCCCGTACGCGTCGACCGCCACGGGAACGGTCACCTACAGCGTGTACTCCGACCCAGGATGCACCATGCCGGTCAGCACGGGCGCCCCGCTCACCATCACCACGCCCGGCGCGCTTCCCGCGTCCGGCCCTGTCACGATCAGCGACGTGGGGAGCTACTACTGGCTGGTGTCGTACTCCGGCGATGCCGACAACGCTCCCTCCGTGAGCAGGTGCGGACCGCTCGGCCGGGTCGAGACGGTGTCGCTTGACACGACCGTGAAGCCCACCACCATCTCCGGAATCCTGTACGGCACGGGTGACGCCGATGGCAGCCCGTCGTGGTGGTTGGGCGCCATCCTCGACGTGTACTCCGGGGCGTCGGTCACCGAAGCGGCCGCATTGACCGGTACCAACGTGGCCACTGCGGGGGGGACCGTGACGTACACCGTCTACCCGTACTTCAACCTCGACGATCCGGAGACGTTCTGGGACTTCTGGAACTTCGGCGGCTTCTGGCGCCTGCCGGTGGCGAGTGGCGGTACCGTGACCGTGACCGACGGCACCGTGCCGAGCTCGGACGCCGTCACCCTCCCACCGGGACTGTACGTGTGGCAGGCGTCATACTCCGGCGACGCTCTGAACGGGGCGTCCACGACCGCGTGGGACTCGGACATCGAGTTCGTCGTTCCCCAGTCGAGCTGCCCGTCGGGATGGTCCCAGGGCTTCGACAGCGGCTGCTCGGGCAACGGCAACGGCGGTAACGGCAACGGCGGTAACGGCGGTAACGGCAACGGCGGCGGTAACGGCAACGGCGGCGGTAACGGCAACGGCGGCGGCGGCGGTAACGGCAACGGCGGCGGTAACGGCAACGGCGGCAACGGCGGCGGTAACGGCAACGGCGGCGGTAACGGCAACGG
>JGI12269J14319_10002339_pt1 | contig 18409 bp, 17 predicted proteins | sample PeaSoiSIISIP2007_FD_14319 | JGI IMG/M metagenome (IMG submission 14319) | reverse complement strand
GCGTGGAGCCAGATCGTCGCCGACCAGCTCGGCGTGCCGTTCGAGGACATCCGGGTGCTGCACGGCGACACCCAGGTCTCGCCCAAGGGCATGGACACCTACGGCTCCCGGTCGCTGGCGGTGGGCGGGATGGCCCTGGTCTCGGCCTGCGACAAAGTCGTCGAGAAGGCCAAGGTGATCGCCGCGGGCATGCTCGAGGCCTCGGCCGATGACCTGGAGTGGACGCCAGGGCGGTTCGCGGTCCGCGGCGACCCGGACAAGGGCGTCACGATCGGCGAGATCGCGCTGGCCACCTTCGCGGCGCACAACCTGCCCGACGGGGTCGAGCCGAGCATCGACGCCGACGCCACCTACGACCCGGACAACTTCTCCTTCCCGCACGGCACCCACCTGTGCGCGACCGAGGTCGACACCGAGACCGGCTTCGTCAAGATCCGCTCGTACGTGTGCGTGGACGACATCGGCACGGTGGTCAACCCGCTCATCGTCGAGGGCCAGGTCCACGGCGGCCTCGCCCAGGGCATCGCGCAGGCCCTGTACGAGGAGGCGGTCTACGACGACGACGGCAACCTGGTCACCTCCACGCTGGCCGACTACCTGGTCCCGTCGGCGGCCGACCTGCCGTCCTATGTCACCGGCCGGACCGAGAGCCGGGCCGCCAACCGGCTGGGCGTCAAGGGCGTCGGCGAGGCGGGCACGATCGCCTCGACTCCCGCGGTCGTCAACGCGATCGTCGATGCGCTGCGGCCGCTCGGCATCGACGACGTCCCCATGCCCTGCACGCCCGAACGGGTCTGGCGCGCGATCCAGACCGCCCAGAGCAACGCACAGCAGACCGGAGGCACAGCATGAGTGAGCCGAAGGGGCGCGGCGCCGCCTGGACGGTGTTTTTTCCCCCGAACCCACCCCAGGAGCGAGGAACGAGCGACGAGGGAAGGCGGCGCCTTAAGGCGTCCCGGAGGCGAGCAGGAGGCACAGCATGATCCCGGCCAAGTTCGATTACGTCCGCCCCGGCTCGCTGGACGAGGCGGTCACCGCCCTGGCCGGCGGCGGAGACGACGCGAAGGTCATCGCGGGCGGCCAGAGCCTGCTTCCGCTGCTGCGCCTGCGGCTGGCCTACCCGGAACTGCTGGTCGACGTGGGCGGCCTGGCCGAGCTCCGCGGCGTCACCGACGCGGGGGACGCGCTGGTGATCGGCTCCAGGACCACGCATTACCAGCTGGTCCACGACCCGCTGGTCGCCGAGCACTGCGGCCTGCTGGCGCAGGCCGCCGCCACGGTGGCCGACCCCGCGGTCCGGCACCGCGGCACGCTGGGCGGCGCGCTCGTGCACGCTGACCCGGCCGGTGACCTGCCGACCGTGGCGCTGGCGCTGGACGCCACCATGATCGCCAGAGGACCCGGCGGCGAGCGCGAGATCCCCGCGGCGGACTTCTTCGTCGACTACCTGACCTCGACCCTGGAGCCCGACGAGATCCTGACCGCGGTCCGGGTGCCCAAGCTCGGATCCGGATGGGGCTACAGGTACGAGAAGTTCCACCGCACCGCGCAGGCGTGGGCGACTGTCGGCGTGGCCGCGCTGGTCCGGCGGTCCAACGGGTCCGTCGCCGAGGCCAGGATCGGGCTCACCAACATGGGCCCGACTCCGGTCCGCGCCACGGCGGCGGAAAGCGCCGCGGCCGGGGCGGAGGCCAGCCGAGACGCGCTGCGGGCCGCGGCCGGCCGCGCGGACGAGGGCACGAATCCGCCGAGCGACCTGCACGGCGCACCCGACTACCGCCGGCACCTGGCCAGGGTGCTGACCGGACGGGCGCTGGCCGCGGCGGCGGGAGTCTGACTCAGGGGCGGACCGGCCGCTGAGCTGGTCCGCCCTTTTTTGGCCGAACGAGCCTGGTGTCACGCCTCGCCGCCCCTGCCAGCGGTGGTACCTCGTACCAACGGCTGTCGTGGTCGTATCTCGACGACTTGCCGCGGTGGCGCCACCTGAAGAAACACCGGCCAGACATCGAGGGGCAGCTGTCCCTGCTGTAGTCAGTCGGCCTGGCCGCGGGCCGGCCGCGAGGAGGTCAGGGACGCGAAGACGACCGTGGAACTGAGGTAGTGGCCGGTGGCGTAGTCGAAAGCGCCGCCGCAGGTTATCAGCCGCAGGGCGGCGAAGTCGGTCGCGCCGTAAATGGCTTTCGCCGGAAATCTGGATTTGACGTACTCGCGCACGCCCGTGACGCGGAAAATAGCCGTGATCCCGTCGGCGAGGGTCACATTGACGGTATCTCCAGGCCGGAGCGCCCCGAGGCGGAAGAAGACGGCCGGCCCCTGAACAGTGTCGACGTGACCTTCGATGACCGATGACCCGATCTGGCCGGGTGTCGCCGAGTACTTGTACCACGCCGCCCTATCGGAGCTCGTCTCGAGCGACGGCACCTGGATCGTGCCGTCGGAGTTGAGCCCCAGGTGCAACAGTTTCGTGTCCACGCCAATGGCCGGGATATCCACCGACACCGGCAGCGAGCGCGGCAGCGACGGCCCGCGGGCCGAACCGATGACCCCCGCTGCCGACTTCGAAGGCTGCGGCGCGTGCACCTGGGCGCCGACGGCGACGCCCAGGGCGGCGGCCCCGGCCGCGATGAGCAGGGCACCGGCGATCCCGGCCAGCCGGGCGCGCAGGCTGCGTACCGGGGTCGGCGGCGCGGCGTAGCCAGCCTGCGGCCAGGACACGACCACGCGGAACCCGGCTATGCGCCGCCACGCCGCCAATGCCGCCGCCCTTCCCCAGGATGTTCTACTCAGTTAGCCTAATATTCCGATGGTAAACAGGCCATTGCAGTCTGCGNCGGCCGCCGGCCACGCCTTTATGGCCGTCGGCGTTTTTCGGGGGACCTGCCTGCCGCGGCGCGGGCGGCGACCGGGTCGGTCACGCCTTTTCCCTGCCAATAACGGTTCCTGACGCCGGGACCGGGAAAAACAGTGGTCATCTGCCGGGCGCATGAGGAGGTCCCATGAAGGTGCGCACCACGATCGCGGGGACGGCGTTTCGCGCGAGGCTGACCGCCGTGTGCTGGGGCGCCCTGACCCTGCTGGCTCCCGTGGCCGTTTCGGCCTGCAGCGGGTCCACTTCGACGCCGACTGTGCCCACTTTCACGCCGTCAGTGAGCATCTCGGGCGCGCTCACCGCGCCCGCTTCCGATGGCAGCACCCCCTCCTCCGGCACCACGGCGTCCTCCACCCACACCACCGCCTCCGGTACGCCCGGCGTGACCTCCTCCTCGACAGCCACGCCCGTAGCCACCGTGACCGAAACGGTCACCGCCCCGGCCACCTCGGTAACCAGCTATGTCCCGACCGTCGCCCCGGTCACCGGCGGCGGGGGCACGGCCGGATTGCAGGACGGGCTGCTCTTCGTACTCGGCGCGGCGGCGATACTGGCCGGCGCCGGGAGCATCGTCTACCGCAGGCGGCTTACCAGGCGCCGCTGACACCCGATGGGCGGGGGCCAGGTTCCGGGTCTCTGGGCGCCGCAGCGGCGGGCGCTGACCGCCGGCCTGGTCCTGACGATCACCTTCGTCGCGTCCGAAGCGCTGGCCGTGGTGACGGTGATGCCGGTGGTTGCCCGGGACCTGGGCGGTCTGCGCCTGTACGGCTGGGTGTTCAGCGGGTTCATGCTGGGCAGCGTCGTCGGCATCGTGGCGGCCGGCCGGGAGGCCGACCGGAGGGGGCCGGCGGTTCCGTTCGTGGCCGGGGTGGTGCTGTTCGGCTCCGGGCTGGCCGTGGCGGGCCTGGCTCCGTCCATGGACGTGCTGGTGGCGGGCCGGGTCCTGCAGGGCCTGGGCGCGGGAGCGGTGCCTTCGGTGGCCTACGTCACCATCGGCCGCAGCCTGCCCGAGACGCTGCGGGCCAGGATGATGGCGGTCCTGTCCACCGCCTGGGTCGCGCCTGGGGTGGCCGGGCCGGCGATCAGCGCCGAGGTGGCGCGGCTGTTCGGATGGCGGTGGGTGTTCCTGGGGCTGCTGCCGGTGGTCGCGGTGGCCGGGTCGATCGCGGTACCCGCCCTGATCCGCCTCGGCCCGCCCACCGCCTCCGAGGCGCAGGAGCATCGGCTGACCGACGGCCTCCGCACGGCCGCCGGGGCGGCGATGATCCTGGCCGGCCTGACTCTGGCGGCCGGATCCGGCGCGGTACTGGCCGGCCTTGCGCTGGTCGCGGCCGGCGGCGTGACCGGGCTGCCCGCGCTGCGCCGGCTGGTCCCGCCCGGGACCCTGACCGGACGTCCCGGGCTCCCTGCCACGATCGCCAGCCGGGGCCTGCTCACGTTCGCGTTCTTCGGCGCCGACGCCTACGTGACGCTGGCGGTGACGGCGGTGCGCCACCGCAGCCTGGTGGTGGCCGGCATCGCCGTCACCGGCGCCACGCTGGCCTGGACGGCTGGCGCCTGGGCCCAGGCCCGGCTTAGTGACACCTGGGAAGCGCGCCGTCTGGTGCGTATCGGGCTGGTGATCATCCTGGCCGGCATCGCCGGGATGGTCTTGATGCTGCAGCCGGCCGTGCCGGTGGCCGAGGGCCTCGCCGCCTGGACCGTCGCGGGGCTGGGCATGGGGCTCGCGTATGCGCCGCTGTCGCTGATGATGCTGCGGGAGGCGCTGCCCGGGCAGGAGGGACAGGCGTCGGCGTCACTGAACCTGGCCGACGTGCTGGGCACCGCGATCGGCATCGGCGTGGGCGGCGCGGCCGTGGCCGCCGCCGCGGGCAGCGACCTTCGGCTCGGCATCACCGCCGCGTTCGCCGCTGCGGGGGCCGTGGCCCTGGTGGCGCTGGCCTTCACCGGCCGGCTGCCGGCGGGCACCAGTTCGGCCCCGCCGCCCGTCACCGAGCAGGTGCCGGCGCGAGCACCGGACTGACCGGGCAGCGGCGTTATCCTGGAGGCACGTCACCTGCCTTCCGGAGCCGGCCGATGGATGACCAGCGCGACTCGGCCTGGGCTGACGCCATGCTGCGACGGCCCGCCGTCGATCCCGGCATTCCCGGCCCCGAGCGCGCGCTGCTGACCGCCCCGGGCACGCTGCTGGCCCCCGCCTGCCGCGCCCGGCCCGCCCGGAACCGCGACTACCTGCCCACTGACCCCGACAAGCGCGGTGCGACGATCGACGGAGCGGTCATGGGCATGACCGCCGCCGCGTTCATCGCCGTCGGCGGCGCCACCCCGCTGGCCATCGGGACCCTGATCTTCTCCGATCCGGTCGGCTGGCAGTCCGCTTCTGGCCGTTACGGGCTGCTCCTCGCGGAGATCCTCGCGATCATCACCGCCGTGGTGTTCGTCACCCGGATCGTCCGCTTCGGCCAGCCCGGCGGCAGGGCGCCCGCCGACGTGGCCGCGCGCACCTACCACGGGCGCTACCTGACCGCAGCCGACTTCGACGCGCGGTCCAGGGTGCTGCTGCGGCGCACGCAGGATGCGGTCGACGGCGTGACCTCCGCCGAGATCTACCGGGCCGGCCTGCTCGACGCCCCCGCCACCGGCCTGGCTCTGGCCGGCCAGGAATGGGACATCGCCCTCGCGCTGCGCGAGCAGGCCCGGCTCCGCGCGCGGCGGGCCGAGGTGCCCGCCGACGGCGCGGGCCCGCAGACCGCGGCGGTGCTCGATTACCAGGTCCAGGCCGCGCGGCTCGCCGACGCCAGCATCGCTGCCCGGGTCGCCGCCTTGGAGGGCTACGCCGCCGAAGTCCGCGAGGCCGACGCCGCCTACCGCGACTGGCGGCAGGCCGCGGCGCTGGCCGAGGTCAGCCGGCAGCACCTGGACATGCTCGCCCGGACCGCTGCGGACGAGCACGGCATCGCCGAGATCGACACCCTGTCACGGCAGGCCCGCGCGATCCGCCAGGCGTTCCGCGAACCGTCCGGCTAGCCCGCGGCTGCGGTGAAGACGGGCAGGTAACCCAGCTCCTGGCCGGATGCGTTCGGATGGTAGGACGAGCTGATCGCGAAGATGTCGACCGAATTCAGCCAGCTGCCGGAGTCGCATATCTCGTGTCCGGCGAACTGGCCGCGGACGTCGGCGAACGTGTCGCCGTTGGTCTTCGCGGCCTGGGCCAGGGCGCTGTCCAGGTCATCCGCGCCCCCGTTGAGCGCGGTACGGTCCGTGGTGCTCAGGCCGATGCAGCTGCTCGACTTGGACAAGTCGTACAGGTCGGGGTAGCCAAGCACCACGATCTCCGCGTTGGGCGCGTCGGCCCTGATGGCTTGCAGGGTGGTGTTGAGCCTGGCTGGCAGCTGGCTGGCGACGAAGGCCTCGGCGTTCGAGACGGCGTTCACGCATGAGCTGGTTGAGCTGAGCACGCAGGTCTCCATGATGCTGGAGAAGCCTGCGTCGTTCCCGCCGATCGTGATGCTGACCAGCGTGGTGCTCGCGCTCAGCGCCGATAGCTGGCTGCTGAGGACATCCGCCGTGGTGGCGCCCGAGCAAGTCACCGAGACGAACGAGGCCGGGGCGTTCGCGTCGGCCCATAGTTCCGGATAGGCCCTCGTGCTGCGATCGCAGCTGCCGCTGGACGAGATGTAATCCCCGGCACCCAGCCCCGAGCTGTAGGAATCGCCGAGAGCTACGTAATTGACCGCGGCGGCGGCGTCGGCGGCTGACGAGGTGGCTACGGCGGTGACCAGGCCGATGGCCGATGAGGCGGCAACCGCCGCGCTGAAAATAGCACGGGAAATACGCACGAATCACCTAATCAAGACCTAGGACGACACGAAGGACGCGCGCACTTTCTTTTATCACGTGCCAGCGAAGAGATCAATATTCTCGTTCGCGAACCTCATTGACGCGGGCCGGACCCACGCTGGCCTGCGTAGACCTCCGATGATACGATTCGGTCCCGCGGCGCTTGGTCCCAGGCCCGGGAGCCGTTTCCGCTGGGCTTAAGGATTTCCCGCGCCGGTCACAATCAGTAGTGGCGCCTCCGGTGTGCGCCGCGCGGATAAACCAAATCCCATTAGCCGGGCTTAGCGGCGTATGCGGATTCGGTCGGCGCCGACTGGAGCCGCTATCGATGAGCCACGCGCCGGATCTGGTGCGGGCGGCGGAGGAGGGCCGTTCCTCCTATTGCTTCACCGTGGTCCCGCGGGCCCCGGGTCCGCACAGGCCCCAGCCGATGCCGGCGGTGCGCCGTTCTCTTGGGTGCGCAAACCCGGTCAAGTGTGGACTTTAACTTGAAAAATCATCAATAGGCTAGTGATGTTGCAGGCTGCACTATGGACCCAGCCTGCTCAGAGTAGTTGAAAACCACTGCCAACCTCATCTTTACCGCACGCCACATTCGGGAGAATCTGCTGTAATCGTGCGTGAGTACCTGACTACGACCTCGCGGCCCTCGCCTGATTTTCTCGACCGATCGTAGCCGAGGGCGTATTAACCGGCTCCGGACGCCCTCCTACCGAATAGGGGCGCAATTCTGGAATCGTGGCGCTACCGGAGGGGGAGGGCGGAATGTCGGGTTACAGCTATGACAGGAACAGCTATCTCAGGCGGCTGCGCCGGATTGAAGGCCAGGTGCGCGGCCTGCAGCGCATGATCGGCGAGGATAGGTACTGCATTGACATCCTCACCCAGGTAGCGGCCACAACTAGGGCCCTGCAGTCAGTCGCCCTCGGCCTTCTCGAGGAGCATCTGAGCCACTGCGTTACCCAGGCGGTGAACCAGGGCGGCGACACCGCATCCGGTAAGGTCCGCGAAGCCTCCGACGCTGTCGCGCGCCTCGTGCGTTCCTGAACCCGGCGATGCGGGCCGGCCTGGGTCGCCACGGGTAATCGTTCCTATTCTCATCCAGGAGGGGCAATGACAAATCCTCAGCTGACCCTGACGCGTTACGACATCGGGGATCTGAACAACGGAAAGGTTGCGGCATTCCCCGTGCCCAGCCCACCGGGCTGGGACGATATCAGCCTGTACTACGCCAAGGCGCTCAAGGCGATGGGCTGGCAGCAGTCGCCCGCCGGAGCCACCGATGTGACCAGCATGTGGCCCTACAGCGATACCCCGAATACCTACTTCTTCCAGGCGGCTATGCACTGGTGGCCGCAGCATCAGGGCACTCCTCCGGCGCCGTACAACGAGCGCTGGAGCCACTGCACGCACGGCCCGGCGAGCGCCGAGCAGTATTTCCTAGCCTGGCACCGGGCGTTCATTTATTTTTTCGAGGTCATCGTGCGCGCGTACGTCGCTGAACTCGGCGGCCCCAGCACGTGGGCGCTTCCGTACTGGAATTACAGCTACTACGACGATTCCGATGGATCGGCCGCCGGGGCGCCGTGGGTCCGGTCGAACCTCCCGTGGGTCTTCTCGCAAGCCCAGTTGCCTGACGGCAGCGACAATCCGCTCTACATCGCGGACATCAACAAGCGGGGCCTGCAGCCGAACTGGCCCGGCCAGCAAGAGATGATGTTTCTCGAGACCGTGACGCCGTACTACGATGCTGCTTACTCCCACACCGACTTCCTGGGCTTCAACCAGACGCTCGACTTCCAGACGCACGGCGCGGTCCACGTCGACGTCGGCTCCGGTGATCAGCAGGTGACCCAAGGCGGATGGATGACCTCTACCGTGACGGCGTCGTTCGACCCGGTGTTCTGGCTGCACCACGCCGAGATCGACCGCTTCTGGGCAGGCTGGAACGCGGCCGGCGGCGCCAATCCTTCCGACCCGACCTGGCTGAACGCGCAAGACGACCCTCTGCACGCCACCCGCTGGAATTTCTGGAGCGACGGCAACCTCGCCAACAAGATCGTCGTCACCCCTGGCCAGATGCTCGATCCCGGTAACCTCGCGGCCCCGTTCCCGTACTCCTACGGCTACCAGAATCTGCCCACGGTCCCGGCCCCGAGCACGACCGGTGCAGGCCTGGCCGCCGAAGCCGTACCCGAACTCGCGGCCCGGCCCCTGGTCATCGCCCGCTCACTACAGGCCAGCGCAGCGCCTGGCCCAGGCGGTCCAGTCGAGCTTGGCACCGAACCAGTCTCGGCGTCGGTGCCCCTGCCCGGCGAGACACAAAATGCGGTCGCGCGGCTGACCGAGCGTGCCGTCGGCACCGAGGCGCCCCGCGTGATCCTTCGCCTCGAGGGCATCACCGCCGACGGGCCCCCCGGTAATTACGAGATCTACCTGAACTACCCTGAGGCCGACCGGCGGACGGCCGGCTCGGTGCCGCACTACGTGGGACTGCTGGCCGGCTTCGGAGCCGACCATCACCACGAGCATGATCAAGGCGACGATGACGGCGGAGGTCAGCACGGCCTGAGCGCGAGCTTCGATATCACTCGCATCGTCGGTTACCTGCGCGCCAGCGGCGGCTGGGACGAGAACCGGGCCACGATCACGTTCGTCCCCGCGGCACGACCGCGCGCAGGTTTCGAGCTCAGGACGAGCGGGCTGCACGTCGGGAGCATAAGCATCGAGACCGTATAGATCTGTGCTCGCCAGCGTCCTGACCGGCCGTCAGGGCGCCGCGGCTTAGGCCCGGGCGGAACATCAGCTGGGTGCCGATTGTTCTTGCGGCATGATCGAGGGCCGGTTTGCTGAGCTGATTGCCGGGCAGCGGCAGGGAGTGCTGGTCACCCTCAGGAAAGACGGGTGGCCGCAGCTGTCCAACGTGAACTATGCCTGGTACGCGGGGGAGCAGACCATCAAGATCTCCACCACCGATGACCGGGCCAAGACGCGCAACATGCGTCGCGACCCGCGGGTCAGCTTCCACGTCACCAGCGGCGACTTCTGGTCCTACGTCGTCGTGGACGGGCCCGCCGAGCTGTCGGCGGTGGCCCGGGACCCGCACGACGCGGCCGTGGAGGAGCTGATCGACCTGTACCGCGCGGTGCAGGGCGAGCACCCGGACTGGGATGACTACCGGGCGGCCATGGTCCGTGACCGGCGCCTGGTCGTCCGGCTGCGGGCCGACCGGGCCTACGGGATGGTTCACCGCGCCTGAAGGTGCGCACAGACGGTGCGCAAGGTGCGATTGCGCCGGGCAATTCCTGGCTTCCGGGCCGGTGACGGGAGGCTTCATGAGGACCAATGGGTTGCCGTCAACGCGCGTAAGCTGGGTCGATGCTGTCTGACTCCTTCGGGCGGATCGCCACTGATCTGCGCGTATCGCTCACCGACCGGTGCAACCTGCGGTGTGCCTATTGCATGCCGCCCGAAGGTCTCGACTGGCTTCCCGCTCCAGAGCAGCTGACCGACGACGAGGTCGTGCGCCTGATCCGGGTCGGGGTCGAGCTGCTCGGAATCCGCGAGATCAGGTTCACCGGCGGGGAGCCGCTGCTGCGGCGCGGGCTGGCCGGGATCATCGCCCGCACGGCGGAGCTGCGCCCGCGCCCGGAGATCTCGCTGACCACCAATGCCATCGGACTCAAGCGCAGCGCCGCGGCCCTGCATGCGGCCGGGCTCGACCGGATCAACGTGTCGCTGGACACGCTGCGGCCGGAGACGTTCCGCAAGCTCGCCCGGCGGGACCGGCTGCCGGACGTGCTCGACGGCCTGGTGGCAGCGGCCGCGGCCGGGCTCGGGCCGGTCAAGGTCAACGCGGTGCTCATGCGGGACCTGAACGACGACGAGGTCGTGCCGCTGCTCAGGTTCTGCCTCGAGGCCGGCTACGAGCTGCGGTTCATCGAGCAGATGCCGCTGGACGCCCAGCACGGCTGGAAACGGGCTGAGATGGTGACGGCGGAGGAGATCCTCGCCGCGCTCGGCCGCGAGTTCACCCTGACCCCCGATGACCCGCGGCGGCGGGGTTCCGCCCCCGCCGAGGCGTTCCTGGTCGACGGCGGCCCGGCCCGGGTCGGCGTCATCGCCTCGGTCACCCGGCCGTTCTGCGGGACCTGCGACCGGGTCCGGCTGACCGCCGACGGCCAGGTCCGGAACTGCCTGTTCGCCCGGACGGAAAGCGACCTGCGCGGCCCGCTGCGCGCCGGGGCGAGTGACGTCGAGCTGGCCGAGGCATGGCGGCGGGCCGTCGCGGTGAAACTGCCCGGGCACGGCATCAACGACCCCTCGTTCCTGCAGCCCGACCGCCCGATGTCCGCCATCGGCGGGTAGCGCGGCCCTGCTCGGCTTCCTGGCCGAGCACCTGCGCTTACCGGCTGTCGCCCGGACGGTAGGCCGGGCCGTGCGCCTCGTGGGCGTCCTCGCAATGCTGCTCGCTGACCACGATCACGCCGGGTGCGGCCGGCAGGCCAGCGTGGTCGACCTGGAGGGTGGCATGCGTGATGCCATACTCGCGGCTCAGGTAGGCCTCCAGGTCGGCCCGGACCGCGTGGCAGTCCTCGCCCGGCGCGACCAGCACGTGCGCGGACGCGGCGGGCATGCCCGAGGTGATCTCCCAGATGTGCAGATCATGGACCTCGGTGACGTGCGGGCGGGCCGCCATGGCCGCGCCGACCGCCGCCGGGTCGAGCCCGGCCGGAGCCGCCTCGAGGAAGATCCGCCCGGACCGCTTGATCAGCCCGGCGCCCGCCTGCACCATCAGTGCCACCACGACCAGCGTCGCGATGGCGTCGGCCCGGGCAAATCCCGTCAGCACGATGACCGCCCCGGCCACCGCGGTCGCCGCGAACGCGTACAGGTCGGTGACGATGTGCCTGAACGCCCCGGCGAGGTTGAGGCTCCGCGGTGCGCCGTGGCCGCCTCCCGCCCGGACGATCAGCAAGGTGGCCGCCACGTTGACCACCACGCCGGCCAGCGCGACGGCGAGCACCGTGCCGCCGGCCACCGCGGGGGGCGTCACCAGGTGCCGGATCGCGGTATAGCCGAGCCAGGCGGCGAGCAGCACCAGCGTGATGCCGTTGGCCTGCGCGGACATGATCTCGGTGCGCTTGAGGCCGTAGGTGTATCCGCCGGCCGGCGGCCGGGCGGCTAGCCGCGCGGTGACCAGCACGAGCGCGATGGAGGCGGCGTCGGTCAGCATGTGCGCGGCGTCGGAGATCAGCGCGAGCGAGTGCGCGGCCACGCCCGCGATGACCTCTGCGGCCATGAAGGCGAGGATCAGCGCCAGGGCACCGGACAGCCACCTGGCGTCCGCGCCGGACGCCGGGCCGTGCGCGTGCCGGTCAGTTCCCGCCACCATCTGACGATATCTTCACCGATCAGGGACAGGTAAGAGCGGCCAATCCGGCAGGAGGCGACGTGGGGACACTAGAAGGTAAAGGTGCTCTGGTGACGGGCGGGTCACGAGGGATAGGCCGGGCGATCGTGAAACGGCTGGCCGCCGACGGGGCCACGGTGGTGTTCAGCTACCTGCAGAACGAGGCCGCCGCGCGGAAGGTGGTCCGCGAGGTCGCCGAGGCCGGCGGACGGGCGTTCGCCGTGCAGGCCGACCAGGGCAGCCTGGAAGACCTGCGGCGGCTGGCCGGACAGGCCGATGAGCACCTGGACGGGCTGGACGCCGTGGTCATCAACGCGGCCGGCGGCCTGCCGGGAATGATCGACGACGTGACCGAGGACGTCTACGACCGGTTCATGGCGGCCCACGCGAAGGGCCCGTTCTTCCTCATTCAGCACGCGGGCCGTGCGCTGCGCGACGGTGGCCGGATCATCGCGATCTCCACCCTCAACACCCGCCTTCATCCGCCCGGCGGTGCGCTGTACACCGGGGCCAAGGGCGCGCTGGAGAACTTCACGGCGGTGGCGGCGCTCGAGCTCGGCGGCCGCGGGATCACCGCGAACATCGTCTCGCCCGGCGCCACTGAGACTGAGTTGCTGCGGGCCGCGAACCCGGGTGAGACGTTCGAGGACGATGTGGCCCGGACCGCGCTCAGGCGGCTCGGCCAGCCGGAGGACATCGCCGCCGTGGTGGCCTTCCTGGCCGGCCCCGATTCCGGCTGGATCAGCGGCCAGAACCTGTCCGCCGACGGTGGCTTCCTGCCCTGACCGTAGGCTGTGCTCATGAGCACCCTGGAGGAATGGACGGCGACTGTCTGCGCGGATCTCGGGCTCGACCCCAGCTCCGCCGACCTGAGGGCCGTGCTTGACCTCACCCGCGACGTCGCCCACGGCGTGGCCAGGCCCGCCGCGCCGCTCACCGCCTACCTGGTCGGCGTGGCGGTCGGCCGCGGCCTGGCACTGCCGGACGCGGCCGGGCGGATCACGGCGCTCGCGGCCGGCTGGGGCGGCCCGACCGAGGAAGAGGCCTGAGTCCAGCGCACCCGGGACCGAACGGTCCTGCCTGATGCCCTGCCGGCCGTCGCCGTGCTCGGTCGCCATGACGCTGGCGCGGCTGAATTTCCGTCCGGGCCGGCCTGACCCGGCCCGTCGCCGCAGGCCGCGCGGCACGGTTACCGGACTCTTACAGATCTTCTCATCTCCCGGCGCCCGGAGGCCGCCCTCCTCTAAGACAGTGTCACGGGGCGGACGCAGGACGAGCGAAGGGCGGTTATGACTCCCGAATCCAAGCGGGCCACCGAATCTGAGAGCGGCAGCGAATCCGGCCGAAGCGGCGAAGCTCAGCCGTTCCCGCGCACGACCAGACGCGGAGTACTGCTGGGGGTAGGCCTGGTCGGCCTCGGCGGGACGCTAGTCGGCTGCAGCACTGCGGCTGTGCCTTACGACGCCAACGAGGCGGGGGTAGTAGAACAGGACGGCGCTCCCGCACAGGCTGCCATGCCGAGTTCCGGCGCCATGCCTGGTTCCGGCGCCATGCCGAGTTCCGGCGCGATGTCGAGTCCGGGGAACATGCAGTCCAGCCCCGCGCCGTCGAGCAGCGCGAAGAAAGACGCCAAGCTCACCGGCATCGTGCTCGGCGCCGCCAGCGAGATCCCCGTCGGCGGCGGCAAGATCTACACCGCCGCGAAGGTCGTCGTGACCCAGCCGACGCGCGGCCAGTACAAGGCTTTCAGCGCGGTGTGCACGCACGTGGGCTGCATTATGAGCGAGGTCGCAAACGGCACCATCGACTGCCCCTGTCACGGCAGCGAGTTCAAGATCACCACTGGCGCCGTGGTGACCGGCCCGGCCCCCGCCCCGCTGCCGAAGAAGCAGATCAAGATCGTGAACGGCCAGGTCGTCCTGCTGTAGCCCGGCCTCGCGCTCTAAGGCCCCGCGTGATCATGTGACAATGGGCGCCAGAAATGACGCCTAACGACACATGATCACGGATCCTGGCAGGATGGTGGGCGTGGGCTCGCTGATGCTGCTTGATACCGCGTCGCTGTACTACCGTGCGTTCTTCGGGGTGCCGGATACCGTCCGGGCGCCGGACGGCACCCCGGTCAATGCGGTGCGCGGGCTGCTCGACACGATCGGCCGGCTGGTGCGGGCCAGGCAGCCCAGCCGGCTGGTCGCCTGCCTGGACGCGGACTGGCGGCCGGCCTTCCGGGTTGCCGCGGTGCCCTCGTACAAGGCGCACCGGCTCGCCGCCGACGGCACCTCGGAGGAGACACCGCCCGCGCTGGCCACGCAGATCCCGGTGATCGAAGAGGTGCTGCACTCCTCCGGGCTGGCGGTCGCCGGGCAGCCCGGGTTCGAGGCGGACGACGTGATGGCCACGCTCGCCGCCCGGTCGGCCGGCCCGGTGGACGTGGTCACCGGTGACCGGGACCTGTTCCAGCTCGTCGACGACGCACGGGGCGTCCGGGTCATCTACACCGTGCGCGGGTTGCTCAACATGGACGTGATCGACGAGGCGGCGGTGACCGCGAAGTACGGCATCCCGGGCCGCGCCTACGCCGACTTCGCCGCGCTGCGCGGCGACCCGAGCGACGGGCTGCCCGGCGTGCCGGGCGTGGGGGAGAAGACCGCGGCTGCGCTCATCAACACGTTCGGCAGCATCGAGGAGATCACCACCGCCCTAGACGCGGGCCACGGCGGGTTCCCGCGCGGCAGCCGGGACAAGCTCGAGAAGGCCAGGGACTACCTGGACGTCGCCCTGTCGGTGGTCAAGTGCGCCGACGACGCCCCGCTGCCCGACATCGACGGGAAGCTGCCGGTGGTGCCGGCCGATTCCGGCCGCCTGAAGGAGCTTGGCGAGCGGTGGGGCCTCGGATCCTCGCTGAGCCGGTTCGTCACCGCGGTTTCACAGCCCTAGCGTCGCGGGCCTAACATCGATCAGGTGACGATGGACGAACTGTATCCCGCAGGCCGGCTCGACCAGGTGCGCGAGGCGGTCGGCGCGGCCGGGCTCGACGCCGTGCTGCTGACCCCTGGCCCGGACCTCAGGTACGTCACCGGCTACGACGCCAAGCAGCTCGAGCGGCTGACCTGCCTGGCGGTCCCGGCGGAAGGCGACCCGGCGTTGTTCGTGCCGCGCCTAGAGCTGGCTGCGGCGCAGGCCTCCCCGGCCGGCTCGCTCAGCCTGGAGACGATCCCCTGGGAAGAGACCGACGACCCGTTCCGGCTGGTGGCGGACAGGCTCGGGAGCGTCTCGGCGGTCGGCCTGTCCGACCGGATGTGGGCGCTTTCGGTGCTGAAGTTCCGCGACGTGCTGCCCGGCGCGCGCCTGGCGCTGGCCGGCGGCGTGCTGCGGGCGCTGCGGATCAGGAAGACCCCGGCCGAGGTCGCGGCCCTCCGGGAGGCAGGCGCCGCCATCGACCGCGTGCACGCGCGCGTCCCCGGCTGGCTGCGGCCCGGGCTGACCGAACGGGCCGTGGGTTCGATGATAACCGAGGCAATCCTTGCCGAGGGACACGCCACCGTGGACTTCGTGATCGTCGGATCCGGACCGAATGCCGCGAGCCCGCACCATGAGGTCTCGGACCGCGTGCTGGCCGCCGGGGACGTCGTCGTGGTCGACATCGGCGGCACGATGCCGTCCGGGTACTGCTCGGACAGCACCCGAACCTACGCCCTCGGCGAGCCGCCGGCCGAGTTCACCGCCTACTACAAGGTCCTGTACGACGCTCAGGAAGCGGCGTGCGCGGCGGTGCGGCCCGGCGTGACGGCGGAATCGGTCGACGCGGCCGCGCGCGAGCCGATCACCAGGGCCGGCTTCGGCGAGGCGTTCTTCCACCGGACCGGACACGGCATCGGGCTCGAAGCGCACGAGGACCCCTACATCGTGGTCGGCAACAGCGAGCCGCTCGAGCCGGGCATGGCGTTCTCGGTGGAGCCCGGGATCTACCCCGGGCCGCACGGCGCCCGGATCGAGGACATCGTGGTCTGCACCGAGGACGGCTGCGAGCGGCTGAACCACACGCCGCGCGAGGTGGTGGTCGTCGGCTAGGGGCGCTCCGGGGACCCGCCCGGGGGATCGGTACGGTCCTGGTTCTCGGCCAGGAAGCGCTCGAACTGGGCGGCCAGCTCGTCGGCGGTGGGCATGGCCTCGCCGTCGGCCAGCAGGCCGACCGCCGCGTCTGGCCCGGTTTGCTGGCTCTCGGCCGTGGTGTCGTACTGCTGCTCCAGCGCGCGGACCAGCTCCGCGACCTCCGCCGACTCCTCGACCTGCCGCTCGATCGCCTCGTTGGTGCGGTCCGCGGCCTCGCGGAGCTCGGCGTCGGGCAGGTCGAGCCCGGTGGAGGTGGTCACCGAGCCGAGCAGGGCCAGCGCAGCCGGGGGATAGACGGCCTGGGCCAGGTAGTGCGGCACCTGCACGGCGAAGCCGAGCGCGTCCCGCCCCGCCTCGCCGAAGCGCAGCTCGAGTAGGGCAGGCGCGCTGCCCGGCACCTGGATCCGGCTCGCCAGCCGCTGGTGGCCGGTCAGCAGTTCCTCGCGGGTGGCGTGCGCGATCACCCCGAGCGGCCGGGTGTGCGGCATCCCGGCCGGGATGCCGAGGAAGCTGATCACGGTACCAGTGTCGAGCCGGGTCGCGATGTCCAGCACGGCCTTGGTGAACAAGTCCCACTCATGATCAGGCTCCGGTCCCGTCAACAGCAGGAAGGGGCGCCCGCCCTGGTCATGCAGCAGGTGCAGGGCCAGCTCCGGAGGGTCATAGCTCTCCCACCGGCTGTTGTCGTAGGTCATCAGCGGGCGCCGTGACCGGTAGTCGATCAGCCTGTCGGTGTCGAACCGCGCCACGGTCTCGTGCGGGAAGGCGCGCAGCAAGTGCTCGGCGAGCAGGCGGCCCGCGGTCCCGGCATCGATGAAGCCCTCCAGGTAGTGCAACATCGGTGCGCCTGCGATGTCGGGCGCGGCCGGACCGAGCTCGTAGAGTTCCTCCGGATTCCGCTGCATCCTTACAGTTTCCCACGGACCGCTGACTGCTGCGGCCCGGGCACCGAGGTGGCGCCCGGGCCGCTGACGTCCGGGTGGAGGCCAGAGCCTAGGCCGAATGCTCCGCCAGGCTGGCCGAGGCCTTCGGGTGACCGATGGACAGGCCGCTGGCCGGGTCGAAGAACTGGAGGTTGCGCGTGTCGACGCCGAGCTCGATCGTCTGCCCGGGCTTAGCCTGGCTACGTGCCGAAACGCGGGCCATCCACAGCGACTTGCCGCCGACCAGCGCGGACGCCGCCTCCTCTGCGTCATCGTCGGTGTCGGCCGCCTTGGTGAGGCTAGCGTGCTCGACGGGTGGCGCGTCGATGGTGAAGATCACGTGGATCTCGGTGCCGAGCTCCTCGGTGATGCCGGTGGTGACTCGCATGGTTCCCCACTGGTTGTCGCCCAGGTCGGCATCCTCGAAGTCAGAGGGCCGGATGCCGAGGATGACCTTCTTGCCGAAGTAGTCCGCGAGCCCGTGCTTGGCTTCCATCACGGCGGGCGGCACCGCGAGCTTGTAACCGGCGAATGTGACCGCCGGGCCACCGTCACGGACCAGTTCCGCGGTGACGAAGTTCATCGCGGGCGAGCCGATGAAGCCGGCCACGAACAGGTTCACCGGCGACTCGAAGAGATACTGTGGCGTGTCCACCTGCTGCAGCTGCCCGTCCCGCAGCACGCAGACGCGGTTGCCGAGCGTCATGGCCTCGATCTGGTCGTGCGTCACGTAGACGGTCGTGACGCCGAGCCGCTCGTGCAGCTGTTTGAGCGAGCCCCGCATGGACACGCGCAGCTTGGCGTCCAGGTTGGACAGCGGCTCGTCCATCAGGAAGGCCTGCGGCTCGCGGACGATGGCGCGGCCCATCGCGACCCGCTGCCGCTGGCCGCCGGACAGCGCGGCCGGCTTGCGCTTGAGGTACTGCTCGAGGCCGAGCATCTGGGCGGCCTCGTCGACCCGGCGCTTGATCTCATCCTTGGGCGTCTTCCTCAGCTGCAGGCCGAACGCGAGGTTCTGCTCGACGGTCATGTGCGGGTAGAGCGCGTAGTTCTGGAACACCATGGCGATGTCCCTGTCCTTCGGAGGCAGGTCGTTGACCACCCGGTCGCCGATCTGGATCGTGCCGCCGGTGATCTCCTCGAGCCCGGCGATGGACCGCAGCGCGGTGGACTTGCCGCACCCGGAGGGACCGACGAATACCATGAACTCGCCGTCTTTGACGTCAAGGCTCAGGTCGTTAACGGCCTTGA
>JGI12269J14319_10002337_pt1 | contig 18419 bp, 13 predicted proteins | sample PeaSoiSIISIP2007_FD_14319 | JGI IMG/M metagenome (IMG submission 14319) | reverse complement strand
GACACATGTCCAATTTCCGGACGAACCGGGAGCCCAACGAGTTCCAGCTTTTTTTCAACGCCAAAACGCTTCATACTTTCAGGAAAAGTCACCATGACACGGCGTACAACGCGCGCTAAAATCCGATTCGTAATCCCAGGCAAAGCGTTTTGTTCATGGAGTAAGGTCGGAACATTAAAAAATGCAGCGGTCAAAACGACTGGCCCTGAAACATATCCCCCAGTACCCACCACAAGATCCGGATGAAATTGACGTAATATTTTCTTGGTCTCCCAAAGAGCCTTGACGCTACTACCTATGACTTTTATAGCATCCAAACTCAAGCGGCGCGGAAGGCCTTGGCCAGAGATCCCCTCAAACTTGATACCAGCCTCTGGCACCAAGCGAGCTTCCATCCCGTCCCGGATTCCAACATAGAGAATTTCGATCTCAGCATCACGAGCCTTCAAACCTTTGGCAATAGCTAATGCCGGATATATATGTCCACCTGTTCCACCGCCGGTCAAGATTACACGCACCATCGTTACCCCTTCCTACCTTACTTCCCTGGAAATATTTAGCAGTACACCGACACCAAGCATTGTAAAGACAAGCGAGGTTCCCCCATAACTAATAAATGGTAACGTAATCCCGGTGACTGGCAATACCCCGCTCACGACACCCATGTTGATCATCGCTTGAATCGAAACCATGGCGGTTAATCCAACCGCGAGAAAACCCGTAAATTCATCCGGCGCCCTCATTGCCACCCGAAAACCTCGCCAGGCAAAGAGGAAAAAAAGCAAGACTACGAGGCTCGCACCAATAAAACCTAATTCCTCTCCGATCATGGCAAAGATAAAGTCTGTATGATTTTCGGGCAAATAAAGAAATTTTTGACGGCTTTGCCCTAAGCCCAAACCGAACAATCCACCCGGACCCAGCGCTAGCAGCGCTTGAATCGTCTGATAACCGTTTCCTAACGGGTCTGCCCAAGGATCCATAAAGGCAAAGATACGCCGCATTCGGTAAGGTGCAGCAGCAATAGCTGCAACTACTAAGCCGAGCCCTGTGCCTGCTAAAGCCAGAATATGCCTCGCCCTCGCTCCTGCCGCAATCAGCATGAAAAACGTTGTTGCAGCTATGACTAGAGTCGTTCCCAGGTCAGGTTGGAGCATAATCAGCCCTGCGATCAACCCCATCAATCCGAGAATAGGCAAAACCCCTTTGCGAAACGATTGAATCTTATGAGGATCAAGAGCCAGAACATGGGCCATCACTAACACCATGGAAAGCTTAATCACCTCAGAAGGCTGAATCGACAACGGCCCAAGCCCGATCCAACGGTCAGCGCCATTGACTCTGCGTCCGATACCCGGGATTTTGACTGCAACCAATAAAGCAATCGCCAGATAAAGGGCAGGCATAGCAAATCTACGCAACAAACGCAGATCCACCCACATACTCACAATCATCGCCACGAGCCCCATAATAACCCATACTATCTCCATCTTAAGGAAGTGATAGGGGTCATCGAACTGTATATACCCCCTAACAGCACTTGAACTGTAGACCATGATAAACCCTATCCCTAACAAAGCCACAATAGCCCCAAGCAAGACGAGATCAGGTCGGTGAAGCCTAAGCCTACGCATGTATAGTTTCCCCCTTATTGTTAAATGGGTTCTCTATAATGCCTACGCACTAACTCCTTAAACAATTCCCCTCTTTCTTCATAACTTTTAAACATATCCCAACTTGTACAAGCCGGGGATAACAATACGACATCTCCTGGGACCGCTTCAGCTATTGCTTTTTCAACCCCATCCTCAAAAGTGGTGGCCCTAATAATCGTTTGTACGCCTTCATCCCTCGCCGCCTGTTCCAGCTCATCTGCCGCTAACCCCAGTAAAATAAGGCTTTTAACTTTAACCCGAACAACCTTCATGAAATCATGAAAATCAAGTCCCTTGTTTTTCCCCCCTGCAATCAGCACCAAAGGTTCCTCAAACGCCAGTAAAGCCTTGGTGGCTGCATCTGTATTGGTCCCTTTAGAATCATTCACAAAAAGGACCCCTTCATACGTCCCCACAATTTCCTCTCGGTGCTCCACCCCTTTGAACTGACGGAGCCCTTCGGCAATCTCAGTCCAAGAAAGGCCTAACGCTTTCGCTGCCGCCGCAGCCGCCATGACATTCTCCAGATTATGGGCGCCACGGAGATGGAGCTCCTTCGGAGAAATAATTGGAATCATTGTCCTCTTTTCCTTTTCCGCATACACGATCTGGTCATGCCACAGACTAATACCATCCTGCAAAAATGAGGTAGGACTGAAATACAAGATCCTACTTCGCATTTGCGGTCCCAAACCCCGAACTAAGGGGTCATCCCAATTTAAGATCGCCAAATCTGTAGCCGTTTGATTTTTAAAAATTTGGGCTTTGGACGCAAGATAAGCTTCCAAGGTGCCATGCCTGTCCAAATGATCTGGCGTGAGATTTAATAAAATTGCCACATGAACACGAAGTTTATCAATAAACTCCAGTTGAAAACTGGAAAGCTCAGCTACAACAATGCTGTTTTCTCCCATTCCATCCACTTGCCCGCTTAAAGCCACTCCAATATTTCCAGCAACGACCGTAGGGCGACCGGTTCGCTTGGCCAATTCACCGATCAAGGTCGTAGTCGTCGTTTTACCATTAGTGCCAGTTACCCCAACACAAAGCGCAGGGCAATCATACATGGCCAACTCGACTTCACTCCATACAGAAACGTTTTGGGAGATGGCTATCTGTACAAGGGAGAGCTTGGGAGATACTCCCGGGGATAAAACAATTAGTTCAGGGTTAATCAGCCCGAATTCAGGTACACTGCCAAGCAGCAAATGCGCCTGATCAAGTTCTAAATCCTCAACACCAGCAAGCAGCTCCAGCACCTTACTGTCCGTCAGGAAAACCTCCGCACCCAAACGCTGAAGTTTCCGAACTGCCGCTTGACCACTAAGGCCTGCACCGATAACTAAAACACGTTTATTAATCCATTCCACGTAAGTAATCCTCCATTTTCTTTTTGTCTAAATAGCGTAAGATCTTATTTTCAATCGAGATTAATACATCACGCATTGCATTAAGAATTCCATTTCTGTTATTTAAATCCATTTCTCTTCTTTATATATGCAAGCAAGAACCGTCCCCGCTTGCAGCGAACAGCATCGCGGCCCTCAATCTTTCCAAACCTCGTCGACCCCAGACCAGAGGAAGTTTCTTAGCTTAGTGAAGCACTTTAGTGGAATTGCGTCAATGAGCGCAGTCGATAAGGCGTTAAGAAACGCAATGGTTAACATTCAGAACAACCCAGAGGTTTTGCGTTTTAGCCTTAGCGACAAGTGAATAGCAATGGAACGCGTGCGAATGTGCTAAGACACTTCCTCCCTACCCTAGAGTCGGCAAATACCCCACGACCCCAAGAACTGCACAAATCAACGCCACCGCCCAAAAAACCAGAACCACTTTCCATTCGCCCCAGCCGCCGAGTTCAAAGTGATGGTGAAGCGGACTCATCCGAAAAATCCGTTTCCCCCTAGTTTGAAACGAAAAAACTTGTATAATCACCGAGAGTGCTTCCAAGGCGAATAATCCTCCGATCACTATCAGCACTAATTCGCTCTTAGTGAGTACTGCCAAACTCACTAAGGCACCGCCTAAGGCTAACGACCCTGTATCCCCCATGAATACGCGGGCGGGATAGATATTAAAACGCAAAAATCCAAGGCAACCACCTACCAAGGCAGCTGCAAAAACTGCCATATCCGTCTCGTGCGCCAGAACTGCAACCCCACCCCCGTGAATTGCAGCTAGGAGAGCGATCACAATATAACTGATTCCGGCTAAAGTCGTGCTTCCAGCTGCCAAGCCATCCAAACCATCGGTAAGATTCACAGCATTCGTCATTACTACGATCACAATAGAAATCAAAAAGTAGTAAAACCAGCCCAACTCCAAATGGATGGTCGTGAAAGGAATTGCAACATCCGTTCCCCGTCCTAGCCAATGCACAGACACCCACATCAGAACAAAGGCCAAGCCAAACTGCCCGATCAGCTTTTGGTAGGCTCTTAGCCCTAAAGAACGATGCATCACTACTTTAATAAAATCATCAATAAATCCAATTAATCCAAATCCCAGAGTGATTCCCACCAACGTCACCATTTCCAGTGAGGTGGGTTTTTCTGCTGAAACCAAAGCACTGACAATAATACCGACCAGAAAAATGATCCCGCCCATAGTCGGGGTTCCAGCCTTTTTCAAGTGTCTTTTGGGACCATCATCGCGTACAGTTTGACCGAACTTAAGAATCCTTAAGACCGGTATCAAAAAAGGGCTCAGGACTAACGTGATGATCAGGGCTAATCCTGCCGCCAAGACTAAACGCTCAGACATGTGCTAATCCATCCTTTACTTAAGGCACATTCAAGCAAATAACCAGTCAGTATGCCAGTCTATTTTGTGTCATACTGCGTCGGCATGTTTACCTAATAGCCCCGCTATGAGGTAAACATACCTCCTTGTCTGACGCAAAATATCCATGGCATCTTTGACTTGTTATTTCCTTTCATATGCCTGATTCTTCGAGTTGGGTCGTGATCTCTTCCATTTTCATTCCTCGTGACCCTTTAATCAAGACCCATATCCCCGGTCCAAATCGCTCCAGGAGCTCCTTAGCTTTCGTCACCGCTTCTTCGCCTGTAGTCGTTACCTTGATGTGTTCTTCTGCGTATCCTGCCCCACGTGCGCCCTGCGCAATCTCTTCTGCCAACTTGCCCACGGTAATCAATTCACTGATTCCTAACTTGGCCAGAGTTTCTCCAACTTCACGATGACCTGATTCTGAAGAAGTACCTAGTTCATACATTTCGCCCAAAATTGCTAGGGTCTTGTTTCCACCTGCACGCTCCTTGAGAACCTGCAAAGAAGCCAGCATCGAAGTAGGATTCGCATTATAGACATCGTTAAGGAGAGTAGCTCCAAAGATTCCATAACGCACCTCTAAGCGCATTTTAGACAATTCCAACTTACCCAGTCCCACACACCCTTCACTTAACGAAACCCCCAGAACCTTGCCCACAGTTAGCGCTGCCAGAGCATCCAAGACATTATGTTTGCCTGGTAGAGGAAGATTGACCGTTGTGCTTTCACCCCTATAGCTAACGTCAAACGTCGTCCCCAAGGGTCCCCAAGGCCTTAGCTGAGACCCTTTAAGGTCTGGCTCTATAAAAACACCTTCCAGACCATAGAATCGAATTGAATGCAGATCCTGCCTGGCCTTTTGGACAGATAACGAATCCTCAGCGTTGACTATAGCAATTCCCTCTTCCGGCAGAGCCTCAATTAGCTCCCATTTCGCCTGGGCAATTCGCTCTTGCGTCAATAAAAGCTCTAAATGCGTCGTGCCGATATTGGTGACCACCCCAATATCAGGTTTTGCAATCTCACATAAAGCTTTGATCTCACCTAAGCCACGCATTCCCATCTCGAGAACCAAGATCTCAGTTCCTAGCGGCGCATTGAGGACCGTTAAAGGCAACCCCAATTCGTTGTTATGGTTTTCCTTATTGCGATAAACGCGCAAGCGTCGAGATAGAACCGCGGCGATCATATCCTTCGTAGTGGTTTTTCCATTACTTCCGGTCACTCCGACCACTTTGGCACCTAATTCATAACGCCAAGCCTGGGCCAATTCCTGAAGTGCCGTAACCACTGACTTTACGAGCAGAAGTGCCTTCCCTGCAGGAGCGTAAGGGGGCCTTTCTGGACTCTGAAAACGAGCCTCATCCGCGATCACTAGCACCGCACCTTGTTGCCAAGCTGCTTCAATATAATCATGCCCATCCACTTGCTCCCCTGGTAAGGCGAAAAACATTTCCCCACCACGGGCTTGGCGACTATCGATAACACACCCTTGAACCTCCAAATCAGAGTCCCCAATCAAGGTCCCTCGCGCAATCCGGGCTACCGTCTTAGCTGTCCACTTGTGCATATCCTAGCCCTCCTAACGCTTCACGCGCTACCTCACGGTCATCAAACGGATGAATTTCCGTCCCAAAAATCTGATAGGTTTCGTGCCCTTTGCCAGCGATCAGAATTGTATCTCCTGGTTTTGCCAGGCGACAAGCACTCCCAATAGCTTCCCTCCGGTCGCGCAAAGCGACATACTCCACTCCAGAAACTCCACCAAGCACCTCTTGAATAATTTGATCAGGATCCTCAGTACGGGGATTATCTGAGGTCACTATGACAAAGTCGCTCCCTTGTGAGGCGACCGCTCCCATGAGCGGACGTTTGCCGCGATCCCTATCTCCTCCACACCCAAAGACTGTAATAAGTCGTCCTTTAGTAAAACCTCGTGCGGTTCGCACGACGTTTTCTAAACCATCAGGCGTATGCGCATAATCTACAATGACCTGGAAGGGCTGGCCAAGACGAACACTTTCAAAACGACCCGGCACACCTGATATTTCAGCTAAGGCTTCCGCAACGACCGCTTTGTCATATCCACGTTCAACACCCCAAACAAAAGCTGCCAAGGCGTTATAGACGCTAAAAACCCCTGGGGTCGCATACCGAATCTCCTGTAGGCCCTCACGGCAACGCACCAGAAAACGTACCCCCTCTGAGGTGACTTCAACCTTCTCTGCTCGGTAATCCACTTCGTTGTGTATCCCGTAACTTACAACCCGCGCAGCCGAAGCTTGACGAAGTGTAGAAAATGCGGGATCATCCCCATTTAAAATGCTTAGTTTGGACTGTTTTACCCCTTTTAAATTTGAGAATAAACGGGATTTAGCGTGAAGATAGTCCTCCATAGTCTTATGATAATCCAAATGATCTTGTGTCAAATTTGTAAAAATACCAACATCAAATTCGCAGCCAACGACACGTCCAAGATCCAAGGCATGAGATGACACTTCCATTATTGCCAGACTTACCCCTTCCACGACCATCTCCCCCAGAAGCTTTTGAATTTCAATCGCTTCTGGGGTGGTTCTCTCCCCAGGGATATCCCGTCCGTCAATCCTAGAACCGAGCGTTCCTATTAAACCAACCTTCTGACCTTGCTTTGTCCCGATTTTCTCAATAAGGTAGGTAATAGTCGTTTTTCCATTCGTGCCCGTCACACCGACCAACTCCAGTTGCTCGCTCGGACAACCATAGACTTGAGCCGCTAAGAACCCCAGGACTTGGCGCACATTGGCAACCATTATTTGAGGAACATCAAAGGGCAGAAGGCGCTCGACGACAAGAGCCACTGCTCCTGAAGCGATGGCTCTTGTCGCAAAGTCATGACCGTCCACCTGGAATCCTGGAACACAGGCAAAAAGATCACCCGGCTGAACGCACCGCGAATCCATCGACATTCCCTGGACAATTACTTCAGTGTTACCCGATGAGGCAATGACCTCGACTCCCTTTATTATCTCAGCTAGTGATTTGTTCGCTGTCTGCATTCCTCATCATTCCTCTCCAAGTTAATAAGGTCATACATCAATTTGATGAACGAGCCTAGCTTTATTATAGACAAGTTACCCCTCCAGCAGACCTCAAACAAGTATCCACTTTCCATAGCTCCAACATCTGATCTTTGACTTCCGGATTAGCGCCCAAGTGGACTAACTGAAATCGGCACGCGTCCCGTCAGACTCTGCATTGCCTCAACATCTTCGTCCTCATCTTCCCACCAAGGGGCAAGTGTTGGAGTGGAGGCATCCTTACCTAGATAGAGGAGAATATTTGATCCAGCCTCTACTTGTGCATCTCCATGTGGAATTTGATCCAGCACCATTTCGCCCTGACCTTCGGTGATGGCTTTAAACCCGGCCCCAGTCAAAATCGTTTCCGCTTCAGCTAAAGGTAGCCCTATAACTGAAGGAACGGCAGCTGCCTTCTTAATCGGTGAAAATTCAAGGCCGGGCAGAGGTTTGCCAGGCGTCATTGGAGCCTGAGTATCCGGCTGAATGCCGAGATACCTTAAAGAATCAAGCATAACGCTCTGAATCACTGGGGCCGCGACAACTCCGCCATAAAACGGAACACCATCGATCACAGCCAACATGGCCAAGCGAGGTTTGTCTGCAGGGGCAAACGCCACAAATGAAGCAACATACTCCCCTTGAATATATCCACCATTCGCCACTTTTTGCGCGGTCCCAGTTTTTCCGGCCACACGGTAGCCAGGCAGAAAAGAGCGACGTCCGGTTCCATTGGTCACGACTGATTCCAAAATTTCGCGTTCTAAGGTTGAGGTATCTTCACTAATAACCCGTCGAACTATTTCTTTTGTGAAAGGAGTAATAACCCTTCCGCTAGGACCGACAACTTCTTTCACCAGCTGTGGTTTAACCAAGGTTCCACCGTTGGCAACCGCTGAAACTGCAGTCAAAAGTTGAATAGGCGTGACGTTATTCGTTTGCCCGATCGACATGGTCGCCAAGTCCAACGCGGTCGCTTTTTTCTTATTCGCCAGAATTCCTACCGCTTCACCTGACATCTCAATCCCCGTTTTCTTCCCAAAACCGAAATCGCCAAGATATTTATAAAAAGCGTCCATCCCTAGGCGCTGTCCCATTTCAATAAAACCTGGGTTACAGGAGTTTTCGGCTACTTGCATGAACGTTTGGTCACCATGCCCTCCGGACTTCCAGCAACGCACATTTTTGCCGAGAACTGTATAATATCCTTTATCAAAAAAGTGCTCCGTAGGCTTAATTTTCTTTTCCTCCAGCGCAGCTGCCAAGGTAATAATCTTAAAGGTCGACCCCGGTTCATAGCCGTTTTGAATCGCAATATTCCGCCGAGCACTGGGATCAGACTCCTGATAATGATTAGGGTCAAAGGCTGGGGCTGAAGCCAAGGCGAGCATTTCTCCTGTATTTGGATCCATCACCAAAATAGAAGCGTTCTTAGGTACCTGACCGTTCATGTTTACACCTTGCCCAGACATCAACTTTTGCAACTCCCGTTCCGCAAAAGCCTGAATATTTTTATCAATGGTTAAGCGCACTGTATTTCCTTGTTTGGGAGCCATGTACTGATGTTCCGCCTGGGGAAGAGGAATCCCATTGGCACCAAATTCTTGCAGAATACTGCCTGGAATCCCCTTTAACTCCGATTCTCTGGTTAACTCTATCCCTTCGAGACCCTGATTGTCAATCCCAGCAAACCCGATAATATGAGACGCAAGTGTCCCAAACGGATAGTAACGCTGGCTGTCCTCCGTAGTTCCTATCCCAGGGAGCGCTAACGCCCGTATTTGAGCCGCCACTTCCGGTTTAACCTGCTTCTGAATGTATTCTAACGCTGTACGTTTCGTAATATGCCCTTCGACTTCAGCGACAGGTTGCCCTAAAAGCTGGGCTAAAGTCAAGGCCATCTCTTTGGCTCGGCCGGACTGCCTTACCTCCGCCGGAATGGCATAAACCGTCTCACTACTGACGCTCATCGCTAAGACGTTTCCATTACGATCCTCAATATTGCCCCGTTTGGGTGCAACTGGAACACCGCGAAAATGAGAATCGTCTGCCTTTTTACGCAAATCAGCTCCCTGATTAAGTTGAACGAAAGCCAATCGAATAATTAAGACAACTAAAAAAGCACTAACACACAAAAAAAGAAAAGCGATTCGTTTACGCATAACAACAAAAGGACTCATAAGCCCTCCCCCTTTCTGGGGTCTCCGCGTACCCAAAGCACCTTTATCTTAACGTTGTGTTGAGGCAAAAAAGCTTGTAAATTTCTGCAAAAATTGATGAAGCGCCGTTGGTTCAGCCTCAGCAGGTTGAGTGGCGACTTGGGTTGTCGGAGCCCCCTTTTGATTTGTGACCGTGGATACTGCGCCTGCCACATACACTATTCCGACAGGTTTTTCCATGCCCATAGCTAGTGCAGCGCTTTCAATCCGACCTACCGCTCGAAGTTTGTCAGCCTCCATTTGGAGAAGATCATTTTGGGCTTTAATCGAGGAAATATCCTTTTCTAAGGATCGAACTTGCGCCCCCTTGACGACCGTCAATTGTATTGTTTCCGCCCCGATTGCCCCAATCAGCCCAACTACGAATGCCAACACTAGNATACTTTTTCCTTTGCCGAACCGTTGCCCTTTTTTCACTGACCGAGGGGTTTTTTTGCTGGATTTCTTTGTTAATGGTTCCTGCCACAAAATCTTTTCCTGCGCCACTACCAAGAGTATTCAGCCTCCTTTTGATTTAGACCGTTATATTTTTTCAGCGACCCGTAATTTAGCACTTCTGGAACGTGGATTTTGCTCAACTTCCTCATTTGAGGGGAGAATTGGTTTTCGGGTCAAGACTTTAGCTATTGCCTTTGCGCCACACCGACAGATCGGTAATTCCGGAGGACACGTACAACGCCCAAGCCAGGATTTCATTCTGTCTTTCACAATGCGATCCTCAAGTGAGTGAAAAGTAATTATGCCGATTCTGCCTCCGTGATCCAAACAACGCAACGCTTGATCTAGCACTCTATCTAAGACTCCTAGTTCATCGTTCACAGCAATCCGAATCGCCTGAAATGTTCGTTTAGCAGGATGAGGACCGCTGCGCCGAACTGCAGCTGGCACCGCTGCTTTAATCACGTCAACCAGATCGCCCGTTGTTTCCAGTGTGCGTACATTCCGTATTTTTACAATAAATTGCGCGATTCGTTTCGACCATTTCTCTTCCCCATATTTCCAAATAACCTGAGCCAATTCCTCTTCACTCCAGGTATTCAGCAGTTCCCGTGCAGTTAAAGAGCTCAAAGGATCCATACGCATATCCAAAGGAGCATCTTGCATATAACTGAAACCACGTTCGGCTTCATCTAATTGAGGTGAGGAGACCCCTAAATCGAATAAGATTCCATTTACGGGCAGTAGGTCTAGTTCTTGTAAAGTTTCTTCCAAATGTTCGAAGTTCCGATTGACTAAGGTGATGCGTTTCTCTTGGGCAAAAATTTCCTGGGCGTGACGAATCGCCCAGGCATCTTGATCAAAACAGATTAATGTTCCGGCGTCGTCAAGCTTAGTTAAAATCCTTTGGCTATGTCCTGCCCCACCCAGTGTACAATCAACGTATTTACCCGAGGGTTTCGTAACTACCGCATCAACCGTCTCCTCTAACAAAACAGTGACATGATGAAAATCCAAGTAAATCCGTTCCTTTCTATATCCCCAGCTGAACTAAGGATTCAGCAGCACTGGCATAAGCGCTTTCTGCTTGCCGACTGTATTCTGTCCAAAGTGTCTCGCTCCAAATCTCCACGCGGCTTGACACTCCCACCAGAACCAGGTTCTTTTCCAGTTGCGCATAGTCACGCAAATTAACCGGCAATAGGATTCTTCCCTGCTTGTCCAGTTCACATTCCGTCGCCCCAGAAAAAAAGAAACGGACAAAAGCCCGAACATCAGGCTGGGTAAAAGGCAATGCGCGCAACTTAGTCTCCAAGGTGTTCCATTCTGAAGGAGGGTAAACAAACAAACAATGATCTAAGCCTTTAGTCACAATAAATTGTTCTCCTAAGGCCTCTCGGAATTTTGCCGGAATAATCAGCCGACCTTTTCCATCAATTGTATGCAGATACTCCCCCATAAACATGTTGTCCACCCCACCACTATGTTCGCCCGCCCCACTTCGTCCCACTCTACACCACTAATTCTACCCTCGGAAGGATAATCCTGCAACCCAAATCCACCCTTTTTCTTACAAGTTATCAAAACAAGGAAGAAGGTCCTACTCCACGTACCCACTAGACTAAAAATCTTGTCGATTGACCTTCTTTATTGGAGAGTTCAAGGTGATCATTCTTTAAATTTAGAGAATATATTCGCTAAAACAACGTAATTATTAGTGATTTAAAAAATAACTAGGTGATTCTGACAAATAAAGTCAGTCCTTATCACTTAAGAAACTCTGAAGTGTAATGACATCATTTAATCAAACGAAAACAGCGCCGTTTAAGTGGACTACTTAAACGGCGCTCAAACGGACGACTTTGCTGGCAACTATTATTCCATATCTGATTCCCCTGCAGAAAGTCTAAAATGATATAAAATATCAAGTCACTGCAATTATTTTGGTGTCATCCTGAGCGAGAGCGAAGGATGACAATCAAATGTGATATTAATAGCATGACAAGGGGTTTCTGCAGCAGAATCATATCTATACTTTTAAATCTTTCACGCTAAACCCAACAAGACTACGCTAAATGAAGCGGTTTACCGCCAATGCCGTGTGCTGCCTCCATGATGGCTTCTGGCAAGGTCGGATGCGCATGAACGGTTCGGGCAATATCCTCCGCCCTTAGTCCTTTGTCTACTGCAATTACCAATTCTGCAATCAAGCTACTAGCTTGTGGGCCCATGATGCTCGCCCCCACAATCACACCCTCATCATCGGCCAAAATTTTCACCAAACCAACGCTCTCCCCCAAGGCAAGAGCTTTACCATTCGCAGAGAACGGGAATTTGCTGACACGATAAATTTTTCCTAAAGCCTTGAGTTCCTGTTCCGTATTACCAACTGTTGCAATCTCCGGATGCGTAAAAATGGCACTCGGTATAGCCCTATAACTCATGGCCACAGAACGACCCCCGATATGGTCTACTGCGATGATCCCCTCAGCAGTGGCCACATGAGCCAGCATGATCCCCCCCACCACATCACCAATCGCGTACACGTGGGGAAGATTCGTTTGCATTTGAGCATTCACTTTGATAGCTCCTTTTTCCAACTCTAAACCTAGATTATCTATATCAATCCCCCGNAAACATGGTCTGCGGCCAGTGGCAAGGAGAACACGGTCAACTGTGATTTCTCTTACCCCTTTGGCATCTTCAACTTGAACAATGAGATTCACTCCCTCTTGGCGAATTTCTTTAACCGCCGTTTTGGTCAAAATCTCCATCCCACTTCGCTTTAACAACGGAGTTAACCGCTTCGGGATTTCCTCATCAATTGCAGGCAACAAGGTCGGAAGTATCTCCACCACGCTAACCCGAACCCCAAACGTTTGATATATTGTTGCAAATTCTAAACCAATCACGCCACCTCCAATTACGGCGAGTCTTTCGGGAAGCTCTGTCTCTTGGAGTAGTTCCTCACTAGTAACAACCCCTGGGAGATCTATCCCAGGAATCGGAATTCGTACCGGCGAAGACCCTGTCGCCAATACCACATTCTCCACTAGAATACGCTCAACCCCATCTCCCGTCGTCACTGAAATCTGTCCGACATCCTTAAATTCTCCCCAACCTTTGACCACGCGTATGTTCGCCGCTTTCATCAACTTCTCCACACCGCCAACGAGTGCATTGACCACCTGATCTTTGCGAGCGATCACCGCAGCATAATCCACATGTTTTTCACCCACAAACAAACCGAATTCGGAAGCACGTCCCATATCACGCCATAAATCTGCGCTTTTAACCAATGCTTTAGTAGGAATGCAACCCTGGTTCAAACAGGTACCTCCCAGCCGTTCACCCTCAACAAGTACGACTGATAAGCCCAGCTGAGCAGCTCTTAATGCACAAACATATCCACCAGGTCCCCCGCCAAGAATACCGACTTGATATTCCATTACTCCCTCTCCTTCCACGCTTCTCCAATATTTCGACTCACATTATTATTTTCCCTGCTTAATGGAGAAAGAATGCAAGTGATTTACTACCTCATGTCGGTTGAGATAAACCCTCGAAGCATGGCTACGTATTAGTACTGGAAAATTTATAGGAAGTCTAGGGGATATAATATAACCTAAAATCCCGCATTTTTTTATACCTACAAGGAAAAACACTGTAAATACGCCTCGGGGAATTCTGAACGGGGAACCACAGATTACACAGATTACACAGATTAAGAACGATTAGATAGAAACACACAGACAAAGGATAAAGGGNATGGAGAATGTGGAACGGGATTCACAGACCTATGCCATTATTGGTGCAGCAATNGAGTTACAAGCGATTTGTAGTTTAGAGCCAAAATGTATTTATTCTGTGTTAATCTGTGTAATCTGTGGTTGATTAACTGAGTACCTGGTACTCCTATGCTTGAGAAATTGCATAAATCAATTAAAATAACGGCAGGAAAGAGTGAATACTTTTTTATTTTTCGTCAGAAAAGGTTAAAAATAGACAATATAAGATCGTAAATGTCCAAAAATATGAAAATTAATAATACTATATGTCGAAATATGCCATGTAAATAACCTTTAAGAAAAATATTATAATTTTTCTTAAAGGTTATTTTAGATTCTTGTCGAATAATCTAAAAATGAAAAGGCAGGAAGCGTTCACTTCCTTAGTTTAGTTTCCAGGAAACGTTCAGGGCGAACTCTCCCCTTTAATCATGGATAGCAAGAGATAATGGCAACAACAGAGTATTGAGGGGGTGAGAGGAGTTTAGCAATTTAACGAAACGTATCAAGAAAGATAACCCGATCAGGATCAACATATAAGGAGGAAGAAAAAAATGGAACGTAAATTATCACGGCCACCGATCGAATCAAGCTCAAGATATGAGAGGATAGAATCAGATAGTTCAGCAGAGATGGGTCAAAAGAGGGATTTGGCGAAACGAAGGGCAATGGATAAAGTGCGGGCACGTACCCTTGCCAAGCAACAACAATTGGCCGAACGAATAGCTACAGCGACGGAGCAGTTAGCCTCCGGAATCGATGAAGCTAGTAGTGCAGCGGTTGAATTAGGCTCGGCCATGGCCCAAGTGGCCACTGGAGCAGATGAGGCAGCTTCAGCTGCGGAACAGTCCAGAGCGGCCATTAACCAAATTCAAAAGGCCGCAGTGATCGCCAATGATTTAGCCAAAGATTCATTAGATCAAGCTAATTCGGCCCAAGCTCTAGTCAAGTCGACTACTAATGATGTCGATAAATTGGTTGACGGGGTTAAGGAAGCTGCTGAAACAAATTTCGAATCAACTAAACTTGTGGGTGACTTAGAACAACAATCTAAGGAAATTGGTAACATAGTCGATGCAGTCGTGCGGATTGCGGATCAGACCAATCTCTTAGCTCTCAATGCTGCGATCGAAGCAGCTCGGGCGGGTGAACATGGACGTGGTTTTGCCGTTGTAGCCGATGAGGTGCGGAACTTAGCGGAGATTTCGGAAAAATCAGCCCGTGATATCCGAGATCTGGTCAATGAGATTCAAGATAATGTCAAGGTAGTGGTTCAGGATGTTGAAGAAGCCGGCAATGTGGCCAATGCCGAGGTGGAGCGGGGTAAGAAAATTTCCGAGGACCTCCTAAAAATTGACACGGAAATGTCCACAGTTCAAGCGGGCGTGGCTGAANTNACTCAGAACGCCAAANTTACGAACGAAGGTGCCAGAGACTTTTTAGGGATGGCCGAGCAGATTGCTGCTGCNGCCGAAGAGCAGGGAAGTGCAGCCGAAGAGGTTAATAAATCCGTCTCTGAACAAAATAAAGCATTTAACGAGATGGGAACAGCGGCCAATGAACTGGCGCAAATGGCAGAACAATTAAAGGTTTCCACGGATTCTCAGAAAACCTCCGAAGAATTGGCAGCAGCCGCGGAGGAACTTTCGGCCAATGTTGAGGAAGCGAACAGTGCTTCCCAGCAGATCATGGTGGCCATGGTGCAGTTAGGTAAAGGTGCTCGCATCCAAGGCGAATTATCGATTTCCGGGGCAGAACTGGCAGAGCGTTTGGTTGTTGCGGCTACTCAAATGAAAGTGCGCTCTGAAGAGTCGGTGGAAAAAGTGGGTGAGCTTCAAACGTTACTAGTAACCAATAAAAAAGCTGTTGACGAAATGATTTTTGGTATTACAAAGTCTTCGGAAGCGAGCATGGTTTCAGCGCAGAACATTAAGATTCTGGAAGATACCACACGCAAGATCGATAAAATTGTTGATGCTATTGTCAACGTGACTATCCAAACCAACATGTTGGCGGTCAATGGCTCGATCGAAGCAGCACGTGCCGGGGAATTTGGACGGGGTTTCTCAGTCGTAGCTGGGGATATCCGCACGCTGGCCAATGAATCCGCCGATAATGCGGATAAAATCAAAGATTTGGTTCGTAATATCCAAAATCAGATCCAAAAAGTCACAGGAGATATTGAACTTTCGGCCAAGACTGCTACTCAGGAGGTCTTGAATGCTAAAAAATCCACTCAAAATCTTAATGTCGTTGAGGAAAATATGACCAGAATTTTAAATGGGGTTAAAGAAGTGTCCAAGGGGTCGGAGGAATCGTTGATCGCTCTGGAACAAGCTAAACGGGGTATTGATCAAATCGCGACGGCTGCTCAAGAGGCCGAGAAAGCGGTGACTGAATCGAATACTGCCGCCCAAGAACAATCCAAAGGAATGCAAGAACTTGCCGAGGCCATTGAAGAGATCTCGGGATTGGCAGATGAATTACAGACGATGTAATGTAATTTAATTTGCTCAAAAGGAGGAGAAGAATATGACTGAAGCGCTTAATAACATGACGGAAATTTTGGAAGAGCGCCAGTTGGTGACCTTCTATTTAGGACAGGAAGAGTTTGGGGTCGACATCATGAATGTTCGTGAGACGATCCGGTTTTCTGAAGTTACAAAAGTCCCCCAAACACCGGATTATGTCGAGGGTATCTGTAATCTTCGAGGAAGCATTCTCCCCATCATTGATGGACGTAGCCGGTTTGGCATGGAACGGCGTTTGAGAGACGAACGAACGCGCATCTTGGTAGTGGATGTCAACGGTCGAGTTACAGGAATCGTCGTGGACCGTGTCTCAGAGGTTTTACGAGTAAATGTCAGCGATCTAGAACCTGCGCCGGCGGTAATCCGTAATGTTGACGCAGATTACCTCGATGGGGTGGTTAAACTAAATGGCGGAAAGCGCTTAATCATGGCCCTGAATCTGGGGAAAATCCTCACTGTCGATATAGTTGATACTATTCAGGCACAAACCGTAGCTGCAACTGCGCTCGAACAAGTGAAGAGTAGCGAAGTGGATTTGGAAGAGGATCAACTAGTCACATTTCTGCTCGGGGATGAGGAATACGCCTTTGATATTATGCATGTCAAGGAAATTATTCGTGTTCCTGAGATCACCGCGGTACCGAATGCAAGTTATTACATAGAAGGAGTTGTCTCGATTCGCAGTCATCTTTTGCCTATTGTCAATATGCGCTCCTTTTTTGGCCTGGAGGAGGCTGTGATCACCGATCAATCACGAGTTATCATTATCGACCTTGGCAATATGTCAGCCGGTTTCAAAGTAGATCGGGTTATGGAAGTGATACGCGTGCCTAAAAACGTGATCGAACCTCCTCCGGTCGTGTTTTCCTCGAGTGAGTCAGAGCAAATTCGTGGGGTAGCCAAACTAAATCAGGGGGCTCGCTTACTGATGTGTCTAAATGCTCAGAATCTATTATCGGCCGCGATTGTGAAAGAGCTGGTAGGTGAGTCTGTGGAGATTCTGGAAGAAAAAATGGAAAAACAAATGGAAAAACAACTGATGGAAGAGGAGCAACTCGTGGCCTTCCGTTTAGGAAAAGAAGAATTTGCCATTAAGATTACTGATGTCCAAGAGATCAATCGGTATACCGATGTGGTCCGTATGCCTGGGACCCCTGCTTATTTCGACGGGTTAGTCAATTTGCGGGGAAATATTATACCTGTCTTAAACCTTAGGCGCCGCTTTAATATGGAAGAACGAGCGAATGATGATTCCACTCGTATCATTATTGTTGATGTTGGCAACCAAAAGAATGGGGTCGTGGTGGATTCCGTCTCGGAAGTTTTGCGTTTTGAACGCAATTTGGTGGAAGAAACGCCCAAGATTCTGGCCAATGATGTGGACGCTAAGTATATCAAGGGAGTTTGCAAATTGAATAATGGCAAACGTATGGTCATGATCTTGGATTTAGTACATGCTCTGAAAGTGGGCTAGACGCTAGGAGACCTGGGTCATCAAATGGGAAGGGTGGGTAGAGGGAAAACTGATCCCACCTTATCTCTTTTTAATATTTCGTTAGGGAGCCTCTATGTTGGATGATATTCTGGCAACGATTCAGAAAAAACTAAAGAGAATATGTTATGAGTTACTGAAGGTGCTTGATGGCGACCCTCTCGATATCGTGGAGCTACGGGAACTGTTTCTAAAGATGTCAAAAGTCGATAATGAATTAGTCGGATGTTTGGGGGACACAGTGCCTGAGGGAGTGAAGCAAGCTTTCGCGGACTTTTCTCTGGAGTTTGAAAAGATATTGGATTCTTCGGCACAAACAAACGAAACTACTCGACTACCTTCGAGGACCTTAGTCCAAATGATTTATGATTGTCTTGGTGCTTTTAACCTGATGAGAGGCTTGTTAAGCAGTAACGAACAGCTAGTTCAGGGTCAGGAGCTAATAAT
>JGI12269J14319_10002335_pt1 | contig 18423 bp, 18 predicted proteins | sample PeaSoiSIISIP2007_FD_14319 | JGI IMG/M metagenome (IMG submission 14319) | reverse complement strand
GGAGCCGATGAAGGTCCCGGCAGCATCGAACTTCGGGATCGGTCTTGTCATGCCGATCGGCTCGAACAGCCGCGTGCGCATGAAGGCCTCGAAGTCGGGTCCGTAGGCGTCGATCGCGCGGGAGAGACAGCGGCAGATGATGTTGGTCGTGCCGCTGGCGTAGTCCCAGAAGCTGCCCGGCGCGTGCGCGAGCGGCTTTGCGGCGGCGTAGTGGGCCACGTCGCCGCTCCCCTCGCCGAACAGCATGGCGATCACGTCGGAGGGATGTTCGGGCTCGTAGTCCTCGACGAAGGCGAGCCCGCTCGACATGCGGAGCAGAAGGTCCAGCGTGATCGCTCGCCGGGGATCGTCCGCGCCCGCCCACTCTGGAACATCGGCTGGCGCGGCCACGTCGAGCTTGCCGTCGCCGACCAGGATGCCGGCGAGCGCCTGGGTGATGCTCTTGGCCTTCGACCAGGAGGGATAGGTGTCGGCCGGGCCGTGCGCGGCGTCGTAGCGCTCGAGGATCAGCCGCCCGCCCTTGATCACCACGAGCGCGTGCGTCTCGCCCATCGCCTCGAGCGAGGCGGGCGAGAAGGCGTATTCGATGTGCGCGTCCAGCCGTCGCCGGTCGACGCGCGCGGGGATGTCGCCTTCCGGCCACCCATCGGTCGGCCAGGGCGTGTCCGCGGGCTGGGGCGGCAGAGCGATGAGGCTCACGCGGTCTGCGCCTCCAACCCTTGCCGCTCGTCCGGCGCCGGCACGAGGATGGACTCGCGCACCGGCTGGCCGGTCGCCAGCGCGACCAGCTCCGCGGTCCGGGTCTCCACGGCGTGCTCCAGCCTCGCCATGAAGGCGTTGCGATCCAGGCCGGTGGGGATCGGGTGGAGGAACTCGACCGTGGCTTGGCCCGGGTTCTTCTTGAAGTCTTCCTGGGGCCAGAACAGGCCGAGGTTGGTGGCGACCGGCACCACAGGCAGCGCGAAGTCGCGGTAGAGGTGGAAGACGCCGGTGCGGTAGCGGAAGCGCTCGCCGGCCCTGGCGAGGTGGCCCTCGGGAAAGATCAGGATGCGCCGACCCTCGCGGTGCGCCGCGGCGGCCTGGTCGCTGAGCGCCCGGCGCGATTCCGGCCCGCCGCAGTTGTTGACCACGATCGCCCCCAGCTTGCGCAGGATGCCGCGCAGCAGCGGGATGCGTTCCATATGGTCGCCGGCGACGAAGGCGACGTTGTCGACGTGGGCGAACATGACAAAGCCGTCGCCCCACGAATGGTGCTTGGCCGCCACGATGAAGGCCCCCTCGGGCAGCCGCTCGTGACCCTCGAGCACAACCTTGATCCCGGCGATCCAACGCATCGCCCACAGCATGCGCTTGCAGTAAAATTGGGCGACGCCCTGCACCGGGCGTCGGCCGGGCAGGACGGCGGCGAACGCGCCGACCGACACGTAGAACCCCGACACGACCCAGTAGGCGATGCTGAAGGCGACGCTGCGCATTGCGGTGTAGAAATTCGCGATGACCCGACCCTGGACGACTATGACCCACGGCGCGAACTTCGCAAATCGCGACGCGCGCACGCTCGCAATCCAAGGGTCGCGGGGGAGAGACGAGAGACGCCATGGGCGACGCAGCGCTGCGTGCGATAACGGGTGGGCTTGTCGCCACGCTTGTCTGCGCTTGGGGATGCGGGGCCGGCGCGGTGAGCCACAACCGGGCGCAAGCGCTCGATCGGCTCTACCAGCGCTCGCTCGACCTGGCCGAGGAGCTGACCAAGACCGTCGGCGCCGGTGTCGCGCAACTGAACGCCTCGGGCGACGCCCAATCGCTCGACTGCCTGGAGACCCTGCGCGACGCCGCCAGTGAAACCTCAGATCAACTGTTGGACGTGCGCGACGTGGCGGCGTTGGCCGCCGGCCTAACGCTCAAGGCCGACCGGCGCGCCGGAACGGCGGCGACGCGCCGGTCGGCGGCGCAGGCGCTGTCGGTCCTCCCCGCCGAAGCGCGGCAGGTCAGCCGGACGGCCGATCTCTGCCGGAGCCAGGCTGACGTCCAGCAGAGGGCGAAGGCCGAGCTGGCGTTGATCGACGACGCGACGGCCGCCCTCACGCAGCTAACGGGCGGCCGCTAGAGGCCCGCCGCCAAGCCGCGCTTCTGCAGCGCCATCAGCACGCGCTCGTCGGCGGGCACCAGGTGGCCGGCGTCCTTGATCTTGCGGTACTGGCGGGCGACGTCGGGCCACCCGATCCTTGCATCGTCTGTGCTGGCCAAGCGGACCATCACGCGCAGGATCAGCTGCTGCAGGTCGGCGTTCGTCGGGTCGACGGCCGCGAGGTCCTCGCGCATGGCGAAGCACTTCTCATAGGCCGCGCGCGCGGCGTCGACCTGGTTCTGGGCGAACGCCACCTCGCCCAGGTCGAAGAAGTCGAGGGCGACAGCGTCCTTCAGCTGCCCGGACGAGGGGTTGGCCGCCAGCAGCCGCTGGCGGATGACGATCACGTCCTCGTAGCTCTGCCGCGCCGCGGCGAGGTCGCGCGCCTGCAGGGCGACGTCGCCCAGCCGGCGCAGGAAACCGGACACATCGTATTGGAGATCGGTATTGGTGGGATCGCCGGCCAGCAGCTTCTGGCGAATGGCCAACCCCTCCTCGTAGGCCGCCTTGGCGGCGGCCAGGTCCCCGAGCTTCAGGTCGAGATCGCCGATGCGTTGCAACACCTGGGTCAGGGCGTTCTGCATCCGCCCGTTCGCCGGATCCGCCGCCGCGAGGCGGCGTCGGATCTCGAGCGCCGAATTGTAGTTCTTGCGCGCGGCGTCGAAGTCGCTGATCCGCACCTCCAGTTCGCCCTCGTCCTCCAGCACGCCGGCGGCGAAATTCTCCAGATAGGGCGTTGGATTGGCCGCGTTGACCCGCTCGAACATGGCGAACGACTGATCGAAGTCGTCCTGCGCCGCCTTGAAGTCGGCCTGGTCGGAGGCCTGATCGCCGATCGCCTTCAGCGCCTCGGCGCGCTCGTTGTCGTTGCGGGCCACGGCCAGCGCCTGCTGGCCGGCGGCCCTCGCCCGCGTCAGGTCTCCGAGATCATGGGCGAGGAAGAGCCGCGCCATCTCGGCGCTGAAGACGGTGGGGTCGAGCGCCACGGCGCGGTCGTAGAGGTCGAGCACCTCGGCCGTCGTCGCCTCGCCGTGAGCGCGCATGATATCGCCCAGACCCGCGAGCTCGCGCAGGTCCGCGGCGCGCCGGGCGGCCGAGGCGGTGGGCTCCTCGGCGGCGAACATGGCCTTCAACTGCCCCCAGGCGGCGACGCGATCGCCGTCTGCGAAGCGCTGGAGGGCGGCCAGCTTCTCCGGCGAGGCAGCCGCCGCCTCGCGTTCGGTCTGCTGATGGTAGTTGGCGACGTCCGCCTGCACGCCGGGATCGCGGTCGGCGATCTGGCCGGCCAGGCGCGCGTAGTCGGCCCTCGCCTGAGCCAGCGCGGCGTTGGCCTGCTGCGCGCTGCCCTTGGCGGCGTCGGCCTGGGCGCGCGCGGCGCGCAGGCGGGCTTCCAGGGCGGCGATCATCTGCGTCTCGCGATCGTCGGCCATCTTGCGCTCGCGGATCAGCGAGACCTCGTACTGCGCCTCAAGGCCGGCGATCAACGCCTGGCGGTCGGCGGCCTGGGCCGGCGCCTGGGCGCGGGCTGGCGGCGGCGCGGCGGCTGACGCGACGAGCGAAAGCACCGCCAGGCCCGCAGCCGCCCCTCGACCGATCCGCATCGCGTCCCCCTCGCTTACGGCGCAAATATCGATGCTTGTGGGGTCGCCGGCAATCGCCCGTGCGAAGCGCTAGCGCTCGACGTTGTTTGGTGTCGGCGGAGGAGGCGGCTGCGGGCGCTCGATCGCCGCCGGCGGCGCGTTCAGGTCCAGGACATGCATCGGAAAGACGTCGTCGTACCGCACGCGCCAGGGCCCGAGGACCAGAAGGATCACCGCGACGATCAGCAAGGCGCCGAAACCGGCGAAGAACGACGCCGGCGCGGCGTTGTGCCCCTTCTGCCCGGCGCCCGCGGCGAACAGGCGATAGCCGCCGAACATGCATCCCGCGCCGATCAGCAGCATGAAGATGCTGACCAGCTGCTCGAGCGCAACGGCCCGCTCGCCGATCATCCGCCGCGCGCCACAATGCCGCCGTCGACGGTGAAGACGACCCCCGACGTGTAGCCCGAGCGCTCGGAGGCGAGGAACGCTATCAGGTCGGCGATCTCGCGCGGCTTGGCCGGCCGGCCGAGCGGGAAGCGCGCCATGAGCTCGCGGTAGCGGCCCGCATCGCCGAACCGCGCCTGCGCCTGCGCCTTCATCAACGTGACGATGCGGTCGGTCTCGACCGGGCCTGGGTTGATGCCGACGACGCGGATCCCGTCCTCGAGGCTGCGCGAGCCCAGCGCGCGGGTGAGCGCCATCAGCGCCGCGTTGCCGGCCGAGCCGGCGATATAGTTGAAGTCGAACCGCTCGCCGGCCGAGCCGATGTCGTTGACGATCACGCCCGCGCCCCGCGCCTTCATGCCGGCGTAGATCAGCCGGGTGAGGTTGATGTAGCCGAACACCTTCAGCTCCCAGGCGTGGCGCCAGGTCTCTTCGTCCACCCGCTCCAGCGACCCGCCCGGGATGTCGCCGGCGTTGTTGACCAGGATGTCGACCTTGGCCGCGTCCGCGGCCGCGGCGAGGCCGTCGAGGTCCCTCGGCTCGCGCAGGTCGGCGGGGTGTGGAACAGCCTTGATGTTGTGCTGGCGCGCCAGCCGCCCCGCGATCTCGGCCAGCGCGTCCGCGCTTCGCGCCGCCAGAATGAGATCGCACCCCTCCTCGGCGAACACCTCCGCCGCCGCCGCGCCAATCCCCTTCGACGCCCCGGTGATGAGAACGGTCTTGCCGCGCAGGTTAAGGTCCATGGGCGGGAGTTTGCGCGCCGCATGCGGTCGAACGCAATCGCCGCCCGGCAACCGCTAAGGCGAACGAGCGCGAGCCGCGTCCCGCTGCAAGGGTCAGCCGCGCCGGCGATACTCGGCCAGGGCGCGCTGAGCGAGGGCGACGGCGTGGCCGGCATCGTCGCCAACGTCGGCGGCGCGGAGGTTGCGGCGCATGGCTGCCGCGTCGATCTCCAGGCCATCGAGGACCTCTCGCAGCGCGCCGAGCGCGCCGTCCGCCAACTCGAAGAGCGTCGCAAGGGCCGGCGCTTCGGCCTGCCATCCACCGAGGCCGCGCTCGTGTTCCTGCGGCAGCCCGGAGAGGATGGCGCTGGCCAGCGCCGGCGCCCGGATTGCCGCCGACAGCACGATCTGGCATCCGGTCGGGTTGCGCTTGTGGGGCATCGCGGACGAGCCGCCGCGACCGGGCGTGCGAGGCTCGAACGCCTCAGCGAGCTCGTTTTGCGCCATCAGCGAGATGTCTCGCGCCACCTTGCCGGCCGCGCCGATCAGGATGGCGAGCGCCGTCGCCGTCCCGGCGACCCCATCGCGCCGCGAATGCCAGGGAAGGCTCGCCGGCTCGAGGCCAAGGTCGCGCGCCATGCGCTCGACCACCGCCGGGCTGAGACCGGCCAGCGTCCCGACGGCGCCGCCAAGTTGGAGCCGCAGCGCGTCGGCCGCCTCGCGCTCGAAGCGGCGCCGCGCGGCGTCGACGCCGAGCAGCCAGCCGGCCGCCCTCAGCCCGAAGGTGATGGGCGCGGCCGCCTGCAACAGGGTCCGGCCCAGCATCGGCGTCTCAGCGTGGGCCTCAGCGAGGCCGGCGAGCAAATCGGCGACCGCGCCGGCTTCGGAAACGATCAGCGCGGAGCCGGCCTTCGCCTGGAGCATCAGCGCCGTGTCGGCAAGGTCCTGGCTGGTGGCGCCCCGGTGCACGAGATCAGCGACGTCCGGGTTTCGCGCGGCGATGCGCTCGCGCAGGCGGCGCACCAGCGGGANGGCCAACGTCCCGGCGTGGGCGGCCTCGTCCGCCAGTGCGGCGACGTCGATCGGGATGTCCGCGCAGGCCTGCGCGATGACCTGGGCCGCCTCGGGCGCGATCAGACCTTCGGCCGCGCTCGCCCGGGCCAGGGCCGCCTCGAAATCCAGCGCCGCGCGGACGAGCGTCTCGTCGCCGAACACGGCCAGCATCGCGGCGCTCGTAGCCGCACGGTCTCTCAGCAACGAGGCCAAGGTCGCTTCCTTCCCCTAGACGTCGAAGAAGACCGTCTCGTGCGCGCCCTGCAAGTGGATGTCGAAGCGGTAGACCGCGGGCGACTGCCGGCGGGCTATCAGGGTTGCGCGGCGATCGGCGGGCGCGAGCGCGAGCACTGGATCCTCGTCGTTGCCCTCGCCGTCCTCGAAATAGATCCGGGTGACCAGGCGCTTGAGCAGACCACGACCCATGACGCCCATCGCGGCGTGCGGGGCCTGCAGACTGTTGCCCGGGCCTGGAACCCGGCCGGGAAGGATGGTGCGAAAGCGGTAGGCGCCGTCCTCGCCGGTCGCGGCGCGCCCGAAGCCGGTGAAGTCGGCTTCGAGCGGGATCGCCTCGCGCCGGTCGGACGCGCTGTTGTAGCGGCCGGCGGCGTTGGCCTGCCAGATCTCGACCAAAGCGTCGGGAACCGCCGCGCCCTCGCCGTCGAAGACGAAACCGGCGATGTCGACCACCTGGCCGGCGATGGGGCCGCGCGCGCCTTGCCGGCGCAGCCGATCGTGGCCGGCCGGGATCAGGTCCGCGCGCGCGCCGATGTCGCGGTCGCCGACCAGGTCGGCACCGCCCTTCCACGGCAGCCCATAGTGGAAGAACGGACCCAGCGTCTGCCAGGGCGTCTGGCCGAACAGCTCCGGGCTCTGGTTGTCCAGGCTCATGCTGCGGCGTCCGCCGGCGTCGCGTCCGGGCCGCGCAGCACGATGTCGAACAGATAGCCGAGCGCCCAGCTCGGCTGGGTGGTCGCCAGATCGAAGCGTGCCACCATGCGCCGCCGATAGGGCTCGGGCGCGGCGCCGGCGATCGGGTCGATGGCGAACAGAGGATCGTCCGGGAAGTACATCTGCGTCGCCAGGCGCGTCGCGAACGCCGGACCGAGCAGCGACAGGTGGATGTGGGCTGGACGCCAGGCGTTGGGATGGTTCTTCCACGGATAGGCGCCCGGGCGAACCGTGACATAGCGGTATGCGCCCGCCTCGTCAGTGACCACGCGCCCGGCGCCGGTGAAGTTGGGATCGAGCGGCGCGTCCCACTGGTCGTTGGCGTGGACGTAGCGGCCCGCCGCGTTGGCCTGCCAGATCTCGATCACGGTCCTGGGCGCCGGCCGTCCGCTCTCGTCGAGCACGCGGCCGGAGACGATGATCCGCTGGCCGATCGGGGCGCCGGCGTGCTGGGTGGTCAGATCGGCCATGGCCGGCCCCATCAGCCGGTCCCAGTCGCCCGGGCCGGTGGTTTCGGTCAGGGTTTGGGGGATGCGCACCAGCGGCTGGCGCGGCGAGCGGGCGAGCGTGGAGGCATAGGCAGGATGCAGCGAGGGCGGCTGACCTGCATCCTCACGGGCGTAGCGGTCCGGCATGGGAGAGCCCCGGCAATCGGTCCGTGACGTTGGCCCGTCCGGCCGGCGCTGAAAAGCGGAATAGATCGCGAACCGCAAGACCGGAACCGCCCGGCGCCGATGATTCATGCGAGCGCGATTTTGCTCTAAGACGTCGGACTGGGAGGACCGAACGCCCGTGGCCCAGCGGAGCCGTCCGCCGTTTCGCGCCGATCATGTCGGCAGCCTCTTGCGGCCGCCGGCGCTGCTCGCCGCGCGCGAGCGGGCGGCCAGAGGCGATATCTCGCGGGCGGACCTGCGCGCCGCCGAGGACGACGCCATCCGCGACGTGGTCGCCTTGCAGGAGGGAATCGGCCTCTCCAGCGTCACCGACGGCGAGTTTCGCCGCACCTACTTCCACATCGACTTCCTGGAGCGGTTCGAAGGCGTCGCGGTGAGCGGCGACGGCATCGCCGCGCACTTTCATCGCGAGGACGGCGACCTCGACTTCGCCCCGCCACGGCTCGCCATCACCGGCAAGCTCAGCCGGCCGGGCCCGATCTTCGGCGAGGACTTCTCATTCCTCGCCGCCGCCACCGGGGCGACGCCGAAGATGACCATCCCCTCGCCCAGCATGGCGCACTTCCGCGGCGGCCGCGGGGCGGTGGATCGCGGCGCCTATCCCGAGATCGAGGACTTCTTCGCCGATCTCGCCCGGGTCTACGCCGAGGAGATCGCCGATCTTGCCGCCCGCGGCTGCCGCTATCTGCAGCTCGACGACACCAACCTCGCCTACCTGTGTGACCCGAAGCTGCGCGACGGCGTGCGGGCCATCGGCGAGGACCCTCACGCGTTGCCGCTGACCTACGCCCAGGTCATCAACGCGGCGATCGCCGGGCGGCCGGCCGACATGGTCGTGGCGATCCACCTCTGCCGCGGCAACTTCCGCTCGGCCTGGGTGGCGGAGGGCGGCTACGACCCGGTCGCCGAGGTGCTGTTCGGCGAGATCGACGCCGACGCCTTTTTCCTCGAGTACGACACCGACCGGGCGGGGGACTTTTCGCCGCTGCGCTATGTGCGCGAGGGCAAGATCGTCGTCCTCGGCCTGGTCAGCACCAAGCACGCGCAACTGGAGTCCAAGGACGCGCTGAAACGGCGCATCGATGCGGCGGCGCGGCAGGTTCCGCTGGAGCGGCTCTGCGTCAGTCCGCAGTGCGGCTTCTCCTCCACCGTGCACGGCAACGAGATCACGCTGGATGATGAGCGGCGCAAGCTCGAGCTCGTGGTCGAGCTGGCGGACGAGGTGTGGGGCGGCGACTAGGATTTGCGCACCCAGGTCGCGATCATCGGCGCAGGACCGGCGGGTCTCTTCCTGGCGCACCTCCTCAGCCAAGCCGGCGTGGCGGCGGTGGTGCTGGAGCAGAAGACGCGCGCCTATGTGGAGAGCCGCGTCAGGGCGGGCGTCCTGGAGTCGATCACCGTCGCGCTCATGGGGTGCCTGGGTGTCGACGAGCGCGTGCGCCGCGAGGGGCTGGTCCACACCGGCGTCAACATCGCCCACCAGGGCGACCTCTTCCGCGTCGATTTCGCCGCTCTGACCGGCGGCGCGATCACCGTCTACGGCCAGCAGGAGGTGATGAAGGACCTGTTCGACGCCGCCGAGGCGCGCGAGGTCCCGATCGTCTTCGAGGCGGAGCAGGTCCAGCCGCACGGGTTCGAAGGCCCCGCGCCCCATGTCACCTGGCGCAAGGACGGCCGCGAGCACAGGCTGGACTGCGACGTCATCGTCGGCTGCGACGGCTTCCATGGCGTCAGTCGCGCCGCCATCCCCGCCGGGGCGCTCAGGCTGTACGAGCGCGTCTATCCGTTCGGCTGGCTGGGGATCCTGGCCGACGTGCCGCCGGCCAGCAACGAGCTGATCTACTGCAGCGACGCCCGCGGGTTCGCGCTCGCCAGCATGCGGTCGGCCACGCGAAGCCGCTACTACATCCAGTGCGGACTGGACGAGCAGCCCGAGGCATGGCCGGACGACCGCTTCTGGGACGAGCTATGCGTCCGAATGGGCGAGCGGGCGGCGGCCGGGGTCGTCCGCGGGCCGGCGTTCGAGAAGACCATCGCCCCCTTGCGCAGCTTCGTCGCCGAGCCGATGCGGCATGGACGCCTGTTCCTGGCCGGCGACGCCGCCCACATCGTGCCGCCCACGGGCGCCAAGGGCCTGAACCTGGCCGTCTGCGACGTGATCGTCCTCGCCGAGGCGCTGGCGGAGCATTTCACGCAAGGTTCGGAGGCGGGGCTGAGCGCCTATTCAGAGCGCGCCTTGGCCCGGGTTTGGGCGGCGGAACGGTTCTCATGGTGGTTCACCCGCCTGACGCACCGCTTTCCAGGCGGCGACGACTTCGAACGCAAGCTCTGCCTCGCCGAACTCGACCACCTCCGCGGCTCGCGCAGCGCGCAGACGGTGTTCGCGGAGAACTATGTCGGCCTTCCGATCAAGGCGCCCTGACCTCAGGTGCGCTTAGCCCCAGAGTGGCTCCGAAGATGGTGGAGCCGAGCGGAATCGAACCGCTGACCTCCTCATTGCGAACGAGGCGCTCTACCAACTGAGCTACGGCCCCTTTTTTGGGAGCGCGGCAGATAAGGGGCCGGACCGCAGACTGTCAAGGCAAGCGACACTGCGTCCGTTTCCAAATCTGAGCACTGGGATGGGCTAACCGCCGGTGCGCGATCCTGGCACCAGGCGGCCGCCACTTCGGCGCGTCGCAAAAGGACGTCGTGCGTGGCGCTAAGCATAAGAAGCTCGGGATCAGCAGCGTCGGCTCAGCCTGCGTATCCAAGGATGAATGCGCCCGTACGCTCTGATAGCGCCCCTGCCCGAGCGCCGTCGATATGCAGGTAGCGCTCGGTCGATCGGGCGCTGGCGTGCCCCAACACCCGGCTGATGGCATAGATGTTCTCATTGTTGGTGAGGGCGAAGCTCGCGAAACCGTGACGAAGGTCGTGCATGCGGACCTCGTTCAGCGCTGCGCGCACGCGCACGTCTTCCCACGCCTTCTGAAGGCCGGTGGTAAACGGAGACACGCCCGCCCTGGCGGCAGGGAACACGAAGTCTGAGGTCTGAGGCTGGCGCGCGATGATCGATATCGCATGGCTGGAGAGTGGGATTCGTCGCCCGCCAGAGCGCGCGCCGCTTTTGGTCCGCTCAGCCGGCAACACCAGCTGACGCCCCTCGATGTCCACCTCGCTCCACCGCAGGGCCTGAATCTCCATCTTGCGGGCGCCGGTGAGAAGCAAAAGGCGGAAAATGTCGCCATATCGCGCGCTGAGTTGGCCGGCGCGCTCCATCTCGCTCAGCGTTGCGAAGAGGCGCTCTGCCTCTTCGAGGCTCAAGTGGCGGTCGCGCATGACGCCCTTGGGTAGGCGGATGCCACGGGCCGGGTGAGTGCCGATGATCTCTTGCTCGATGGCCCAGGTGAACATGCCTTGCGTTGAGCACAGGGTTCGCCGAGCCACCTCCAAACCGCCCCGGACTCTTGCGATCCCCTGGCGCTTGGTCTTGACCGTGACGGCCGTCTGGCCTTCCCAGACGGCCTTCACCATCCGGCTCACATCGGATCGCCGCACATCGCCGACAGCGAGCGTCCCAAGCAGCGGCCTCACGTGCCAGACCAGGCAAGACCGATCGTTTTCCCAGCTGCCGTCGCGCTTGCCGAGGCGTGATTTGGGTCCGTCGCGCAGATAGAGGTCGATCAGCCGTGAGACTGTAAGCGCCTTGCGGCGCGCCTGCTGCTTATCGGCTTGCGGGTCCTTGCCACGCTCCACTGCCCCCAGGATCCGGTTCGCCTCGATGCGGGCCTCGTCGGCGGTCCAAGGCTCGCCTTGCGAGCCGATGACGTACCAGCGGGTCTGCGCACCGCGGCGGTAGTGGACGCAGTAGGTCCTCCGCCCGCTGGGGTGTACCCAGACATTGAAGCCTTTGAGCGTCGTGTCCCAGACCCGGTAGCGGCCGCCGAGGATCGGCTCCAGCTCCTCGACGAATGCGTCGGACAGGAACGTGGGCCGGTAGGTCCGGCGGTCCAGCCTCGAGGCCGCGGCTGGAAGGGCGTGCACGTTCATCTGGCTTCTCCACCACACTCGTCCAGAGCCCGCGACCGCAGAGAGCGACGGTGTTCCCAGAGGCGCTCAACGAGCGCCGCAACCAGTTCCCGTCCGGCACCGGTGACAAACAAGATGTCCGCGGCGCCTTCCCGCGGCGACGCACTGATCAGGCCAAGACTCTCAAGGTCGCGCGCCATCACATCATCGCTGTCCGGTCTGAGCAGGCCCTGCGGGCTGCGAGCGATATCGACACGCTCGGCCCGTACCGACGCGAGCCCGGCCTTCGCCGGGCTTATCAACGCCAGGCTCGTCTCAGCCTGATCGGAGCGCGCAAGCCGCCAACTCCGCAAAGCGCCGCTTGGCACCCGAGCCGCCCGAGCGCAAGCTCACTCGCGCAAGCGAGATAGCTTCGATGGGGAGCGCGCCGACCGCCAGCCGGAGCGCCGCCGCAGTCACCGTGACGACCTCGATGGATAGCCCCCTGTGCAGCGTCTGCTGCTTGGGATCGAGCCGCGGCGTTGGGTCTTTGGTCATAACCCGACCAGTGCTCGATTAGCGCGCACCAGCAAGTCGAAAAGACGCGGATCGGCGGGTCCCGCGCAGGGTTCGACCGGGGACCAAGGTCGGACTCCTCTCTCGTGCGTTCCGACCACTATATTTTCGCCTGACGTGGCCCTGATAATCCCCTGTTATCGTCCCTGTTATGCCCCTGATCAGGGCCTGTCATTTCCCTGTTCGGATTGCTGCGGTTCACGCAGGCACTTGGCGCTAGTCAGCTGTTATTCCTGCGAATTAAGGCCCGTCGGCGCCGCCGCGCGCACCTCAAATTGCGGTTTTCGCCTGTTATTTTCCCTGTTAGCAGGGATGCTGTGCGCCGCACTTGGGCGAAATTGGCCTGTTTTCAGGCGCGCCAGATCGACCAGGAATCCCGCCGAGTTGCTCAACTTAGTCCGGACTAGTCTAGAATATCTTTGATTTTGTAAACAGTTTTACCGAGAGAATTCCGCAAGATACAGGTGGAATATACTTACGATGTACTTTGCGAACGAGGCGCTCTACCAACTGAGCTACGGCCCCTTTTTGGGAGCGCGGCAGATAAGGGCCGGTCGCCAGGGCTGTCAAGGCGAGCGCAGGCCCGCGCGGACGGGTTCGCCTTGCCCGCGAGCGACCGCGTGGGCTACATGCGGCAACGCTTTGGAAAGACGGGTGTTCGGATGATCGCCGCGCTGCTCTGGCTCTTCAACACCGTCGTGCAGCTGATGATCTTCCTCATCTTCGCGATGGTGATCATGAGCTGGCTGGTGGCGTTCAACGTGGTCAACCCGCGCAACCGGTTGGTGTGGCAGATCGACCGGGGCTTGCGGGCGCTGACCGACCCGATCCTGATGCCCATCCGGCGCATCATCCCCTCGTTCGGCGGCCTGGACATCAGCCCGATCGTCGCCGCGCTGCTGCTCGGTTTCATCCAGCAGCTGGTGAACCGGCTGGTGATCAACCTGGTCTATGGCGGCAGCATCTTCTAGCCGGACGGCTGCGCCGCGGCGCGCTGGGCCATCATCTGCTGGACCTGGTCGGCGCTGAAGCCCATCAGCTCCAGCAACGGCGAGAGGGTGGCCGCATCCCACGAGTGGCGGTCGCCGACCGTGATGCCGCCGTCGACGATGAGGTGGATGCCGGTCACGAAGGCCGAGGCGTCCGAGGCAAGGTAGAGGCAGGCGCGGGCGATGTCGTCCGGCATGCCGGCCTTGGCGACCGGCTGGAACTTCGCGGCGTTCTCGGCCACGCGCGCGGCCATCTGGTCGGCCACCGCCCGCGGCAGGCCGATTGAGGCGCCGAAGATGGAGGTGGCGATCAGGCCCGGGCAGATGGCGTTGACGCGAATCTTGTCGGCGGCGAGCTGGGCGGCGGCCACGCGGGTGAGGTGGATCACCGCGCCCTTGGCGGTCGAATAGGCGACCGGGCCCCAGCCGGCCTCGACCCCGGCGATCGAGGCGGTGTTGACGATGGCGCCGCCGCCCCTCGCCCGCATGAGCGGGATCGCATGCTTCATGCCTAAGACGACCGAGCGCAGGAGGAGGTTCATCGTCCCGTCCCACGCCTCGATGGTCATCTCCGCCAGGCCGTTGCCGGCCCCGCCGGAGCCTGCGTTGTTGAACAGGATGTCGAGCCCGCCGAAGGCCTCTTTCGCCGCCGCCGCCGCCTTTTCGATGTCGGCTTCGACCGTGACGTCGCAGTGGGCGTAGCGCAGGCGGCCGCCGAAGCGCTGTTCGAGCACCGCGCCCTTCTCGTCCTGCAGGTCGGCGACCACGACCTCAGCGCCCTCGGCGAGGAAGGCTCGACGGTGCCCCGCCCGATCCCCGAGCAGCCGCCAGTGATGAGGGCGATCTTGCCGTCCAGCTGTCCGGCCATGGCCCTAGTCCATGGTCACGACCACCTTGCCCAAGGCCTGACGGCTGGCGAGGCGGCTGATGGCTTCGCCGGCGCGGGCCAGCGGATAGTGCTCCGAGACGTGCGGCCGTATCTTGCCGGCGGCATAGAGCTCGAACAGCTCCTTGACGTTCTGCTGGTGGGCGCGCGGATCGCGCGCGACCGCCGCGCCCCAGAAGACGCCGACGATGTCGCAGCTCTTCAAGAGCGCGAGGTTGAGCGGAATGCGCGGAATGCCGGCCGGGAAGCCGACCACCAGGAACCGGCCCTCCCAGGCCATGGAGCGGATGGCGGCCTCGGCATAGTCGCCGCCCACGCCGTCGTAAACCACGTCGGCGCCGTGGGCGCCGAGCGCGTCCTTGAACAGGTTGGAGAGCGCCCGTTGGCCCTCCTTGTCGAACGGTCCTTGCGGATAGACCACCCCTTCGTCGGCGCCGTAGGCCTTGGCGAATTCCACCTTCTCCGGCGACGAGGCGGCGGCGACCACGTGCGCGCCCATGGCGCGTCCGAGTTCGACGGCGGCCAGGCCGACCCCTCCCGCGGCCCCCAGCACCAGCAAGGTCTGGCCAGCCTTCAGAAACGCGCGGTCCTTCAACGCATAGTAGGACGTGCCATAGGTCATGATGAACGTCGCCGCTTCGTCGAACGGCATGGCGTCGGGGATCTTCAGCACCCGCGCGGCCTCGAGCGACAGCTCTTCGACCATGCCGCCGCAGGTGATGTTGGCCAGCACGCGGTCGCCCGGTTTGACGTTGGTGACGCCCTCGCCGACCGACGTCACGACGCCGGAGATCTCGGCGCCGGGCGCAAACGGCCGAGGCGGCTTGAACTGGTACTTGTCCTCGATGATCAGCACGTCGGGATAGTTGACGCCGCAGGCCTTGACCTCGACCACGGCGAACCCGGGCTTGGCCTCAGGACTCGGCACGTCCTCGAGCACCAGCGTCTCGGGCCCGCCAACGGCCTTGCTCAACAGCGCCTTCATCGGCGTCCTCCCTTGGGTTGTCGAAAAGACGCTAGCCCAAGGCGAGAGCGCGGCAAAGGCGGACCCTAGGGAAGCGCCATGGCGGCAACGCCGTCACATGCGGCGAAGCCGCAGCATTTAGCCGCAGAGCACGCAGAGAAGGCGCAGAGGACGCGGTGCGGCAATGCATCTCTGCGATCTCCGCGCCTTCTCTGCGTGCTGCGGTAGGAATCTGCTTCGCGGGAGTCAGGCGCTCCTGCCCGTCAGCGGGGTCGGGAAGCCGAACAGGCGTTGGGCGACGCCAAAGACGCCCTTGAACCGGGGCGCGCCCTTGAAGGCGACGAGCACGTAGCAGACCTCGCCCGGCTCGGCCCTTGGCGTGTGCGAGAACCCCGGCCGCGCGAGCGAGACGTCGCCGGGGCCGTAAGATCCCTCGCCGTCGTTGTAGGCGCCGGTCAGCACCAGCGTCAGCTCGTCGTCCTCGTGGTCGTGCTCGGCGACGCCGCGGCCCGGCTCGATCCGCATCAGCTCCGCATGCGCGCCGTCGTCGCTGAACAGCGGCAGCCGCTGGATGCCGAACCCGGCGAAGTCCCAGCGCGCATCTTGGGCGAGGGCTTCGAGCGCGGCGTCGCGCACCGGCAAGGGCAGGGCCGCAAGTTCGTCGCCGTGGGCCTGGCCGGCGAAGGCGGAGGGGGCGAGCGCGTCCGCGGCTTCGCCGGCGTCGATCTCGGCCAGCACGCGGTTCAGCGCATCGGCGGCGAGGCCAGCCGGCTGTTCCTCGGCGAGGAAGACGGCCGAGGCGACGTCATCGTCGCGGGCGACGAAATCGGCGTCGGCGCGCATGGCGTGGGTCGTGCGCGCGAGCAGGTCCAGCGCCCGGTTGTCGCCGTGCGCCGCGATGACGCTGGTCAGGGTTTCGGCGTTCATGCGAGCGCCTCCTCGAAGTCCGCGCCCTCGCCGATGTCGGCGAGCTTGAGCTTCAGCTTGGCGAAGGCGAGGCGAAGGCGGGACTTGACCGTGCCCAGCGGTACGCCGGTCTCGGCGGCGATTTCACTGTGGGACTGGTCTTCGTAGAAGGCGCGGCGGACGAGGTCGCGCTGATCGGGCGGAAGCTCGGCCATCGCGCGGCGGACCTGGTCCTCGCGCTCGGCGGCTTCGGCCGCCTGGTCGGGCGTCGCCTCGGCGGCCGGCTGGAAGGCGGGATCGTTGGCGTCGAGCTGGGCGCGCTGGTCGCGGCGGAAGAGGTCGATGCGGCGGTTGCGGGCGATGCGGAAGATCCACGTCGCCGCCGAGGCCTGGGCGCGGTCGAAGCTCGGAGCCTTGCGCCAGACGGCGACCATCACCTCCTGCGCTGTCTCCTCGGCCTCGGCCGAGTCAAGCCCCAGGCGCAGGAGATAGGCTTTCACCCGCGGGCCGTAGTAGGCGAAGACCCGGGTAAACGCGGCCCGATCCTGGCGCGTCGCCACGGCTTCGATCAGGCTGGCGAAGTCTTCGACGTTGGCGCCGCTCGCCATTCGACCGGGCTCCGCGCGGGGAAGGACACGCGCCGCACCGGCGCGGATCGGCCCATCCTGCCACACCTGCGCCTTCGCCTGGAAGGCCCCGGCCCGCGCGGCCGGGAGCGGACCAGATTTTGGCGCAAATGCCTGATCTGTTATGAGCACGGCCACATTCATCAAGAGGTCATACGTCGTGGGCGTCCGTCTGGATCTCTCGCCCAATTCTGCGCGTCCGAAATCCGCCGGCCGGCCTGGGCTGGCCGGCCTGACGCGCGGCGCGTTGGCCCAGGCGCTGGTCGAGGGGGGCGTCGCTCCACCCGACAAGGCGCGCATGCGGGCAGGCCAGATCTGGCGCTGGATGCACCATCACGGCGCGACCGACTTCTCTGCGATGAGCAATATCGACAAGGCGACGCGCACGACGCTCGCCGAGCGGTTCGAGCTCGCCAGGCCGGAGGTCGTCGCGCGCCAGGTCAGCGCCGACGGCGCGCGCAAGTGGCTGATCCGCTTCGAGCCCGGCGTCGAAGCCGAGTGCGTCTACATCCCCGACGTGGGGCGCGCGGGCGCGCTCTGCGTCTCGAGCCAGGTGGGCTGCACGCTGAACTGCCGCTTCTGCCACACCGGCACCCAGGCGCTGGTGCGCAACCTCACCGCCGCGGAGATCGTGGCTCAGGTGCAGATCGCCCGCGACGACCTCGGCGAATGGCCCTCCGAGCGCGAAGACCGGCGGCTGTCGAACATCGTCTTCATGGGCATGGGCGAGCCGCTGTACAATCTGGGCGCCGTCGCCGACGCCATCGACATCATCTCGGACAACGAGGGCTTGGCGATCTCGCGACGGCGCATGACGGTCTCCACCGCCGGCGTCGTTCCGCAGATCGCGCCGCTTGGCGCGCGCACTCAGGCCATGCTCGCCATCTCGCTGCACGCCACCAACGATGCGTTGCGGGACGAGCTCGTGCCCTTGAACAAGCGCTATCCGCTGGCGGAGCTGATGGACGCCATCAGGGGCTATCCGGGGCTTTCCAACGCCCGGCGGGTGACCTTCGAGTACGTGATGCTGAACGGCGTCAACGACACGCTGGCCGAAGCGCGGGCGCTCGTGCAGATGCTCGCCGGCATCCCGGCCAAGATCAACCTGATCCCGTTCAACCCCTGGCCGGGCGCGCCGTACGAGTGCTCCGACTGGGCGACGATCGAGGCGTTCGCCGGCGTCGTGAACCGGGCGGGCTATGCGTCTCCGATCCGCACGCCGCGCGGGCGCGACATCCTGGCCGCGTGCGGCCAGCTGCGCACGGAGAGCCTGAAGGTCCGCGCCAGCGCGCGGCGGGCGAGCGGCGCCGATGTCGCCTGAGGTGCAGGCCTTCGCCAGCGGGTTTCCGCTCATGCTGCTCCAGGCAGCGCTGGGGCTGGTGCTGCTCACGCTCGCCTGCGCCGCCCACGCCGTCCTCTCCCCGCACCAGGAAGTCAGGCGCATCCGCGAGGGTGAGACCGCCGCCGCGGTCTCGTTCGGCGGCGCGATGATCGGCCTGGCCGTCCCGCTCGCCGCCGCCATGATCGCGACCGCCTCGCTGGTCGGCCTGGCGCTCTGGGGCGTTGCGGTGCTGGCGCTTGCACTGCTCTGCTTTCGCATCGTCGATGTGGTGCTCGCGGGCCTGCCGCAGCGCCTGCGCGAGGGCGACGTCGGCGCCGCGGTGGTGCTGGTCGCGGCCAAACTCGCGGTGGCGCTGATCCTCGCAGCCGCGGTCGTGATCTGAGGCGGCGGGTCCATGCCCCGCCTGCCGGATTGGCTCATCTATCTCGGCGTCGTGCTCGTGCTCTCGGCCGCGAGCTTCGGCCGGCGCGAGCAGGTGAACGCGCCCGCGCCGCCGCCGCCGGTTCCCGGCGCCGACCAGGCGCCGATCTCGCCCGCCTCGCCGTTCGCCGAGGCCACGCTCGTTCATATCGGCGGCGGGCGGGCCAAC
>JGI12269J14319_10002328_pt1 | contig 18446 bp, 16 predicted proteins | sample PeaSoiSIISIP2007_FD_14319 | JGI IMG/M metagenome (IMG submission 14319) | reverse complement strand
CCGTTTTCGGCCCCGACACGGCATCTTCCGAATCACTTGTCCTTGAAGAATTCCTTCAGGCCGGCGGAATCGGCCTTCATGGACTGGGCGCCTTCGGTCCAGCCCGCCGGGCAGACTTCGCCGTGCTTTTCCGTGAACTGCAACGCCTTCAGGGTGCGCAGGGTCTCCTCGATGTTGCGACCCAGCGGCAGGTTGTTCACCACCTGGCTCTGGACCACTCCGTCCTTGTCGATGATGAATGTGCCGCGAAGCGCCATTCCACCGGGCAGGAGCACGTCGTAGTCGGCCGCGACCGTCTTGTTGAAGTCGGAAATGATGGGGTATGCGACGCCTTGGATGCCGCCCACCTTCTTGGGGGTCTCCAGCCACGCCACGTGCGAGAACCAGCTGTCGGTGCTGGCGCCGATCACCTGGGCGCCCAGCTTCTCGAACTCGCCGAGCTTGGCTTGGAACTCGTGGAGCTCGGTGGGGCACACGAAGGTGAAGTCCAGCGGGTAGAAGAACAGGACCACGTACTTCTTGCCCTTGAACTGCGAAAGGGTGAAGTCTTCCAGCACTTCGCCGGCCTTGACGGCCTTGACCTTGAATTCGGGGGCGGGTTTTCCAACGAGAACGGACATTTGGAGATCTCCTCATGTTTGGGTGTTGTGGATCGGTCGTCCTTGCGGGACTGGCGATGAGACGAAGATACAAGCAGGTCGCGCTTCGCCCATCTCCCGGCCACCGAACTTGGAGGTTCCTTCGCAAGTGGGCCTTGCACAAGCACTTGGACATACCGCTCCGGGTTGGTTATACTGTGTTGGCGCCCTATGGCCAATGTCACCAAAAAGGACATCGTCGAAGAGATCGCCCGCCGTACGGGCATGACCCAAGCCGAGACCAAGGCGGTCCTCGAGGGCCTGTTGGATGCCATATCCAGCACGCTGCGCGACGGTAAGAACATCGAGATCCGAGGCTTCGGGCGCTTCAAGGTGCGCGTCCGCCGGGCCCGTACGGCGCGCAATCCGCGCACCGGCGAACTGGTCCAGGTCGAGGGCGGGGTGAAGCCGGTCTTCGAGGCCTCGCGAGAGCTCAAAGCCCTCTTGAACTCCGGTGAAAACCCGCTCCAAGCCCTCCAGGACGCGATCAAAGCCTCCGCTCCGGAGATCTCGAAAACCCCAGCGGCCGGCTGACGATGCCTCCGAGGATCGAGAACCGTCGTGCTCGACACGACTATTTCGTGTTGGAGACGTTCGAAGCCGGGATCCAACTCGCGGGGACGGAGGTGAAGAGCCTGAGGGAGGGCAAATGCCTGCTCGCCGACGCCTACGTGGCGGTCGAACGGGGCGAGGCCTGGCTCCGCAACGTCCGCATCGACGAATACACGGCGGGGAACCGTTGGAACCACGCCCCGTCGCGGGCGCGAAAGCTCCTGCTCAAGGCGAAGGAGATCGAGACCATCGCGCGATCCGTGGACCGCAAGGGGCTCACCGCCATTCCCCTGGAGGTCTACTTCAAGGGATCGTGGGCCAAGGTGAAGGTGGGCCTCTGCAAGGGCAAGGCCGAGCACGACAAGCGCCAGACCAAGATCGCCGCCGACCACAAGCGCGAGATCGACAGGGCGATGAAGAAGGCCATGCGATGACCGGTCCGCGCCTTCCCCTCCTGCTGGGTTGGATCCTGGCGGCATCGTCCCTGTCCCTGGGGGGATTGTCGGTGAAGGACACCGTGGTGTACGGGATCCCGAGCCTTCGGATGATGGAAGGAAAGGGTTGGAACGGGAACCTGAAGATCGATTCCGAGCGCGGACAGCTTCGCGCCACCCTGGAAGGCATGCCGGATTCCGTCCTGGTGGTGTTCGATCGGAACCCCTTCGCCCGGATGGGTGGNCTCACCCGCCCCATGCGATTTCCGCCCAGGGTCACCAAATCCCGTCTCGTGCTCCCGAAGGAGACGGCGCTGGCCCTGCTTCACCGGATGGGCGTGGGTCGTGCCGCGGCGGACAAGGTCGACCTCGTCGGGGCGCGGAAGAAGATCGCGGATACCTCGGTGGATGCGCGGAAGCCGTCCCGGCCGATGGTGGCACCGATGCCTCCAAGGGCCGATACGCCGGAAGTGGCCGACCGCCGGGTGGACACACCCTCCTCGCCCGTCGTCGACACGCCCGCTTCGCCGGACCTGGACACCCCTTCGGTTCCGGATGCGGTCTCGGCACCGGCGGTGCGGACTCCGGAGGCTCCTAGCGCGGACACCGTGGCGATTCCGCAGACCCCGGCCACACCCGAGGTGACAGGGACCGAAGATGCCGAACCGCCCGCCGCGGCTTCGCGCAAGGGGGTTTTCACCGTGGTGGTCGACGCCGGCCACGGCGGCAAGGATCCGGGTGCCAGGGGNCGGAAGGCCGACGGCACGACCGTTCTCGAGAAGATGGCCACCCTGCAGGTGGCGCTGAAGCTGCGCGACGTACTGGCCGGCCACAAGGGCATCAAGGTGGTGATGACCCGCGACAAGGACGTGTTCGTGGAACTCTCCGGACGGACCCGGATCGCCAACGCCGCCAAGGGCGATCTGTTCATCTCGCTCCACTGCAACAGTCTTCCCGCCGGATCCAAGCGCCGGGACGAAGTGGACGGGTTCATGGTGTACCTGCTTCGGGAGGCGATGGACGAGAGGGACAAGGCGATCGAACGGCGCGAAAACGATGCGATCAACTACGAAACCGGCGAGCACCAGACCAAGGAGGCGCTGTCGCCGGTGGAATGGATGCTCCTGGACCACCAGCTGAACCTGTACACCAAGGAAAGCGAACGGTTCGCGGGGTTGGTGGTGCGCAGGCTCCAGTCCGAAGGGCCGGTCGCCAAGGAGCGGACCGGAGCGAGCCAGGCGGGGTTCTTCGTGTTGGTGGGCGCCCTCATGCCTTCCGTCCTGATCGAAATGGGCTACGTGTCCAGTCCGGCCGACGCCGAAGCCCTGACGGATTCGGCCCGTCAGAAGAAGATCGCGGAAGCCATCGCCGAGGCCATCGAGCAGTTCCGCTCCGGAAAACGCTGACCGACCAGCGCGGGTCGGAGCCAGCTCGGGAGAAAAAGACTCGCACCTCACCCCCACTCCCCCTCTCCAACAAGTGGAGAGGGGGCGCGATCTTGTCTTCCCCTCTCCACTTGTTGGAGAGGGGTGTCGACGAAGTCGGCGGGGTGAGGTCCGTTGTTTGGCCAGGGTGTGGTGGNACCGGATCCTCACCAACTGGTGGGAGCTAAGTTTTCCCCGTGGCCGAGCTTCGACCTTCCGTGACGTTGGATGTCTTTTCNGGTCCCTTGGACTTGCTCCTGTACCTGGTTCACAACCACGAGTTGGATCCGACCACCATCCCCATCTCCGAGATCGCCGACCAGTACCTGGCGTTCCTGCAGGAAGCCCGCGAATCCCAGTTGGGCGTGGCGGGGGAATTCCTGGTGATGGCCGCGAAGCTGCTGGCGCTCAAGGCGCGCGAACTCCTGCCGCGCGAGGACCGGGGAGACGTCGAGCCCGAGGAGTTCGACGGGTTCGATCGCGAGGAACTCGTCCGCCAGCTGCTGGAATACCGGCGTTTCAAGCAGGCCGCGGAAGGTCTCCGAGGGCTCGAGGCCCGGACCTGGGGGGCCTACAGGCGGGGCATGTCCGACGTCCAGGCCGACCGTCCCCGGGAAGAGGACGACAGCTTGGACGCGGGCCTGATCGGCCTGTTCGATCTGCTCAAGGCCTTTCGACAAGTCTTGTCCGTGCGTCCGCGCAACCTGGTCCACGAGATCGAGATCGACGACATCCCCATCCAGGAGCGCATGAACCGCATCCGCGCCCATCTGGTGCGCGAGGGTCGCGCGCACTTCGAGGAACTCTATCCCCGGGACGGCCGCAGGCTCCTGCCGGTGGTGACCTTCATGGCCATCCTGGAGATGGTCAAGACAGAGGAGCTCGCCTTCCGGCAGAGCGGGGTCCTCCAACCGATGCTGGTCTACCGCCGCGCCGACGACCGCTTCGCGGACGACTTGGCGCGCATGGACCAGATCTTCTCCCCCGACCCCGATCTGAACCCCGATGTGTTGGGACTTTTGGCCAGCAAGGAACGCATGCGGCTGGAGGCTCTGGTCCGGGAAGAGGAGCTTTGGGGAGGGAACGGCCTGGACGAGGAAACCGGCGAGCCGCTGCCCGGACCGGTCCCCCCGGTGGATGCCGACCCCGCGGCCGTGGAATCGGAACCGGTCGTCGCGGACCCGGCTGCGGTCTCCGCCTAGTCCCGCGAGCGGAGAACCCTGTCCAGGACCGCCAAAGGCGCCGGCAGGAGGAGTTCCGCATGGGCTCCGAGCGCCATCCTGCGCCCGACGGGGCGATGGTGGAGGAGGACCGTCCTGCGCGGCGTTTCCCGCAACCTGTCCCACCAGGCGGTGCCGGGTTCGACCCAGGCCACCCGCACCACGTCTTCCCTGGCCAGGAATTCCTCGGGGGAGGCGTGCAATTCCACGTCTCCCAGTTGGCGCAGGGCCAGTTCCAGAGGGTCGGGCACCAGAACCCCGGGTTCGCGCAGGTAGGCGAACTTCCGCGCTCCTCCAGTGAAGGGAAAGGCGCGGGTGGGATCGTTCATCCCCGCTTCGGGGAAGGCATCGGATTCGATCAGTTCGCGGAAGTTCCGGGCAAGACCGGGCAGCAGATGCGGCAGTCGTTCGGGATGCGAAAGCCAACCCGCCTCCGCGGAGTCGATGCCGCGGACTTCCACGCAGGGATGCCAAGCCGGTTCCAGCAAGACCGAAAGCTGGAGGACGGGCGACAACAGACGCCCCCCCGGACTGGGATTCCACAATCCGGCGGCGTCCTTGACTCCCTGGACGTCCATCACCGCGGTCCAGACGGGATCGGGAATTTCCATGCCGCGCAGGGTCTCCATGACCAGCGTCGCGGCGTCGATCCCGAAGGCGCCTGCGAGCTGCCCGACGATGGGAAGCCCGTCTTCCCACGCCTGGGCCTTGACTTCGCCGTATTCGTTCTCCAGCGCCTGCAGGGCGAAGATCCACGGCACTTGGGAGCAGAATCCCGCGAGGAAGGCCTGGAGCGGGGTGGCGAAGGCTTCCGCGGGGACGAGGGCCTCGGCCAAAAGGCCGGTCGCCAGCGCCCTCCGCCAGAGCCTCCGGATGTCCGCGAAGGGTTGGACCGAGCGCATGGCGGCATCCACCACGGCGCGAACGATCATCAACCGGATGGCCGCGCGGGGATCCTTCCTTTCCATCTCGGGTCCGCCGATCTTCCGGAGCCAACGCCCTCCGACCGGATCGATGGCGAGGTGGGCCTGGAGCTCGTTCGCACCGCAGGGTCCCGACGTCAGGAGGAAAAGTTCCCTGGCCTGCGCCCGATCGAGTTGCGGACGCCATCGCCGCAGCGCCGGGCGGATGTGGCGGCGGGTTTCCACGGGCTCGATCCGCGAAGAGGGAGGATTGGGGCCCTCCGATCCCGCTGCCAGCCCTTGGTGGATGCGATCGAGGAGATCCTTGAGGGAAACCTCGGACTTGACCAGGAAATCCCCCACCCCCAGCCGGGAGGCCTCCTCCAACGCTTCCGGTCGGGGGAAGGCGGTCAGGAACAAGGCGGGGATCCGCCGGGACGCCGGTCGCGACCTCAGGACCCGGAGCAGGTCCAGACCGTTCTGGCCGGGGAGGGAGACGTCCAGCAGGAGCATGTCGACCGACTGGAGATCCACGGCCGCCAAGGCCTCGGGGGCGTCGCCCGCTCGGATCACGGCATACCCGTGGTCCTCCAGCGCCTCGGCCAGGGTTTCACGGAACACGAGCTGGTCTTCCACGAGCAGTATGGTCGGCAACGTTGATGGGCTCCTGGCACCGATCGTGCCGGAAGCAGGGTACCATCCGACGTGCAGGACCGGCAACCCGGTCCCCGAGCTCCCCTCAGGGCAGGACCGCCAGGCCGCTTTGACGGGTTCCGTCTACGGAGGCGGCTTCGACGATCCAGGTGCCGCGACCCGGCGCGAATTCCGCCGAGGTGCCGCGCGTCCGCGCCATGACCCGGCCCGAAGGGTCCGCGAGGGTCCAGTCCGCCGAGCTCGGTAGGGAAGCGCGGATGCGGCCGTCCCCGGAGACGATGGACATGCGCCGGAGGGGCCGGTAGGTGCTTTTCACGGCAAGGTCCGGTGGAGTCTCCAGAAGGTGCGCGACGCTCGCGGCTCCCAGGAGGAAGTTGGCGTCGTGGGGGAGCCACTGTTCCGTCCAATGCCAGTAGAAGTACGCGGGATTGGAGGTTCCGGTGTTGTCGTAGTAGGTTGGAGACTGGTCGGCGTCCGAGTTGGCTGTGATGCCGTTGCAGATCCCGCCCACCCGGTTCGTCCCGCCGTCGTAGGGAGACGTGCCGCCCCCCGCCACTCCGTACATGAAGTTCTCTCCCGCGGTGTTCTTCCCCAGCACCCAGTCGAGACCCGCCACGCCTTCCTGGGAGAGGGAGTCGGAGCCGGACAAGCTCCAGCTCGGCATGATGTCCCGTCCGGCGAGCAGGAAGGCGGCGGACAGGGAACCCAGGCGCGCGTTCTCGCCCTGCCACCAGTAGCCGGTCTCGTTGTCGTGCGGCATGAAGAACCGGGCCGAGGAGGGAACCTGCACGACGGGGGACGACGGCACCGAACCGAACACCTGGAATTCGTAGATGGACAGGCCGTAGCCGGACTGCGCCAGTTCCTGTCCCTGCATCCGCACGTAGCGGGCGGAAACCCCCGGAATCGCGTGGCCGTCCCATCCCGCGCCGGCGGCGCCTCCCGAGTACACGGTGTTCCAGTTCGCGTCGTCCGCCGAGACGCGGAGTTGGTATTTCTTGCCGTAGGCGGCCTCCCAGTCCAGGGCCACGGAATCCACCAGCACGAGTTGCCCGAGGTCGATGGTGAGCGAGGCCGTGGAGTCTCCCAGGGCACCGCCCCAGCGGGTGTTCGCGCTGCCGTCGACGGCGTTGGATGCCGGATAGCCGCCCTGGGTGGAGCTGGAGGTGGCCGCGGCCCCCAAGGCGAGATCGCCTCCCGGCGAGGCGGCCCCCGTGGGGGGAGCGTCCGGAGCGTACATGCGCGGATATAGGAATGGATTGGCGACCCCGCGTGTGAGCGACCGGTACCATTGGACGGATCTTGCCAAGGTGGCGCGCACCGCGTCCGAACGCGGAGAGGACGGATCGATCTCCAGGTAGGCCCACAGGGCGACCAGTGGAAGGCCCTCGTCCACGGCGTGGTAGAAGGGACGGGCTCCGGCGTCGGACAGGAACCATCCGGGAGCTTCCTGTCGCGCCACGATGCTGTCGGCGCGCTCCGCGGCGGAATCGGCGTAGCGTGGATCCTGTGTGGCCTGAAAGAGTTCCACAGCGGCCAGCAGCGCGCAGTAGTGGTCGATCAGGTTCTCGTGGCCGTCGTCGTCCCATCTTCCCTTGACCGCGGACAGGTGGTCGAATCCCAACTCGGCCGCGGCCAGATACTGCGCGCCGGTGAAGGAACCGGAGACCCCCGTCCGCGAGGCCAGCGCGAGGGCCGCGATGCTCATGCCCCCGCCCTCCCTCCAGGCCGACTGGTAGTCGGAGGTCTCCGTTCCCTGCACGGCGGAATCGCCCACCCAGGCGCAGATGGCCTTGGCCGTGTCCATGTTCCAGTGGCTTCGGAACACGTTGATGTAGAAGTAGCCCTGCGTATCCTGGATCCGGACCAGGTAGTCGGCGCCCCAGGCCGCCTCGGACAGAAGCTGGCTCCTCCACGGGGCCACCGCCCGGGGCGCGAGCAGGCTCGTGCGCAGGAGGCACCAGACCACCATGGGGATCTGCTGGGGGTTCATGAAGTTCGCGTAGGAGAGGTGGCTGATGTACTTGCCGTCGTCGCCGGTCGCGTCCATCCAGCCGCCGTAGACGTCGTGGGTCCCCCGCTTCGGCTGTCCGCAGTACCCGATGGCGTGGTCCCCGTCTTCCTTGCTCTCCATGGAGTTGAAGAAGGCGACGACGGAAGGCCCCGCGAGACGGAGCAGGGCTTCGTCCTCGATCTCGAAGGTGTCCGACACCGTTCCCGAGGGCAGAAGCCTGAGACTGTACCTGCCGCTGTCCTGGAATCCGGAGAAATCCAGGATCTTCCAATCCGTGTTCCCCCACCCCGGAACCTGGGTCTGCGCGGATGCGCTCGCCTGGAAGACCACGGTACTGGTGGCGTCCAGGAGTTGGAACCCGGTGTCCGCGACGCTTCCGGACGCGTTCTTCACCACGGCGGTCTTGGGGCCCGTGCGCTCGTAGCCCACATGGTTCCAAAGCAGGGAATCGGGGCTGGACCCAAAGCAGGAAAGGGCGACCAGGGGTAGGAAATGCAGGACACGCTGGAGCATGGGCCATGTATATCCGCAATTCCGCGATTCCGCAGGAGGATTGCACGCCGCCGACCCCGTGGAAATGCATTTTGACCTCCAACCCTATGACCTTCGGAAAAATCTGGTTGCTGATCCTCGGTGTTTCCACCGCATCCCTCGCCCAGACCAACGTGCTCGGCACGGCGGTGGATGCGACCAGCGATCTGCCCATCCCCAAGGTGAGGATCTTTTCGGCGGACTCGACCTACTTGGGAGTGTCCGACGAAGAGGGGCGCTTCGAACTTCGCCTGGCCAGAGCCATCGAGGTGACCTTCCGCCGCGAGGGCTACCACGACAAGGTCGTGGAGCTGATGGACGTCCCCGACCTCCTGGACCTTTCCGTGGCCTTGGACCCGTTGGGAACCGCCTTGGAAGGCCGCACCGTCACGACCCACAACGCCACGGCCCATGCCCCCACCGGAAGCATCGCCGAATTGGAGAGCGTGGAGGGCATGCGCATGGATCTGCAGGACCACCTGCGCAATCTCCCCGGCGTCTCGGGAGTCCGCGAGTTTTCTTCGGAGGTGTCCGTGTACGGATCGCGGACGGCGGATGTGACCCAGGTGCTGGGAACCTTCGTGATCCCCAATCTGCGCCACCTGGACTATTCCTTTCCAGGCAACCAAAGCGTGCTGAACCCCCGCATGCTGCAAGGGGTCACCGTGGAGAGCGATCCCACCAGCGGCCCCCTGGAGCAAGGCTTGGCTTCGGCACTGCACTTCCAGCCCCTGCGGCCGCCCACCGACATGCAGAGCCTCATCCTCTCGTGGGGATTGGTCAACCGCGAGCTGGACGTGTTCGGTCCGGTGGGGAACGGTTCCTATGCCCTCTCCGGACGGTATCTGGATCCCACCTTGATGAACCACCTGACGAGCCGGTTCTTCGTGGGCTCTCCGAACGTGGCGCCAGCGCAGCAGGTGAACGCCACGGCGGTGGCACCGGCCACATCGCAACTCAATCTCTCCGCCTACGACGCCTATGCGCGTGTCGAGCAGGGCTTCGGACCCCTGGCCGGTTCNCTGACGGCNTTGGGATCCTCGGACGACTACTCGGTCGATGTCTACGCCAATACCTACGACCCCAAGACGAAGCAGCCATCCCAGGGCTATGTCCCCGTCGAACAAGGCACCAAGACCGATGGAATTTCTTTCGCGGACGTGCAAGGACAGACTTCATGGGGATGGCTGGACGGCTACGGAGGCATCGTGGCCGGTTCGGAAGTCCAGCAACTCTCGGACACCGCGCAGCGCAACCTGAACTCTGATCCGGCAGCCCAAGCCGCTTGGGCGGCCTGGACCCAGACCCGCACGGACAGCCGCGGCGGATTCACCCTGGAACCCACCTGGGATTTCCTGGGGCTGGACCCCGAATTCCTGGGTGCTTACGACTACATCGACGATACCCGCAGCTTCGGGGAATTCTTCGGACAGGGCTTGGGCCAGGGGATCGACGACAACCGGGCGACGTTCGGGGGGAGGGCCCAGACCGACGATCTCGCCTACTCGCGGCTCCACGGCATGTTCCGNTTGCGGCACAAGAGCGATCAGGATTCGTCCCGTTGGGGACTGACGGTGGGAGACCTCTGGGCCCAGGGCGCGGGCAACGGTGCCGAAGGGACTCTCTCCTGGATGGGACCCGCGTTGGGGATCGGGTGGACCGCGAACCTCTCGGAGCGCCAATCCGAATACGAGGAAGCGGACAGCTTCGCGCACTTGGGCACCAAGCTCACCTCCGCCACCGAAGTCAAGCTGGGAGCGGGAAAGATGCTGGGACCCGTGGAAGTCACCTCCGCGGTCTATTGGAGGGACCTGCAGAACCCGGAGCTTCCGCAAGCCAACTTCCTGTGGCTGCTCCCCGAATCGCGCAAGGCGAATTCCGCCACCGTCTGGGGGGGCACCATGCAGGCCAAATGGACCACCTGGCATACGATCCAGATCGAGTCCAACCTCTCCCGGGTGCAGGGNACCTACCAGATGGCCGACGGCGGAACCTTGGACTGGGACGCNAACCGCGACTTCGATTCCTGGACCGTGATCAAGTACCATCCCCGCTCCGACACCCTCTTTTCCATCATCCTCTCCCACGCGGCGAGCTTCGGGAAGCCGGAATACCTGTTCCGCATCGACACCGCCGCCCACACCTTGGCGGTGGGCGTCGACCCCGCCTCCATCGCGGACAAGGAATTCGGAGACCAGTTCCGCACCGACGCCCGCGCGGAGCTGGACATCCCCACCAACCTCGCGCCCATCCGCGACATCCGGTTCTACGCCGAGGTCCAGAACATCTTCGGGCAGTTCTCGGACCCCTGGGCCCACTACCTGGGTGGAGACAATTTCCGGGCGCGTTCCTGGAGCCCGATCCGCGCCGACCCGTACCAATCCTCCAGCACCATCGTGGGCGCGCAGCCCCTTTACGCCCGCGGCACCGACCTCCTGGTCACCTTCGGGATCGAGGGAAGGCTCGGGATCTGATTTCCTTCCTCCCATGAGCTGGATGTCCCTCGCGCTGGTCTCGGCGCTCCTGTTGGGCTTCTACGACGTGGGNAAGAAATCGGCGGTGGACGGAAACGCNGTTCTGCCCACGCTGTTCCTCTGCTCCGGAACCGCCGCGCTGCTGGTCCTGCCGGCCCTCCTCACCACGTTCCTCGCGCCGACCTTGGCGCACCGCATCGGATGGGAGGTGGAGGCGCTGGGGGGTCGTGGACAACTTCTGGTCCTGGCCAAGACCTCCATCGTGACGGCGTCGTGGACGCTTTCGTTCCTGGCCCTCAAGCACCTCCCCATCTCCATCGCCGCACCCGTCCGGGCCTCGGCGCCGCTGTTCACGGTGGCGGGAGCGATCCTCCTTTTCGGGGAATGGCCCACGGGAAGGCAGTGGTGCGGGATCGCGCTGATCCTCGCCAGCTACTGGGTGTTCTCCGTGCTGGGCCGCGCCGAAGGCATCCGATTCTCGCGCAGCCCGTGGATCTGGGCGCTGTTCGGCGCGACGTTCCTGGGGGCCGCGAGCTCGCTGTGGGACAAGAACCTGCTCCAGCGCGAACACCTTCCCCCGTGGGCGATGCAGGTCTGGTTCACGCTGGACAACGCCGTCCTGCAGGGAATCCTCTGGGCCGCGCTGGGCCGGCGCGACCCCACGCCATTCCGGTTCCGCAAGGCGGCGCTGGCCGTGGGACCGCTCCTCCTGTGCGCCGACGCGGCCTATTTCCGCGCCTTGGCCATCCCCGCGGCTCCCGTGTCCATCGTGTCGTCCATCCGGCGCTCCAACGTGGTGGTCAGCTTCCTGGTGGGGGGCCTCGCCTTCCGCGAAAAGAACCGCCGCCTCAAGGCCATTGCGCTGTTGGGGGTGCTGGCCGGGTTGTGGTTGTTGTTGTGAACGTGTCGCGGGGGCGCATGCCGCAGGGGCGAAAAAATTTTCGCCCCTGCGGTGGAACGATCATTTCCGACCCGCCTCCGATTCGCCCAGGCGGATCTGGTCGATCATGTCGCGGACGGCGCGGTCCAGGCCCACCAGGATGGCGCGGGAGATGATGGCGTGCCCGATGTTGAGCTCGTCCAATCCCGGGATGCTGGACACCCGCGACACGTTCTGGTAATCCAGTCCGTGGCCGGCGTTGACGCGCAGTCCCAGCCGGGTTCCCAATCCCACGGAGTCCACGAGTCGCGAGCGCTCGGCCTGGTAGGTGGCGTCCGATTCCCCCTCGTGGAAGGCGCGGGAGAAGTTGCCCGTGTGCAGTTCCACGGCGTCGGCCGACACCTTCTGCGCGGCGCGCACCTGCCGTGCCTCGGGATCCACGAACAGGCTGGTGCGGATGCGCTGGGCCCGCAGGTTCTGCACGATCTTCTCCAGCTCCCGTTCGTGCCCCGCGACGTCCAGACCGCCCTCCGTGGTCAGTTCCTGTCTGCGCTCGGGGACCAGGGTGACCATGTCCGGCTGGAGTTCCAGGGCGAACTGGACCATGGCCTGCGTGGGTGACATCTCCAGGTTCAGGCGCGTGGAGACCGTCTGCCTCAGGAGGCGCACGTCGCGCTCCTGGATGTGGCGCAGGTCTTCCCGCAAATGCACAGTGATCCCGTGGACACCGGCCAGTTCCGCGACGGCGGCCGCGGCCACGGGGTCGGGATTGCGTTCCTTTCGGGCTTCCCGGACGGTGGCGACATGGTCGATGTTCAATCCCAGCTTCACCATGGTCAGTCTCTCCTGGCTTTGCGATGCACGACGTTCCAGGGAGCCACGACGACGCCCCTTCGAACCAGCAATGGTAAGTAAGCGACGACCTTGTGGATCGTGGCCGAATCCAGCGGGAGGAGCAGCGAGGACTCGCCTTCCTCCACGGCCTGCTCGGCGGCCGCCTCCAAGGCCTCGGAAGTGGTTTCCGCGGATCGGCGCGGAGGGTCCAAGGTTCCCGACCCGGCGAAGACGGCCTGGTCCGGCAGGCGGGAGGCGGAGTTGCCCGTGGCGTCCATGATCCACCACCCCCGTTCCACGGCGAATTCCACCACGCGTCGGGACAGCACCGAGTCGGAGGATCCCCTGTCCCCGTCGGAAACCACCATGCCGCGCGGGATGGTGCGGCAGGAATCGCTGGGAAGGAGGCGTTCGCGGAGGTCGGACCGGACGTGCTGCAGCAGGATCCGATCCTTCTGCAGGGACACGGGATCCCGCGAGGTCTCCAGACGGACCTCCAACGCGGGCACCCATCCACCGGAATCCAGTTCGGCGTCCAATTCCCGATCCGCGTAGGCGGAAGGCAGGAGCGCGAGCAAGGTTCCCCGCGGCAATTTCCGCAAGGACGGGATACGCGAGCCGGGTGGCTGCTCGAACCCCAGGTGGAGGGAGAAGGTGCCCGGCAGCGGATCGCCCGAAANGCGACCTCGCAGCAGGGCCACCAAGGTGTCTCCTCGCTGGACGCGCATGGCCCAAGGCCAGATGGCCCGNGGTCGCTCGCTGGATTCGGCCACCAGGAATCCACGGACCCTCAGGGTGTCCAGGATGGCGCGCACCCGCACCACCAGCGGGACGCCGCGTCGGAATTCGAGGCTGTAGAGGGGGATGTCCGCACCCTCCATGCGCACCGCCGAAATCCTCGACCGGAAGATGCCCAGGGTGTCCCTCAGTCGGGTCAGGCTGGAATCCAGGGACTGGTTGCGGCGGGCCGGCTCCAGTTCGTCGGACCCGGTCAGCTCCTGGTCGAACAGGGAGGAATCGATCCGGCCCGACGAGGTCGTGGTGCGTGGATGGTTCTGGAACCGTTCCAAGGCGGCGGGGAAGAAATGGAACGCGCGCCAACCCACGAACAGGGCGAGAACCGCCCCGAGGCTCGCGGCGGCAATCGAAATCGGGCGCATCTTTCCTGGCATGGAGTGCGCCAATCTAGGCAATCGGCGGCGGCGGATCGTCGCTCTGCTGGGCGGAGCGACCGGATCCGGGAAGACGCGACTCGCCCTGGAGATCGCCCAAGCCAAGGGGTGGGCGATCCTTTCGGCCGATTCGGGCCAGTCGCGCGCGGGGCTCGCCATCGGAACCGCGGCACCCTCCGCGACCGACATGGAACGGGTCGAACACCACCTGGTCGGGGACCTGGCCCCCGATGCGGAAGATTCCGTCGCCCTCTACCTGGACCGGGCCGACCGTGTGTTGTCCAACCCCGGACCCGATCTGCTCGCCGTGGGCGGCACGAACCAGTTCCTCCAGGCCCTGCGCGACGGGATGTCCGCCTCCCCGGCTCCGGATCCGGTCCTTCGTCAGGAACTGTCGGAGCGTCTCCGATCCCGGGGGAAGGATGTCCTGTGGGACGAGCTCGCGGCTCTCGGAACCCCTCCCCACGATGCCCGAACCAACCCGGTCCGCCTGGTTCGCGCCCTGGAAAAGGCCCTCCTGGTGCGGCGCGGCGTGCAAGGCAGCTCCCGCCCGGCGTTGGCCCCGGGTGCTCCCGTCTTCGCGCTCGCCGTGAACCGACCCGAGCTCCATTCCCGTCTGGAAGCCAGATTGGCGGCGATGCTGGCATCGGGCTGGCGGGACGAGGTCCGGGCCCTGGCCGAACGGGTCCCGCACACGGCTCCCTGCTGGAAATGCATCGGGTACCGGGCCCTGCGCGAATCCATGGACCTGCCCGATCTTCCCGAACGGACCCTCCGTTCCATCCTGGAGGAGACCCGCCAATACGCGAAGCGCCAGGAAACCTGGCTGCGCAACCGCCTGGCCCCGCGATGGGTGCCTGCCGACGGCTGTCCGGAGGTGGTGCTCCGCGAGTTCGCCGCCGCCGTGGAGGGGATCTCGTGAACCGGGCGGGCGGCGCGGGTTGGTTCAAGCCGCAGGCTTCGCTGGACCTGCACCTGCGCACGGTGGCCGAGGCCGAGGAGGAGATGGACCGGTTCCTGCACGAATGCTTCCAGTCGCGCAAGCGCACCGTGGTGGTGATCCACGGGGCCAAGAAGCTGGCCGGAGTGGTGCGCCGGGTCCTGGACCGGCACCCCCTGGTGAACTCCCATGAACCGGACAACCCGGGTGCCACCCGGGTGTTCCTGGGCAGCCGTCCCTGACCCATCTCGGAGGGTCCCCGGTCCCCGCAACACCCGCTTGTCGAGGTCTTCCTACCTTTGCTGGCCCTTTTCGGCTCTCCAGGGTCGGTTCGCCGCCGGCCGCTTCCGAGAAGGCTGCATCCGTCTAGGAAAGGAATCGCATGCGTCGCATCGTCATCACCGGTCTGGGCACGGTCAATCCGTTGGGCCACGACGTGGAGTCCTATTGGGCGGCCTTGGCGGCGGGAAAGAACGGGATCGGGTCCGTGACCTTGTTCGACGCCACGGGCTATGCCACGACGGTGGGCGGCGAGGTCGGGCCGTACGACGGCAACTGGGCCTTCAAGGACCAGAAGATGGCCGGGCGGCTGGACCGTTACCAGATCCTGGGGCACGCCGCGGCGCGCCAGGCCCTGGACGACTGCGGCATGGACGTCTCCAAGGTCGCCGAGCGTTTCGGCGTGATCCTGGGAACCGGCATCGGAGCCATGGCCACCATCACCCGGGAACAGCGAACCCTGGATGCGCGCGGTCCCAAGCGGGTGACCCCCTTCCTGGTTCCGGCCATCATCCCCAACATGCTTTCGGGCTATTTCTCCATCGAGTACGGCCTCAAGGGGCCGAACCTCGCCGTGGTCACCGCCTGCGCCACCGCCAACCACGCCATCGGGGAAGCCGCCGAGATCATCAGGCGCGACGATGCCGACCTCATGGTCGCGGGAGGGGCCGAGGCCGCCATCACCGAACTCACCTACGCCGGATTCTGCAGCATGAAGGCGATGAGCACCCGCAACGACGCCACCGCCAGCCGCCCCTTCGACAAGGGACGGGACGGGTTCGTGATGGGAGAGGGCGCGGGGGTGGTCGTGCTGGAGGAGCTGGAGCACGCCAAGGCCCGCGGAGCCAAGATCTACGCCGAGCTGGCCGGTTTCGGGCAGAGCGCCGACGCCTACCACCTCACCGCTCCGCACCCGGAGGGGGAAGGCGGATTCCGGGCCATGCGCATGGCGCTGGAGAAGGCGAAGCTTTCGCCCGACCAGATCCAATTGGTGAACGCCCATGGAACCTCGACTCCGCTGGGCGACAAGGGAGAGACCCACGCCATCAAGCGTTGCTTCGGGGACCACGCCTCCAAGCTCATGGTCCAATCCACCAAGTCCATGCTGGGACACCTCTTGGGTGCGGCGGGATCCGTCGAGCTCATCGCCGGACTGCTGGCCATCGAGAAGGGCATCGTGCACCCGACCATCAACCAGTTCGAATCCGATCCCGATTGCGATCTGGACTACGTGCCCAACACCGCCCGCAAGGCTTCCGTGGACGCCGTCCTGTCCAATTCCTTCGGGTTTGGCGGGCACAACGCGTCGCTGGTCGTGCGGCGTTTCCAGGGATGAAGAAATCCCTCCAACCGTTGGTGGGACTTCTCGCCCTGTCGGCACTCCTGCCGCTCTCGGCGTCCGGTGCGCCGGACCAGGACCAACCCACTCCCGAACGCGCCTACTGCCGACTGGTCAAGGAGTGCCAGATCGCGGACAAGACCTCGTCCTGCACGGAGGCCCTGTCCGCACCCATCCCCGGCATCGACCACGACCAACTCTACTGCGGCTGGGTGCGCGGGTTCGCCCGCCGCGGCATCTACCCCACCACCCTTCCCAGTCTGAAGATGTGGCAGTTCATGGGCTCCAAGTACCACGTCATGTATGTGGTGGCGGACACGGTCCCCATGCCCGCACCCGCCCTGGACCTCCTGATGCGGAACATCCCCCTGGCGGCCAAGCTCATCGACAGCTACCGCGGAACCAAGTACTCCGCCGAATACCCGGACCCGAACGACAGCCTCTACTTCCACGGCACCAACGGGAAATCGCTGGAGGGCCAAGCGAGGCAGCTCTGGATCCGCGACGACCACCGCGAGCGGGTCTACTGGGGCCAGGGCCGGGTCCAGGTCTTGGATTGGAAGCTGGTGGGAGAAGTCATCATCGAGTTCCGTGCCTGGCCGCCCGCCCAATCGCCCAACCGGACCTGCTACAGCATCCGCTTCACCATGTTCCCGGCCAATTCCCTCATCGACGCGGTCATGAACATGGGGATGTTCCGATCCGTGGCCATCGGAAAGATCCAGGAAATCCTGGGAGACATCCTCCAAGCCTCCCAGGCCTACGCGGCCGGCAAACCCGCAACCACACCGGTCAAGTACACCCCGGCCGAGACCCAGGTGCTCCAGGAATTCAATCGCCTGGACAAAGCCGACGCCGGCCATTGATCATTGCCTGGCCGGACTCCCCGTGGAGTTCTCCGTGGGATTGTGGATAACTTTGTGGATACATTCTGCATAGCCGTGGATGCCGAATGGACACCAGGCACGGCGGCTTTTCGCGGAAAAGCCGCTCTCCCCCGGTTCAGCGGATCAGCAGTCTTCCGATCGAATCATCCACCAGATCCAACTTGAGAAAATCCCCCACCCCCGCGTCCAACCGATACGGCACCACAGTGTCCTTCCCCAAGGTGTCCGCGAGGCGCAGGAACAGATTCAAATTCCCGGCAACAGGCAGGTTCTCCACCCGGGAGACGGCTCCCCCACCCACGGGAGGATCGAACGACACCATCCACACCGGCGAGGTCGTGTCGCCCAGGCCCTCCGATTCCAGCGTCCACCGATGGCTGTCCACCTGCACCTGGAGCTGGGGGTCGCCGCCGTAGAGGTCCACCATGCACCCCGACAGGGACGCAGCGGCCGCCAGGGCCGCGATGGGTGCCCCGAGATGGCGACGAAGCCTCACGACTTGGCTCCGGGAGGAGCGGCTCGTCGACCCGGAGCGTACCAGGTCTGGCTGTCTTCCCAGGTCATCCGGAACCGGAGCGACCAGACCAGGGATCCGCGGACCGCGAACTCGTCGACATCGTCCGGATCGTCGACGGAAAACGTGAGAAAGGGAATCCGCATCCGGACCCCGGGCAGATCCTGGCCGTGCCGCACCGACCAGGAGAGATCCATCCCCACCTCCCCCTGGGGATCGATGTCGGAAGAGACCTGCGCCAGACGGAATCCGTCCNTGCCGGCTTCCACCCGGGCGGAGATTCGCTGCGCGAGCAGAGGAACCCGGAGCGTTCCCGCCCATTCGTCGTCCCCGTGCCAACGGTTCCAATCGGCCCGCTCCCAACCCGCCGAAGCCTCCAACTGCGGGAAGAACCAGCCCGCATCCCCGGCCAGGGGCGAGGGATCCGACAACCAGGAAAGCCGGGAGGTGCAGATCCCTCCCCGATCGATGGCAGCAAGGACTCCGGCGCGATTCCAGCGCGCCACGGTCCACAGATCCGTTTCCGGGGCGGCGACCCGGCCGCCACCCGGTCCGGACCAGTCCATCGCGTCGGTGTGGTGCAATCCCGCCATGCCAAACAGCTTGGACCCCACCAAGGATCCGCAAAGACCCGCAGACCAGGCGGCGTGGAACAGGTTCGGGTTCGGGGGCGCGCCCAGATAGAGGTCCGGTGTCCATCCACCCCCTTCCCATCCGCCCTCCAACCCCAGCCGGACCTGCGAGGACGAATCGGGACC
>JGI12269J14319_10002323_pt1 | contig 18463 bp, 15 predicted proteins | sample PeaSoiSIISIP2007_FD_14319 | JGI IMG/M metagenome (IMG submission 14319) | reverse complement strand
CTCGGGTTCGAGACCCAGGCCGTGCACGGGGGCGGGGGGCCCGACCCGGCGACCGGCGCGGTGAACACTCCGGTCTACCTGTCGTCGACCTTCGAGCAGGACGGCGTGGGCGAGGACCGCGGCTTCGAGTACGCGCGGTCGGGCAACCCCAGCCGCGCCAGCCTCGAGGCCCATCTCGCCCTGCTCGAGGGGGCCGGGTACGGGTTCGCCTTCGCCAGCGGGATGGCGGCCGAAGACGCCGTGTTGCGCCTGCTCGGTCCGGGCGACCATCTCGTCATGCCCACCGACAGCTACGGCGGGACCTACCGGTTGGCGACCGAGGTCCACCGCCGGGCCGGGCTCGAGGTCGACGCCACGGACCTTTCCCGCCTGGAGGACGCCTTCCGGCCCCGGACGCGCATGGTGTGGGTCGAGACGCCGACGAACCCACTCCTGAACGTCCTCGACATCGCCGCCATCGCCACCCTCGCCCACGACCACGGAGCGTTGGTCGTCGTCGACAACACCTTCGCCACCCCGTGGATACAACAGCCTCTGCGCCTGGGGGCCGACATCGTGGTGCACTCGACGACCAAGTACCTGGGCGGGCACTCCGACGTCATCGGCGGCTTCGCCGCCACCGACGACGCGGACCTGGCGCAACGGCTCGGGTTCCTCCAGAACGCGGCGGGCGCCGTCCCGGGGCCCCTGGACTGCTTCCTGGTCCAGCGCGGGGTCATGACCCTCCCCTTGCGGATGGAGCGCCACTGTTCGAACGCTCTGGCCGTCGTCGGCCTGTTGCACGGCCACAGTGCCGTGCAGCGAGTCCTGCACCCCTCTCTCGAAGGCTCCGCCGGCCACGAGATCGCGCGCCGGCAGATGCGGGCCTTCGGCGGCATGGTCAGCTTCACCGTGCGCGGAGGCGAGCGGGCCGCGCTCGAGGTCTGTACCCGAACGCGCCTCTTCACCTTGGCCGAGAGCCTCGGTGGCGTCGAGAGCCTGATCGAGCATCCCGCCCGCATGACCCACGCGTCGACGGCGGGATCGAGCAACGAGGTGCCGGGGGACCTGGTCCGCCTCAGCGTCGGGCTGGAGGCGGTCGACGACATCGTCGACGACCTCGATCGTGCGCTGGCGCCGTTGCGCTGATTCGCGCACGGCGCCCGGTGTTCGGCGCGCTCAGGCGCCGGCGGCCCGCACCTCGTCGAGAGACAGCTCGGCGGTGGCCTGCGCGCCGCACTGGGAGCATTGCTCGGTGTGGCGCCACGACCGCAGCAGCCGGGTTCCCTCGGCGTTGAGCACGACGGCGAAGGACTCCGAGCGGGGGTCGAGGTCGAGCCCGAAGTACGGGCGCCAGTCCGTGGCGGCCGGATGGCGGCCGATGTCCACGCCCTTCAGGACGCGGCGGAACCGCATCCGGTCGGTGTCGAACAGCCAGGTGCTGTTGCACGATTCGAGGACGAAAGGCTCCACATCCCTATGGTGCCTGTTTATCCTGGCAATTGGCACAGAGAGGCATTGCGATTCCGTGAAGAATGGCCCGCCCAGACACACAGCTCTGACAACACCCAGGACAGCCCACCGTGACCAGCGCCCGTGACCAGCGCCCGTGACCGAGAGGACCAGCGCAATCCCATGACCGACGCCATCAGAGCCGAGAGCGTCACGGTGGCCGGGAACGGCGGCGACGAGATCGAGGCCTACCTGGCGCAGCCGTTGGCCGAGGGAGCCTTCGGTGCCGTGGTGGTGATCCACCACTTCCCCGGCTACGACGAGGAGACCAAGGAGATCACCCGCAAGTTCGCCGACCACGGGTACCTGGCCCTGTGCCCCAACCTCTATTCACGAGAGGCGCCGGGCGCCGCCCCCGATGAGGCGGCCGCGGTGGTCAGGGCCCAGGGAGGGGTCCCCGACGACCAACTGGTGGGCGACGTCGACGGTGCCGCCACGTTCTTGAAGGGGCTGCCGTCGTCCAACGGCAAGGTGGGCACGATCGGCTACTGCTCGGGCGGCCGCCAGTCCTTCCTGGCCGCGTGCCGCCTCACCGTCGACGCCGCGGTCGACTGCTACGGGGCCTTCGTCGTGGTGGGCGCACCCGAGGGGTCGCCGCTCCGGGCGGGCCCCGTCTCGCACCTGGCCGCGCATCTCTCGTGCCCGCTGCTCGGCCTGTTCGGAGCCGAGGACCACAACCCCTCGCCCGAGCAGACCGCCGAGCTCGAAGCGATCCTCACCGCCCATCACAAGACCTTCGAGTTCCACACCTTCGAAGGCGCCGGGCACGCCTTCTTCGCCACCAACCGGGCCAACTACCGGCCCGAGGCAGCCGGCGCCGGTTGGAGCAGGATCTGGGACTTCTTCGGTCGGCACCTGTCGGCCGCGCCGGGCCGGGCTTGACCCGTGGACGAGAGGCAGGGCGGTCAACCGCATGGGGGCGGGGAGCCGGCCCCGGGCTCGGGGAACGCCATCCGCACCTTCGTCAGGAGCCATCGCGTCCTCGGGACCCCGGCCCGGCGCCTCAGCCGCATCGTGGCGTCGTCGTCGAAGTCCTCGCCCGTGGCCACGCTCCTCGGCCCCCTGAGGGACCGCCTCCAGGGCGCCATGAAGGTCGAGAACGTGCGCAGGGTGCTGCGCGCCCTCGAAACCCACGGTGTGCCTTTCCACCTGGCGGGCGGCTGGGCCGTGGACGCGCTCGAGGGATGGGAGACGCGTACCCACGACGGGCTCACCGTCGTGATCGACGACTTCGAGCGCGACGGTGAGCGCTCCGCCCACGCGTTGGCCTCTTTGGGGTTCCATGTGACGGCCAGGCCCCAGGGCGACCGGTGGATGCCGCGCCTGTTGGTCCTGGCCGACAGCGCCGGCCGCCGCGTCGANCTCGCCTGTCTCGACGTGCCCAGCGTGGCCNGCGAGCTCCGGGCGCCGGGCGCCGAGACCGACATGCGTGTGTCGACCGAAGCCGGTGTGTACGCCGAGGGGACGATCGAGGGCCGACCAGTGCCGTGTCTCTCCGCCGTCGTCCTCCTGCTCCACCACACCCGCTTCGAGCTCGGCCCGTCGCAACGCGAGAGCGGCCTGTTCCTCCCCGTGCCCTCGGCGGAGCGCCATGTGGGCGTGCTGCGCCAGAGGTTCGACCCCGGATCGATGCCCGCGCACGTCACCATCCTCTATCCGTTCGTCGCCCCGGAGTCGATCACCGGCGCGGTGGTGGACGACCTGAGCGACCTTCTGGGGAGCGTCGAGCCCTTCGAGTTCTCCCTGGGCGAGATCAGGTGGTTCGACGACCGGGTGATGTACCTCGCTCCCGATCCGAGCGCGGCGTTCGTCGATCTCACGACTCGGATCTCGGCACGGTTCCCCGGGCACGCACCGTACCGGGGCGCGTTCGGCGAGGTCGTCCCCCACCTGACCGTCGGCGACGGGGGCCGGCCGGCCCGGATGCGTCGGGCCGGTGCGCGCTTGCAACGCCACCTTCCCATCAGGGCGCAGTCCACCAGGCTCTGGCTGATGACCCCGGACCGATCGGGGCGGTGGGCCCTGCGCCTAAGCTTCCCCCTGGGCCGGCCCCTTCGGTGGCGAATCTGAGCCCGCCCTCGAGGAGGAGGCGGTAGGAATGGCCCGCCCTGACGGCACCCGGCAACGACCTGAGCCCCCGCGACCTTCGATGCCGTGCACCAGCGCCACCACGCGCTGTGAGTTCTGGACCTGGAGCGAAGACTGCCTACGCCCGGAGTGCTGCACGCAGCACCTCGTCGAGCTCGCCGTGTTCACCCACGACCTGCTGCGGCGCAACGACATCCTCCATTGGATCGACTACGGCGGGCTCCTCGGAGCCGTCCGCGGCGGCGAGCTCATCCCCTGGGACGGCGACATCGACTTCGGCTGCCTCCGCTCCGATCTCGACAAGATCGCGGCTCTCAGCCCCGAGATCGCGGCCGCCGGCCACAAGCTCGAGACCTCGGACCCTCTCGTGGCCCGCATCTACTTCAGCGAGGTCAACCTCCAGCACGCCGACATCTTCTTGTGGGACGAGCACGACGACGTCCTCGACCTGCATGCGTACCCCGGCTTCAGTTGGCCCGGGATGGAAGACCGCCGGTCCTTCCCGCGCCGGTTCGTGGAGCATCTCGAGACGGTGAGCCTCAACGGACAGCCCATGCCCGCGCCGTCGCCCGTCCACGAGTTCTTGTCCGAGTACCGCTACGGGCCCGACTACATGACCCCGGCGCGGGGCGTCTTCGACTACGAGCTGGTGCCCGAAGTCAGCGCCGAGGAGATGACCCCGGTGGTACGGGAGCTCCTCGAGGAGCTCGGGCGCGGCGAACGACGGCTGATCACCGTCGAGGCGGCCCATCCCCGACCCGAGACGGGTTTCCGGGCGCGCTGGGCGAGCGCGGGGCGTCCCCTGGCGGCGCCGCCGGCCGCGGTCGAGGCTGCCGGGGCGGAATTGGTCAGCGCCTCCGATCGCGGCCAGCCCGCCGTCGAGGAGCTTCTCCGGTCGATCGCCCGCATACGTCAGACGGCCGACGAGCTCGAGCATGCGGACGCCACGCTGTTCGTGCGGCGGCGCCGAGACCGAGGGCCCGCACCGGCATGACCGTGTGGTGACCGGTCGTCGCCTCCTCGGCATGACGCCGTCGGCGACGACCACCACGCGCGGCCTGGTTCTCGGTGCCGGGAGGCGCCTTCTGTCGACATCGGATTGGTAGGCTCGCTCATGCTCATGCGGGGGGATCCGGGTCGCGTGCATCGGGGCGGTCGTTGGTGAGTCAGGAGGACCCGTGAAAGCCATCATCCTCGCCGCCGGTGTGGGCCGGCGCATGCGTCCGCTCACGAACCAGACCCACAAGACGCTCCTGCCCATCGCCGGCACGACCATCCTCAGCCGTCTGCTCGGAAGCCTCCGAGACTGCGGCGTACGCGACATCTGCATGGTGACCGGGTACCGCAGCGAGGAGCTGACGCGCGCCGTCAAGGACCAGTTCCCGGACCTGAACGTGGAGTTCGTGCACAATCCGCAGTACGAAGTCACCAACAATGTGTTCTCCATGGCGCTGGCCCTGGAGTCCATCTCGATCGACGACCACATCCTCCTCATCGAATCCGACCTGATCGTGGATCCCCGGGTCATGCAACAGATCGTCCACACCCGCCACGACAACGCAGCACTGGTCGACCACTACCATCCCGGGCTCGACGGAACCGTGGTCAGCGTGGCCAGCAACGACGCCATCACCCAGGTGTTCCCGTCCTACCTGCAAGACGACAAATTCGACTTCTCCGACAAGTACAAGACGCTCAACATCTACCGGTTCGACAAGGACTTCACACGATCGACGTTCCGCCAGCTGCTGTCGTTCTACTCCCGTTCCATCGATGCAAGTGGCTACTACGAGCTCCTGCTCGGTGTGCTCATCTACATGCGGGCGGCCACGGTGTACGCCGAGCACGTGCACCACCCGTGGGCCGAGGTGGACGACCCCAATGACCTGATGTCCGCGGAATTCGAGTTCAACCCCTCGACACGGCGGTCGACCCTCGAACACGCCTGGGGCGGTTACTGGAACATGCCCCACCTCGACTTCGCCTTCATCCGCAACACGTATTTCCCGACGCCTGCCATCACGGCGGAGCTGCGGGCCAACCTCGGCGCCTTGTTGTACAACTACGGCTCGTCGCAGGCCATTCTCAACCGCAAGCTGTCGTACTTCGAGTCCTGTGACGAATCGAACATCTTCCTGCTCAACGGCGCCTCCCAGGCCTTCCCGATCCTGCGAGGCGTTCTCGCCGGGGCCCGGGCCTTGATCCCGACGCCGACGTTCGGGGAGTACCCCCGCATCTTCCCCGACGCCATGACCTACGCCGACACGGGCTCCATCGACTTCGCTGCACTGCGCGCCGCCACGCTCGACGCCGAGGTCATCGTGATCGTGAACCCGAACAATCCCACCGGGACCGTGGTCCGCTCCGACGATGTCATCGAGCTCGCCGCCGCACACCCCGACCGCGTGTTCATCGTGGACGAGTCGTTCATCGACTTCTCGGACGAGCCGACGATCCTCCCCGAGGTCGAAAAGCGCGGTATGGACAATGTCATCATCTTGAAGAGCATGAGCAAGTGTCTCGGCGTGCCCGGCCTGCGGCTCGGGTACGTCTACACGTCGCACCCCGAGGTGCAAAAGCGGCTCTGGTCCGAGACCCCCATCTGGAACGTCAACTCGATCGCCGAGAATTTCCTCGAGGTGATCCTCAAGCACCGCACCGCCCTCGAGGATTCGTTCCGTCGCATCCGCTCCGATCGCGCCGCCTTCGCGGCCCGCCTCGAGGAAGTCCCCGTGGTCGAGCGGGTGTACGCCAGCGGAGGCGACTTCCTCCTGGTTCGGCTACGCACCGGGCCGGCTGAGACCGAGCGACTGGCTGACCGGCTCATGGAGGAGCACTTCGTCCATGTCAAGGACGCTTCGGACAAGTTCGACGACGGGCACGGATACCTCAGGCTGGCGGTCCGGCACCCCGAGGACAACAACCAGCTGTGTGATCTCCTGACGACGACCGGGCCCTAGGGAGACCGTGTCGCCGCCGCTCAGCCGGAGCGGGCCAGGTCGACGGTGTCGAGTGAGGCGAGCAGTTCCCGGTCACGCCCGTAGGTGAGGACCTGGACGGCGAGCTCCAGCTCCACCCACTGGAGAGCGTCGACTTCGCCGGACGGGGCGAAGTCGCCGCCCAGCACGTCCATGAGCCAATAGCCGATCACCTTGGGCCGGCCCCGACGGTCGCGGTACTCGGTGAGCCCGACGAAGCTCAACAGACGGCACCGATAGCCGGTCTCTTCGAGCACCTCGCGCAGAGCGCATTCCTCGTAGGACTCACCCGGCTCCTGCTTGCCCTTGGGCAGGGACCAGTCGTCCCTCCCCGGCCGATGGATCAAGGCGACCTCGTACCGGGTGGTGCCGATCTCGCGCAGCACGATCCCGCCCGCGCCGCGCACCACTTCGTCACGTGCCTTGCGAGGCCACAGGACCCGTTCCACACCCCGACGCATACTCCTGAACCTACCCACGTCGCCGGCCCTAAAGGGGGGACCCTCCACACTTTTCCGGGCGGCGCCGACCTCGGGCCCCGGGGCCGTCGCTACGATGCATCGATGCGTGTCGCGTACCTGGTCACGTCGTACCGGCCGCCACGCCAGCTCCTGCGCCTGCTGGGCACGCTGCGGCGCGCGCAGCCCGAATCGCCGTTGGTGGTCCACCATGACCGGTTCCGGTCCGTCTGGGATGCCGACCTGGTCGCTCCCGTCGGCGGGGTCGACGTCCTGACCAACGACACGCCCGTGTCGTGGGGCGATTTCTCGATCGTCGACGTCACGTGGAGGACCCTGTCGTGGATGGTCGAGCACCTCGCCTTCGACTGGGTGATCTTCCTCTCCGAGCAGGACTACCCCATAGCCCCTCTCGACAAGCTCGAAGAGCGGTTGGCGGGGTCCGATGTCGACGCCTTCGTGGCCGCCCAGCCGATACACCTCGTCGACGACCCCGCACTCCGGATGGACTGCGATCGTCGCTACAACTACCGGTACGCCAAGTTGCCGCGCCTCGGGATGATGGCGCGCCTGAGGCCGGGGACCAGGCGCCGCATCGCCGACGCCGCCAATTACACCAACTTCGTCCTCTACAAGCTGCAGCGCAGGGTCACCGTGTACCGCTACCCCGACCCCCTGCCCATGCGGCTCGGCCTCAGGCCGCGTCACTCTCCGTTCTCGGCGGAATTCCCGTGTTGGTACGGATCGCAGTGGATGGCACTGTCCCGCCGCGCCGCGGAGGCCGTGGTGGGGTTCGTGGATGGGCACGAGGACTACGTCCGGCACTACTCCCGGACGGTCATCCCTGATGAGTCGGCGACGGCGACGATCGTGTGCAACGCCCCCGACCTGCGCGTCCGCGACGAGGAGCTCCACCACGTCCGCTTCAGCTCCGGAGATGGACACCCCGATGTCTTCGGCCTCGAGGACGTCGGCGAGTTGGTGAGCTCGGGCCGGTTCTTCGCCCGGAAATTCGACCTCGACGTCGATGCCGCCGTGCTCGACACCCTCGACCAGCACGTGTTCGGGATATCTCGACGCTGAGCGAAAACTTGGGCCGCCATGGCCCCCAACGGCCACGCAATCACGTAGAGTGGCGGGTCATGCGCTTGGCGGTGGTGGACGCACCGAACCCGGCATGACGACGACGCGCGATCTCGGCGGCGACTCCGAACGCACGGGGCCATCCGAACCAAACCCGAACACTCCGGACCGGTCCAACGCGCTCCCCGCCCGATTCGGTCGCAACGTCATCATGAACTACGCGGCGCAGGGAACGCTGGCGCTCACCGCGCTCGTGCTCACGCCGATCCTCCTTCACCACCTGGGCAAGACGACCTACGGCCTGTGGGTCGTGGCCAGCGGTGCCGTCAGCTACCTGGAATTGTTCGAGCTGGGATTCGGAGGGGCGACGACCAAGCTCATCGCCGAGGATGCCAACGTCCGTCCCGCCTTGGCCCTGCGCACACTCAACACCACCTTCTTCGTACTCGTGCCCCTGGGCCTGATCGCCATGGTCGGCGGGGTCGGCTTGGCCTTCGCCCTGCCCCATCTGGTCCACGTTGCCACCGGTGGGGAACGCGAGATCGTCGTCGTCGTGATCGTGCTCACCGTGGCCCTGGCCACCTCGATTCCGGGCGACACCTTCGGCGGAGCCTTGGTGGGCCACCAACGATTCGACCTGCTCGCCTCGGCCAACGCCTCGATGGCGGTGGTCACGACCCTCGTCAGCATCGCCGTCGTGGTGGGTGGTCACGGCGTGGTCCTGCTGGCCATCGCCACCACCGCCGTGTCGATCCTGTTCCAGCTCGTCCGACTGGCCATGGTCAGGCGGATCCTGCCGGGAACCCGGATCAGCCCACACCTGGTCGACCCGGCGCGACGGCGCCAGACGATGCATCTTTCGGGCTGGTTCCTGCTCCAGGCCGTCCTGCAGGCCCTGTACGCGACCGGTGACGTCATGATCGTGGGCATCGTCCTGGGCCTGCGGGACGCGGCCATTTACGCCCTGGGATCGAAGCTGGCCGGCGCCGCCATCGCCGGGCTCGACTCCATGGCCCAGGTGTTCTTCCCCTATGCGTCCTCCACATCCCGCAACAAGGCGCCGAGCGCCATGATCGCCATCGCCGCCGACGGGACCCGCGCCACCCTGGTGCCGGGGCTCATGGTCTCCCTCGTCCTGGTCATCCTGGCCGCCCCGGGGATCCGGGCCTGGGTGGGGCCCGGCTACGCGACCTCGGCCCAAGTGCTCGCCGTCCTGGCCGCGTCGACGGCATTGGCGTCGCCCGTACGCGCGCTGGGGAACATCATGATCGGCGCGGGGAAGCTGCCCATGGTGTGCGCCCTCAAGGGGGCCGAGGTGGCGGTGAACCTGGCGTTGTCGGTCACCTTGGCACTCGCCATCGGACCGGTCGGCGTGGCGGTGGGCACACTGGGCGGGATCCTCCTGGTCCGCCTGCCGGGTTACATGGTGGCCGGATGCCGGTCGACGGGCCTCCCTGTGTCCACATTTCTGCGGCGAGCCATCGTCCCCAACATCCTCCCCGCGTCGGGTTGCGCGGCGGTGCTCCTGGCCTTGCGAAATGTCGCCGGCCACTCGATCCCGGAGCTCTTCCTGGCGGCGATGGCAGGGTTCGCCACCTATCTCGTCGTGTACTTCACGATCGGGGCCACCGGTGGCGAACGTGAGCGGGCGCTCGCCTTCGTCACCCGCCCCCTGCCGGCCCGCTGGCGCACGCACGTCCAGCCGCCACGGCCCACCGACGACCCGCCTTCGTAGGGGGATCGGCGCGCCGAGACCGGTGCGACGTCAGTGCCGGAGCCGGCGGTACAGCGCCTCGAAATTCTTCGCCATGGCCGAGGCCGTGTAACTCTGCTCGGCCACACTCCGGGACCGCGCCGCGACGGCGGCCCGCAGCTCGGGGTCGCCGAGGAGCCGCTCCAGTGCGGCGGCCAGGGCTGGGGCGTCGCCGGGAGGGACCAGGAGCCCGGTCTCCCCGTCCACCACCATCTCGGGAATCCCCCCCACGTTCGAGGCCACCACCGGGATCCCGGCCAGCATCGCCTCCACGATCACCAGGGGGAACCCTTCGGTGAACGACGGGACCGCCAGCACGTCCACCGCCCAGCGGGCGGTCCATGGCGGCTCGACCCAGCCCGCGAAGGTGACTCGCTCGGTGAGCTCCAACTCGTCCACCTGTGCCTCGAGGCCGGCGCGGTCCACACCATCTCCCACGAAGACCAGACGGCATCCGGGAAGGGCGCGCAAGGCTTGGAGGAGAACGGGGTAGCCCTTCTCCTGCGCAAGCCGTCCGACGGCACCGACAAGGGGCGCGGGCGTCGCATCTCTGGTTGCCAGAGATGACGGGGGCTGGGCGCCGTTGTAGATGACGCGCGCCGATCCTGTCGGGAGTCCGAGGAGCGACTCGGTTGTTCGTGCCACCGCGCCCGACACCGCCACGTACGCGTCCACGCGGGGAGCGATCAGTCGTACGAGCCACTGCTGGCGTCGATTCCAAGCCGGTGTCGCACTGTGCACGACGGCGATGGTCACGGTGCGGGTGAGCACACCGGCCAACAATCCGTACGGGGCTGTGAAGGGGTTGTCCAGGTTGACGTGGAGGATGTCGGGCTTGATATGGCGAACAGCACGGACGTGTTCCCGTATCGACCGGAGGTCGAATTTGCTGCGCACCGGAGAGACGACATGGGTGGCGGTCCCGGGCCGAGCGCTCGCGACCCACGAAACGATCTCCTCTGAGGTGCCCAGGACGGTGACGTCGATGTCGGGACCGAGAGCACCGAGCAACACCGCGAGGCTGGCAGACGAACCGCCCTGCTTGCTGGCGTCCAGGTAGCAGGCCAACCGCAGTGCCCGCGGCTGGGCATCGGGCCGCGGGGAGCTCTGGCGGTCTTGCACGGTGAGCAGACTAGCGGTCCGCCCGTGTCTCCCTCGGGGCCACGGCGCGCATGGGCGTCGCGTCCGAACCCCGCGGTGCGCGTATGCGGGTACGCGACGCGTGCACGCACCGCCGGAGCACATTGCTCCCGTGACCGGTGCGAACCGGTCCCACCGCCGGCGACGCCAGGTCGGTGACGGTATCGGTTTGCAGGCCCACGTCCCGCACCGCGGGCGTGCTCGTCCGGGCCCTTGAAAAGNGGCTCTTGACGGTTCGACGCTGAAGCGAGCTTGCTTCGGGTGTCCTGGTAGGGATCCTTGCTCCAGTAGAATCTGGGGTCGTGAGAGCAGACGAGCCGTCGGGAATCCCACTCTGGCTCGAGCACGTGTTGGAGCCCGTCAAACCTCCGGTTTCGACCCTTGTCGGTGCTTCCATCGGTCGCAGCGGAGCCGACTCTACGAGTGCGACGGCCCGTCGGTCCTGTCTGGTCCTGGCTCCGCATCCTGACGACGAGACGTTCGGATGTGGGGTCACGATCATGCGCAAGGTCGACGCGGGGACCCCCGTGCAGGTGGCGGTGGTGACCGACGGCAGCACGTATCCGCCCCACAAGAGCGCAGCGGACAACATCGCCACCCGCGACGCCGAGCTCCGTGCCGCCTGCAAGTTGCTCGGGCTCGACGACGAGTCCGTCATCCACCTCTCGTTTCCCGAGACCCAGCTCCATCTGGCGGGAGAAGCCCTGGTGGACGCGGTGTCCGACCTCGTCAAGTCGAGCTCCCCCGACGACGTGCTCGTGACCTCGGAGGCCGATCCCCACCGCGACCACGCCGCGCTGGGCGAGGCCACCCGGCGAGCGCTGGCGGGGACGAGCGTACGCGTGTGCCTCTATCCGATCTGGCAATGGGAGCGCCCCCGATCGTGGCTCCGGACCCTGCAGGGGTCTTCCCGGCCCGAGCGCGTCAGCACCGCCGGATACCTCGACAGGAAGCGAAAAGCCGTCGGCGCCTACAGTTCGCAGTTCTCTNTGGCGGCCGGCGGAGAGCTCACCGAGAAGATCGGCCTCACTCCCGGCTTCATCCGCCGCTTCATGGGTTCCTACGAGGTCTTCTTCCCGGTCCCGCAGTGATCCCGGGGGAGCGTACCGTCACCGTGCTCATCGGCTCCATTTCGCCGGGCCCCGTACCACCACGGGCAGCGCGCGCATGAGCACGAACTCGACGGTGAAGCGCGTGGTGGGAGTGGCCGGCGACAGGTTCGGCCGGTTCGTCAAGCGCTACCGAGTGCTTTACGCTCCGGCAGGCTGGGTGAGTCGAATTGTGGGTTCGTCATCGAGCTCGTCGGTCATCGCCTTCACGCTCGGCCCCTTGCGGGCGCGTCTGCGGGGCAACATGAGTGCAACCGACGTCTTGTGGGTCCTGGACGCTCTCGAGGGCGAATCACTGCGGTTCTCGCTGGCCGGGGGCTGGGGAGTGGACGCGCTGATCGGTGCACAACACCGCCGGCACGACGACCTCGACGTGGTCATCGACGACTACGAACACAACGAGCCGAAGGCGCAACAGGCACTCGTCAAGCTCGGGTTCAAGCTCGTCGGGTCCCAAAGGCGCAGAACCTGGATGCCCGACTTGGCCTCCTTCGACGACGGAGCCGGGCACCGCGTCGAGCTGGTCAGCATCGACTGGGAGCGTCTGGCCGATGCCCTCGAGGCATCATCGTCGACCCGGCCCGATGACGACCTCACGCGAGAGGTCTTCGCGGAGGGAACGATCAACGGGGCTGTCGTGCCGTGCCTGTCCTCGCGAGTGCAATTGCTCTACCACATGGGGTATCCGCTCAAGGAGACGCTCCAACACGATGTCGAGCTCCTGCTGTCGGTCTTCGGGCCTCTTCACCCCTAGTGGGTACGGCGGTGATCTCTGATTTGGCTCGGTCCATGAAAGGTTGAGTGCGGGTGCCTGACGACGGTCGTGAACATCAACCGGTTTCCGGGCCCGCGCCGCGGCGAGGGCCACTCAGGGTCGGATTGGTCCGCGCCCGGAGATTCCTCATGCGCAGACCGACGTTGCGTCGAGTGGCACATGGGGTGCTCCGCGCCGCGGACGCCTCACCGTCCTGGCTGCCGACACGGGCCCTCTTCGACCCGATCAAGGCAGTGTTGTCGAGGGAGACGGGGCCCGACGCGCTGATCGAGGTGGCCGGCGCCCTCGAGGCCGCCGACGTGCGGTACTGGTTGGCAGGGGGCTGGGGCGTGGACGCGCTGATCGGAAAGCAGACACGTCCCCATCGCGACGTCGACGTCGTCATCGACGGCTTCGAAGCAAACGAGCCCAGAGCCCGGCACGCTCTAGAGGCGATCGGATTTCGGCACGTCAAATTCGACGAGGGCGGAGTATGGATGCCGTTGCGATCCACGCTGGATGACGATTCGGGCCACAAGGTCGAGCTCATGGGCATCGACTGGCCTCGACTCAGAGGCGAGATGCAGGCGCGGGCCGGTGGCGAGGGCGTCCAGCCGGAGTCCGACGCGCAAGTCGGAGACGAATTCACCGAGGGAATCGTGAACGGCAGAAGAGTTCCCTGCCTGTCGGCGCAGGTGCAGCGACTGTTCCACACCGGCTTCGATCTCGAGCCCTGGGGTCATCACAACGTCGACCTGCTCGACACCGAGATCGGGACTTCGCCCGGTGGCGACCGCGCCGACAGCGGTCTCCACGATCCGCCCCGGGGGACGAACCGAGGATGAGCCTCAGCGCCTAATACCCGACGGCGTTGCCTAGTACCCGACGGCGTTGCCCTTCACGCCAAGGCCGATCAGACGATNCCCGCCTTGGCGGCGACGGACTTCGGCAGCTGCTTCATGCGGCCCAGGGCGCGGCCCACCGATTGACGAGCGCCGAAAGGGAGAAGCTGTGCGGGGGTGTGGAACGGGAACAGGCCGCGGCGAACCAGGAGCGAGCTCTCGAAGATGGGGGCGTCACTGGTCAACCGGTTCTTGTGGTTGTACGCACCGGCGCCCAGGTCGAAGGTCGTGTCCCCGACCTCGGCAGCGTCCTCGATGCACAAGACGACGCTCACGAAACTCGGGGAAAGGTCCGCCCAGGTGTCGTCGAATCCCATGTACCAGGCGCTGGCGACGCCACCCGCTCTCACGACCAGAACCGCAGCGATGATCTCCCCTGGCCTCTCGATCGTCACCATGCGGAAACGCCCGGTGCCCGACAGCCTGTCGGCGGCATCGACGACAACGGCCGCGAAGGCGTCGTCGAACGGAGGCCCGTTTCCGTCTCGGCCCTCTCGGCGGGCCTCGTAGAGCCTGCGGAAGTCGGGCACACGCTCGGATATGCCATCGGAGTCGGACCAGGTCCGGCGCTCGAAGCCCGCCGCCACCAGTTTCCGGTAGCTGGACCGGAAGTGCTTGCGAAAATGGCTCGAGCGACCATTGAGAAACCCCTCGAATCCCCCGTCCCCCAGCTCGATGCGGGACCATGGGAACGAGTGGGGCGAGACCAGGACCGGATCAGGGTGAGGCCACCCTTGTTGCATGTGGGCGGGCAGCAACGACCCCGCGGGCAACGAGTCGACGAAGACCAGGTCGGGGACAGGTTTCGTCTGGGCCAAGGCGTGGCCCATCGCCGACGCGACCTCCTGCTCTCGATCCGGAGAGACCAAAGGCTCGACGCCGAAGAGGATGGGGACCGCCAGGTTGTACTGGTAGAAGCCGAAGGTCGTCCGTAGCGCGTAGAACGGGGCGACTCCGACGACTTCGTCGCCGTCGGTCACCACCACGACCCGGATGTGTGCGCCGGGCGCCAGCGCGTGGCGATACCACGCCAGGCTGAAAGCAGGAGCCGACCGTGGGCGTCGGCATCTGACAGCGAGCGCGTCCCACCCTGGCGCGACTTTCTCCAGAGCATCGAGGTCGGTGACGACCGTGGCCGACAAGGCGTCGGGCATTCCCTATGTGGCTTTCGGCGACGTTCGCATGATCTCTACGCTCTTCGATCGTACCGCTGCGGGATCTGCCAAGGTGACATACCGGTGCGGAAATAGGGCCGGGTGGACGGAGATGTGTCGTCCGACAATGCACCGTTGATCATCGAGCGCAGCCGCAGAATCAGGCGTTGACCGTGTCGGTCTCGGTCGATCGCGTTTTGGTCATCCGTTGTCGCAGATTCCGCGCCGACGTGGCGAGCCTCGTCATGGCCGGTAGTGCCGTCATGACGGCCCGGTCCAGCTTCCCGCCGGTGCCGAGGTAGAGCGTGGCCAGCGTCCGGGGCTCGGGAAGCATCTCCAACAAGAACGCGTTGCCTTTGTCGGTGCCCGAGTCCACCCACAGGGCGTCAGAGTGTTGCAGCAAGTACTCCATGGTGTCCGCCACGATCATCGCGCCTGGCCCATATCTCGAGTACGTCTCGTCGTATGCCTCTCGGAACAGGAAGACACCGTCGCCNGCCCGAACGCAGAACTGAAATGCGACAGGTTCACCCCCAAGNTCGAGACACAGGACGACGAGGCGTCCCGTCGGTGCCCAACGCTCATACCATTCACGGAACCAGGCGACCTTTCTCGGATCCTTGGCAAACGCCCAGCCGCCCTCCTTGCCCTTCCACCCCGCGGCTTCCATGACGACAAATTCCTCGACGACAGAGGGATCAAGGGTCCGATCGACGAGTTTCAACTCGGTGCCGCTGTCGCGAAGAAGACCTCTTCGTCCCTTGGCGACCTGGCGGGCCCGGGACTTGGTCAATGGGTCCTCCCACCGGCCCCCGCGGTGCACCCTTCCGCGTTCCCAGCTGTCCTTGGTGAAGACGGGTACGCCCCGCGTCCGGCACGCACGGAGCAAGGACTCCGCCACTGGACCGTCACTTCCCACGAAGTCCATGAAGAGGATCCCCGGCCAACCCCTTTCCTTGGCCGCACCTTTGAGCGCATCGAGAAGGGCGTCCGCAGCGAGATCGGGGCATGCCGCGTCGAGGAGCGGGGTGCCCAGCGCCCGATAGCCCCCGGGAGAGGTGCCGATGCGGGCTATCACCCGGGGCGGGATCCGTGGCTTTTCGAACTTGACGATGGGGAGCACGCCGCGAAAGGTGTCTCGCTCATGCGCCACGACAAGGGTCGTTTCGGCGTAGCTGTCGAAGTGCTTGGCCGACAACCCGAGGAAGTCGGGCTCGAAATACGGATTCGGCTCCAACGCCCGTCCAGCAAGCTCGCGCCACGCTCGCTCGTCATTCGCACCGATCTCTCTAACCTTGACCAGTCGCGTGTTCAGAGACATCGGCACCACTGCAGACCTTTCAACACGTAAGGGACCGGACCGACTGACAACGGGGTCACTCCGAGTGCTCACGGACCAAGCGCTTTCGAACCTGCTTCTCGGCCACGACGAGTTTTGTCATGGTCGGGAGTGCCGATACCATGGCTCTGTCCACAGCCCCACCGGTACCGATCAAGATTGTCGACAACGTCCGACGTTCGGGCATCATGCCGAGAAAGAAGTCGTTGTCCCTGTCCGTCGTCGAATCGATCCACGCCGCGTCGGTGTTGTCACGCAGAAAGTTCATCGCCAGTGACACCATCATCGCTCCCGGCTTGAAATGCGCATAGGCGTCGTCATAGGCAATTCTGAAACCGAATAGTCCCTCCCCGGCTCTGACGAAATACTCCATAGCCACCGAGATCGAGCCCACATTGAGAGCGAGAACGGACAGCCGACCGGCCGCCAACCAGCGACCGTGCCACTCCCTGAACCATGCCGCCTGCTCGGGGCTGCGAGCAAACGCCCGACCTCGCTCTCGGCCCTTCCACCCCGAGCTCTCCATCACGAGGAAATCCTCGGCGGCGGCGGCGTCAGAGGTGCGATCCACGAGCACCACCTCCGACCCAGCCTCTTCGGCGAGCAAACGCTGCCTTCGGGCAGTCTCACGACGTCGCTTTCCGTCGACCGGATTGGCCCATCGGCCGGCGCGGGTCACCGTCGCCCGTTCCCACGAATCCTTTATGAAAACCGGGCAGTGTCGCTCCACGCAGCAACGGGACAGGGAATCGAACACAGGCCCGTCCGAGGCGATCTGGTCGAACAACACAATGCCTGGCCACCCGTCGGACTCCGCTGCTCTGCGCAGTCCGTCCAACAGCGCACCGCTGGCTCGATCGGGGCTCGATCGGTCGACCAGCGGCGTGTCCAGACCGGCAACGACTCTCGGTTTGCTGCGGACGCTCGCGACCCTTCGGGGCGGCATTCGGGACCTGGTCATGCGCGAGATGGGAAGGACGCCTACGAAGTCGCTCCCTTCCTCGGCGATCAGGAGCCTTGCGTCCGCGTAATCCACAAAGTGCCGCGAAGACGGGATCAAGAAATCGGGCTCTGCAAAGGGGTTGGGCTCCAGCGCCCGCTCGGCACAACGACGCCACGCCTCTTCGTCGTCTTCGGTGATGTCCTGGACCCTGACGATGCGGGTCTTCATGGAGGCATGATGTTAACGAAGGGTGTTTGCCGGGTGTTGGAGGCTCGGGACGGAGTCGAACGCGCCCAAACCCACCACTCAGGCCGAGGCGCTGAAGAGCACCGCCGCCGACGAGGAGGCCCCCGCCGGTGACTGGGTGGCAACCGGGGACACCGCGCCCGAGACGCCGGTGTCGTAGGCGACCACGTTGGACTCGCTGGTCACGACGAAGGTGAAGCCCGAGGTGCTCCCGCCTGTGGCGTTGTTGGCGACCACGGCGTAGCTGACATAGAGCTCACCGGTCCCGCTCGGAGTGAGGCTGGGCAACGGCACCGAGGTCGACGAGGCGCCGTTGAGGGTCCCGGTCTTGTCCAGGGCCCAGACCGTGCTCGCCCCCAGGCCGGCGCTGAACTCCTGGGCCGTGTACTCGGGGTGGTGTCCAGAGATGGAGCTCGACCAGGTGAAGGTGACGGTGGAGGCCCCGACGGTGGTGACCTTGCCGTACCAGAGCTCGACGTCGCTGGTGCCACCGAGGGTCCCGGCGAACTGCACCGCCTTGGTCCAGGTGCTGACCCCGCCGCCGGAGACCGACGTGACCGTGTACCCGGCCAAGCCCTCCTGGGCGCTCACGACAAGCAGGTCACCCACGGTCTTGGGCGATACCGCCAGGGTCGTGAGGCCATTCCCGTTCGCCGAGGTGGAGCCCCCGACATTGGTGACGGATCCCGCCGGTGGCGCATAGGTGAACTGGTCCGGTGGGCCTGTGGCGGAAGTGCCCGACGAGGTGGTCACGCTCACGTCCACCGTGGATGTCCCCGCAGCGGGCGAGGTGGCGGTGATGGAGGTGGACGAGTTCACCGTGAAGGTGGTGGCCGCCACCGAGCCGAAGCGCACGGCGCTGGCCCCGGTGAAGTTGGTCCCGGTGATGGCGACCGAGGTGCCCCCGGCGGTGGACCCGGTGCTCGGGCTCACCCCGGTGACGGTGGGAACGGTCCCCCCGGTGGGCTGCTGGCAGTTGATCGTGCCGCTGTCCTGCGTGCCGTTGCTCACCGTCTTGAAGGCGA
>JGI12269J14319_10002321_pt1 | contig 18471 bp, 8 predicted proteins | sample PeaSoiSIISIP2007_FD_14319 | JGI IMG/M metagenome (IMG submission 14319) | reverse complement strand
CGCCCCCACCCCCGCCGCCGCCCCCGCCAAAGGTCGAGAAGCCGCCGCCGATCCAGCCGCGTCCGCCGGCCCAGGTCCCGGTGAACATCCCGGCCCCGCCGCCGCTGAACATCGCGCCGGTGGAGCACCCGCAACCGCCGCCGCCGGCCCCGCCGGTGATCGCGCCGGAGAAGCCGCCGCCGCCGAAACCGACGGTGATCAGCCAGCCTGACTGGCTGCGCCGGCCCTCAGGCGAGGACATGGCCCAATACTACCCTGAACGCGCGCAGCGGATGGGCGTCAGCGGCCATGCGACCATCACCTGCACGGTCAACACCAACGGCACCGTCAGCGAATGCTCGGTGAGCTCCGAGAACCCGCCCGACCAGGAGTTCGGCTCGGCGGCCCTCAAGCTCTCGCGACTGTTCAAGATGCGGCCCCTCACCCGGGACGGCGCCCCGGTCGGCGGGGCCAAGGTGACGATCCCGATCGGGTTCCAAGTCCCGAAGGATTGATCCTGCGCTGGTGTCATTTGGTCAGGCCCCGGCGCTCGGCGTCGGGGCCTTTTCCGTCGCAGCCGGCGACTTGATCGGCAACGCGGCCACGACTAAACGAAACGCCGTCGCGAGACGCCGCCTTAGCTCAGTCGGTTAGAGCGCCAGATTGTGGATCTGGAGGTCCTCCGTTCGATCCGGAGAGGCGGTACCATCGCAAGGGGTTGAAGGGGCTAGAGTCTCAGCCCCGGACACCGGTGACGGAACCGGCTCGGTTAGACGCCTTTCGACCACCGTCAGACGGGTCTGACTCAAGGATCGTTCCGGCGCGGGACCGTGGGCCGGGGCGACCCTGAGAAGGCTAGGAAGATGAGTGAAAGTGCGATCCAGAGCATAAGGACCTTGGCTTTCGCCGATCAGCGGCCGGGAACCTCCGGACTGCGCAAGAAAGTGTCGGTGTTCCAGCAGCCGCACTATCTGGAAAACTTCGTTCAATCGATCTTCGACAGCCTTGAGCGACGGCAAGGCGAGACCCTGGTCCTGGGCGGCGATGGGCGTCTGGGCAACCGCGAAGCAGCTCAGACCATCCTTCGGATGGCAGCCGCGAACGGCTTCAGTCGGGTTATGGTCGGGCGGGGCGGCATCCTGTCGACCCCGGCGGCTTCGGGCATCATCCGCAAGTACGGCGCCTGCGGCGGCGTCATCCTCTCTGCAAGCCACAACCCGGGTGGGAAAGACGGCGACTTCGGCGTGAAGTTCAACGTCGCAAACGGGGGGCCGGCGCCGGAGTCGGTCACCGAGGCCATCTACGCGCTGAGCAGTCGCATCGATCGATACCTGACGATCGATGCCGGGAATGTGGACATCGATTACGTCGGTCGCTCCGCGCTCGGCGACATGACGGTCGAAGTCATCGACCCGGTGAAGGACTACGCGGAGCTGTTGGAGTCGCTGTTCGACTTCGATCGCGTCTCGGCGTTGCTGTCCTCAGGTCGCTTCCGGATCCGCTTCGACGCAATGAATGCGGTCACGGGACCCTATGCCCACGAGATCCTCGAGCACCGGCTCGGGGCGCCGGCCGGGACGGTGGTCAACGGCACGCCGTTGCCCGATTTCGGCGGCCTGCATCCGGACCCGAATCTGGCCAACGCGCGTGAGCTCGTCCAGACGATGAACGGTCCGGGACCGCCTGAGCTGGGAGCCGCTTCCGACGGCGACGGCGACCGCAACATGATCCTTGGGCCGAACTTCTTTGTCTCCCCGGGCGACAGCCTCGCGATCATGGTCGCCCACGCCCACCTCATCCCCGGCTACGCGAAGGGCCTTGCGGGCGTCGCCCGGTCCATGCCGACGAGCCGGGCGGTGGACCGGGTCGCGACCGAGCTTGGCCTCGCGTGCTACGAGACGCCCACGGGTTGGAAGTACTTTGGCAACCTGCTCGACGCCGGGCGCATCACCCTGTGCGGTGAAGAGAGCTTCGGTGCGGGCTCGGACCATGTTCGCGAGAAGGACGGGCTTTGGGCGGTCCTGTTTTGGCTGAACATCCTGGCGGCCCGGGGCGAGAGCGTTAGACAACTGGTCACCGGGCATTGGCGACGGTTCGGGCGCCACTACTACACGCGCTTCGACTACGAGGACGTCGACCACGCGGCGGCGGAGGATCTGATGGCCTCGCTGAGAGGGCGCCTTCCCGGCCTGCAGAACATCAGCTTTGGGTCGCTGAAGACCAGTCAATGCGATGACTTCGCCTACACTGACCCCGTCGATCATGCCTTGGCGGCGGGGCAGGGCGTGCGGCTCGTCTTTTCGGACGACGCGCGGATCGTCTATCGGCTCTCAGGGACCGGGACGGAAGGAGCGACCCTTCGAGTCTACCTGGAACGCTATGAACCTGATCCGTCGCGCCAGACACTGGAGCCGCAGGAAGTCCTCGGCGATCTTGCGGTCTTGGCGGTTGGGATCGCGGAGGTGAAGCGCAGAACGGGACGGACGCGTCCCTCTGTCGTCACCTGACGAAGGCGCCTCTCGGCGGCGACGGCGATTTGCTCTGCCGATGCCGCTGAAAGCACCCACGCGGCGAGCCGCCGGCGCACAATTACGACAAAGGCCCGGCCGTCTGTGTTATTAGGCGATGGGTCGCGGCCAGTGCGCCCGTTTCATTGATCGAGACGATTTCAGCCGCCGCCAGCGCGCCGGTTGATTTGCCTCAAGGCGATATCGGCCCTCCCACGCAAATGCTCCAGCGAGCGGCTCGGCGCTCGGAGGGGTGAGGTACGTACCATGCACACCTTCAAGGTCGTCAGGGAAGAGTTTGGCTGGGCGGTGCGGCTGGGCCCAGGCATGACGACACCGTTCTGGTCGCAGGCGGCCGCGCTCCGCGAGGCCAACGCGCTGTGCAAGAGCCTACGCAGCCATGGGGTCGCTGCAGAAGTCGTGGTGGAGGAGGGCCTGGGAAATGAGCCTGGCGCCGCCTCGAGGCGCGGGACCGCGCGCGACTCTGCCGGCGCCATCCATGGTCACGCCTGACGTCTCCGCGAACGCAAAAGGGCGGCAATCATCGCCGCGGCCGAACAACTGGGGCGGCAATACCTGGGCAAGGGGCGTAGCCGGATCGTCAGGCCGGCCTGAGGGATGGCTTCGGAGACCGGCGTCGTCGCTTTGGAACGATGATCCGATCCGCGGCGAGCTGTTCAGCGTCGAGCGCCTGGAAGAGCACGGGCGCAGCCTCGCTCTGGCCCACTCGATCTCGGCCGGGCGCCGCGGCGACGCGCGGCTATTCCGTCGCTTGGCCAACAACGAGACGGCGTTGGTAGCCGCCTACCGCGACGTCGCCGCCGCGATCGAGCAAGGCGCGGCCATCACGCCGGCCGCCGAATGGTTGATCGACAACTTCCATGTGGTGGAGACGCAGCTTCGCAACATTCGCACCGACCTGCCGCAGGGATATTACCGCCAGCTGCCCAGGCTGGCCGGTGGCGCGTTTTCAGGCTTGCCGCGCGTGTTCGGCCTCACCTGGGATTTCGTCGCTCACACCGACAGCCTGTTCGACCCGGACGCCTTGCGACGGTACGTGCGCGCCTATCAAGACGTTCAGCCGCTCACGATTGGCGAGCTTTGGGCCGTGGCGATCACGCTGCGAATTGTCTTGGTCGAGAACCTGCGTCGCATCGCCGGCAGGGTGGTGGCGAGCCGTGAGGGTCGCCGCCAGGCGGACGCCCTCGCGGATCGCCTGCTTGGCGCGGGGGGGCTCGTCGCCGAGCCGGCGGATGGCGTGCTTGGAGATCAGGATCCGGCGCCGCGTTCGGAGGCGTTCTTCGTTCAGCTGGTCCAGCGTCTGCGGGATCAGGATCCGAGCATCGCCCCCGCCCTGACCTGGATCGACCAGACCCTGGCCGCGCGGGGCTTGACGGCCGACGGGGTTGTCCAGGCCGAGCACCAGCGCCAGGTCGCCGGCAGCGTCAGCGTGCGCAACATCATCACCAGCATGCGGCTGATCTCGGACGTCGATTGGTCCGAACTGGTCGAACGGTTCAGCATCGTCGACGACCTGCTCGGCGGCCAGAGCCGCTTCGCCGAGATGGATTTCCCGACCCGCGATCTCTATCGCCGCGCGATCGAGGAGCTGGCGCGGGGCTCTGGGCGCGAGGAGCTCGAGGTCGCCCACGCGGCGCTCGCAATCGCCGCGGCGACGCGTTCGACCCTCATGTCCATCGGCGACGAGCGCCTTGCGGATCCTGGCTACTACCTACTCGCCGGTGGCCGAAGCCAGCTCGAGGCTGCGGTCGGCTATCGCGCGCCGATCAGGGATTGGCCCAGCCTTATCTACCGGTCGACGGGGATCGGCGGCTATGTCGGGGCCGGCGCCATTGTCGCCGCGCTGTTCCTGGCGCTGCCGCTGATGTGGCTGAGCGCCAACGGGCTGGGCTGGCCCTGGCTGTTGGGCCTCGCCGTCGTTGGCCTGGCCCCGGCAGTGGACCTGAGCGTCGCGCTCGTGAACCACGTGGTGACGAGAGGCTATCGCGCGACGCTGCTCCCTGGTCTGGCGCTCAAGGCCGGCGTGCCCGCCGAGCTTCGGACGCTGGTCGCTGTCCCGACTCTCCTGGCCTCGCTCGACGCGATCCGGCGAAATATCGAGGCGCTCGAAATTCACCATCTCGCCAGCCTGACCGGCGACCTGCACTTCGCCCTGCTCACGGACTGGACGGACGCCGATGGCGCACACGCCGATGACGACGAGACGCTGCTCGACGCAGCGCGCGAGGGGGTCGCCGAGCTCAATCGGCGTTACGGTCCAGCCGCGGCGGGCGATCGCTTCCTGTTGCTGCATCGGCGGCGGGTCTGGAACGAGACCGAGCGGCGCTGGATCGGTTGGGAGCGCAAGCGCGGCAAGCTAGTCGAACTCAATCGGCTGCTGCGGGGCGCGAAGGACACGAGCTATCTCGATCCGCCGCCGATCCCCGAGGGGGTTCGCTACGTAATCACCCTTGATGCGGATACGCGCCTGCCGCGCGAGACCGTGCGCCGGCTGATCGGCAAGATGGCCCATCCGCTGAACCGCCCGCGCCTCGATCCGGACCTTGGGCGCGTCGTGGAGGGGTACGCGATCTTGCAGCCGCGGGTGACGCCGTCGCTGCCCGTCGGGCAGCACGGGTCCCTGTTCTTACGCGTCTTCTCCAGCGCCACCGGGATCGACCCCTACGCGGCCGCCGTATCCGACGTCTACCAGGACCTCTTCGGCGAGGGCTCCTATACGGGAAAGGGGATCTACGACATCGACGCTTTCGAGGCTGCGCTCGACGGTCGCGTGCCCGAGTCCCGTCTGCTCAGCCACGATCTCTTCGAGGGGATCTTCGCACGCGCCGGCCTCGCTTCCGACGTCGAGGTGGTGGAGGATTTCCCGGCTCGCTACGACGTCGCCGCCGCCAGGCATCACCGTTGGGCGCGGGGCGACTGGCAGCTGCTGCCCTGGCTGTTGGGACTGGGCCGCAGTTCCGGCCGCGGACGGCGACGCGACAGCGTGCCGATGATCGGCCGCTGGAAGATGCTCGACAACGTGCGGCGGTCCCTCTCCGCCCCGTCGATCGTCGCGGCCCTGGTGGCCGGCTGGGCGGCGCCGGCGGACACCGCGCTGGTCTGGACCGCCTTCGTCCTGGCCACCATGGCCGTGCCGCCGTTGCTGCCGGTCGTATCCGAGATCGCGCCACGCCGGCCGGGCGTCCAGCTGCGCAGCCACCTGCGTGATCTCGCCGCCGATCTTCGGCTGGCGAGCATGCAACTCGCGCTGATGTCGGTGTTTCTCGCCCATCAGGCCTGGCTGATGGGTGACGCCATCCTGAGGACTCTGGCGCGGCTGGTGACGAAGCGTCACCTGCTGGAGTGGACTCCGGCGGCTCAGGCCGCACACGGCCGGCGGCTGGCGCTTTCGAGCTTTTACGGCCGCATGTTCGGCGCCGTGGTGATCGCGCTGGTCGCGATCGGCGCGGCCTGGATCGGGGGCGGCTATGCGTGGCCGCTCGCCCTCGGCTTCAGCGTCCTATGGGTGCTTTCGCCCGCGGTCGCGCTTCGGGCCAGTCTGTCGCCGCGCGTGGCCGGCCGCGAGCCTCTCCCGGCGGCCGAGACCCAGACCTTGCGCCTGGTGGCGCGGCGGACATGGCGGTTCTTCGAGACCTTCGTCACGGACGCCACCCACAGGCTTCCTCCCGACAACTTCCAGGAGACGCCCGAGCCGGTCGTCGCGCCGCGCACATCGCCGACCAACATAGGGCTCCACCTGCTGTCCGTCGCCAGCGCCCGGGATTTCGGCTGGATCGGCGACCTGGAGGCTGTGGAGCGGCTGGAGGCCACCCTGGCGACCATGGCCGGCATGGCCCGCTTCCGCGGCCATTTCTACAACTGGTACGACACCGGCGACCTGCGGCCGCTCGATCCCAAGTACGTCTCCTCGGTCGACAGCGGCAATCTCGCCGGCCACCTGATCGCGCTGGCCGGCGCATGCCGGTCCTGGGCGGATGCCTCAGCGCCCGAGTTGGTGCGGATCGCCGGGGTGGGCGACGCCCTTTGCCTTGCCCGTCAGGCGGCAGCTGACCTGGGCGGCGCGTCCTCGCAAGGCGCCGCATCGACCGGGCTCATCGCCGAGCTCGACACACTGCAGCGCGTCCTGGATGACGGCGGCTGTGGCCGCTGGTCCGGTCTCGCGCCTGAGCTCGAGCGGATCGCCGATGCGGCGCGCCAGGTGGCGATCGACGAGGGCGAGGACGCCAGCGCGGATGTCGCCTTCTGGACTGGGGCGGTGCGGCGCTCGATCGAAAGCCATGGACGCGACCGGGAGGGCGACGGCGATCTGCGTCGCCGGCTTGAAAGCCTGGAACAACAGGCGCGCGAGCTGGCGCTGGCGATGGACTTCCGGTTCCTGCTCGACCCCGACCGTCTGCTGCTCTCGATCGGCTATCAGACCGACGATGGGACGCGCGACCCCAGCTGCTACGACCTGCTCGCCTCAGAGGCGCGGCTGGCCAGCTTCATGGCGATCGCCAAGGGTGACGCCCCGGCCCGCCATTGGTTTCGTCTCGGGCGCGCGGTGACGCCGGCCGATCACGGTGCGGCCCTGATCTCGTGGTCAGGTTCGATGTTCGAATACCTGATGCCGTCGCTGATCATGCAGGGACCGGCAGAGAGCCTGATCGAGCAGACCAACCGGCTCATCGTCGAACGGCAGATCAGCTATGGTCGGCGGCTCAACGCCCCCTGGGGCGTCTCGGAGTCGGCGTTCAACGCCCGCGATCTCGAGTTCACCTACCAGTATTCCAACTTCGGGGTGCCCGGACTCGGGTTGAAACGCGGGCTTGCCGACAACGCGGTGATCGCGCCTTACGCGACCGCGCTGGCGACCATGATCGATCCCCACGCGGCGGTCCGCAACTTCCAGGCCCTGACCGATGCGGGGGCCCGCGGCCGCTACGGCTTCTACGAGGCGCTCGACCTCACCCCGACGAGGGTGCCCGACGGCGAGCGCGTCGCCGTCGTGCAGGCCTACATGGCCCATCACCAGGGCATGTCGATCGTCGCCATCGCCGACACGCTGCTGGACGGCCTGATGCGCGAGCGCTTCCATGCGGACCCCATCGTGCGGGCCACGGAACTGCTGCTGCAGGAGCGCGTGCCGCGTGATGTCGTCAGCACGCCGCCCTCCGTGGCGGAGACGGCTGCGGCGGTGCGCGACCGCGCGTCGGACAGCCGGGGCTGGCGCCGGGCGAGCCTCTGGAGCTCGACACCGGACACGCAGTTGCTTTCCAACGGGCGGTACTCGGTGATGATCACGGCCGCGGGCTCCGGCTACAGCACCTGGCGCGACGCCGCCATCACGCGGTGGCGCGAGGACGCGACCTGCGATGACTGGGGCGCCTACACCTTCCTGCGCGATACCCGAAGCAACGAGGTCTGGTCGGCCGGGCTGCAACCGACCGGGAACGCCGGAGACCACTACAGCGTGGTCTTCAATGAAGACCGGGCCGAGATTGTTCGGCGCGACGGCGGCCTCGCCACGACGCTCGAGGTGCTCGTGTCGACGGAGGACGACGCGGAGGTGCGACGGGTCACCATCTCGAACGGCAGCCCGCAGATGCGCGAGATCGAAGTCACCTCCTATGCCGAGCTGGTGCTGGCGCCCGCCGCCGCCGACATCGCGCACCCAGCGTTTTCGAAGCTCTTCGTCGAGACCGAACATCTGCTCGGAACCGGCGCGCTGATGGCCCACCGGCGTCGTCGCTCGCCGGACGAACCCGAGATATGGGCCGCTCACCTCGCGGTGGTCGATGGCGCGGCGATGGGGCTGCGCGAGTTCGAGACCGATCGCGCCCGCTTCATCGGTCGCGGGGGCGGGGGCGTGCGAGCGGCGGCGGCGATCGTCAGCGGGCGCCCGCTCTCCGGCGCCACCGGCGCGGTGCTCGACCCCATCTTCGCCCTGCGGCGGCGTGTCAGACTCGAGCCGGGGCAGACTGCGCGGATCGATTTCTGGACGATGGCCGCATCGACGCGCGAGGAGATCCTTGGCCTGATCGACAAACACCACGACTCCGGCGCCTTCGGCCGCGCAACGGCGCTGGCCTGGACCCAGGTNCAGGTGCAGCTTCACCACCTTGGCATCAGCCACGGCCAGGCCGGCCAGTTCCAGCGCCTCGCCAAGCATCTGATCTTCGCGGCGCCGACGCTGCGGCCGACATCCGAGATCATCGACGCAGGGCGCGGAGGCCAGCCGCTGCTGTGGAGTCTCGGTATCTCGGGGGACCTACCCATCGCGCTGGTCCGCATATCGGGCCTCCACGAGGTCGACTTGGTTCGCGAAGCACTGCTGGCGGTCGAATATTGGCGGATGCGCCGACTGGCGGTGGACCTGGTGGTGCTCAACGAACGGGGCGCTTCCTACGTGCAGGATGTGCAGATCGCTTTGGAGACGCTGGTCCGAGCCAACCAATCGAGGCCGCAGATCGGCGATGAGCGCGGCGCGGGGCACATTTTCCTGCTGCGCGCGGACCTGATCGCCGACGACGTGCGCGCCGTGCTGAACTCGGTGGCCAGGGTGGTGCTGGTTGGCGAGCGAGGTCGGCTTGAGGATCAGATGGAATATGCGCCGGAGGTCGCGGCGCCTGCCCATGGGATCACGCGGCGAGGCGCGGTGGCTTCCGAGCTGCAGGTTTCGCGGCCCGCGCCCGACATGGAGTACTTCAACGGCCTTGGCGGCTTCGCGGATGGCGGCAAGGAGTACGTNACCATCATCGGCCCGGGGCANGTGACCCCCGCCCCCTGGGTCAATGTGATCGCCAACGCNGACTTCGGCTTCCAGGTCTCCGCCGAGGGCGGCGGNTACTCCTGGGCGGTGAACAGCCGTGAGCGCCAGCTCACCGCGTGGTCGAACGATCCACTCACCGATCGCCCATCGCAAGTGCTCTATGTGCGAGACGAATACACCGGCGAGCTATGGACAGCGACCGCCCAGCCGTTGCGCGACGAGGGCGCGACCTACGTCGCCCGCCACGGCTTCGGCTACAGTCGCTTCCAGCACGCCTCGCGCGGGCTGGCGCTTGATCTGCTCGAATACGTTGCGCCCGAGGATCCGGTGCGCATTTCCCGGCTCACGCTGCGCAACACTACCGCGCGCCGGCGCCGGTTATCCGTGACGGCCTACGCAGAGTGGTGCCTGGGCGCGTCCCGCCAGGTATCGGCCCCATTCGTCATCACCCGGCTGACCGAAGACGGCGCCATGCTCGTCTCGAACCAGTGGAACCCTGTCTTCGCCGAGCGCACGACGTTCTTCGATCTGGGCGGCCGCCAGACCAGCTGGACCGCGGATCGCCGCGAGTTCCTGGGCCGCAACGGCAGCCTGGCGGCGCCGCTGGCCCTGGTGGAGCGGACGCCGCTCTCCGGCCGCACGGGCGCCGGACTCGATCCCTGCGGGGCGCTGCGGACGATCGTCGACCTGGCGCCTGGAGAGAGCATCGAAGTTCCGCTCTTCCTTGGCGACGCCGCCAACGCGGAGGCAGCCGGGCGGCTGGTCGCTCGCTATCGCCAGGCGGACCTGGATGAGGTGCTGGCCGCGGTGCGCGAACGCTGGGACGCCATAACCGGCGCGGTCCAGGTCAAGACGCCCGACCGCACCATGGACCTGATGCTGAACGGCTGGCTGCTTTACCAGACACTGTCATCGCGCATCTGGGCCCGGGCCGGCTTCTATCAGGCAAGCGGCGCCTACGGTTTCCGCGACCAGCTCCAGGACGTGATGGCGCTGGCCGCGGTGAAGCCGGCGATCACACGCGAGCATCTGCTGCGCGCCGCAGCCAGGCAGTTTCCCGAGGGCGACGTCCAGCACTGGTGGCTGCCCAATACGGGCCAGGGCGTCCGAACCCGGTTTTCGGACGACCGCATTTGGCTGCCTTACGTCATCGCGCACTACGTGGACGTGACCGGCGATGTCGCCGTGCTCGACGCCGAGGTCCCGTTCATCGAAGGGGATCTGCTCGAGCCGGACGCGAACGAGCGGTTCTTCGAACCGTCGATCTCGAGTCAGACCACCAGCCTGTATGACCACGCCGCGCGGGCGCTTGACGCAAGCCTCGCGACCGGGGCGCACGGTCTGCCGTTGATTGGCGGCGGCGACTGGAACGACGGGATGAACCGGGTCGGCCTGCAGGGCCGCGGCGAGAGCGTCTGGCTTGGCTGGTTCCTGATCGCCAACCTGCAGCAGTTCGCGCCCTTCGCCGAAGCACGCGGCGAGGCGCGCCGGGCCGAGGCCTGGCGCGCCCATGCCGAAGCCTTGCGCCTGGCCGCCGAGCGGGACGCCTGGGATGGCGACTGGTATCGGCGCGGGTGGTTCGACGACGGCGCGCCGCTGGGCTCATCGGCCAACGACGAGTGCCGCATCGACTCCATCGCGCAGTCCTGGGCGGTGCTATCCGGCGCCGCCGCCCCTGACCGCGCCTCGCGCGCCATGGCGGCGGTGGACCGCGAGCTGATCCTGCCGCAGGAGGGGCTGGCGCTGCTGTTTACGCCCCCGTTCGACCGCACGACACATGATCCAGGCTACATCAAAGGCTACCCGCCGGGCGTCCGCGAGAACGGGGGGCAATACACCCATGCCGCGCTCTGGTCGGTGATGGCGTATGCCCAACTGGGCGACGGCGACAAGGCTGCCGCGCTGTTCTGGATCCTCAATCCGATCAATCACACGCGCACCCGAAGCGACGCCTATCGCTATGCGGTTGAACCCTACGTCGTGGCCGCCGACGTCTACGCCGCGCCCGGCCGGGTCGGCCGTGGCGGTTGGACCTGGTACACCGGCTCGGCGGCCTGGATGCAGCGCGCAGGCCTCGAGGCGATCCTCGGCGTGCGCGTTCATGGAGGCCGGCTTGAAGTGGACCCTTGCATTCCCAAGTCTTGGCCCGGCTTCGAGGTAACCCTGCAAGTCGGTGCGACGCGCTACGAACTCGTCGTCACAAATCCGAGCGGAGTCTCGCGTGGCGTCGTTCACGCCCAGTTGGACGGCATGACAATCGTCGGCCGGCCTCCGCGATTCGACTTGCATGATGATGGCGAGCACCACCGCCTCGAGGTGACCCTCGGCTGACGCCGTCGTCGGCCGCTGGCCTGGCCTGGCGAGGACTTGGTCTGTGCGTCGCTGGGCGTCCGGCCCTGCGTGGGGACCTGCTGGAGCGGGCTCGTCGACACCGCCTCGCGCCCCCACGGGCGGCAAGCTAGGCGTGCCGGCAGGTCATGCGCTCACGCGCCGATTATCCTCGGTCGCCCGGCCTCGAGCACATGGCGCCTTCGTTGGTGAGCCAGGCGCAGCGAGGTCATCAGCCGCTGAGCGCTTCGGCGATGTGCCAGCTGGTTGAGACGGCGCGGGTGTTTTCGGCCGCCGCGCCCGGCGATTGGGCCGAGGCGATGGCCGAGCTCGACCGGGCATTGAGCGAATTGCCGGCGGCGCGGCCCTAGCGGCGCTGGTCGGCCTCGCCGCGCTATGGGATCATCGGTCCCGGGACCCGGGTCCCGCCGCACGCGAAGGACGACGAGGATGCTTGAAGGTCGGACAGTCGTGGTGACCGGCGCGTTGGGCGTGCTTGGCTCGGTGGTCGCCGACGCCGTGGAGGCCGCGGGCGCGAAGGTGGCGCGGCTCGATTACGCGAAGGCTGGCGCCCCGCGCGAGCTGCTGTTCGACGGCCTCGACCTGACCGACGAGGCGGCGACCAGCGCGGCGATGGCGGCGATCACCGAGCGCACCGGCGGCATCGACGGCCTGGTCAACATCGCCGGCGGCTTCACCTGGCGCACGCTGGCCGATGCGCCGGGCGCGGTTTGGGAGCAGATGTTCCGCATCAACCTGCTGACGGCGGTCACCGCTACCCGTGCGGCGCTGGGCGCGCTCTCGGCCGGCGGGTCGGGCAGCATCGTCAACATCGGCGCGGGCGCTGCGGCCAAGGCCGCCGCCGGCATGGGCGCTTACGCGGCCTCGAAGGCGGGCGTGGCCAAGCTGACGGAGAGCCTGGCGGAGGAGCTGGGCGGCGCCGGCGTGCGGGTCAACGCCATCCTGCCCAGCATCATCGACACGCCCACCAACCGTCGCGACATGCCGACCGCCGATTTCTCCACCTGGGTCCAGCCGCAGGACATCGCCAAGGTGATCATCTTCCTGCTGTCGGACCGGTCGGCGGCGATCACCGGCGCGGCGATCCCGGTCACGGTCGGGCGGCGGGGCGGCTAGCCGGCCTCGCGGCAAGTTGAGCGCCGGCGGCGGTTGACGAACCTAGCGTCAGCGCGCCGTTGCTGTGCCCATGACCTACGAAAAGATCAAACTCACATCCGAAGACGGCGTCGCCGTCGTCACCCTGTCGGACCCCGCCACCATGAACGCCGCCGGCGTCGACATGGCCGAGCAGCTGCACGACGCCCTGAAACAGCTGACGGCGCCGGGCTCATCGACCCGGGCGATCGTGCTGACGGGCGAGGGGCGCGGCTTCTGCTCCGGCGCGAACTTGCAGGCGGGTCCGGGCACGCGCACCCCCAACGGCGACGGCAGCCCGGACGCCGGGGGAGCGCTGGAGACCGTCTACAACCCGCTCGTCACGTACATGAAGGAGATGGCGGTCCCGCTGGTGACCGCCGTCAACGGTCCCGCCGCGGGAGTCGGCTGCTCGCTGGCGCTGCTGGGCGACATCGTCGTTGCGGCCGAGAGCGCCTATTTCCTGCAGGCGTTCCGCCGCATCGGCCTGATCCCGGACGGCGGCTCGACCTACATGCTGCCGCGCGCGATCGGCAAGGCGCGGGCGATGGAGATGGCGCTGCTCGGCGAGCGGGTCCCGGCGGCCAAAGCGCTCGAGTGGGGCTTGATCAATCGCTGCGTGCCCGACGCCGAGTTGATGCCGACCGCGCTGGCGATCGCCGGCGAGCTCGCCCGGGGTCCGTTCTCGCTCGGCCTGACGCGCCAGGCCATCTGGTCTTCGCTTCAGCTCGACCGCGAGCGCAAGGGCCAGCGCATCGCCGGCAAGACCGAGGATTTCGTCGAAGGCGTGCGGGCGTTCCTGGAAAAGCGACCGGCGAAGTTCCAGGGGCGTTAGGCCGCCGCCGTCAGGCGGCCGTCGCCGCCTCGTGGCGCTCGAACCAGCGATAGGTCTCGGCGATTCCGTCCGAGAGGCCGATCGCAGGGCGCCAGCCCAGGGCGCGCAGGCGCGTCACGTCCAGCCGCTTGCGCGGCATGCCGTCGGGCTTGGTGTGGTCGAAGCGGATCTCGCCGGCGAACCCGACGGCCGTGCGCACCAGCTCGGCGAGCTCGCCGATCGTGACGTCCTCGCCGACGCCGACGTTGACGGGTTCCATCGCTGAGTACCGCTGCAGCAGGAACACCAGCGCATCGGCGCAGTCGTCGACATGCAGGAACTCGCGCCGTGGCGCCCCAGTACCCCAGACGGTGATGGCGCCTTCGCCGCGCTGCTTCGCATCGTGCGTCTTGCGCAACAGCGCCGGCAGCACGTGGCTGGACTCGAGATCGAAGTTGTCGCCCGGACCGTAGAGGTTGGTCGGCATCGCCGAGATGAAATCACAGCCGTACTGTGCGCGGCAGGCCTGGGTGAGCTTGAGCCCGGCGATCTTGGCGATCGCATAGGCCTCGTTAGTGGGCTCCAGCGGACCGGTGAGCAGGGCGTCTTCGCCGATCGGCTGGGCGGCGGCGCGCGGATAGATGCAGCTCGACCCCAGGAACAGCAGCTTCCCGGTGTCAGCGCGGCGGGCGGCCTCGATCACGTTCGCGGCGATCGTCAGGTTGTCGTAGAGAAATTCGGTCGGGCGCGTCGAGTTGGCCAGGATGCCGCCCACCGTCCCGGCCGCCAGCAGGATGGCGTCGGGTCTGGCCGCGTCCATCCAGCGCTCGACCTCGGCCTGACGGCGCAGATCGACCTGCACGCGGCTGGCCGTCAGCATCTCGCAGTTCTCGCGGGCCAGCCGACGAAGCAGGGCCTGGCCGACCAGGCCGCTGTGACCGGCGACCCACACCCGCCTGCCCGCGAGCGGATAGATGACGTCGCTCACCATTGCGCCGCTCCAAGGCCGCCCGTCTCCGCCATCTTGCCGCCGGTCGCCGTGCTGCGTGTCAGGCAGCACAAGCTGCCCGCCCTGCGCGCGGCTTGCAATGGCTCAGCGGTCCGCCCACCCTTTGCCGCGAATGACGAGGAAGGTCCAAGGTCTCGCGGCGGACGCGGCGTTGCTGATCGTCGGCCCAAGCTGGCTGGGCGATGCGGTCATGATGGGCTCGCTGGTGGCGCGGCTGAAGGCGGCGCGGCCGGAGCGCCGCATCACCGTGCTGACGCCACCGCACCTGGAGAGCCTGGTCCGACGCCTCCCGGGCGTCGACGACGCGGTGATCAATCCGTTCGCCCACGGCGCGTTGCAGCTCGGCGCGCGCGCGCGGTTCGGCCGGCGGTTGCGGGGTCGCTTCGGCGAGGCGATGGTGCTGCCGCATTCCTGGAAATCGGCGCTGGTCCCGTTCTTCGCCGGAATTCCGCGCCGCACCGGCTTTGTCGGCGAGGCGCGCTATGGCCTGCTGACCGACGCCCGGCGGCTGGACAAGGCGGCCCTGCCGCGCATGGTCGACCGCTTCTGCCGGCTCGCCGATCCCCCCGACGCTGCGGCGGCGCCCGAGACGCCGCCGCCAAGGCTGACCGCCGATCCGCACGCCGTGGAGACCACGCTGACGCGCTTCGACCTGGCCGGCGGCCCGCCGGCGGTGGCGCTGTGCGTCGGCGCCGAATTTGGCCCCGCCAAGCGCTGGCCGGGCGCGCACTTCGCGGCGCTGGGGCAGCGACTGGCCGCGCAGGGCTATGCGACCTGGGTGCTCGGCGGGCCCGGCGATGCAGCGATCGGCGAGGCGGTCGCGGCGGCCGCGCCGCAGATCGTCAACCTGGCCGGGCGCACCACGCTGGCGGAGGCGATCGACCTGATCGCGGAGGCGAGGGCGGTGGTCAGCAACGACTCCGGCCTGCTGCACGTCGCCGCCGCGCTGGGACGGCCGGTGGTCGGGCTCTACGGGGCCACCTCGCCCGAGTTCACCCCGCCGCTCAGCGCCGCCGCGGTGATCTTGTACGAGGATCTGCCGTGCCGCCCGTGCGGCCAGCGGGTCTGCCCGCTCGGCCACTTCAAGTGCCTGAACGAGCTCGCGCCGCAGCGGGTGCTGGCCGCGCTCCGCCCGCTGCTGGGCGCGGCTGGCTGACAGCGCCGCGAGGCGCTTGCGGCGGGCGGGCGCCCGCGCTCTAAGGCCTCGATGGCCCACGCCCCGACCCCCGCCATGCTGCTGCGCGCCGACGTGCGCCTGTTCGGCGACATCCTGGGCCGGGTGCTGAAGGCCGAGGAAGGCGAGGCGGTGTTCGAGGCGATCGAGCAGATCCGCCAGGCCTCGGTCGCCTATCACCGCGATGGCGCGCCCGAGCGCGCTCTGAAGCTCGACAGCCTGCTGCGCGCGCTGGCGCTGCCCGACGCCCTGCGCTTCGCCCACAGCTTCGTCTGCTTCTCCCAGCTCATCAACATCGCCGAGGACCAGGAGGCGCGGCGACGCCTGCGAGACGCGCCCGACGGCGATCGCTCGCTGTCCGGGGCGGTGGCGCGCCTCGCCGCCGATGGCGTCGACGCCGCGGCGATCGGCGAGGCGCTGGGCCGCGCGCTGATCATGCCGGTGATCACCGCGCATCCCAGCGAGGTGCGGCGCAAGAGCGTGATCGACCGCGTCAGCCGCATCGCCGAGACGTTTGACGCCTTGGACCGCGCAACGACCGAGAGTCGGCCGCCGATCGAGGCCGAGCTCGCGCGCCAGATCCTGATCCTCTGGGCGACGCGACAGTTGCGGCCCACCAGCCTGGGCGTCGCCGACGAGATCGAGAACGCGGTGTCGTTCTTCCAGCGCACCTTCATCGGCGAGCTGCCCGGCGTCTATGCCGACCTCGAGGCTGCGCTCGGCGGCGCGGCGGAGCCGTCCAGCTTCTTGCGCATCGGCTCGTGGGTCGGCGGCGATCGCGACGGCAATCCCAACGTCACCGCCGAGACCATGCGGCTGGCGTTCCTCACCCAGTCGCGCCTGATCGTCTCGCACTACCTCGAGGAGATCCACGCCCTCGGCGCGGCGCTGTCGCTCTCGCTGGAGCATGTGACGGTGACGCCGCAGCTGGCCGCGCTGGCCGACTGCTCCGGCGACGATGCGCCTCAGCGCCGCGACGAGCCCTACCGACGGGCGCTGTCCGGCATCTACGCCCGCCTCGCCGCCGCCGCGCCGGGGCTCACCGGATCGCCGCCGGCGCGCCCGTCGCCGATCGCCGGCGCACCTTATGCCGCGGCCGACGAGATGAGGACCGACCTGCAGGTGATCCAGGACTCGCTGGTCGCCCACCACGGCGAGAGCTTCCGCCGTGGCCGCCTGCAAGACCTGATCCGCGCCGTCGACTGCTTCGGCTTTCACCTCGCCACGCTGGACATGCGGCAGAACTCCGACGTGCACGAGCGGGTGGTCGCGGAACTGCTGCAGGCGGCCGGCGCTTGCCCCGACTACGCGGCGCTGTCGGAAGACGCGCGCATCCGGCTGTTGCAAGGCGAACTGACCACCCTGCGCCCGCTTGTCTCGCCGCTGGCTGACTATTCGGACGAGACCCTGAGCGAGCTGGCCGTGCTGCGCGCCGCCGCCGAAGCCAGCGCCCGCTACGGCCGCAAGGCCATCGACACCTACATCATCTCCAAGACCACCGGCGTCTCCGACCTGCTGGAGGTCTATGTGCTGCTGAAGGAGGTCGGCTTGCACGCGCCGGGCGATCCGGCGCGCTCGCCGATCCTGGTGGCGCCGCTGTTCGAGACCATCGCCGACCTCGAGGCCGCGCCTGCGACGATGCGCGCCTTCCTGGCCTGCGAGCCGCTGCGCCCGCACTTCGCGGCGCGCGGCGTGCAGGAGATCATGATCGGCTACTCCGACTCCAACAAGGACGGCAGCTACCTGACCTCGATCTGGTCGCTGCACGAGGCGCAGCGCGAGCTGAAGCAGGTGGTCGCCGACGCCGGGCTGGCGCTGCAGTTCTTCCACGGCCGCGGCGGGGCGGTCGGGCGGGGCGGCGGCTCCAGCTTCGAGGCCATCCTGGCGCAGCCCGAGGGCACTGTCGCCGGCCGCATCCGCATCACCGAGCAGGGCGAGGTGGTCGCCAACAAGTACGCTGACCCCGCCATCGGCCGAGAGAACCTCGAGACCATGACCGCGGCGACGCTGCTGGCGACGCTCGGGCGCCGCCACAACGACGAGCACGCCGCCGGCGCCGCGGCTATGGCCGAGCTCTCGGCCGCCTCGATGCGCGCCTACCGCGCCCTGGTCTACGACACGCCGGGCTTTGCCACCTTCTTCCGCGAGGCGACGCCGATCGGCGAGATCTCCAGCCTCAACATCGGCAGCCGGCCGGCCTCGCGCACGCCGTCGCTTCGGATCGAGGACCTCCGCGCGATCCCCTGGGTGTTCTCCTGGTCGCAGGCGCGGGTGATGCTGCCGGGCTGGTTCGGCTTCGGTTCGGCGGTGGCGGGGCGCGACCTCGGCGAGCTGGCGGATCTCGCCGAGGCCTGGCCGTTCTTCGCCTCGGCGCTCGACAATATGGAGATGGTGCTGGCCAAGGCCGACATGCGCATCGCCCGCCGCTACGCCGGATTGGTCTCCGACGCTTCTCTACGGCGCTCGGCGTTGGGCGTGATCGAAGCCGAGTTCGAGCGCACCAGCAACGCGCTGCTGGCGATCCGCCGCAACGCCTCGCTGGCGGAGCGCAATCCCGAGCTCGCCGCCCACATTCGCTATCGCCGGCCCTACCTCGAGGCGCTGAACCACCTGCAGGTCGAACTGATCGGCCGCCACCGCGAGGGCGACGACGATCCGCAGGTGCGCGAGGGCATCCTGCTGACCATGAACGGCATCGCCACGGGGCTGCGCAACAGCGGCTAGCTGGACTTG
>JGI12269J14319_10002319_pt1 | contig 18472 bp, 18 predicted proteins | sample PeaSoiSIISIP2007_FD_14319 | JGI IMG/M metagenome (IMG submission 14319) | reverse complement strand
GTGCTTTCGAAGCCGTGATCGAGATAGCGCTCTTTGACGCTGTCCTCCCGCGTCCACAGCCGCGACATCCCGGCGTATTGCGGATGAAGCGTACGGATATGAAGCCATGACCGGTCGAGGGGCACGGCCAGCTCCCCGACCTTGGCGCAGAATTGCGTGAACAGCTCCAAATTGCCCTCGAAAAACCGAGCTTCGCGGGCAAGCCATCCGTTTATCTGTTGGAGACGGTCCATGGGGCTGGGTTCACTCCTCGGCTGCTTGAGTGCGCTCACTCGTCATGACGGCCGGTTCATGCCGGCACGCAACTCTGTGAAAGTTGCCCCAACCTCGGCCCCGCCGGCAACTGCCGGGCAGTCCGATCTTGCATGATCGCCGCCCTGCTAGTAGGCAAGGGCTGCTGCGATCCGGTCGCGGACTCGCGGCGGGTTTGACGTCGGGAAAGCTCTCATGAGCGGCAAGATCCATGTCGGCGTCGGCGGCTGGACCTACGAGCCCTGGCGCGGAGTTTTCTACCCCGAAGGCCTGCCGCGAAAGCGCGAGCTTGAGTTCGCCAGCCGCCGGCTTAGCTCGATCGAGATCAACGGGACCTACTATTCGACCTTCAAGCCCGCGAGCTGGGCCAAATGGCGCGAGGAGACGCCGGATGGATTCGTCTTCTCGGTCAAGGCGTCGCGCTACTGCACCAATCGCAAGCTGCTGTCCGGCGCCGGCGAGGCGATCACCCGTTTCATCGGCCAGGGTATCGGCGCGCTCCGCGACCGCCTGGGGCCGATCAACTGGCAGTTCATGGCCCACAAGACATTCGATCCGGAGGACTTCGCGGGCTTCCTCGACCTGCTGCCGCGCGAAGTGGACGGTTTGCCGCTGCGCCACGCGCTGGAGGTGCGCAGTGCCAGCTTCAAGGACGAGCGGTTCTATGAACTGGCCCGCCGGCACAATGTTGCCATCGTGCTTGCCGACGACGAGGATTTCCCCGCGATCGACGTGGCGACGGCGGATTTCACCTATGCCCGGCTGATGCGCAGCAAGGAAGATATCGAAACCGGCTACGCCGCCGCCGACCTGGACCGCTGGGCGCAACGCGCCCGGACCTGGGCCAAGCGCGGCGACGCTTTCGCCTATTTCATCTCCGGGGCCAAGCTGCGTGCGCCGGCGGCCGCCCGGGCTCTCATCGAGCGGGTTGGCTGAGCTCGAGGCGCTCTCCCCTTGCGCCTATGCGGGCATGGCCCCGGACCCAGCGCCGGCAACGCATTGGAGGAATTTGCAGAGTTGGATAACGCCTATATGCTACCCACATTGCCAGGCAACAGCCCAGCCAATGGGGATCGCAATGCCCGATGACCACAGCGCCGCTTTCGGCATCGCCGAGCCGGAGGATATCCTCGACCCGCGCCATTACGAGCCGGTGAGGCGGAAGGGAGCGAGCCTGGCCGCCCTGCCGCTCTGGTGCTACAGCTCGGTGCGGTTCTTCCGGGCCGAGATGGAGCGCTTGTTCCTGCCCGGCTGGAACCTGCTGGAGCGCCTCGATCTCGTGCCTGAGCCCGGCGACTTCCATGCCATGACCTTCATGAACATCAAGCTGCTGCTGGCCCGCGGCAGCGACGGCAAGGTCAGGGTCTTCGCCAACACCTGCCGCCATCGCGGCGCCTTGGTGGCCGAGGGCACGGGAAACTGCAAGGCGTTCCGTTGCCCCTACCATGCCTGGACCTATTCCCTGGACGGTGCGCTGATCGGCGCACCCAACTACGATGGCGCCGACGGCAAGCCCCTCATCGACGCCGCCAACCGGCACGACTTCGGCCTGATCGAGATCCCGAGCGACAGCTGGGGCGGCTTCCTCTTCGTCAAGTTCAAGGATGGGCCGGAGACCCTGGCGGATCATCTGGGCGATTTCCGAGACCATCTCGCCTCCCATCGGCTGGAGGACATGGTCTGCGCCCGGCGCGTGGTCTTCGAGATGGACGCCAACTGGAAATGCTTTGTGGAGAACTACAGCGACGGCTACCACATCCCGACGGTGCATCGGGATTCCCTGGCAAGATGGAAGTCCACCTATACCCGCCTGCCGGAATCCAACGGCCGTTACACTCTCAGCTTCGCGGCCCATGACGGCAGTCAGCTGCTGCTGCCCTTCCCCGGCTACGACGGCTTCCCGCCCATGCCCCAGATCGAGGACAAATGGAAGAAGGGCACCTTCTTCTGCACGCTCCGGCCCGCAATGATGATGACCTTGGGCAATGACGGGGCGCTGGTCTTCCGCAGCGAGCCGCTGTCGGCCACCAAATCGCGCCTGACCGTGAGCTCTCTGTTCCCGAAGGCCACCGTGGCGCGCAATGACTTCGAGGAGATTGCCAAGAACTATTACCGGCGCAACGAGATCGTCGTCGGCGAAGACGTGGCGATCTCGCTCCGCCAGCAGGCGGGGATCGCATCGCCCTATGCCCGCATGGCGCGGCTCTGCCGCACGGAAACGAGCCTGAACCAGATCGGCAACTGGATCCTGGATCGGGTGATCGGTCCCCGGGCTGGCGAAGCGTCCGGCGCCTGATCGCCTCAAGCGCGCCCAAGCTTGAGGCGTGAATCAGGCTCCAATTTCTTGAAGTAGAGCAAGACCCATCGGCCAGCTTGATCCAAGCTGACCCGATCTTCCTCCGGCGCTGTGGTCCGAATCAGGCGCCGCCCGCCGGCCGGTTCTTGGGCGGCGGTGCGGAGAGAACGGGCGCCGAGGCCGCCCCCTTCTTCTTGTTCTTGTCGGCTTTGGGCTTCTTCGGCTCCCGGCCGCTTCGCTTTTGACCTTTTGCCATCGTCTATTCTCCCTTTGATTTGCGGGCCCTTTCCGGTTCCACTGCCGCCTGCGGCGGCAATCTGGCCGGCGAACCCGAAGCGGCAGTATAGTCCGCCGGCGAAGGACGAGGAACTGCCTGGCGGCGGGGCAAGGGGCGATCGGCGGATGGCACGCGTAGCATTACCCGATCCCAAAACGGCGCTCACGGCCATGTTCTCCCATGCGGCGGTCCATTCGCCCTATTACCGGGATCAGTCTTGGGCCGCCCGCCTCAGGTCCGGCCAGGCGATTCCCTTTCGCGATATTCCGATCACGGAAAAGTCCGTGGTAAGGGCGAACCCGGCGAAATTCCATAGCGACTTCGTGCCGCCCGAAGACGGCGAGGTGCAATCCAAATACACCTCCGGATCGACGGGCGAACCGCTCCATGTCCGCAAGACAAGCCGCGCCTTGCAGGTCAACGTCATGGAGAATATGCGCCTGAAGCAAGGTTGGGGTTTCGCTAGCCATCGCCTGATCGCCAATATCCTGAACCCACAGGAGGACCACCCGGTCGGCACACTGGAGGAAGAGGACCTGCCGGACGGGGCCCATCGCTGGAAACTTCACACCGTGGACACGCGCGCCACCTTTCAGCTGCTGCGAAGCACGGAGGCGACCATGGTGAGGGGCTTTCCCTCGGTCCTCCGCGGCGCGCTGGAACACAGCGTGGAGGAATCCCATGTACTTCCGCTGCGGCTTGTTTCGACCCTGTCGGAGGTGGTGCCCGACGAGCTGCGCGAACTCGTCCGGGCGATTCCCGGTTGCCGGCTGGTAGACCTGTACGGCTGCATCGAAGCCGGCATCATCGCCCTGCAATGTCACCTCTGCGGGGCATACCACCCGGCCGCGCGCCATGTGATTTTCGAACTAATCAGCGACGAGGGCCGTCCCGCCCGGCCCGGCGAACTGGGCCGCGTCGTCGTCACGCCTTTGTTCAATCGCGCCATGCCGTTGCTGCGCTACGAGACAGGCGACTACGCCGTGAGGGCAAAGAGCAACGACTGCCGGGTCTCACCCATGGCCCTTGAGCGCATCGTCGGCCGGCAGCAGAACCTGTTCAAGCTGCCTGACGGCCGGCGGATCATGCCGCGCCTGCCGGGGCGAGTTGCCGAGCGACTGGCGCTGCACCGCTTCAAGCTGTTCCAGAAGGCCCTGGGCGAGGTGGAATTTCACTATATTCCCCGCGACCCTGATGCTGAGGTGGCCGAAAGCGTCGCCCAGGAATTGATCGACATGTACATGGCGCCCGGCTTCAAGGTTCGCTGCGTTCGGGTCGCGGAGATCCCGAGAACGCCGGGCGGCAAATACTTCCTGCACGAATCGTTTGTTTGAAGGTCGCGTCTCAGCCGACAGGCGGAAGATGACGCGTCAGCCGGCGCTCGATTGCATCCACGGCCAATCGGATCCCGCCGACCAGCAGCACGTAAAGCATTGCAGCCAGGATGTAGAAGCCAAAATCGAGGCTCTGGCCGACCAGGTATTTGGCCGTGCCGAGCAGATCCAGCACCGTGACGAGGCTTGCGACCGATGAGGCCTTGGCCACTTTCGCAACCTCATTGCCCAGCGGTCGCAGTGCCGTCAGCAGCGCCTGGGGCAGCAATATCCGGACCAGCGTGACGGAGCGCGACAGGCCGAGCGACTGCGCCGCATCGGTCTGCTCCCGTGGAAGGTTCACCAGCGCCCCATGGATGATGCGCGTCTGGTAGGCGGCGGAATTGAGGGTGAATGTGAAGATCACGCAGTTCAACGGCTCGCGAAAGAACCACCAGAGGTGGGCGTCCCGCAACAGGCCGTGAATCTCGCCAGCCCCGTAGTAGATCAAATAGAGTTGGGCGATGGCCGGCGTGCCCCGGAAGGCGATGCAAAACGCCCAGATCCCGGTCTTGAGAGACCCCCAGGGCTGAAGCAGGCCGGCCAGAAGCCCGGCGCCGAGCAGGGAGCCCAGCAGCACGGAAACGACGGAGATGAAGACCGTGAGGCCGAGGCCTCTCAGCAGAAGGGGCAGGGCGGCCGCGAAATCCGCCGCATCGATGCCGTTGCTGCCAAGCAGCAGCTGGAGCAGCAGCCCCGCGCCGAGCGCGCTGGCGACGAGGAGCCCCGCGCGAACAAGGCCGCTGGAGCGATCGGGACGCGGGCTGAAGGGCGCCTCAGCCACGGCTTCGCCCGCGGCTGAGACGCCGGTGCCAGGCCGCAAGAGCCGCTTCGGAGGCCGTCGTGATGGCGATGTAGGCGAGGCAGGCGACCCCGTAGAACAGGATATGGTCGCCGGTGCTGGTGGCAGCCAGATAGCTCCTGCGCAGCAGCTCGTCGCAGGCGACGACCGACACCAGTGCTGACTGCTTCACCGTCGATAGCCACTGATTGGAAAGCCCCGGCAGGCCGAGCCGGAACAGCTCGGGCAGGACGATGAAGCGCAGGACCGGCCAGCGCCCCAAGCCCAAGGCCCGGGCCGCTTCGAGGGAAGACCCGTCGAGAGTCCTGAGGACTCCCAGGAACACCTCGCTGGCATAGGCGCCGAAGACCAGGCCCAAGGTGACGGTGCCGGCGAGAAAGCCGCTGAATTCGAACCTCCCGCCCAGTCCCAGGAGCGGCAAGGCAAGGTTGATCAACCGCTGGCCGCCGATATAGACGAGGAACAGGGTCAAGAGCTCGGGGATGCCCCGAAAGGCCCCGGCGAAGGCGGCGGACGACTCCCTGAGCCAGGCCCGGCGGGAATGGGTCGCAAAGGCCAAGGCCAGGCCGCTGGCGAGCCCGAGCGGAAGGGCGGAGGCGGCAAGCGCCAGGGTCACCACCAGGCCGGCGGCAAGCTCCCCACCCCATCCACCGGCCCCGAACTGCAGGACCTGCAGCATTCGCCGCTCGGCGAGGGCCGCGGCGCCGGATCAATAGACCGAGAACGGGAAATACTTGTCGTTGATCGCCTTATAGGTGCCGTCGGCCCGAATCTTGCTGAGACCGGCGTTGAGGGCCGCGACCAGGTCGCTGTCCGACTGGCGCAACGCCAGGCCGACACCCTCGCCGAAATATTTCGGGTCGTCGAGGCGGTCGCCGACGAAGGCGCAGCCCTTGCCGGCAGGGGAGTTCATGAAGGCGTAGCCGACGGCATCCTGGGCGAGCGCGAGATCGAGGCGGCCGGCGGAGAGATCGGCGAAGGCCTCGTCCATGGACCGGTAGAGTCGGATGTCTGAGCCGGTATAGTACGCCTTGATGTAATCTGCGCTGCTGGTATCCGCCTGGGTCCCGACGATGTCCCCCTTGAGATCATCGGGACCGATTTTCGCGAATTTGTCCGGCGTGCAGGAGACGAAGCGCTTGCCCGATGCCCGCGTGCGATCGGTGAAGGCGACGACCTTCCGGCGCTTGGCCGTGATGCTCATGCCCGAATCGATGACGTCGATCTTCTTTTCCTTGAGCGCCACCATCATGCCGTCATAGTCCATGGTGACCATGACGCAATCGAGGCCGGCTGCCTTGCAGATCGCCTGGGCAAGCTCGACGTCGAAACCGGTGAGCTGCCCGCCCGAAGTGAAATAACTGAAGGGCTTGAAGGTCCCTTCCGAGGCGACTTTCACCTCGCCGGCATGCACCGGGAAGGCGACCGCGGCGGCGATCGCCAGCAGGGCCACGAACACAAGCGGTCGTCTCTGAACTGGGGTCATTGCCGGGTCCCTTTCGATGGCAAGCCAAGGCTTTGGGAGCCGCGCCGCTTGCCCGCCCGGGAATCCCCGGCGACGCTCCGCCCCCGATTGTGGGCGCACCCTAACGTCTTGAATCGAGCCCCGTCAATTTCGCCCCAGCTTCGCCTGGCAGCGCCAGGGCTGGAACCCGCTGGCGCGCTCCAACAACGGGACGATATGCTCGCCCGCGCATTGCAAGGGAGGGNGAGCCATGAGACCGGATCCGGAGCGCGTGAAGCACGTCGCCGTCGTCGGCACAGGCACGATCGGCGGCGGCTGGGCCGCCTTGTTCCTCGCCCAGGGCCTGGACGTGGTGGCGACCGATCCCGGCGCGGATGCCGAGGCGAAGCTCCATGCCATGATCGACCAGGTTTGGCCGGCCTTGACGAGCCTTGGCCTCGCGGGGCTCAAGGCGCGGGGCCGGCTGGAGTTCGTGGCCAAAGTCGCCGATGCCGTGAGCGGCGCGGAATTCATCCAGGAGAGCGCGCCCGACCGGGAGGAGCTCAAGGTCGCGCTGTTCTCCGAGATCGATCGTTACGCTCCGCCCGATTCGATCATCGCCAGTTCCTCGTCGGGATTCCTGCCCGAGCGCCTGGCTTCCAACTGCCGGCATCCGGGACGCTGCATCATCGGCCACCCTTTCGCGCCCTCCTATCTCTTGCCCCTGGTCGAGGTCGTGGGCTCGGCAGGCAATCCCAAGGCGGTGCTGGACTGGGCCGTCGCCTTCTACGCCGGCCTCGGGAAGCAGCCGCTGCTGCTGAGGAAGGGGATCGAGGGTTACATCGCCAACCGCATCCAGCACGTGATCCTCGAAGAGGCGGCCCGTCTCGTCGACGCCGGCGTCTGCGGCTTCAAGGACATCGACGACGCGGTGACCGGCGGCGTCGGCCTGCGCTGGGCCTTCATGGGCCCGGCGCTCTGCTATCACTTCGCCGGGGGCAGGGGCGGGATCGACCACAGCCTGGCGCATTTCGGCTGGTGGGGCAGCGAGGCCAGCAAGCAGGACATCAAGGAGTCCGTGGCCGAGATCGCCGGCGGCCGGTCGATGGAGGAACTCGAGCGCTGGCGCGACGCCAACCTGGTGGCGCTGCTGAAGGCGCGGAAATCCCTGCCGTAGGCCTTGAAATCGATGCGGCCGATGGCGGTTTGGCAGAGTATCGGATCGCGGAAATTCGTGACTCGGGGCCATGTCACGAATTTCTGCGTGAATCCGATGCTAAAATTGGAAAGGATGTGCCGACTTTCTGGGAAAGTCGGCACGGGGCTGCCCGCAAGTCCCATAGAATGAGGAACGGCCATGTCGCTGCTCGGGTTCAAGGTCATGACCTTCGACGTCGTCGGCACGCTGATCGATTTCGAAGGCGGAATGATCGCCTACATCCGCAGGATTTCGGGCCGGAGCGAGGCGAAGCTCGCCGACGATGCGATCCTGGAATCCTATCGGCGCTCGCGCGGCGCGCATGCGCCGGAGGCCCGTTATCCGGAGGACCTCGTGCGCGTCTATGACGACTTGGCCCGCGATCTCGACCTGCCCCGAAAGCCCGGGCTCGGCGAAGGCCTCAGGGATTCCATCAAGACCTGGCCGGGCTTTCCGGATTCGGCCGAAGCGCTGAAGCGCCTGCGCCGGCGCTATCGCCTGATGGCCATGACCAATGCCCGGCATTGGGCGCTGGAGCACATGGCTCGGACGCTCGGCGAACCCTTCGACGACGCAGTCACGCCCGACGAGGCACGCTGCGAAAAGCCGGATCCCAAATTCTTCGCCTTCGCGCGCGGCCGGCTCAGCGCCTCCGGCTATGCGCTGGAGGACATCCTGCATGTGGCCCAAAGCCAATATCACGACATCGGCGTGGCGCGCGAACTCGGTTACAAAGTCTGCTGGATCGAACGGCGCAAGGGCCTGCGCGGATTCGGGGGCACCCAGGTCCCCGCCAAGCTGACCGCGCCCGACTATCATTTCGCGACCTTGGGCGAGCTGGCTGACGCCGTCGATGCGGAAGCGCGCTGAGGCCGCCGGACATCCAACCGAAGAGAGGTGGAAATGGCGCAGTTCTTGGTGCTGGCCTATGACGGGACCGATGAAGCTGCCGCGGCACGCCGGGGCGCCGCCCGTCCGGCGCATTTCGAAGGGATCAAGCCCCTGGTGGCGAGGGGCGAGCTGCGCGCGGCGGGCGCCATCCTCGACGATGCCGGCAAGATGATCGGATCTGCGGTGATGGCGGAGTTCCCGAGCCGGGCAGAGCTCGATGCCTGGCTGGCGCGCGATCCTTACGTCAAGGAAGGGGTCTGGCAGAAGATCGAGATCAGGCCCTTCCGCATGGCCGTGCTCGACGGCAAGATCACGCCCTGAGCGCCGGTCCAATGCTGTTCCGGGGCTTCGAGCGAAAGAAGGTCGATGTCGACGGGGTCGCGGTCTCTTGCGTGACTGCCGGCAGCGGACCGCCATTGCTCCTGCTCCATGGTTTCCCGCAATGCCTGGCGATGTGGGCCAAGACGGCCCCGCTCCTGGCGGAGAAATTCACGGTGGTTTGCGCCGATCTGCGCGGCTATGGCGATTCGGCCAAGCCCAGGGCCGCGCCTGACGGCTCGACCTACTCCTTCCGCAGCATGGCTGGCGATCAGCTCGGGCTCATGCGGACGCTCGGCCATGATCGCTTTCACTTGGTCGGCCATGACCGGGGCGGCAGGACCGGCCACCGCATGGCGCTCGACCATCCCGAGGCGGTCGCATCGCTCGCCGTGCTCGACATCGTGCCCACCTACGCCATGTTCATGGAGACGAACCGGCATGTTGCCGGGGTCTATTGGCATTGGTATTTCCTCTCCCAGCCGGAGCCCTTTCCGGAGCGGCTGATCGGCGCCGATCCCGATTATTTCTACGAGACCTGCCTCCTCGGCTGGGGCGCCACACGGGCCCAGGACTTCGATCCGGAGATGTTGGCCGAGTACCGGCGCTGCTGGCGCGATCCGGCCATGATCCACGGATCCTGCTCCGACTATCGCTCCGCGGCCACCATCGACCTCGAGCATGACAGCGCCGACATCGCAACCAGGCTTGCCTGTCCCACGCTCGCCTTCTGGGGGACGAAGGGCGCCATGCACAGAAATTTCGATATCGGCGCCGCCTGGCAGAAACGATGCGCCAATCTGCGCAAGGTCTCGCTGCCGGCTGGGCATTTCTTCATCGACAAATATCCCGAGGATACGGCGCGGATCCTGACCGAGTTCCTGAGCGGAGTCAGGCTTTAGGCGGGGTCGGGGGTTCGGGTTCGGCCAAGGGCATCCCGGTAGCCCCCGGCAGCCGCAGCAGCTCCTGGCCCGGCAGCACGCCCAGCCGGACGAGGGCTAGGATCAGCAATCCGGCGGCGCCGAACAGGCCGGTCACGAGGAACAGCAGATTGCCGAAGACGAAGCCGAGAACATCTGCCATCTGCGGTTATCCCTATTGCGTCAGCCGCCGAGTGTGGCCGAGCCACGCATTTCGTCAACCCCGTCGCATGCCGGGCGTCGGTCCGGGGCCACGGTAGGAGGGCCTGGGGTCCTGGCGCAGATGAACCCTGTAGGGATCGGCCTCGACGACGCGGAAGCCCTGGTGGAGATAGAACCCCAAGGCGGGATCGATGCGGGCAAGGGACAGGACGATCGGACTGACCGCCTTCCTGGCGCGCGCCTGGAGCCGGTCGAGAATGACGCGCCCCAGTCCCCGGCCGCGAAAGCCGGGGGCGAGGCAAAAGCGGATGAGATGGATCCGGCCGCCTTCGCGGCGGGTCTGGAGCCAGCCGGCATCGCGTTCGCCCAGCGCCACCATCTCGACTTCGCTCTGGACGAATTGCCTGGCAAAGAGCCCATCCTCCAGCGCCTCGTCCCAATCCGCATCGGGCCCGAGCAAGGCCTTCAAGGCGGCGAAGCAGGATTGCCGCGCGAAGCCGTAGTCGACCGGCTTGGCCGGCCGCAGCGAAATCGGCGGCTTGCGCTTGCCGCGCAGCCTTGCGGCCAGCCGGGCGACGCCACGAACCATTGACTCCCCTTGCTCCCGCCGTTCCTGTCATCGGAAGATGACCCCTCGAAGCGGGAAATTCCAGCTTGCCGAGACGCCATGACGGCAGGCGAGATCAAGCCGAATCGCCGGGAGCCTTTCATGTTGCGACGCTTCATCTGCTCCGCGACCCTCGCTCTTCTTGCCGGCGGGGCAGTCGTCACGTCCGTTCAGGCCGGCGACGACATACTGGTCGGTGTGCTGGAGAACCTCGCGCCGAACCAGCAGGCGCGAATCCGGCAGGTCTATGGCACGGCCGAGACGAGCGTGGTCCGGGTGGCTTTCCGGCGCGCTGCCGACGGTTGGCAAGCCTTGCCGGACAATGTTGCCGATCTCGATCAGCTTCAGAGCGCCGGCCAGCAGTTTCCCGCCAGCCTCGACTGGACCATCGCTTTCGATGGCAAGTCCCTCGGCCGCATCGAAAGCACGCGGCCGAAGCAATGGCTGGCCTACAGCGACATCGGGCTTCAGCTGTTGCCGGCGGGCGAGCAAGTGCCGCATATGGGCCAACCCGGCAGCGACTTCGCCCAATGGGGCGTGGACGGCGCCGTCTACCGGCCGCTCGTTCTCGTTTCCGCCCCCAATGTCCAGGACCCGGACCGGTGGCAGCGCACCGCATCGGACAGCTCCCTGGCGAGCCGGGGGATGGACAGCTTCCGGGCCGCGGTCCAGCAGGAAAACGCCAAGTTCAAGCTCGAGGACGGCAAGGTCGAGCTGCTCAAGGCCTATCGTTCCCGGTCGGGGACGCTGCTTTTCGCCTTGATCGTGACCGGCCAGGCGCCGGCGCCCGATGAAGTACCGGGACCCGAATGGAGCCCCCACTGGTTCGTGGCCGATGACGCTGGCCAGGTCCGCTTCCTCGGCAGCGAACTCATGCTCATCGACGCCGGCGACTATGGCGGCGATGGCCATTCCGAGCTCGTATTCGCCAAGTCGAGCTACGACTACGACGGCTATGTGATGTTCTACGACGATTTCCGACGGTCGGCGGCTTTCGGCTGGAGCTATCACTAAGCACCAGCAGTAACAGCACCAGGTTTGAGGCGCTGCATGTTGGCCATCGTCATGACGCAGGCTAGCGCGGCCTCCTTCCCCTTGACCAGGAAATGGTCGCGGAAGAATCGCCGGTGCTCCTCGTGGTCATGGAAGCGCTGTGGCGTCAGCACGGCAGAGATGATGGGAGTCTCGGTCTCGAGCTGAAGGCGCATCAGGGCGTCCACCACCGCCTGGGCGACGAATTCATGCCGGTAGATACCGCCATCGACCACCAGCCCGGAGACGACGATCGCGGCATAGCGTCCGGTCTTGGCGAGCATTTTCGCAAGCAGGGGGATTTCGAAAGCGCCAGGTACCTCGAAGAACGCAATTGCGCGCCTGGCGAGGCCGTTTCTTGCCATTTCGGCGGTGAACGCGCGTCGGCACTGATCGACGATAGGCTTGTGCCAGCAAGACTGGACGAAGGCGATTCGCTTCCCCCGTCGTGGTGTCGCTGATTGGTTGATCATTTCTGACTCCTGTCGGTTGCAAACAAGAATCAGGGCGCGGCGGCCACATGGGCTCGGGCATTGCCCGAGCCCAGCGGCCAAGGGATCCCGCTCTCTTCCATCCGGACTGTGACCGTCGGCTTCGGAGTTGCACCGAATCTGCTGTCCCCGGCGAGGCTGGCTCGTCGGGCGCTCGCGGGCTTGGGCGATTGCTCGCCGTCACCGCCGGTGGGGATTTCCACCCCGCCCTGAGAACGATTGCCACTGGGTACTCGGCCCAACGACAGGCGCAGATATAGCCGGAATCGGACCGCACGGCCAAGGGAGGTTGATGCCCCGCGCGCCTCAACTTGTCATAATGGGACATGACGAGGGATCAACTCACGGACGGGCGCCGGAACGCCCGCGGCCGAGGGCGCTGAACATGCGTGGCGCTCAGAGCGCGGCGGCAACCGGCGGCTTGGTCCTGGCGGCCGGGAGTCTCGCCTGGCTGCTGGCCCGCGGCCTCAAGCTGCCGGGCGGGCTGGGCGGGCCGGAGTATGTCCTGCTGGCGGGGGTCGCCTCAGGGCTCAGTGCCCTTGCCGCCGCCCTCTTGGCGCTGCGGCGCCAACACCGGCGCCTGGAGCGGTTGCGGGGTGCGGTGCTCATCGCCGGGGGCCTGGGAACGCCTCTGCCGCGTCCCGAGGGCGGCCCACCGGACGAAATCGACAGGTTGCAGGAAGCGGTCGGCACCCTCATCGGTCGCGAGCGCGACCGGCGGGGTCTTCTGGACCGGCGCCTCGAGCGCGTCCTGGGGGCGATCGACGATGCCATTGTCGTGGTCACCGCCCAGGGCCAGGTGAGCCTGCTCAATGCCGCCGGCAAGGAATTGCTGGGCGGGAGCTGCGGGGTAGGCGCCAGCCTGTTCGAACTGTTCGAGCGCGAGAGCCTGTCCCAGGCCCTGATCGAGGCGGACGGCACAGGCTTGGGCTATCGGGCGTCGCTGCGCGCTGTGGATGGGCGGGAGATCGTGGCCGGGATCGCGGGCCTCGGCCCCGGCGGCGGCGCGCTGCTGCGCTTTGCCGGCGGGGTTGCGGGCGGCGAATCGCTTCTGGAGCACGACCTTGCCCTCCACGACCGGCCGCCNGAGGTTGCGCGGCCNGACGAGGGGACGCTGCTCGCGGAGCTGCCGGCCATTTCGCTGGATACCGAGACCACGGGGCTCAACGTGCGCCGCGATCGTCTCATTTCCGTTGCCGGGGTCCTGCTCCATGGCGACCGGATGTTCCCGGCGGCCACCTTCGACCGGCTGGTCAACCCGGGCCAGCGCATCCCGCCGGTCTCCACATCCATTCACGGCATCACCGACGCGATGGTGATCGATGCCACAGGCTATCCGGCCATCGCCGGCGACCTTGCGGGGTTCTGCGGCGCGCGGGTTTGGATCGGTCACAATATCGGCTTCGATATCGCCATTCTCCGGCGCGAGGCGCGGCTGGCCGGCCTTCCCTGGAGCGAACCCACCTATCTCGATACGCTGCGTCTCTACGCTGCCCTCAGGCCCCGCGCCCCGGACGTCGAGCTCGATGCCATTGCTGGCGACCTGGGGGTCGACATGAGCGGACGGCACACCGCGCTAGGCGATGCTCTGATGACGGCGGAAGTCTACCGCCGCCTGCTGCCATTGCTGGCCGAAGAGGGGGTGAGGACCCTGGGTGAGGCGCTCGCCTTCGCCGAGCGCCCGCATATGATCCGCCGTCTGCAGCAGGCTCTGGGCTGGTAGGCCGATGGACCGGCAGACGATCGAGAGGATCGACATCTTCGCCTATCGCCACCGGGTGCGCGACATGATGACGAACCCGGTGGTGACCATAGCCGCCTCGTCCAGCCTGCAATCGGCGGCCGAGCTGATGCATGCGCGCAAGGTGAGCTCGCTCATCGCCGTAGACGAGGCCGAGCGGCCGACCGGCATAATGACCGAGAATGACCTGCTGGCCGCCGTGGCGCGCGATGGCGGCGTTGCGCTGACCCGCCCCGTCGAGGGATTGCTCAGCCGGCCGGTGGCAACCATCGGCCCCGATGCCTTCCTGCACACGGCCATCGCCCGCATGGACCGGCTCCATTTCCGGCATCTCGCGGTGGTCGACCCGGCCAGCGGCCGGCTCGTGGGCGTGGTGACCGCGCGTGCTTTGCTGCGCCAGCGCTCGAGCCAGGCTCTGGCACTCGGCGACGACATTGCCGCCGCCCGCGGGCCCGAGGAGCTGGGCGACGCCTACCGGCGCCTGCCCGCCATGGCACGCGGCCTGCTGCGCGAAGGAATGACGGCGCTGGAAATCGCCGAGGTGCTGAGCGCGGCCTTGCGCGATCTTTCGGGCCGGGCAGCCGAGCTTGCGGCCGCGGCCATGCAGGCCGAGGGCCAGGGGGAAGCGCCGGCGCCCTGGGCGTTTCTGGTCCTGGGCTCGGCTGGGCGGGGGGAAAGCCTGCTCGCCGCCGACCAGGACAATGCCCTGGTCCATGCCGGAGAAAACGACGAGGAGACGGACTGGTTCGCCGAGCTTGGCCGACGGGCCGCGGACATTTTGAATACGGCCGGCCTCGTCTACTGTTCCGGCGGTGTCATGGCCAAGAACCGGGCCTGCCGGCACAACCTCGTGGGCTGGGGGGCGGAAGTCGAGCGGTGGATCGCCGAGCGGGAGCCGGTGCAACTGCTGAACGCCGACATCTTTTTCGACTTCCGCCCGGTTCACGGCGACTACTGGCTGGGCGACGAGCTGCGCGCCTTCGCAGTTCCGCTGGCCGCCGGGTCGCCGGCCTTCCTCGTCCGTCTCTCCCATATGCTCGATCCGCGCAGCCCCGCGCTGTCGCCCATCACGGGAAACCTGCGAAGCCAGGCCGGCCGGGTCGACCTCAAGCGGGGCGGCCTGCGTTCGCTGGTTTCCGCGGCGCGGATTCTCGGCCTCAGGCTGGGCTCCATGGCAATCTCGACCGAACGGCGCTTCGCCGCCGCGGCCGAGGCGGGGCTGCTCCCGGCCGACGACCTCGCGCTTTTCCTCGATGCTCATGGGCGGCTGCTGCGGCTCATTCTCGAGCAGCAGCTGATCGACGTGGAGGCCGGCATGGCCCCGGGCACCTCGATCGAAGCCCGGCGCCTGCCGCGCCTCGAGCGCGAGCGCCTGAAGGCCGCACTCTCGGCGATCGGGCGCATCGACCTCGTCGTCCGCCAGGCGCTTGGTCACTAAAGCGGGCGCCGACCCCCGAAACGGAAGAGCCCCGCCCGTGAGGCGGGGCTCTCCATCTCGCTTGGGTTAACGGCGGGATGCCCGCCCGCTCGTTCAGTGTTTTGTGATGTCGCGGTGCCGTGTCTCGGGCAGGAAGATCAGACCGATGACCAAGCTGCCGGTCGCGACCACGATCGGGTACCACAGGCCGGAGTAGATATTGCCCGTCGCCGCCACGATGGCGAAGACAATGGCCGGCAGGAAACCGCCGAACCAGCCGTTGCCGATGTGATACGGCAGCGAAACGCCGCTGTAGCGGATGCGGGTGGGGAAGAGTTCGACGAGCCAGGCTGCGATCGGCCCATAGACCAGGGTCACGTAGACCACTAGGACCCACAGCAGGACGATGGTCATGAACCAGTTGATTTTGGCCGGGTCCGCCTTGGCCGGATAGCCGTGGCCGACGATCGCCTTGGCCAGCACCTTGTCGAAATCAGGGGTGTCGGCTGCGATCGATTGGTCGCCGATCTTGACCGAGGCCTTGGTGCCGGCCGGCGCGTCGACGTTGGTGTAGTTCACGGAGAGCTTCACCAGCGCCGATTTGACGACGTCGCATGAGCTGGTGAATTTCGACGTGCCGGTCAGGTTGAGCTGGAAGGAGCATTCGGCAGGGTCGGCAGTGACCGTCACCGGAGCCTGGGCGAGCGCCGCCTCCAGATCAGGATTCGCATAGTGGGTGATGCCCTGGAAAATCGGGAAGTAGGTTATCGCCGCCAGAGCGAAACCGGCCATGATGATGGGCTTGCGCCCGACCTTGTCGGACAGCCAGCCGAACAAGATGAAGAAGGGCGTTCCGAGTGCCAGAGCCGCCGCGATCATGACCGGCGCGCTCGTCGCCGGCACCTTCAAGGTCTGGGTCAGGAAGAACAGGGCGTAGAACTGCCCACCGTACCAGACCACGGCCTCGCCGGCGGTGGCTCCCAGGAGCGCCAGGAGCGCGATCTTGGCGTTGTCCCAATTGCCGAAGGCTTCCGTGAGGGGAGCCTTCGAACCTTTGCCCTCCTCCTTCATCCGTCTGAAGACCGGCGACTCGGCGAGTTGCAGCCGGATCCAGAGGGAAATCACGAGCAGGATGGCCGAGAGCAGGAAGGGAATGCGCCATCCCCAAAGGGCGAAGCTTTCCTCCCCCATGCTCTCGCGGATGAACAGGATCAGCAGGAGAGCCAGGAACAGGCCCAGCGTGGCGGTGGTCTGGATCCAGGAGGTGTAGAGGCCGCGCTTGCCCGCCGGCGCGTGCTCGGCGACGTAGATCGCCGCACCGCCGTACTCGCCGCCGAGCGCAAGGCCCTGGATGAGGCGCAGGCAGATCAGGATGACGGGAGCGATGATCCCGGCCGTTGCATAGGAGGGCAGCAGGCCGATGAGGAAGGTTCCCATGCCCATGAAGGTGATGGTGATGAGGAAGGTGTATTTGCGGCCGACCAGGTCGCCGATGCGCCCGAACACCAGCGCCCCGAAGGGGCGGACCGCAAAGCCGGCGGCGAAAGCCAGCAGGGTGAAGATGAACGCCGCGGTCGGGGCTACGCCGGAGAAGAATTGCTTGGCCAGAATGGCCGCGAGGGTTCCGTAGATGTAGAAGTCATACCATTCGAACACGGTACCGAGGGACGAAGCGAAGATGACCTTTCTCTCTTCGGCGGTCATCTTGTGGCGATGGGGTAAGGCGTGTGCCGTTGCCGTCGTCATGCGTTCCTCCTCTAGCTGTGGTCTTTCTTGCGTGACCTTGCCGGTGCGACAGGGAATCGCCGCTGTCGCCACAACGCGGCAGTGAAGGCTAATCAACTTCTGCCTGTCACGCTACGGCCATGGTTGGCGCGAGGGCTTCGCCTAGTATCGGATCGCAGCAATTCGCGACTCGGGGTGCTGTCACGAATTTCTGCGTGAATCCGATACCAAAACATAAAACGAGGTACCGACTTTCTGCGAAAGTCGGTACTAGGGTAAAAGACCTGCCCCCGAAGCCCGCCCCCCGAGGAGAACCCATGGCAGCCTATCAGTACATCTACGTCATGAAAGGCTTGGCCAAGATCTATCCCGGCGGCCGTAAGGTGCTGGACAACATCTGGCTCAGCTTCCTGCCCGGGGCCAAGATCGGGGTCTTGGGCCTGAACGGCGCCGGCAAGTCGACCCTGCTGCGGATCATGGCCGGCCTCGACCACGACGTCGCCGGCGAAGCCTGGGCCGCCGAAGGGGCCAGCGTCGGCTTCCTGACCCAGGAGCCCGCCCTCGACCCGGCCAAGGACGCACTGGGCAACATCATGGAGGGCATGGGCGAGAAGAAGGCCCTGCTCGACCGGTTCGAAGCGGTGAGCGCGCGGCTGGGCGAGGAGGTCTCGCCCGAGGAGATGGAAGCGCTCATCGCCGAGCAGGGCGAGCTGCAGGAGAAGATCGAAGCCGCGGGCGCCTGGGATCTCCAGCGCACCGTCGAGATCGCCATGGACGCGCTACGCTGCCCGCCGGGCGACGCCGATGTCGCCAAGCTCTCGGGCGGCGAGCGCCGGCGGGTCGCGCTTTGCCGGCTCCTGCTCCAACGTCCCGACCTGTTGTTGCTGGACGAGCCCACCAACCATCTCGACGCCGAGTCCGTCGCCTGGCTCGAGCGGTTCCTGCACGACTATCCGGGCACCGTCGTCGCCGTTACCCATGACCGCTATTTCCTCGACAACGTCGCCGGCTGGATTCTCGAGCTCGACCGCGGCCAGGGGATTCCCTGGGAAGGCAACTACTCCTCCTGGCTGGAACAGAAGCAGAAGCGCCTGGCCCAGGAGGAGAAGGCCGAATCCGCCCGTCAGCGCACGCTGCAGCACGAATTGGAATGGATCCGCCAGTCGCCCAGGGCCCGTCAGGCCAAGAGCAAAGCGCGCATCTCGGCCTACGAGCAGATGCTCGCCGCCGGCGGCCAGCAGCAGGCCGAGGCGGGCCAGATCCGCATCCCGCCAGGCCCGCGCCTGGGCGAGGTGGTCGTGGTGGCCGAGCATCTGCGCAAGGGGTTCGCCGACCGGCTGCTGATCGACGACCTGAACTTCCGCCTGCCGCCCGGCGGCATCGTTGGCGTCATCGGCCCCAACGGGGCCGGCAAGACGACCCTCTTCCGCATGATCGTCGGCCAGGAAACCGCCGATGCCGGAAGCCTCAAGATCGGCGAGACGGTGAAGCTCGGCTACGTCGATCAGTCGCGGGACTCGCTCCGG
>JGI12269J14319_10002316_pt1 | contig 18475 bp, 13 predicted proteins | sample PeaSoiSIISIP2007_FD_14319 | JGI IMG/M metagenome (IMG submission 14319) | reverse complement strand
TCGTTCTTTTCATGTGTAATCTGTGGTTCCCCGTTCAGAATTCCCCAAGGCGTATTTACAGTGTTTTTCCTTGTAGGTATAAAAAAATGCGGGATTTTAGGTTATACTTTTGCCCTGCATAAAAAAGCGAAAGCCCTGACGCATTAATGCGAAAAGGCTTTCGGTTATTGCATGCGCTAAAATTAAAAGGCTTTAAAACCATTAATACTTTGATTGACAAACATATCAACTACTGGACCTAACACAAAGCTTAAAAAAAGTCGAAATCCCTCTGCCAAAACAAGAGCCACACCTACCCGGAGTAGGAGACGCCCCCCCTGAGACGTCGAACGCCGTAAAATCCCATCGAAATCAAGGGCTCCCGCAGCGCTCCAGCCGAGCATTAGGCAGAAAACAAAAAAAGCATAAGTCATCCAAGTGGTTAGATCAAACACAGCCACGACCCTCCCCCCTTGCCAAAACTTATGATGCAGAGGAGGGTTTTATGATAATAAAATTTCCTATTAAATCACGCTTTTACCCATCAGAAATTTATCAACTTCCCGCGCGGCGAGCTTTCCTTCTTGGATAGCCCAAACAACAAGACTTTGCCCTCTTCTCATGTCACCTGCAGTAAAAACCTTCTCCACATTGGTCTCGAAAACCTCGTACTCCGCTTGAACATTGCTCCGTAAATCTCTCTCCAGGTTAAGCTCATTCGGGATCGTATCCTCTGGACCTAAAAATCCCATGGCTAGTAACACAAGATCAGCTTGCCAAACTTTTTCGCTACCCGAAACTTCTTGAGGAACCATTCTTCCAGAGGAGTTCTTAACCCAAGTGATTTCTACGGTTTGAACCTCCTTAATCTCACCCTGCTCATTCCCTACCATCTTTTTCGTAGATATCAGGTAATTTCTCGGATCCTTGCCATAGAGATTAATAGCCTCTTCCTGACCGTAATCCACTTTATACTTCAGTGGCCATTCCGGCCAGGGATTAGACTCTTCACTTCTCTGCTTAGGCGCTTCAGGCATAATTTCAAACTGGTAGACGCTCACGCAACCATGGCGCAGGGCTGTGGCGACACAATCAGTTCCTGTATCTCCACCCCCAATGACAATGACGTTCTTGCCCTTGGCGCTTATATAGTTGCCGTCCTTAAGCTCAGAATCCAGGAGGCTTTTAGTATTAGCCTTCAGGAAATCTATCGCAAAGTGAACACCCTTCAGTTCTTTGCCTTCAACCTCCAGCCCCCGTGACTTAGTAGCACCTGCACACAGCACAACTGCATCATACTGATCAACTAATTCCTGAGCAAGGATATCTTTGCCCACCTCTGTATTGAACACGAATTGAATTCCAGATGCCTTCATGAGCTCAAGGCGCCTTTCCACAAATCGTTTTTCGAGTTTCATATTGGGAATCCCATACATCAGCAGACCACCAGCTCTGTCGTCTCGCTCGTAAACCGTGACAGCATGACCGACAATATTTAGATAATAGGCTGCAGACAACCCCGCTGGACCTGAACCGACTACTGCGATCTTCTTACCCGTTGTTTTGGCTTTTTTCGGTACTACCCAACCTTCGGCAAAGGCTTTCTCAATAATTTCATATTCAAGACTGTTGACAGTAACTGACTCCATAATATAGCCTTCTGTACAGGAACCTTCACAGGGTGCCGGACAGACTCTGCCCGTAAATTCCGGGAAGGGGTTGGTTCTAATCAACCTTTTGTAAGCCTCTTCCCACTGTCCCTTATAAACCAGTTCATTCCACTCAGGAATAAGATTGTGTACAGGACAGCCCGCTGCCATGCCGTTTAACAGAACCCCGCCTTGGCAAAACGGGACACCGCAGTTCATACATCTCGCACCCTGAGTTTTTATGGCCTCAAGATCCTGGGGAAGCCTTAGTTCATCCCAGTCTTTAATTCTTTCTTCTGGAGGACGTTTCTTTGGATTGATTCTTTCGTACTCTAAAAATCCAGTCACTTTTCCCATTCAAGTCCCACCTTAATCCAATTTTCAAGACTCTCACTTCTTTAAGTGGGAGGTGGATTCATCGTAAACTCTATAGCCCTTTAATTCTTAAGACTTGTCTTCGAACGCGACCATTAACGCTTCTTCACCACTGAAACCTGCCTTGTAAGCCTTAGCAATGTTGGCCAGCATACGTTTGTAATCTTTCGGAATGACCTTGGTGAATCTCTGCTCAATGCTGTTCCAGTCCTTGAGAACCTTCTTGCCCTGAGGGCTGTCGGTATGCTCAACATGTTTTTCAATCATGACCTTGATTTCATTCAGCTCTTCTGCTGATTCGATTTTTTCCAGTAACACCAAGGACTTGTTGCAGTATATTTCGTCAAAGTCCAGAATATAGGCTATTCCACCTGACATTCCTGCTGCAAAGTTTCTTCCGGTTTTACCCAAGATAACCACTTTACCACCTGTCATATACTCACAGCCATGGTCACCTACACCCTCAACAACGGCATTAACTCCGCTATTCCTGACGCAGAAACGCTCCCCTGCAATTCCGTTGATATAAGCTTCTCCTGACGTTGCCCCATAAAAGGCAACATTTCCGATCAGAATATTTTTTTCAGGCACAAAATCAGAGGTTTTAGGAGGATAAACCACAATTTTGCCACCGGAAAGGCCTTTCCCTAAATAATCATTGGCATCCCCTTCCAGTTCAAGAGACATTCCTTTAGGAATAAAGGCTCCAAAGCTCTGTCCTGCTGAGCCTACAAAGGTGAGTTTGATCGTGTCCTCGGGAAGTCCAGCTGTGCCGTAGCGCTTCGAAATTTCGCTACCGACGATAGTTCCGACTACCCTGTCGACATTATTGATCTTCAGCTTCGCCCTTATGGGCTTCTGGTCCTCAAGCGCCGGCTGGCACATCCTCAGCAATTTCTTAATATCCAGTGATTTTTCCAGCAGATGGTTCTGGGACTGAGTGTTGAAGCGACTGACATCGGCACCCGCATACGGCTGATACAGAATTCGCGACAAATCGAGATTCATGGCCTTCCAGTGCTTAATCTTCTCTTTGGTTTTAAGCCGATCTGTCCGTCCAACCATTTCATTGATTGTTCTAAAGCCCAGTTTAGCCATAATTTCACGTATTTCCTGTGCGACAAAGCGCATGTAGTTTTCAAGATGCTCCGGTTTACCGGCAAAGTTTTTTCGTAAGGTTTTATTTTGAGTGGCGATCCCTACTGGACAGGTGTTAAGGTTACACACCCTCATCATGACACAGCCAATGACAATCAGAGGGGTCGTCGCGAAGCCGAATTCCTCAGCTCCCAGCATTGCTGCGATCACGACATCCCTACCTGAAAGCAGCTTGCCATCAGTTTCCACGACCACTCTGTCTCTTAACTTGTTAAGAACCAGAGTCTGATGAGTCTCGGCAAGCCCTAGTTCCCAGGGGAGGCCGGCATTTCTAATGCTCGTGCTTGGAGACGCGCCTGTCCCTCCGTCATAGCCACTGATTAGGATGACGTCCGCTTTTCCTTTGGCTACTCCAGCCGCAATGGTCCCGACACCCACTTCAGAAACAAGCTTGACGCTAATCCGAGCCTCTTTATTGGCATTTTTCAGGTCATGAATCAGTTCAGCTAAATCTTCAATCGAATAGATATCATGATGCGGCGGTGGCGAAATAAGATCGACGCCTGGCGTTGAATGCCTTACCTTGGCAACTTCCGGATACACCTTACGTCCTGGGAGTTGGCCACCTTCACCCGGTTTTGCTCCCTGAGCCATTTTTATCTGGATCTCTTTGGCATTTACCAAGTAGTTGCTGGTCACACCAAAGCGTCCTGACGCCACCTGCTTGATAGCACTGTTTTTAGAATCCCCGTTCGGCATGACCGTAAATCGTTCGGTATCTTCTCCACCTTCACCCGTGTTGCTTTTGCCGCCCAGTCTATTCATAGCGATTGCCATGCATTCATGGGCTTCTTTGCTGATTGAGCCATAAGACATGGCCCCAGTCTTAAACGTTCTAACGATGGCATCAACCGATTCGACTTCTTCAAGGGGAATCGTATCTCCTGCCTGGTATTTGAAATCAAGCATACTCCTGAGGGTGCATATTTCTTCATTAACCTTTTTAGAGAAATCCTTATACAGAGCGTAATTTCCTTCCCGACAGGCTTTTTGCAGCATATAGATGCTTTCAGGGTTGTAGAGATGAAGTTCTCCGCCCTCTTTGCACTGGAAGCAACCGCCCACTTCAAGGGTGTCTGTATAGGGTGAATTTTCAAGATAGGCGCTTTCATGCCGCATCTGATTTTCTAGAGCAATTTCTTCGAGTCCAATCCCTTCCACCCTGGATGGGGTCTTGGTGAAATATTTGTCGATAAGATCCTTTTTAAGACCAACTGCCTCAAAAATTTGGGCTCCGTGATAGCTACGCACAGTAGAAATACCCATTTTAGTGAGAACTTTTAGCATCCCTTTGACTGAAGCCTTAATGAAATTCTTTTTACCCTCTTCATAAGTTAGCCCGTCTAGAAACGCTTTGGCGGCAAGATCCTTAATGGTTTCAAAGGCTAGATACGGATTAATGGCTGTGACTCCATAGCCAATCAGGGCACAGAAATGGTGTACTTCTCTTGGTTCTCCTGATTCCAGAACGATACCAAGATTGGTCCTGATCTCTTGTCTGATCAAGTGCTGGTGAAGACCCGAGCACGCCAAAAGGGCAGGGATGGCTGCATAATTTTCATCAACACCACGGTCTGAAAGAATAATGATATTAGCGCCTGCGCTGATCGCTTGATCTGTTTCTCTAAAAATCCTATCCAAGGCCTTTTCCATCGCTTTTACCCCTTTAGAAACTTGATAAAGGATGGATAAGGTGGCTGTTTTAAACTTGTCATTATTGAGATGCTTGATTGTATTCAGCTGTTCATTAGTCAGGATCGGATGTTCCAAGAAAATACTGGCTGAATTACTTTGATCGGGATCCAGCAGGTTTCCAGCATCTCCCAGGAGTATGCTACTAGAAGTGATGAGTTCTTCTCTTATCCCGTCGATCGGGGGATTGGTGACCTGGGCAAAAAGCTGTTTGAAGTATAGGTACAGCATCTGAGGTTTCTCAGATAAAACAGCGAGCGGCGAATCCATACCCATGGCTCCCACAGGATCAATGCCGTCTTTCACCATCGGTTGAATTGTTTTCGTGATATCCTCAAACGTATAGCCAAAGGCTTTCTGCTGCTTAATCAGGTCCTCCGCTACTTCCTCTTCCGGCACTTTCTCAACCGGTATATCGTTAAGATGAACGATATGCCGGTTATTCCATTCTGCATAGGGATGTACGCTCGAGACACTTTCCTTAAGTTCTTCGTCAGAGATGATTCGCTGCGCTTCGGTATCAATCAACAACATTTTGCCCGGTTCCAGCCGACCTTTATATTTTACATTTTCAGGTTTGATATCCAAGACCCCAACTTCTGAAGCCATGATAACTTTGTCATCTTTGGTTACATAATACCGAGAAGGTCGGAGTCCGTTCCTGTCCAACACTCCGCCAATGACCACACCGTCAGAGAACCCCATGGCAGCTGGACCATCCCAAGGCTCCATTAAATAGTCATGGAATTTATAGAAGTCTTTTTTCTCCTTAGACATCAGTTCATTTTTTTCCCAGGGTTCAGGAATCATCATCATCACAGCATGAGGAAGTGACCTGCCCGTGAGGTGAAGGAATTCAAGACTATTGTCGAACATCGCTGAGTCACTACCTGACTCGTCGACGATCGGATATACTTTTGTGAGATCCTCAAAAAGCGGTGAGTCGATACATTTCTGTCTCGCCTTCATCCAGTTGACATTCCCTCGAATGGTATTGATTTCGCCGTTATGAACGATATAACGGTTGGGATGAGCTCTCTCCCAGCTCGGGAAAGTGTTGGTGCTGAACCTAGAATGAACCATAGCCAAGGCGGATGTAAAATCCAGATCTGCCAGGTCAAGATAGAAATTTCTAAGTTGCTCTGCTGTCAGCATGCCCTTATAGACGATGGTCTTGGAGGAAAGGCTGGAAATATAGAAAGTGCCTCCCTTGTCTTCAGACATCGGAACAATTATTTTTTCAGCATTTTTTCGTATTATATAAAGTTTTCTTTCAAAATCCATCTCATCCGCGATGCTCGCATCCTTGCCAATAAAAACCTGGATGAATCTGGGCATGGCAGCGATTGCAGTTTCGCCAATCGTCGACTTATCGATCGGGACCTCTCTCCAACCTAGGACTCTTTGGCCTTCCTCTTGAACGATCTTTTCGAAGATTTCCATCTGGGTTTTTCTAAAATCATCATACTTATGGGCAAAGACCATACCTACGCCGTAGCTACCTTTTTCCGGCAAATCAAAACCCAGCACGTCACATTCTCTTTTAAAGAAATCGTGAGGTATCTGGATCAGGATTCCGGCACCGTCACCTGTATTTTCATCTGCTCCGCTTGCCCCTCTGTGGCTTAAATTTTCCAGTACTGTTAAGGCTTCGTCGATAATGTCATGAGACTTTTCTCCCTTAATATTAACAACAAATCCCATACCACAAGCATCATGTTCGAAGGCTGGATCATAAAGACCCTGTTTCTTTGGTAAACCATAACTTTGCATAATACACACCCTTTATTGGAGTCTTCAGTTTTCTATGCTAAAAATTGTAACCTAAAAAATTGAATTGAATTAGCTGATTTTATTGACAGGCAAAAAACTCCCACTGCTTACCGAGTATACTTTTTATTCTAACATATTCGCAGATTTATGATAACCATAAACCTAAAAGTATTTTGTATTTTTAAATAAATCTCCTTGAAAAGACCCATAAATCCTACTTTCGACAAAAATGAGTTTCTCTTACTTTTTCATTTCTAACCTTTGCCCGAGCCTGCCTGTATTTTCTATCGAGACGTTCACCTCAACATCTACCTTGGCATTCAAATAAGTATCCCTCCAGTGTGATTTAATCTTTTTCCAGTCGTTAGGGCTATAGCGGTGCAACTCCTCGGAAAAGCCCAAACAATCCGATCCATAACCTCGAACGGTTTCTATGGTGTGCATAGCCATAGCTCCAATTTGTTCTGAAAGAGTATGCTCTACCTGATCGATTTCACCGGGCGCCAGATCAACGCCGTTATCCTCAATTATTCTTCCTTTAACATCAATCCCAACCTTGATGTTAAGCTTCTCGTCGTTTAACGTAGCTTTAAGTGTAGGTTTTGATTTTTCGATTAGAAACGTGAAATATTCGCCTGCTTTTTCCGCCCGAATCGTGATATCTCCTTTATTAATTTTATTAGTCAGTAAATCATACCCAACCGCTTCTTCTTTATTGAGCCAGCCAACCCATTTATCATCTTTAAATACCGCCAACCCCTCAACTAAGACGGCCTTCGGAGGCCCAGCTAGCCTCTCACCCTTTTTTTCTTTAGGCTTGATCAACTTGATCTCTGGAGCTACTGGGTCTCTGTCTGTACTGAGCAAATTTGAAGTAAAGTCCATGAGTTTAACCCCTCTAGCGATCCCCGTGCTATCCGCCGTGTTTTGAGCCGAGTCCTTTAAATCTCGCGAGACTGTGATAGCATCCTCTGGTTCTGTTTCGAATAATGGCGCTGCATCCCCTTTGGCAATCATAACAAAAGAGCCCGGTCGATACTCCCTAAGTCGATCTAAATAATCCACAATTTCCAATAATCTTTCTTTGGCCGCTCGTTCCCCAATTATCACCGAGTAAGTATCCGCGAAAAAAGGAAACCTTGGCGACCTTTTGCTAAAATCCAAAATCGCTTCTGGGATTGTTAACCCCTTACCCCTCCATACAAGCTCCGGTTTTACTTCTGTTGCGCCTGACCCGCCTCCAGTGTTTTCAGACTTACCTGCCTGCATCACAAAGCTGGATACTTGCCATTTATCCAGACCATCTTCATCAGTAATTCTATCAAAGCCTAAAACCGTAATAATGTCCAGGTTATTTACATCTCTTTGATCCCAGCACCCCCAACAAAACATCTGCAGCAAAATGACTAGTAGGCTTATTTTTGCGAATCTTCTTACTTTTTTTTGCTCCATGTTACTCCTTTCCTTTGCTTGGGTGCTCAGGACCTTGATTGGTGTCCATCCTAGTCGACTCCTTGACCCCGATTAAGCGAGGGCGAGTACGCATCGCCCACCAAGGGGCACGAATAAAGGTATCCTTCAAGTCACCCAGACTTAAGGGCGCAATCGGTGTCAAATAAGGTACCCCAAACGAGCGCAAACTACAGAGATAGAACAAAATAAACATAAGCCCCATCATAATGCCAACCCCGCCTAAAAAAGCTGCTAATATTATGAGCACAAATCTTAAAATGCGAATTGAAGTTCCCGCCGCATAATTAGGTATCACAAAGGTTGCTACAGCGGTTAGGGCTACGACGATCACCGGTATATACCCCACAAAGCCAGCTTCCACCGTAGCTTGGCCTATAACTAGGCCGCCAACAATACTGACGGATTGTCCGATCGTTCTTGGTAACCTTACCCCTGCTTCTCTTAAAATCTCAAAAAAAGTCTCCATAATTAAGATTTCTACATATAACGGAAATGGTAAGTCCTTCCGCGTAATTATTATGACGCCCATCAACTTGTCAGGGATAATTTCCTGATGAAAGGTCATAATCGCTACAGTGACAGCTGGCAACAAGAGCGCTATATTTAAAGATACGAACCGTATCAGCCGAATAAAAGAAGCGAAGATGAATCCGTTCTCATAATCCTCACTGGCCTGCAACAAAGAGACAAAGGTTGTCGGAACTACTAAGGTCATCGGAGAGTTATCCACCAGTATTGCGACTCTGCCCTCCATTAATGACCCGGCGATCTTGTCAGGGCGCTCCGAATACTGTACCAGTGGGAATAAACTAAAAGGCTGGTCTGTGATCATTTCTTCTATAATTCCGCTACCAGCCACGGCATCGATTTGTATTCTGCTAATTCTAGTCTTGACCTCTTTGATTAGGCTATCTTCGGCTAAACCTTTTAGGTAACAAAGAGCTACGGTAGTTTTACTGATTGCTCCAACTTCGAGCAACTCCACTTTAAGCCGACTGGATTTTATCCTTTTGCGGATTAAAAATAAATTAGTTTGGTAATCCTCGACAAAGCCGTCTCTGGGACCACGGACGGCAGGTTCCGTGATCGGCTCTTCAACCGCTCTTCCCTTGGGACCGGCGACAAAACAAATCAGGGCTTGGCACGAACCCTCCACAACAAGGGCAACTCCTCCGTTGAGAACAAAATCCGTTAATTTGAGGAAGTCGCTGGTTTCTTTCGTACTCATGGCGGTCAATAATCGACTTTTGAGGATCTGAATTACGTTCGCTTGAGTGATCTGGAGGGTGGGGGGTAAAGAAATCATCTCCTGCATGATACCCTTAAGAATAGTGTCACTGCCGGATTTCTCATTAATCATACTCTCAGCAAATACAGCCACAACGTTGATCGGTGGTTCGCAATTAAGGGTGAACTCTCGAAAGACGACATCTGCGCATAAATTAAAAATTTCTTGTAACTCCGTTATATTTCGCTCCAGAGAAATGAAAAGTGGGCGTCTTTCTGTGGGCTCTGCTGCTTGTTTATTGGACCTTTTTGGGCCGGAAAACCCCAAAGTCTTGGCGAGCAATGATTTAAGTTTGATTGGTGGGCCCCCCTTTCCTAAGCTAAGACTTGTCTATTAATATGTCTCTTTTTGTTACATTTATCAAAAGCAAAGTCTCTCTCCTTATCTTTTAAAGTGTTTTTCTAACCTCGCCATACCTAGGAGAAATGTAGGGATGACCAATTCAAATACCATAGCAAACGGAGGCCAATAACTCCTTAAAATTATACTAATTTGCGAGGCGTTCCCAATGAGAACGTCAGCAACCAACAGCTCAGAAATCGCGCAGATTCCTAAAGCTGTTTTAATTCTTTTCCATTCGAAAAGTTGGGTTAGACCCAGGCCCATTAAGTAACTCAGTAACGTCGCTTTGATCATAATTCCACTAATCCAAATAACTAAAAGAGGACTTTCTAACCTTTGTGCAACCTCACTAAGTTCGATACTTCTTGTTAGCGTCCAAAAAGGAAAGGTAGGCGCACAGGTTTCGCTTGCTCCGAGCACCCCTATGGTGACAACTACGTCCGCAGTTACAAAAAGGGTTATGGCAATTAGGGTAATCACTCCCTTTTTCTTTAGCTCCGCGGTTTTGTTGCCATAAGGAAATAGCATCGCCAGTATACATATTTCTCCATACCAAGCCGCAGGGGCCATTGCGCCTCGGATGATTGGCATTAGTCCCTCTTCCATAACAGGTAGTAATCTACCGACCTCAAAATTTATTAAAGCAAGCAAGATGACAATGATAAACCCTAGCAAATAAATACCTATAATAAACTGCACCGCCCGAGCGATAACCTCTAAGCCTTTATACGCACCATAAGACGCCAGAGCCACAGCACTGGCTAAGAGCCCTATTCTCGGAGTCAAAGGTAGGGTAGTTATGATAAGAAAGTCTGAAAATTCCCTCAGTACTAATACATCCATAACTAATAAAAATATTATGTAGGCTATGCCGAAACCCTTGCCCAAAAATCTGCCCATAATAACTTCACAATATTGGAAGATCGTCAGCTTAGGAAAATAACTTCCTAGTTTACAAACCACAACCAAAGTCAGCAATCCGAAAGTTAGCGGAGGTATTGAGGCCGCTAACCAAGCGGACTCTTGAGCATCTTTGGCTGCAAACCCCGGAACATAGATTATAATTGTAGAAGTTACAAATATAAACAACAACATAGCAATCTGAGTTCCAGTGATTTTTTCCTTTTGCTCCATGTTTTTTCTCCCCTTCATCTGCTAAGTAAGGCATATGAAAGGAAATAACAAGTCAAAGATGCCTTGGATATTTTGCGTCAGACAAGGAGGTATTTCTCCGGAGGTCAGACGACAGAGGCCAGAGATCAGAACGGGAATACCCCAATCTGACATATCTGGCTTCTGACTCTGACCTCCGAGTTTAGGTGAACGCACCGACGCAGTATACACAAAATAGACTGGCAGACTGACTGACTGGTTATTTACTTGAATGTGCCTAAAGTCGGATTTGGAATAGCCTTCCTCATCTCACTAGTGTAATATGCCTATTTTAAGATCTTTCAATGAATAAATAAAAATTAAAAAGCTCACACTTTAAAATGTGAGCTTCCTCTTAGAAGCGCGAGATCGGTCTAATAAGAAAGATTCGTCCTTGTCATCATAATTGGGTACTGCTTTTTGGAACAGTAGTTTCTTCTGTATCATTGAGATAGACACGGGGAACTCGTTTGGAAATTCCACAGACCACTTCATAGCTGATGGTTCCGAGCCACTCTGCCATTTCTGTCGCCGTAATCTGATCATGACCATCTTTTCCCAAAATCGTCACGACATCTCCCACTTGAACTCCTTGAATCTTAGTTACTTCCAGCATGGTCTGATCCATGCAGACTCGCCCAACCATCATAGAACGCGTCCCTTGGACTATCATTTCTCCCTGATTAGAAAGAGCCCTCCGCAACCCATCCGCATACCCTACTGGAATGGTGGCAATACGAGAAGGGTATGCCGCTTGAAATGTACGGCCATAACTTACGGTTTCACCTGTCTTTATACTTTGGACATGGGACACTTTCGCTTTCCAAGACATCACCGGTTCCAAACCGACATTTCCGCCGATCTGAACAGATGGTGTCAGGCCATAAAGGCTGATTCCCGGTCGAACAAGTTCAAAGTGAGATTCCGGGAATTGGATGATCGCCGCGCTGTTGGCCGCATGGCGAATCGGTATTGTAAGTCCTGCTGTCTTCAAATTATCATAGCAGTCTTGAAAGCGATTTAACTGCTCCCGAGCAAAGGACAGATCCCTAATATCGGCCGTGGCAAAGTGTGTGAAAATCCCTTCGATAAAAAGATTCGGTAAAGCTGAGATTTTTATAATTTCTGCCAAGTCTTGCTCTTTAAATCCGATCCGGTTCATTCCCGTATCTACTTTGATATGTAATCTCACCGTTTTATTTTGTTTCACGGCCGCCTCAGAAAGCGCCTGAGCTTGAGACAAGTGAAAAATGGCAGGAATGATCTCTGCCTTAACTAAAGCATCCAACTGGTCGAGCTCAGTAGCCCCGATAACCATGACTGTAAGCTCGGGAAACTCTGCTTTAACCTCTAGTGCTTCTTGCAATAGAGCAACGCCAAAACGCTTGACTCCACAAGCTTGAAGGGTTTTCACAACTGGGATCACTCCATGCCCGTAGGCATCTGCTTTGACAATTGGCATCATTTCGCTGCGGGTATATGCCTGTAACTTGATGAAATTTTCTTTTAGAGTTTGTAGATTAACCTCAGCCCATACCTGTCGCAACCCTATTTTCCCCTCCTCTTTTTTTCTCTAAAGGTTTCATTTCCACCTCACGCCGGACTTTAGGCAGCCGATCTGCCACTTCCAAGGCTGTGAATCCTGACCACCCATACTCTATCGCTAAGTCATCTGCAGCTTTCCCATGTAAATATACTCCCAGGCACGCGGCTTCAAGGGGCGTAACTCCTTGGGCCAACCAAGCGAGAATGCTGCCTGTCAACACATCTCCCGTCCCTCCTGTCCCCAGTCCCGGATTTCCGGTTGGATTGAAAAAGGCTCGACCGTCCGGAGAAGCAATAATGGTCACAGAACCTTTTAAGACAACTACTGCTTCCCACTCCACAGCTTTAGCCACCGCAATATCCAAGCGATTGCGCTCGATATCTTCGACACTACACCCGCAAAGCCGGGCCATTTCACCCGGATGAGGGGTAAGAATCAGCGGACCGAGACCATTTCTCAAACCCAATATGCCCGGTTCTAACGCCACTAGATTAAGCGCATCTGCATCTAAGACGACTGGGCAACCTATGGTTCCCAAAATTTCTTCTAATACCGTGACAAATTGAGGATTATGAGCTATGCCAGGACCCACGGCTAGAGCTTGGGCCTGANCAGATTGCTTCAAGATGACCGACCAAGCTTCTGCGTTCAAACATTCGTCTCCTGGAGCGGACCAAACGGTCGCCTCCGTAATACTGGCATCTACTTCCTGCGCAATCCCATCGGGAGTAACAATTTGCAACAGTCCAATGCCGCTGCGCAGAGCACCCCGGCCAGCTAAGACCGCTGCCCCACTCATGCCTTTGGAACCCGCTACAAGAATTCCTTTGCCATGGGTTCCTTTGTGCCCCTTAAGCTGGCGAACGGGAAGCATATTGTAGGCATCCTCATCGGTTAACACAAACGTGGAGATCCCTTCGTCTGTAAAGTAAGATTTGGGAATGGAAATAGGATCCACGACAACCCGCCCACTATATTCTGGACCTTCACCGAGAAAAAGACCCCATTTGGGGAGTCCGAAGGTCACTGTAGTTCGAGCGCGAATCGCCGTACGGTAAACTTTACCCGTATCGGCCTCCACCCCACTGGGAATGTCGATGGAAATCACCCATCCAGGAGAACAGTTCACTTCATGAATATATTCTTCTATCAAGCTGGGCAAAGCTCCACGCATACCTATGCCATAAAGTGCATCCACCACGACATCCGCTTGCGCGAGTGCTAAACGTGTCAGACGATGTTGTTTCTCGCCTTCGATTACAAAGCACTTACCCGTCGTTCCTTGAAAAAGACGTAAATTTATAGCTGCATCTCCTTTGAGTTCCTTAAGTCCAGCAAATAACAGGACCGTGACGTCCATGCCCTGGAAAACTAAATGTCGAGCCACTGCCAGGCCATCTCCGCCATTATTTCCCTTGCCAACTAAGATCACTGCTTTTTGGCCGCTTAGATTTGCCGCTCCTCCTTTACGAAAATGAGACCGAATTTCTTCAACCACAGCCCATGCTGCATTTTCCATCAGGAGCAAACTTGGAATACCATAATGGTGAATAGCTCTTTCCTCGATCTGCCGCATCTGTTCCGCGCTAACTACACGCATGCTCCCCACCCCCGGTTCTCTCTTTATATTTTATCTTCTACATTATATCTCTATGACAAGTAAGAGCATACTTGGTAAGGGCATTTCATGAAATTGTCCTTACCATCAACTTAAAATCGCAAAGGCCATTGCCTGCGTTCGATTATGAGTTAAACTTATTCGAATTTGAGACCCACCCCGAGACTTTACTAACTCCACAGCTCTTGAGCTAAGGTAAACCAGGGGTTCTCCACTCAAATCAGTTAAAATTTCTATATCATGCCAGGACAATCTGCACAAACCAGTACCCAATGTTTTAAGTACTGCCTCTTTTCCGGCGAAACGGGCCGCATAACTCTGGATCCCTTTCCCGTTTAAGTTCTCCCGCTCTCGCGTTGTGAAAAGACGTTCAGGCAACTTAGGCTGCCGTTTAAACGCAATAACAAAACGTTCAATTTCGATGATATCAATGCCAGGATACATTCTGCTTGCTCCAAATCATAAAATTAATTGTTGCAACTTTTCTTGTCCCTCGGATGACCCCGCTGCTAAAAGAACATCTTCGCCACGCAGGACAAAACCAGCTTCCGGAGAAAATTGTTCAAAGCCGTCTCGAACCACAGCAATAATAGTTGTTCCAGTACGCTCTCGAATCTTTAATTCCCGCAAGGTTTTCCCAATTGCCGGAGAAGTTTTTCCAATTTCGATTTCCCCAACATCCAGCCAACGGGACATTATTCGATCAGCATATCCCCGCAATTTGAGTAAATGGCTTTCAATTTTTAAATCATTTTCACGTCTTATATCCATAAGTTTTTTTAAATCTTCTAGAAAAACCTGGATTTCTCCTTTTTGATTAAACGATTTAATAAATTTTTCTGCCATAGCTTTTGACGTGACAGTAATCCCTACACCTTGACTAACTACAACAACCCCAATATTCTGTAAAATCGCGATGGCACGGCGAATGGTTTCCGGCGAAACATTATACCGCCCTGCCAAAGTAGAACGACCATGAATTTTTTCTCCTTCATGGTATTCTCCCATCATAATGGCGTGAGCTAAATCGATGGCAATTTCCTGGTAACGTGCTTGGTCCACTACCTTCAACCCCTTACTTATTTATCCTATTATAACATAGCCAACTTCAGGCGACATCATCCAATTGACTCGTGACAACCCTTATGTTACAATAAGGTTGTTAGTAAGAAAATGTTATATATCCTAGCTGGGACTCATCTAAAACTTATACTTACTAACATAGTACCTAAAAAGCGGCTGACAAACTAGTTGCAGCCGGAGTAGTCTTAGAAATCAGTGTTTTTGCGTACTTGGGAAAGAAAGCTCATTCAGTACGCAACTCCTATAATCGAAATTAAACTTTAAAGGAGGCGGTGTCAAATGTCTGAACGTCTTAACAACGACCAAATAATCCAACGGATCACAGAGGCCAATTCAGATCTGAAACGTTACTTAAACTTAGCACCAGGCCTTAAACCAACTCCACCTCAGCCTATAACCCCTAATGAATATTTCCAGGATTTGATTCTCACACCCCTGTCTCCTCAGCCCACTTTACAGCCTTAACAACAGGTTATTCATAAGATCCGCCTTTGAATGCGATCCCTCGGGGTCGCTATTTCTTTGCCCTTTTCCCTTGCCATGTATCTCGTCGTGCTAATTCCTCATCAATTGCATTGAGAACTTCCCATTTTTTGCGGCTCCAGAGCGGGCCAAGGAGAGTATCAGGTGGCCCGTCTCCAGTTAAACGCTGAATAACTATTTCAGGAGGTAGGATTTCTAAAATGTCAACTACGAGCGAAACATAATCATCTTTCGTCATCAGCTCAAATGGTTCGCGCTGATAAATTGCCGCCAATGGGGTTCCTTTTAAAATATGGAGCAAATGAATCTTGATCCCTTGGAGAGGCATCTTCGCAACCGCTTGTGCAGTAGCCATCATCTCAGCTTTTGTTTCCCCAGGCAAGCCGAGAATTATATGGACACAAACTCGGATTCCTCGTGAGTGCAACATCTCAAGGCCCTTCAGGAATTGGGCATAGTTATGACCTCTTTCAATCCATTGCATAGTTCGATCATGAATACTTTGCAACCCCAGTTCGACCCACAAATAGGTTCTCTGATTCAGCTCTTCCAAATAATCCAACACATTCTCTGGCAAGCAGTCCGGCCTGGTTGAGATGGCTAGCCCTACAACGTTCTCCTCCGCCAAGGCTGCTTCATAGACCTCATGCAACCTCTCTACTGGTGCATAAGTATTGGTATAGGCTTGAAAATAAGCAATATAGTTGGCATAGGGCCATTTTTTCTTCATCCTTGCCGTCACTTCAATAAACTGATCGTGCAGGGATAACCCCTGTTTTCCGGCAAAGTCCCCGGACCCCCGTTCGCTACAATAGACACACCCATCCCGCCCTAACGTCCCATCCCGGTTAGGGCAGGTAAATCCAGCGTCCAAGGAGACCTTAAAGATTTTTCCACCGAACCTTTCCCGCAAATGTTCATTAAAGGTGTGATATCGTTTCTGTTGCATAATTACGCTACGCTTGATATAATTCGAGTTTTTCCCCACTAGGACCACGGAAAAAGAAATTATACCGTCCTTCGCCTAAAGCCATAGGCTCAGAAGAGATCAACTCCACCTGATATGCTTGTAAATGCTCAACGGCTTTAAAAATATCCGCTACCCTCAGGGCTAAATGATTGACAACCCCATCGTCAAAACGTTGACCATCGACCACTTCAACGAGCTCTACGATGGTACCCCCTAATTCCAAAAAAACCAGTTCCACATCTCCTGGTTTAATCCGATATAAAAACTTAAAGCCAAGTACCTCTTGGTAGAACCGAAGTGCCTTCTCCAGATCCACAGCCTTGATTCCAATGTGTTCGACTCCCATAAAAAGGGATTTGCTTTCCATTTTCTCCATAGTTCCCCTCCTCAAACTCTTTTCCTCAGTTCTTTCGCTTATTAAGGGCAGAATAGCACCCTCCAACTCTAATAGTCTTTGCTTAATGTCCAAGCCTCCGGCGTAACCCGTCAAATTTCCGTTTTTACCAATGACTCGATGACAAGGGACCATAACTGCAATTGGATTTCTATGATTTGCCATACCCACTGCTCTCTGCCCTTTCAGATTTTCCACCTTTGTAGCGATATCACCATAAGTACGTGTCTCTCCGTAAGGAATACGCAGAAGTTCCTCCCAAACTAGAAGTTGAAACGGTGTACCGAGCTGATGAAGCGGAATCGTAAACTCCTTGCGGTTTCCTGTTAGGTACTCTTGAAACTGACGAATAGCTTCACCATTCGGTTCGCGCTTCGGAATTAGAAACCCTTTTGGCAACCAACGTGACGCCCATATCCGTAAGGACTGTTCCTCCTCAACCGAGGGACCGAGTCCTAACCAACACAACCCCACCGAAGTGGAGGCAACCGTTAATTCGACTTCAAGGTCATGGATCATCAGCTTTTCTGTCCAAAAAGCAACAGTCTGAGCCTGCCAAAGTTCCTGTACACGGTAGCTCCGTAGTTCTCCATCTTGATAAAGTTCGAGTGAACCTTGATCATTTTTCAATCGTTGATCCAACTCTTGGGGGATACTCCATTTAGGCCCTTCAGCACGATAAAGAGCAAAGTCATCATGAGGTATCTTCACTAGAGTATAGATCAAAGCCGCCAACCCCCGTGCTAACGATTCCTCAGACTCTAAGAAAGGCCGTATGCGTTCTTCCAGCGGGTCCACCAAGTGTGGATTGACTTGAGCCAATTGTCCCAGCCCCCATAGAGCGCCATCTCTCAAACTTTCATCTTCCAAGAGCCCAGAAAGCATCCAGTTAAACTGTCCACACGTCTCCGAACAATGAGCAATCAGGCTACCTATAGCCTCAGACGCATTCCAAGCCGTCCCCCCTGATTCTTCATTAAGCATCCAAAAATATCGTCGCACTAGTTCCAGAGCATAGTTTCGCTCTTTCTGCTCGATATAGTGAGCGAAAACCCCTAAGGCTTCTACCGCTCGCCAAAAGACGATTCCATCTTTAACATAAATTCGTGCCATCAGTTGTCGATAGAGACTCTTATTTTCGTCGCCCCAAGCGAATAGTTGCTTCCAATCCCGGTTCTCTAAGATTCGCTCCACATCTCTTTTCGTAGGCATTGGACACCTGCTCTCTTTAAGTGAATTTATCTTTCTTTTAGTGAATTTCTCTTTTGGTTTACTCTTTTGGTTTTCTTTTTCACTTTCCTCAGCCATTTGTTTTAATTTCTACATCTGTTTCTTTCCTAGTTAGGAATAATCTTATCATATTTCAATATAACAATGTAATATTGATTCCCCTGCAGAAAGTATAAAATGATATAAAATATCAAGTCACTGCAATTATTTTGGTGTCATCCTGAGCGAGAGCGAAGGATCTAGGGCCTTAAGATCCTTCGCTTCGCTCAG
>JGI12269J14319_10002306_pt1 | contig 18513 bp, 17 predicted proteins | sample PeaSoiSIISIP2007_FD_14319 | JGI IMG/M metagenome (IMG submission 14319) | reverse complement strand
GCACGTCACGTACGCCCGCCACGTCGGATGGAGCAGGAACTCCACCGCTTTGGCGGCCCGGGCCCGGGGGAGCAGTCCCCAACGGGCCACCTCGTCCACGACCGTCTCGGGGTCCGCATCCTCGGCGTGCAACCGCCAGGCGGCGTTGGCTCGCACCGCGCCCAGAGCCTCGCTCGCCTCGGACACCGCCGCGATGACCTCGGAGTCATAGCGGATCCCGAGGGGACGGAGGTGCTCCGCGACGAACGGTTCGGGCCGGGGTCCGAGCACGACCTCGAGCCCGAGGTCGGCGAGGCCCTCGGCGACCAGGCACTGGGGAGTGCCGACCAAGAAGATGGTCTCCTCCAACCAGCGGCGGCGGCGCACCAGGCTCACTTCCTTGCGGCAGTGCTCGGTGTGGTGCCCGGGGTAAGCCTCGTGCGCGACGAGATGCGCGAGCGACGTCGACAGGACGGGCAGATCGGTGTTGACCGAGACCCTCGACCGCAGCCCGCCGAGATAGGTGTTGAATCCCGACCATGGCTTGTCCGTGACGAGCTCGAAATCGACCTGCTCGCCCACGGGCAGGCCGAAGAGCCCCTGGGTGCGCTCGCGCAGGTCTTCGGCCAACGAACCGATGGCGCCGAGCAGGCGGTCGGTCGGGATGGCGTGGGACTCGCGCCACGCGATCAACCGTTCCCCGAGGGGTCCCGAACCCGGCAGCGCCTCCTCGAGGCGCCGGTGGGCCCCGGCCAGTTCCTCCTCGGGAACCGGCTGGGGGCGCACCCCGTAACAAGACTCGACCTCCTCGGCGTACCCGACGGGCTCACCCGCCATCCGTCGCGCCGTGGTCACAAGCCCGACGACCTGAGCCCGCAGCCAGCGGCGGCGGCGGGAACCTCCTCGTTCGGAGACGGGTTCGGTTCCTGTGCCGGCGTCGAGGGGAGCACCCGAGTCCAAGGCGGCGATCAAGGCACGGCCCTCTTCGACCAGGCGTTTGGGGTCCGTGAGCGGCGCCTGGGCGACCCGCTCGGCCAGGGCAGGGGGCCCGTAATAGGCGTCCACCAGTCCGTCGAGATGGCGCCCGAGCCCGAGCCCCAAGAGGAGGTAGCGGTCGACTGCTGCGCCTCTGTCCCCGTCGTCCGCCGTCACCCGAGGCGAGCGTGGAAGAAGTCGATCGTCCGGGCCCACGCCGTGCTCGAGGCGGTGGCGTCGTAGACCTCCGGACGGGTGTCGTTGAAGAACGCGTGGTCGGCGCGCTCGTAGACGTGGAACTCGGCTTCCTTGCCGAGGCTGTGCAACTGCTGCTCGAGCGCACGCGCCGCTTCGGGCGAGAAGTACTCGTCGTTGCCCGCCACATGCGCGAGCACCGCCCCGGAGAGCTTCGAGTAGTCGGGTTGGGCATCGGGCCACGGGATCAGCCCGTAGAACGAGACGCAGGCGGCGACGGCATCGGGTCGCTGGGCCGCGAGCACCAGCGCCAGCCCCCCACCCATGCAGAACCCGACCACTCCCACCTTGTCGCCCGACGACCTTCTCCGGAGCTCGTCGACCGCTCCCGACATGTCCTTGGCGGCCCGTTCGAGCTGCAGGGCCATCATCTCCTTGCCGGCCTCGTCGGGCTCGGAGACCTGCTTCCCCCGGTACAGGTCAGGAGCGAGCGCAACGAAGCCCGCGGCGGCGAATCGGTCACAGACGTCCTTGATGTGAGGAACCAGGCCCCACCACTCCTGGATCACGATCACACCGGGGCCCGCACCCGACGGCGCCACGGCCAGATAGCCCTGACCCTCGGAACCGTTGCTCGGAAAGCTGATCATCTCGCCCATGGACGCCGACCCTATCCACGACTGTGGCCGAGCGTCGATCCACCCGCTACCAACGCGCCAGCAGCTCCCCCGGCTCGGGACAGTCGCCGCCGGCGAGGGCGACGGGCACCGCCTGCACCCCGGTCGGTCCCGCCACCCGGTCGATCCCCTCGAGACCCACGATGCAACCGGTCCGGGGGAGCTGTGCCGCCTCGAGGCGCCGGGCCAATGCCTCCCAGAGTCGAGGGGGCATCACCCTTCCGACTCCCGCTTCCGCCCACACGGGGACCTCGACGGCGCGGGCCGCCTCCATGAGGCCGATGTCATCGGCGTCGATCACCATGCCGCCGGGCCCGATGGCGTCGACTTCGACCACGACGACATCCGCGCTGGCGACGTCGCCCATGCCACCGTGACGGACGGCCCGCGGCTGGCCGGCCAGGTCCTCGTGCAGGAGGTCGGAGGTGGGGTCGGACTCGAGCGCGTCGGCGCAGCGCTCGGCCTCTTCCGCGGCATCGCCGGCGGTGAGGATTCGCGCCGCCACCCACCACAGAGGTCCGCAGCCCGGATGGCGGTCGAGCAGTCGACGACAGGCGGGTACGACCGCGGATTCCTCGTGCAGCGCGAGGTCGCCCAGGGCCCAGGCCGCCTCGGCAGCGAGCACCGCCGGCGGGGCCCATCCGGCCCGGGCCACGTACCGAAGCCGCTCGATGGGATGCACGATCGCGACGCTACCGGCACCACATCCCCACCACGACGCCGCCCGTCCCATTTGCGCCTGATCGACTCCGAGAACGGTCGAATGCTTGCCCCCCACAGCCACGATTGATAGACACGAGCCGTTGTGACAAGCCTCGAGCAGTACTCGAAGGCGCGGCCGGGTAGGCGGGCCCGGCGGTTCCCCCGACTCGGAAGAGTCGTTTCGGCAGTAGTCGCCGTCGCGTTCCTCGCGGCACCGGCGCTGGCAGCGGTGCGCCCCGCTGCAGCCGACCAGTTGCAGAGCGCCCAGGCGCGGGCCGCCCAGATCGCGTCCCAGATCCAGGCACAAGGCCAGCAACTCGCCGTCTTGTCCGAGCGCTACGACGAGGACCAGATACACCTCCAGCAGCTCGACCACCAGGTGTCCCAGACCCAGGCGCAGATCACCCAGACCAAGACCCAGGTGACGACGGCGCAAAGCGATCTGCGCCAACTGGCGATCCAGGACTACACGTCGGGAGGCTCCGACGGTGGCCTCGAGCAGCTGTTCACACCCGGTGGGGAGCGCTCGGCCGCGGTCCAGGAGTACCAGCAGGTGGCGAGCGACAGCGTCTCGGGAGCCATCGACCGCCTCAACAGGTCTGAGACGGTTCTCGGGGCGCAGGAGAGCCAGCTGCAGACCACGCAGTCCCAGGCACAGACGACGCTCGCCGCCGCCCAGAGCGCGCGGCAGAGCGCGCAGGCGGAGCTCGCCAGCCAGCAGGCGACCCTTTCGAAGCTCAAGGGGAACATCGCCACGTTGGTCGCCCAGAAGCAGGCCGCCCAGGCCGCCGCCCAGGCCGCCGCCTTCCAGGCGCGTGTCGCGGCCTCGGAACGAGCGGCTTCATTCCAGGGCGACTCCACCAACGGTCTGCAGCCGGTCCCGGCAGTCCCCGGCGGGGGCGGCGCGGAAGCGGTGGCGGCCGCCGAGTCCCAGATCGGCGTCCCCTACGTCTGGGCGGGGTCCACACCTGGCGAGGGTTTCGACTGCTCGGGGCTCACCATGTGGGCGTGGGCACACGCCGGCGTACCGCTGTCGCACTCGGCCGCCGCCCAGTACGACGAGACGGTGCATGTGCCGTTGTCGGACCTGCAGCCCGGGGACCTGCTCTTCTATTCAGAAGGGGGCATCATCGGCCACGTCACCATGTACGTCGGGCCCGGGGAGATGGTCCAGGCCATGGAGACCGGGACCAACATCCAGATCACCGGTATCTGGACGAGCGGACTCGTCGGCGCCGGGCGCCCCTGACCCAGGGGACGACGAGCAGTTCTTCTCAGCCGCCTGCCTTCGGGGGGGCCTGCCGACCGGCGTCGGCGAGCCACTCCGGGGGGATCCGGCCCTCCACTCCGGGCGCCCGTGGCCCGGGGGGACGACCGAAGCGATAGGGGATGGCGTCGCGTCCCAGCTGCACGACGACAGCCTGTCCGGTGTCGTCACCGAGGACACACCCGAGGACCGCTTCGGCGACGGCCTCGGCGGGGATGAGCGGGAACCCCACGCCGGCGAGACTGTCGCGGATCTCCCCGTCGATGAGCGGCGTGTCCACCAGACCCGGGCAGATGGCGTTGATCGTGATGTGGTGCTCGGCGAGGCGTGGCGCAACGGCGCGTACGAAACCCACCACGGCGTGCTTGGTCAGGGTGTAGATGGGGTCACCGGAGAAGGCGACGATGCCGGCCAACGACGACGTGGCCACGATCGCTCCCCCGCCGCGCGCCACCAACGCGGGAACAACGGCGCGCGTGCCGAAGACGATGCCGTCGACGTTGACCGAGAGGATGCGCCGGTACTGCTCGTCGGTGACCTTGACGATGTCCTCTTCGCCGGTCGTGACTCCGGCGTTGAGGTACGCGATATCGATGCCGCCCAGCTTCTGCGCCGCGTCCAGGATGCGGTGCCAGTCAGCGACGTTGCCGACGTCGGCCTGCACGGCCACTCCGCCGAGCTCGGATGCGGCCTTCTCGGCTCCCCCACCATTGGCATCGACCACCACCACGGTGGCGCCTTCGGCCACGAGGCGTCGGCAGCTCGCCAGGCCGATCCCCGAGGCCCCGCCCGTCACGACGGCGACCTTGCCTCCAAGCGCTCCCATCGCATCCTCCTGTCGCGGCCCGAGCCCCCGCGACCGGACGCGGCGCCGACGCTAATGGGCACCACCGGGCCCGTCGAGAAGAGCCGCCCATCCCCGACGACGGGCCGACGAGGTCACCTGCCCGTCCGACGGTACGCTGGCAGGGGGCCCGACGGGCCCCGTCATCCGCCCGCGAGGACCCATCGTGAAGCCCATCCCCGTTTCCTTCCATCTCGGCCCGACGCCCCTCGTGATCCACACCTACGGCATCGGCCTGGCGGTGACGTTCTGGTTCGCCTACCGGTACTTCGAGCGACGGCTGCGCTCCAACGGGTATCCCACCGACTGGTTCTCGGGGGTCTTCCTCTGGATCGTGGTCGCCTCGATCGTGGGCGCACGCCTGCTCCACGTGGTGACCAACCTTTCGACCTACACCGCCGACCCCGGCGAGATCGTCCAGGTCTGGCACGGCGGACTGTCCTCCTTCGGCGGATTGCTGGGCGGCGTCCCCACCGGGATGATCCTGGCCCGGCGCCGCTGTCCCGAGCTCCCCACGATGCGGGCCCTGGACATCGTGGCCCCCGTGCTCATGGCGGCGTGGGGTGTCGGGCGGCTCCTCGGCCCTCAGCTCATGGTGGCGGGCGGCGGACATCCCACCCACGAGTGGTACGGCATGTACTACGCCGGCCAGGTGGGCAAGCGCCTCCCGGTTCCGATCTTCCAGGCCATCGACAGCTTCCTCATCCTCGGAGTCCTCCTGCTCATCGAGCGCTACTACAAGGACCGTCCCGTCGGCTTCGTCCTGGCCGCCACCATGACGCTGTGGGGCCTGACCCGCTTCTACGAGGAGCGCCTGTGGCTCGGGGAGATCGGCCATCTCGGCTCGACCCTGGTGCAGGTGGCCGGACTGGTCCTGTTCGCGGCCGGCCTCGCCGTGATGGTGGTCCTGTACCGCCGCCAGCGGCGGGGAGCTTCCCCACCTGGCGCCGAGGACACCGAGGACACTGCCCCGGCCGACGGGATCCTGACCGGCGCCGCCGCCAACGGAGAGCTCGCCACCCCACCGGCCTGATCAGCCCCGGCGCGCCCGATGCGACGACGGTCAGCCGGCCCCGTGGGGAGGCCGACCGGGCCCGGGGGGCCCGGCGAAGGCCTGCGCGATGGCGAGCCACTCCGACGCGGCCGTTCCCTGCACGGTCAAGGCCGTGTCGGCCACGTTGCGTCGTTGGGTGACGACGAGACAGAAGTCGAGCGCAGGTCCCTGCACGAGCCCTGAGGCGGCATCGGTGTCCCACTCCCAATGCTCCCCCGACGGCCCCGTCAGCTCGACGCGCACGGGGTCGTCGGGCACTTCGAGACCGCGTACGACGTAGGAGAACCGGCGGGCCCGCACCCCGAGGTGGGCGATATGACGCAGTCGCGCCGTGGGGACGCGCGCCACGCCCAGCGCATCGGCGACGTCCTGGCCGTGTGCCCACGTCTCCATGAGCCGTGCCGAGACGAACGACAGCGCGCCCATGGGGGGCCCGAACCACGGAACCCGGTCATGGGCATCGAGCGTGCGGGCCGCTCCCACCATGTGGGCCCGAGCACCCTGCCACCACGCCAGCACCTCGCGCCCTGCCATGGCCCTTCCGCGCCGCAGATGCTCCTCCATGGGATCGCCTCCCGCCGCCAGTGCCGCCTCCGCCGTGACGGTGAAGGCGGCCGGGTCGACGATGGCGGCGGTGGCGGCGTCGTCGAAGAACGCCAGATGACTCACCTGGTCCCGCACCGCCCACCCCCGGGCAGGAGTGGCGAGATCCCACGAAGCCTCGTCGAGCGGGCCCACCAGAGCCTCGAGATCGGCATGCTCGACCTCGAGGTCCTCGAGCAAGCCGGGCAATGTGGTCGGGTCGGGCGCCATGGCGCGATCAGGCTACGACCCGCCGCGGGCTCGAGAGGAAGGCGCCGCTGCGCCCCGGGGTCGAGAAGAAGGCTGTGCTTGCGTGCGCAACCAATGGTCACTCCGGTACGCTGGGATTATGTCCGCGACACGTACCACGCCCTGGCTCGACGAGGTGGAGATGCACGCGTGGCGATCGCTGTTGCGCGCTCACGCCCGACTGCTCGCCCGGCTGGACGCCGAGCTCCAGGCGAGCCAGGGCATGTCGGTGACCGACTACGGGGTCCTCGTCCAGCTTTCGGAGGAAGGGGACGGCAGGATGCGGATGAGCGAGCTCGCCGACCGGCTCCTGCTGTCGCCGAGTGGTCTCACCCGGCGCCTCGACGGGCTCGTGGCCGCGGGGCTGGTCGAGCGCCACCGGTGCCCCACCGATCGTCGCGGCGCCTACGCCGTGCTCACGGTGGCGGGACGCTCCCGACTGCAGGCCGCCGCACCCGATCATGTCGAGCAGGTGCGCCGGCACTTCGTCGACCGTCTCAGCCGTCGGCAGCTCGAGGCACTCGCCGATGCGCTCGACAAAGTGACCCTCGACACGGTGACGACCGAGCCGTCCTGTCCTTAGCCAAGAGCAACGTGGTGTGGCCGGAATGGAGGCGGCTGAGGCCGGCCAGCACGCCCGGCCGGGTTCATCCTGGCCTCTCGACCGCAACGCCAAGATCCAGGGCGGCGTCCGCCATCCGGCGGTCGTAGGTGACCACAGCCCGCAGGTCCGCTCCGACGACCTGCGCGGCTGCAAGATGGATCGCATCGAGACTTCGCAACTGGAGGTCCGGGGCCAACGTCGCGGCACGGTCGAGCACCTCGGTGCTCAGCAGGACCTGGTCGAGGCGCGAGAGCTGTCGACGCGCGTGCGCGACAGCGGCAGGGCCGCCGATCAGGACCGCCCTCACCACCTCGACTCGCGCCAGTGCGCTCGTCACGAGCTGATCGGCACGGTTACGACGCAGGAACCGTCGCAAAGCGTTCGACTCCGTCTCTCGCTGGACAAGCTTCACCAACGCGGACGAGTCGAGGTAGAGCCTCATCGCTCCTCGGCGCGTATCGCCGCCAATCGAGCCGAGGCGTCGATGCCGTAGTCGTTTGGTGCGTCGTCGACCACATCGCCGTCGCCCGTCGCGGCGAGAACCTGGCCGCTGGCCACGAGGTCCTGCCACCGGTCTTCATGGGTCGGAACGAGGAGAGCGACGGGTCGCCCTCGATCAGTCACCTCAATCGTCTCTCCCATCGCAACCCGGGCGAGGTAGCGACTGGCATGTTGGCGAAGCTCTCTGACCCCGATCCGGACCATAGTGCTACATAGTAGCACTATGGTAGGCGGCATCTTCGCTGCGCCCCGTCTGCCTGGGCACAGAGGCGGCGGCGGCCTCGATGACCGGACCGCCGAGGTTGTCGCCGTCTCTCTCCGTCGCGCCGCGGTCATCGCCACATTGCGGGGTGGCCAGTGGTACCCGGTCAAGAACGCTCCGAACCCCCCTGGGGGATTGAACGGCATTTCCTGCGTGTCAAGCACGATGTGCACTGCGGTAGGCACACTTGGATTTGAACCCAACAGCACCTCTTTCATTGAGTCGAGCACCTGACTGAACGTCTCGTCGGTACCGAGGGAAGGCATCCTCGAGATCGTGCCCGATTCTGCGTCGAATGCAGATGAAGGCCGGTAAGCCTTCCGAACCGGCTCAAAGTGGGGGTGGAGGGACTCGAACCCTCACTGGAGGCGTTTTAAGCGCCCTGCCTCTGCCGATTGGGCTACACCCCCGTTGCCCCAACGTCATCTCCGGTGGGGCCGATGTCACGGTGGGACCTGCAGCAGCGGGCTACTCCGCGCTACTGGTGATGGTGGCCCGGATTGACCGTCGTGCCTGTCTCCTCCCATATAAGCCGCTCGGCGCGACGGGGGTCGTCCTCGACACCGGCCTGGGGACCGAGGATCATGGTGCGACGGCGGACGGGGTCATAGGCGGGCCAGGATCCCACCGCCTCACATGACGGGTCGCCGTTGCGGGCGAAAGCGATCCAAGCACGCTGCATGCGCTCGGACAGCAACGTCGCTTGCGGGCCCGCCCCCGTGAACACCTGCACCGGTGGGTCTTCGACGGTGCCGAAGACGAAGGGGATCTCGAGCCCGTGGCACGAGCCGAACATCCCGCCCAGGAACGGGGACTGCCACGTGAAGAGATACGAGTACGTGTCGGGTTGATGCTTGGCGTGCGCCACGGCGAGCTCCTGGAGCGGGAGCCGGAACACGTAGTCCGTCGTGACGGCGGTCCACAGGTCACGACCGGCCACGGCTTCGCCCCGGGCCAGGCGTGCGTGGCGATACGCGTCGACGATGTCGCGCCCGGCCGGACCCACCAGCCCGACCATCCGGTGGGCCACGCGCGCGTCGTCGACATCGGGATCGCCCTGGTCGGCCGTGGTGAAGAGCGCGCACTCGTCGCGAGTGGTGCCGACGAGGATGGGCACCGGGGCTGCTGCTCCCTCGACGATCACGTCGCCGGGGGACCGGTCGAGGAGGGCGCCGTCGACGACGGGGAGCAACGCCATCGGGAGCCCCCCGTCCGAGGGCGCTTCCTGTGCGAGGCGCTGCGTGGCCACCACCAAGCGATCGGCAGTCACGTGGCGGAGGGCCGCCACGTCATCGGAGGGCACACCGACGTGGGCTGCCAACCGCTCGGCGCGCCGTCGCGCCCATTGCGTGCTCGCCGTCGCCGGCGGCCCGCTCTGGATGACAGCACGATGGAAGAGGCCAAACGCCTCGGGCGCGCCGAGAAGGGCCGAGATGCTCATCGCCCCGGCCGACTCCCCGAACACCGTCACCATGTCAGGGTCCCCGCCGAACCCGGCGATGTTGTCCCTCACCCAGGCGAGGGCGGCGATCTGGTCGCGCAGGCTCCAGTTCCCGAGTCCGGTGCCGACCTCGCTCACCAGATCCGGGTGGGCGAGGAGGCCGAGTGCCCCCAGCCGGTAATTGAGGGTGACCACGACCACGCCATGGGAGGCGAGACGTCCGCCCGCGAACAGCGAGCTCGAACCCGAACCCGTCGTGAACCCGCCGCCGTGCAACCACACCAAGACGGGGCGGCGTCGGTCGTCCAGCTCGGGAGTCCACACGTTGAGGTTGAGGCAGTCCTCATCCGACTCGGTGGGGTCGTGGGGGAAGCTGAAACCGGGGACGGGGGGGGTTTGCGGCGCGATCGGACCCCATGACGACGCCACCCGGGTCCCGGTCCATGCTGCGGGGGGCTCGGCGGCGCGCCACCGCCCTTCTGGCCCTGTGACCTGGGCGTAAGGAACACCCCGGAACACCCAGATGCCGGCCTCCAACACCCCCTGGAGCACCCCGGCCGTCGTGCGGGTCACGCCCTCCACGGTCCTCCCCCACGCCTGAGCGGCCCTGGCCATGCCCAGCCCGTATGGGCAAGGTAGAGGCCACCCCCGAGAAGGTCAAGGAATGGCAGGCCCCTTCCGCACGGGCATCGCCGTGGCTACTGTGGTCAAAGTGACTGTTGTGACTGGTCTGTTCCGTCGCGCCCGGACGCCGGTCATCGCCCTCCGAGTGGCTCTGGCGATGTCCGCCATCATCGTCACGGGCTCGGTGGCCGCGACACCGGCGGTCGCCTCCCAGGCTCCGACCGATCCCGAAGCGGACCAGTCCGGTACCCCGAGCACCTCCATCGACACGACCCAGGCCCAGGTCGACACCATCGAGGCCCAGTTCGCAGCGCAACAACAGTCGCTGGCACACCTTTCCGAACAGTACGACCAAGCCACCATCCGTCTCGGGCAGATCAACGCGCAACTTTCGGCCACAGACGCGCAACTGGCGATCGCCCGGCAGGTGCACGCGGCTGCCCGTCATGCCTTGCAGGTGGCGGCAGTGAACGCCTATATCTTCGACACCCCTTCGGGTCAGCTGAGCTCTGTGTTCTCGACGCCGTCGGGCTCCAGCGCGCTCCATGACGAATACGAGCAGACCGCGTTGGGCAACATCGATGCCGCCGTGCTGCAACTGCAGGCCAGCGAGCGACAGCTCAGCACCACCGAGTCCACCTTGCGCGCCCAGCTGCAACAAGCTTCGGGAGCCTCGGCGCGGGTCGGGGACGAGCAACGGGCGGCCCAAGCGGCGGCCGACGCCACCCAGACGACGCTCACCGACGTGAAGGGCCACCTCGCGCAGCTCGTGGCCCAACGTGCCGCTCAGGAGGCCGCGGCCGCGGCCGCGGCCGCCAATGCCGCTGCCAGTGAGGCGGCCAGACGACAGGCGGCGGCGGCGGCTGCGCAAGCGGCGCAGGTCGCCGACACCTTCGGAGCGGGATCGGCAGCGGCGGTCCAGGCGGCCGACGCTGCGGACCAGGCGGCGGCGGGTGCCGGGGCGACAGAGGTCATCGGCACCGGAGCCCCGCAGAGCGCGACCGGGGCCGGTGCGCTGGCACTGAGGGGCGCCGAGAGGTACCTGGGCGTCCCCTACCAGTGGGGCGGCGCCAGCGTGAGCGGCCTGGACTGCTCGGGGTTGACGATGCTCGCCTGGCAGGCCGCGGGGGTAGAGCTCCTGCACTCGGCCGAGATCCAGTACTCCNAGTCCACTCGCATTTCACTCGACCAGGTCGAGCCGGGCGACCTGCTCTTCTACGACCTTGGGGGGCAGGGCATCGACCACGTGGTGATGTACGTGGGTTCGGGCCCTTACGGCGCCGACACCATCATCCAGGCCGCCCATGCCGGGACCGTGGTCGAATTCGACCCGGTCTGGTACGTGGGACTGGTGGGGGCGGCCCGGCCCTAGCGACACCTGACACCCGTGCGCAGCGGCCGGCTTGGCCAGCGGGACCCGGTCGCGCCGACAGGTACCATGACTTCGTGGCGGCCGGCAAAGAGACAATCCAACGCGATCAACGCGCCGCGCTCGTCCCGATCCCCCGGACCGACACCACACCCGCTCCCGGCCACCGGGTGACCGACGTCGACGAGTGGGGACGTTCCGAGCACACACGGACCATCGCCCGCAGGCTGTTCGCCCCCCTCTACGACAATTGGTTCCGGGTCGAATGGGAGGGCCTGGAGAAGATCCCCAAGACCGGCGGTGCGCTGCTGGTGGCCAACCACGCCGGTGCCATCCCCTCGGACGCGCCGACCATCATGCACGGCATCGAGGTGGAGCGGGGCCGTCCCGTCTACGGCATGGCTGACTTCTTCTTCAAGGAGGTGCCCTGGATCGGAACGGTCTGGGCCAGGGTGGGGGGAGTACCGGCGCACCCCGACAACGCCCTGCGCCTTCTGCGTGACCAGGGTCAACTCGCGCTCGTGTTCCCAGAAGGCACCAAGGGCCCCTCCAAGACCTACGCGGACCGCTACCGGCTGCGGCGCTTCGGCCGTGGCGGGTTCGTGGAAATCGCCATGCGTGCCGGCGTCCCCGTGATCCCCATCGCGGTGGTGGGTGCCGAGGAATCGATGCCGATCGTCTTCCGGATCCCCTCGCTGGCCCGCCTCCTCGGGGTCCCCTACTTCCCCGTGACCGCCAACATGCTTCTCTTCGGCCCGTTGGGCCTGGCAATGTACTTCCCGGCCAAGTTCAAGCTGCGCGTCCTGGACCCCGTCACCTTCAACGTGCCGAGCGGCCAGGAGCGGTACTCGAAGAGCCGAGTGATGGAAGAGGCCGAGAAGATCCGCATCAACATGCAGGAGACCATCTTCGAGATGCTGCGTGAGCGGCGCAGCGTCTGGTTCGGGTGACGTAGGTGGGCCGGCGCGTCCTGATCACCGGCCTGGATTCGTTCTGGGGCGGTCGCATGGCCCAGGCTCTGGAGTCCGATCCCGAGGTGGAGATGATCCTGGGCATGGCGACACGCGAGCCCACGGTCCCGCTCGAAAGGACTGAATTCGTCCGGGCCGACCAGACCTACTCGATCCTGTCTCGCATCGTCGCCGCCACTCAGGTGGACACCATCGTCCACACGTTCTTGGTGGTGGACTCGACCCGGGTGTCGAGCCGGGCCCTGCACGAGATCAACGTCATCGGGACCATGAACCTCCTCGCCGCCGCCGGTCAGTCGGGCTCGCCCGTCCGCCAGGTGGTCGTCAAGTCCTCGACGCTCGTGTACGGCTCGGCCTCCACCGACCCTGCGTGGTTCCGTGAGGAGATGACGCGCACCTCGCCGGCGCGGACGAGGGTCGAGCGATCCCTGCTCGAGGTCGAGGGATTCGTGCGCGACTTCGCCGAGGACAACCCCGCCACCGTCGTCTCGGTGCTCCGGTTCGGCAACGTCCTCGGAACCGACATCATCACGCCCATCAGCATCAACCTGTCACGACCGATCTGTCCCGCCATCGCCGGTTACGACCCTCTCCTGCAGTTCGTGGAAGAGGACGACGTCGTCCGCTGCCTGGAACATGTCACCCGGCAACGGATCCCCGGTCTCTACAACGTGTCCGGTGCCGGCAAGCTCCCGTGGAGCGAGGTCGTCGACATCTGCGGCACCCGCATCCTTCCCATCTCCCCGTTCGGAACGCACGCCGCGGCTGCCCCGCTGGTACGCATGGGCCTGATCGAGTTCCCTCCCGAGCTCGAGAGCCTTCTTCGCTACGGCCGGGGGGTCGACACCACCCGCATCGGCAAGACCGGCTTCTCGTGCCGCTATTCGACGGCCGGGGCCGTCGAGAACTTCATCCGGGCCGTGCGGCTACGCAGGAGCGTGGGCGACGCCCCGCCCTCCTACACCTACTCCCAGGACGTGGAGCAGTTCTTCCGGCACTCCCCCGCGGTGGTGCGCTCCGACGGGTAGAGACGCTCAGGGCGCGGTGAGCCACGCGCCTACGAAACCCTCGGCGCGAATGGTCCACTCCTCGGAAGTCACGGCGTAGCGGACGTGGTCCTCCCAGTGCCCGTCGATCTCCAGGTACCGGACGGCAACCCCCTCCTCGCGCAGGCCCAACTTCTCGACGACCCTGCGGCTGGCGCGGTTCCGGGGCACGATGGCGATCTCGACACGATGCAGGCCGAGCTCCTCGAACGCGAATCGCAGGATCGCCACGGTGGCCTCGGGGGCGATCCCCTGTCCAGCCATGGCCTCGTCGACCCAATAGCCGACGAAGGCGTTCTGGAACGGACCGCGTTGGATGGACGACAAGGTGATCTCGCCCACGAAGCGATCCGCCACGAAGATCCCGAACCCGTACCCACTCCCCATCTGGCGCTCGCGCTCTCGTGCCGCGCACCGGGCGGCGAAGCTGGCGCGGTCCTCGGGTGTGAGAGGCGCTCCCGCAGGTCGTGGCTCCCAGGGGACGAGCCATCCGCGGCAGCGGGCACGAACCTCCAGCCACCCCTCGTAGTCGTCCTCGCCCAGGGTCCGCAGCCGGATCCGCCCTCCACGCAGCTCGAGGGGGGTGGCGCGCGTCGTCCGTCCGATCACCTTCCCAACACCTCCCCCAAGGCACCGAGGAGCAGCTCGACGTTACGCAGACGTGCCGTGTGACCCATGCATCCGATGCGCCACGCCCGGCCCGCCATGGGCCCGACGCCGGCTCCGATCTCGATCCCGTAGCGGCGCAGCAAGGTGGCTCGAACGTCGCTCTCACCCATGCCGCCGAGGTCCTCGGGGACCCACACGGTGGTGAGCTGGGGAAGGCGGTGCTCGGCGGGGGCGACGAGCTCGAACCCCAGCTGCTCGAGCCCGGCCTGCAGGGCTCGGCCGCACGCCTCGTGACGTGCCCAGGAACCTTCGAGTCCCTCCTCGAGCAGGACGCCGAGCCCGGCGTGCAGCGCGAACACCATCGACACCGGAGCGGTGTGGTGGTAGGTGCGGCCGCCCGCGCCCTCTACGTAACGGGCGATCAGGTTGAGGTCGAAGTACCACGACGACGGCCGCGCCCGTATGCGGGCCCGCGCCCTCGCCCCCACCGTCAACGGCGAGAGGCCGGGAGGCACGCCGAGGCACTTCTGCGTGCCGCTGTAGGCGAGATCCACCCCCCACCGGTCCGCGTCGAAGGGGATACCCCCCAGCGACGTCACAGCGTCCACGAGAAGAAGAGCGTCTCCCTTGCCCCGTGCCACGTCCTCGACGTCATTGCGGACGCCGGTCGAGGTCTCGGCGTGGACGAGGGCGATCACCGCCGGGGAAGGGTGCGCCCCCACCAACACATCGGGGTCGAGGGGCTCGCCCCAGGGGGCCTCCACCCGCACCACCTCCGCTCCGAGCCGTGCGGCCACTTCACACATCCGCTCGCCAAAGAGGCCGTTCACGCCCACGACGACCACGTCACCGGGCCCCACAAGATTCACGAACGCCGTCTCCATCCCCGCCGAGCCGGTCCCGCTCACCGGAAGGGTCAACGGGTTGGCGGTCCGGTACGTACTGCGCAGCCGATCGCAGGTCTCGTCGAGGACCTCGAGGAACTCGGGGTCCAAGTGCCCGAGGAGCGGCCGAGTGAAAGCCGAGACGACCTCCGGATACGGATTCGAGGGCCCGGGCCCCATCAGCACGCGGTCGCTGATCATCACCCGGGGATGCTAGGCACGGTCAATACCACCACCGCCAAACCGACGCCTGGGGCTCCGGGGCACACCCCGTGCATGACCGAGCACGCAAAAGTCGCCGTGCTACCGTTCCGCGGTCCCCGGTTGTGCACCATGTGCCGCCCTTTTGACGCCATCCTGTGACCGAGAGTGATCAATTGTGCCACCTAGGAACCCGGGCCAAGAGGAGCCACCGGCCCTCGACCGTGAGGCCGGACCCGTACCCGCCACGGCACTGCCGGGTCGCCCGACCGCTCGAAGCGGCACCGAGGGCGAGGCGGAGTTCCTCTGGAAGTCGTTGCTCCTGGCTGTCGACATGCTGGCCGGCGTCGCCGGGCTCCAAGACGGCGGCGAAGAACCGGACCTCGAGGATGAATACGGTCTGGACGCGTATTCCGACACCGATGCGTACAGGACGTGGCTGAGCGACAAAGCCCGCGTGGAGGCGGGAACCTGGGTCTGGACGAGCACCGACGAGGAACCTACCCCCGACACGCCCGGAGCCGGCTGGGGCCCCGACAATGCCCTGGGTGTCACGGAAGACGTCGCCACGTCGTCGGACATGACGGCGGGAGCGGCCTCGCCGACCATCAGTATCGTCGTCCCGGTCTTCCGTCCCGAGCTCTGGTACCTCCAGCAGTGCGTGGCGTCGGTCAAGGCGCAGGTCTATCCGCAGTGGGAGCTCTGTCTGTGCGACGACGCGTCGGGAAGCGTCGAGGTCAGCCGGTTCCTGAAGAAAGCCGCGGCAAGCGATCCTCGGATCAAGGTGGCCGTGCACGACAGCAACGGCGGGATCTCCCGGGCCTCGAACACGGCACTGGCCATGGCCAGCGGCGAGTTCGTCGCCCTCCTCGACCACGACGACGAGCTCACCCCCGACGCACTCCTGCTCGTCGCCGGCCGAGCCGTGGAGGAACCCGAAGCCGATGTCATCTACTCGGACGAGGACAAGCTCGACCAGAGCAGCCAACGCGGCTTCCCCAACTTCAAACCTGACTGGTGCCCGGATCTGCTCCTTTCCTATCCCTACCTCGGACATCTGACCGTCATCCGCCGCCGATTGGTCGAGGAGATCGGGGGCTTCCGACCCGAGATGGACGGGAGCCAGGACTTCGACCTGATGCTCCGGGCCACAGAGCGGGCCCGCGCCGTCGCCCACATACCGAAGGTCCTCTACCACTGGAGGGTGGTCGAGGGGTCGGCGGCGGGAGACCCCCGGGCCAAACCCTGGGCGTATGACGCCAGTCGGCGCGCCCTTGCCGACGCGCTCCTCCGGCGGGGAGTGGACGGCCATGTCGAACCGGGGCCGTTCCTCGGCGCCTACCACGCTCGCCGGGCCGTGAGGACGGATCCGAAGGTGAGCATCATCGTCCCCTTCCGCGACCAGGCGCCCATGCTGCGGACATGCGTCGACTCGCTGGGCGAGAACTCGGGCCACCAGCGCTTCGAGGTCGTCCTGGTGGACAACGACAGTGTCGAGCCCGAGACCCACGCCGTGGTCGACATCCTGTTGGAGCAGCCGCGGACCCGCCTCCTCGAGCACCCCGGCCCGTTCAATTGGTCCGCCATCAACAACGCTGCAGCCCGCACCTGCGACGCGGACATGCTGCTCTTTCTCAACGACGACATCGTGGCCAAGGGGGGCGGCTGGATGCGCGCGTTGATCGAGCAAGCGCAGCGCCCCGATGTGGGTGCCGTCGGGGGCCGACTGCTCTATCCCGACGGCACCGTCCAGCACTCCGGCGTGGTATTGGGCATGCGCGGTCCGGCGGGCTTCCTCTTGTCGGGGATGCCCGGCGAGTATGCCGGGTACATGGGATGGTCCGGCATCGTCAAGGAGTACAGTGCGGTGAGCGCGGCCTGCATGATGTGCCGGCGTGAGGTATTCGAGGAGCTTGGTGGGTTCGACGAAGCACTTGCCGTCGAGCTCGGCGACATCGACTTCTGCCTTCGTCTGCGCCGCGCCGGTTACCGCGTCATCTATACGCCTCATGCCGAGCTCGTGCACCATGAATCCCACACCAAGGGAACATCAGGCTCGTATCATGACACCCGAGTTTTCCTGCATCGGTGGATCGACGAGATCCGGCGGGGTGATCCGTTCTACAACGAGAATCTCAGCCGGTTAGAGTCGACCTGTGCAATACGCCCGGTGGAAGAGGATCGACAGTGGGAGAAGCTGCTCTCAGGGCTAGCGAGCTCGTCGAGCAAGTAAAGGAACGCGCCAACCGCCTGGTGTGGACCCCGCCTGTTCACGAGCCGCTGGAGCGCACGCTCGAACGACGCCGGCTGCACGACCATCCGGGCCTCAGCTTCGCGCACCGGCATTGGGCCCTTCCCGACCACTCCTCAGAATCCGGCGGCGGGCCCAAGGCCTGGGTCCGGAGAGTCGTGGGGAGGTTCGTGTTCTACGCATTGCGGCACTACCTGCAGGCCGAACGCGATCTTATGGGCCACCTCGTCCGTCTCAACGATGACCTCGCCAAGCGGTGCGACGAGCTCACCGAAGCGCACGGAGAACTGCTCGACGAGCTCGACAGCCGATTCTCGGGTGCGGCGACCAGCCAGGAGAGGCTCGCCACCATGCTCGACCGGGGTGTGCCACGGCCCCCAGGTGATCGTGGCGCCTGACGCGCCGGAGCACCAGCCCCGAAGTCGGCCGGGGGCGGATGGCGCGATCGACCAACGACCCCGGGTCGTCGTCCTCGCCGAACGGTGGCCGGTCGGGGGCGCGAGTTGGGTCGAACGGGACGCGGAGTCGGTGGTCACTCGTGGGGTTGCCGCCGCGCTCACCGGGTCGGCTGACGTGCATGTCATCACGCCCCAAGGAGACAGCCGAACGACATTCGTCGACGGGGCGTTCAGCGTCCATTCCCTGGGGAACGTCCTTCACCCCGAGGTGGCCCTACGACGCAGCTTCCTGATGGAGGCACTGTTGTCGTCGGCGGACTCGGCCCAGCTCAGTGGCGCCGTGTCCACGCGGATCAAGCAGTGGCTGGGGGATTGCGACGGCCTCTGGGACGGGGGCAGTGCCGTCATGTCGTCCATCGAGCCGGACCTCGTGATGATCGCCGGCCACCTCCACTGCGGCCTGGCGGCAATCATCGGGTCTGACGCCCCCTTCGTGGCCCTCCCCCTCTGCGCGGAGCCGAACGGACTGGACCTCTCGATCTTGGAGCCCGACCTCGCCGCTGCGACGGCGATCATGACGACGTCGGAGGCCGAACGCAGAGACGTCGCCTCCCGGGTCGGTCCCACAGGCCCGGCCCTGTCCAACACCGGCCTGCTCGTGGCGGTGAATCCGACGGCACGGCAAGAACCGCACTCCGAGCTTCCCGAGCCGGGCTACGTGTTGGTCCTGTGCCCTTCCCGAGCCGACGACCTCACCCGCCCCGCCGAGCTGGCCCGGCTGGTGGCCCTGCGGTTCCCAGGTCGCGTCGTGGCGGTGGTCCATGACGA
>JGI12269J14319_10002305_pt1 | contig 18515 bp, 19 predicted proteins | sample PeaSoiSIISIP2007_FD_14319 | JGI IMG/M metagenome (IMG submission 14319) | reverse complement strand
CTCTCTCCCAAGCCGATCGCCATGGGAACCATTCCGAAGATCATGGCGGCCGCGGTCATCAGCACCGCCCGGAGGCGGCCGGCCGCTCCTTCCTGCGCGGCTTCGAGGTACGGCCGGCCCTCGTGACGCGCCCGTTCCGCGAACGTGACCAGCAGGATCGAATTCGCCACGGCAATCCCTATCGCCATGATCGCCCCCATGAACGACTGCACATTGAGGGTCGTGCCGGTGTACCACAGCATCAAAAGAACTCCGCAGAGCACCGCGGGCACGGTCAGGACGATCGCCAGCGCCAGCCGTATGGACTGAAAGTTCGCGGCCAGCAGAAGAAAGATGACCAGGACCGCCAGCAGCAAACCGATGCGCAGCCCGGAGAGTGTCTGTTCCAAGGGCGGGATCTCGCCCCGCAGCTTCACACTCACTCCCCGTGGCGGCGTTCCGGCGCCGGCCAGGGCCTGGTTCAGTTTGAGGGCCGCCTGTCCCAGCGTCAACCCGTGAATATTGGCGGTCAGGCTCACCACGTGCTGGCCGTTGTAGCGTTCGATCAGGCCCGGTATGGTCCCCGGCTTCAAGACGGCGAAATCGCGCAGCTCGACGTTGCTCCCGGCTCCTCTCATGACGGGAAGCTCGCCCACATCCTCCTCGCTCTGGATCCGGTTCTGCGGCAACTGAACCTGAATCTGGAACGCATTCCCCGAGGCCGGGTCGCGCCAGTAATTCGGTTGCGTGAACCGCGATGACGAGGTGGCCGGCACCACCGAGCGCACCACGTCGGACATGGTGAGACCGAGCTGTCCGGCGCGCTCGCGATCGATAGTGATGTCGAGAGTCGGGTAGTTCATCTCCTGCGCAAACTGGAGATCGCGCAGAAACGCCAGGGAGGCCAGTTGAGCTTGAACCTTCTGCGCGTAGCCGTAATCGTCCTGGAGGCTGACTCCCTGAACGGCAACTTCGATCGGCGTGGGCGATCCGAAACTCATGACCTGGCTTACGATGTCACCGGCTTCGAACGAGATGTGCGATCCCGGCAGCTCGCGAGCCAGGCTGTCGCGTAACTTCTCCCGCAAAGGTTCCCCATGCGGGGCGCCGGGCTTGAAGGCGATTTGAATCACGGCTTCCTGCGGCCCGCTGGTAAAGAGGTGGATGAGGTCCACGGGGTAACTGGAGGGAATGACCCCCACATAGTCGCTCGTAATCTCGATGTTACCGGCCCCGGCTTCCCGCTGAATCACATCCAGCGCGCGAAGGACGATCCGCTCGGTCTCCTCGAGCCGCGTCCCCGTGGGCGCGCGAAGCCGGATGCGCATCAGGGGCGCGTTGGCATCGGGAAAGATTTCCGTGCCCATGCGCGGCAGGAGGAAATACACCAAGCCGAAGGCGGCGGCCAGGTAGGCCACAACCAAAGGCCAGCGGAAACGGAGCACCAGACCGAGATAGCGCTCGTAGAAGGAGCGCAGGCGGCCGAAGAGCCCTTCGCGCTCCTCGCCGCGGTGGCCCTCTTTCATGAGCCAGGTCGAGAACACGGGGACCAGGCTGCTGGAGAGCAGATACGACGCGATCATTGAAAACGCAACGGCCAGCGACAGCGGAACGAACAACTGGCGGCCGACTCCCACCATGAAGAACGAAGGGACAAAGACGGCCAACACGCAGAACATCGAGAGCAAACGGGCGACGGCCGTCCGGCTGCACGCCTCCAATACGGCGCGGGCCCGCGAGACGCCAGGCAGCATGCGGGTGTGAATGTTCTCGATCTCCACCGTGGCCTCGTCCACCAATACCCCTACCGCGAGGGCCAGCCCGCCGAGCGTCATGATGTTAATGGTCTGTCCGGTGAGCCACAGAAGGATTACCGCGGCCAGAAGCGCGAAGGGGATATTCAGGACCACGATGAGGGCGCTGCGCCAGTCGCGCAGGAAGAGCAATACCATCAGGCCGGTCAGAGCGGCGCCCAGCAGTCCCTCGGCGATCAGGCCGCGAATGGAGTTAGTCACGAAAGGCGACTGATCGAACTCCAGCCGGACGTCTACATCCTCGGGGAGTACTTTCTTGAAATCGGGGAGGGCCGCCTTCACCGCCTGGATTACCGCCAGCGTGGATGCATCCGCGCGCTTGGTGACCGGAATGTATACCGTCCGGCGCCCGTTCACGTGCGCATATGCGGTGATGATATCGGTGGCATTCTCGATGGTTCCGATATCCCGCAGGTAAACCGTGGTTCCGGAGCCGGGGCGGATGGGCGCGCTGAGAAGCTCCGCGAGATTTCCGCCGAGCGCGGCGTTGGTTCTGGCGACCCGCTCGAACTTGCCGGTCCACATGTTGCCCGAGGGCATGACGAGGCTGGCCTGGCTCACGGCGGCGATGGCCTCGTCCGGCGAGATCCGGTACTGGCGGAGCTTGCCGGGATCGAGCGTGACCACGATGGTGCGCTGATTTCCGCCAAAAGGCGGCGGCGCCGAAACGCCGGGAAGGGTCGCGAACAAAGGGCGCACGCGGTTGAGCGCGAAGTCCTGCATTTCGCCCTGAGTTCGGGAGGCGCTGCTGAAGATCAGGAGACCGACCGCCACGCTGCCGGCGTCGAAACGAGTGATGAACGGCGGGACCGTTCCGGGCGGCATGAAGGCGCGCGCCCGATTCACGTATCCTACCGTCTCCGACATCGCCTGGCTCATGTTAGTGCCTTCATGAAACACGAGCTTCATCAACGCGGCGCCCTGGATGCTCTTACTCTCCACGTGGTCGATACCGGTGATGTATAGGAAGTGATACTCATAGTAGTAAGTCAGGTAGCCTTCCATCTGGGCCGGGTCCATTCCGCTGTAAGGTTGCGCCACATAGATCGCGGGGTCGCCAACCTGGGGGAAGATGTCGGCCGGCATTCGTTCCACCGCAAGCACGGCGCAGAGGGCGATGGCGACGAGGGCTACAACGACGGTCAAGGGCCGGGAAAGGGCTGCTAATACAAGGCGCATTTCAGACTCCCGTCAGGCGCGGTCCAAAAACAGCACTGCCGGCACTCATCTGCCGGCCTCCGAGATAAAAGGCTGGAGGTCTCCCGCGGCGGCCGCAATTCCCAGGAGCCCGCGCCATACGCCGAGGCGTGCCAGGACGTCGTCGATCTCGGCCTGAGTGAGGAGCCGTTGCGCTTCCGCCACCTCATCGATGTTTCCGAGACCGGACTGATAGCGCGCCGCCGCCTGCCCGGCCGCCTCGCGCGCAGCCGAAACCTGTATCGGAGTGTTGGCGGCGATGCGCCTGGCGCCCTGAAGGCCGGCTACCGCCCGGTTCCACTGCGCGCGCAGGTCCGTGGCAATCTGATCGGCGCGCGCCCTTTCGAGGCGGATCGCCGCGGCTTGCGCGGTTTCCCGCGCCCGCAGCGCCGGCAGGTCGAAAACCGGAAAGGTCACGGTGAAGCCGAGGGCATAGTTCTGAAAGCTGGGTGCGAGGCCATTCAAGCCGCCTAGGAATGCTCCGTTGGTCTCGGCGCTGGTCCCGCGCGCGTAAGCGGAGCCCTGCAGGTAGAAGCGCGGGAAGTAAGATCGTTCCATCGCGCGCAACTGCGCCTGCGCCTGCTCCACCGCGGCGTTCTGTTCGATGGCGGCGGGGGTCGCGCCGACATTCAGAGGCTGGACCAACTGTTCGGGCGGCAACTGAAGCAGGCCGGGCGCGGAGACGACAACCTGGGCGGGATCGACGCCGGCGAACTGCGCGACGGTAGCGCGCGCCACCTCAGTGGCCTGCTGCGCCTGTATCAGTTGCGTCCGCGCGGCGGCGAGCTCGGCCTGGGCACGGGAAGCGTCCGCGCCGGGCCGCAATTCAGCGTTCACCAGCGCGCCGATCGTCCGCGCCACGACCTCCGCCCGGTCCACCCCGGCACGCGCGGCGCGCACCGTCTCCTGGGCCACGGCCAGCGTCAGGTAGGCATCCGCTGCCGCCACCGCGACCTCGAACTCGGTCCGCTTCAAGGCCGCCTCGAACTGCGCGCGCCGGGCGGTGGCGGCTGCGACATTGGCGCCGCGGAGGCCGAAATCGAACGGCTCCCAGGTGACCAGCGTCCCAATTGCGCTTCCCCACGCCGTTCCCAGATTGTTCGTGCCCAGAACCGGACCGGACATCGACGGAATGACGCTCTGCGGAAGCAGCATTCCGAAGACGTTGTTGCGGGTGGCGCGATTGGCTTGCGCCAGGGCGTCGATGCGCGGCAGATAGGCGGTGCGCGCAAGCTGAATTCCGGCCGCCGCCGCGTTGATCTGCTCCGCGGAGACTCGAATCGACGGGTAGTTCTTCAGAGCGCTCTCCACCGCCTGGGCGAGGGTCAGGGCAGAGGGGCCGGCGGCCTGCCAGGCTCCCAGGGGGTGGGTGGCCGCCAGGATCATTCCCGCCGCGATGGCCCTCCATCGATTTGGCAATCCTCGATTTTTCAGCACTCCACTATTCACCTTCCATGAGCTCGCGAAACAGCTCGCGCACTTTGTTTTTGGCGGACGCCAATGCTTTCCGGCCGAGGCGCGTGGCGCGGTACACCTTGCGGAGGGACTTGCCGTTTCGCAGTTCGGAAGAGCGCAGATACCCCTTCTTTTCCAGGCCGTGCAGCAACGGATACAGACTGCCGGGGCTGATGCGATAGCCGTGGCGCGCCAGCTCCTCGATCATTCCAAGACCGAAAATGGGCTCTTCCGCGGCGTGGTGCAGCACGTGAAGACGAATCAGGCCGGAGTACAGATCGCGGTCCGCCGCGAAATCCTGATCGATATTCGTTTTCGACATTCGATTTCGTGCATTGACAGTATAGGGGCGGCGGGCCTCGATGTCAAATCGATCGAAGCAGTCCCGCTCCAATCTGCTATAATGAAGTTGGCATCTCCCACCAAGAGCCGCGCGGTAAAGCCGTTCCGGTGCGCCAAGCCGTCCGTCCCTGATGTCTCTTGCCAGAAAGGACGGAATGACATGCTCGACTCTCACACCCAACTTCTATCAGCGCCGGCATTCCAGAAAGGCGATTCGGTCTTCCTCGCCAGGGGCACGTATCAAGGCACCATCGGAACCTTCCTCAATCTCAAGGATGACGACCCGAAGTGGGCGGATATCCGGGAAGGCGACTCACAGGTCCGGTCCCACCCCGTGGAATGGCTGGAACATTCGCGCCAAACCGCTTGCTGACGCGCGTGCCCTCCGGGCCGGTCAGAAAAACGAAGGAGCTATTGTGAATAACGTTCTAGTTGGAAATCTCGGTCCTGGCGTTACCGAACAGGACGTTCGGTCCATGTTTGAAAAGCATGGGCCTGTTCAGAGGTTCAAGATGATGACGGATCGCTGGACGGGCCTATCCAGAGGATTTGGATTCATTCAGATGACCAACGATGCCGAAGCCGACAAGGCGGTTGCCGCCCTCAACGGCTCGGACCTCAACGGCAAGGCGCTGAAGGTGAACCCCGCCCGCCTGCAACTGCATCGCCGCAATCGTGCCAAGCGAGGCAGTTAAGCTCATGAAGGTCCTGGAGCATTTGCAGGGCACCGGCGTGATTACGTCTCCGGACGGCGACGACGTGGCGGCCAAATACGATGTCAGCATCACCGCGGACGAGCCGGAAGCGGGACAGGATATTCCGCCCATGGCCCATTTCAAGCACATCTCCGGCCAGGTGTGGTCAGTACATGACCCGTACTTCGTGGCTACTCACTTCCGGAAAATCATGACGCTTCAGATGGAAGATGGGCGCAGGTTCCAATTCTTCCACCGGGACATTGAGGGCAGTATCGGCTTGAAGAAGTGGATCGGTTGAATCGCCCTGATCTCACAGTGCGGCGATAGCGGCCTTGCCGCTTACCAGCGCCGTCGCCCGATCGCGGCGCCGGATAGCACTTACCATCAACTTGACGTGAGGCATGGCCCGGATCAACTTCGCGGAATCCGGCAAGTGAGTCGGCCACTTCGAATCTGAGCTGTCCATGCGATACGCCCGGAACGACGGCCGGGTCATCTGATGCATCTCGTAGAGGCACTCGTTGCCCAACTCGATCTGATCGTCCCAACCAGCTTCACCAGCCGTTTCCAGCGACTGGACCGTCTTGATTAAGAGCGTTTTCGTACTTTCTTGCAGCATTTAACGCACTCCATTTCTGTCGCGGCGCCGCGGGACGCTACAATCCGTGCTGGAACGGCATGTGGTGTTGAACTATTTTATTGTACCACGATGCCAACCGTGTTACACTGGTAGAAGATTTGATGTTCCTGCCAATTCAAGGCTGACTTCTTTAGCGTCTTTTGCTACCTTCGTCCACCTTCCAAATTAGCCGCCTTCAAATCGGTAAAGGAAAACTTAAGCAATGAAGAATATTTACGTTGGAAACCTCAGTTTTGGGGCTTCGGAAGAGTCTGTCCGTGCGTTGTTCGAAACCCACGGCACTGTCAATCGTGTCAACATCGTTACGGATCGCGACACCGGACAACCCAGGGGATTCGGGTTCGTCGAAATGAGCAACGATGGCGAAGGCGAGAAAGCGATTGCCGCGCTCAACGGCAGCGACCTCGACGGCAGAACGCTGAACATCAACGAAGCCCGTCCCAAGACGGAACGTTCGGGCGGCGGCAACGGCGGCGGCTTCGGACGCAAACGCTGGTAGTAGTTCCGGCAAGCGCCCCGATCCCGGGAAACCCGGATCGGGGCTTGCTCCTGGCAACCTTGGCCCGTTCACGCCGCCCAAGGTGCCGTCGAGGTCACAGATGCGGATTGACAAAGGCGCAAGTGTAGCGGTCGTAGTGAATCGAACCTGGGCGAATCTGCACGGCGTGAAGATGTTTCTTCGCCAGGACGAAGGTCCACAGACGGAATTTCGTGGAGTCGACGAAAGCCATATCCTGTTTGCCACGGTGCTCGATGCCGAAGACACCAGGGGAGTGTGGATCGAAGTTCGCAGGGGCAAGCTCACGGAAGACACCACCGCCGTCGAGCAGTTCAGTCTATTAATTCCGTGGAACCAGATACTGACTCTCGTGGTCGGGAAGCAGTTCTCCCCGGCCATCCGGCAGGAAGCCCGCAAGATCGGATTCACCGGCGAGACAGAACGGGAGTAAGACGGCTGAGCCCGGTATCTAACAGGGTCTGTCACAGGTTCGCCCGCCCGCGGCCATCCGCAGCGGCGAAGTGATACAGTATCTCTGGTGAGGGCGAAGCCGCACCTGCTCCTATACCCCGCAGCGGGACTCACCGCTCTTCTCGTCCTGCACACGTATTGGTATCTCTACCAATCCTTCACCAACGTTCCGTTTTGGGACCAGTGGCTGTTGATCGACGAGATCCGCCGGTTTCGCGAAGGCGGCGCCGGCTGGAGCTGGCTCTGGACGCCCTACTGGGGCCAGCGCCCGTTCGTGTTCCGGCTGGTGCTGCTCGCTACGGACCGTTTCTTCCGTCTTTCCAATCTTCCCCTGGTCCTGGTCAGCGCCGCCGCGCAACTCTCGATGCCGGCCGTTCTGGCCGCCGCCGCGGGCTCTCTCTTTCCCGCTTCCCGCCGGCTGGCCGCACTGTGCGCGATCGCATCGGCACACCTGCTGCTGTCGTCGCTTCAAATGGAAGTGCTGTTCCCCGCATCGGTGAACCACGCGCTGGGGTATGCCTCGGCCACCGCCGCACTCATCGTTTTTCCGCGCCATCGTATGGCCGGCATCCTGCTCGCGGTATTCTGCACCGGTTGCCTCGCCACCGGTCTGCTTCTGTTTCCCGCTTTTGCCGTGGAGGCGTGGATCTCGCGTGCCCGCGCGAAAACGTTCGCCGCGTTGCTGGCCACCGCTGCAATTCTGGCGTCGCTCTATTCCATCGGGTACACACGCCCGGCGATGGGCATGGGGATCGGCGGCGCTTTGCGGCACCCGGTGCAGGCGCTCAAAATCATCGCGCTGGTGCTCGGCGGACCCGTCACGCTGTTCTCCGGTCCGCTCGGAATCGTCACCGGAGCGGTGGGCCTGGCGGCAGCGTTCTGCTTCGCCGCGCGCCATCTCCGCCGCGGCTCTCCGAGTAGCGCCGCGCGCTCGCTCACGCTGCTGGCGTGCTTCATCGCCGCGACTGCTGTCAGCCTGGCGGTGGGCCGTTATTCCCCCGACTGGCTGGCCGCGATGCACGGGAGCCAAGTGCTCCCCGGCCGCTATCTTCTTCCCGCATTCCTCTTCTGGAGCGCGCTGTTCGCGCTGGCGCTGAACGCGGGCCGCGCCGCAACCGCCGTGGTCTCCGTCGTCGTACTTGCCATGAGCTTCGGAACGTGGCCGTGGCAGTGGCGCGTTTCGCGGGAATGGGCGCAGTATTTCCAACGGTCCGACGCGATCGCCTCGGGCTTCCTGCTGGGAGTCTCGGACCAGGCGCGAATGGGCGCCGTCATGCCCGACGACGCGGTCCGCAACCGCGTGGTGGAATACCTGCGGCGCAACCGTCTCGCCATCTTCGCCGAGCCCAGAGCCCGATGGATCGGGCGCGGGATCGCCGAAATTCGCAAGCCGGCTGGAAACTGCTTCGCTGCTGCCACGGCCGAGTTGGTGGAGGGCAACGCCGGCGCTGTGGGCGTCTCGGGAACGCTGCCGGTGAACGCGCGGGACGTTCTGATCGCGAACGAAAGCGGAACCGTCATCGGCCTGGGCCGGTCCATGCCGGCCCAAAGCGAGTCCGGGGATCCACTCGAGTTCTTCGGATATGCGCGCGCATCCCAGCCGGCCGGGATGCGCCTATTCGCTCTTCCGCCGGGCGGCCCGGCTTGCGATGCAACTCCGCAATCCGGCTTTTAGGCGGTCCTCCGCCAGCCGGATATCCCGGCGCGGCGGCCCATCGAAGAGCCCGTCAGCTTATCGGGCCGAGAACTGGCGCCCCATGCGCGAATTGAGGTCGGTGGCCGGCTGCGCTTTCTTCTTTCCTCCGGGCCGGGCTGGCGGCGCGGGCTCGGCCTGCTCGGCAGCCTGAGCGGAGGTCTGCTGCGGGACCTGCGCGGGCGGATTGGTCCACTCGTGAAAGGTGATGCCCAGCGCGAGCCCGGCCACCAGCGCGGCGCCGCACAACGCCGCCATGGCCCACCGGTACGTCGAGGCCACGGTCTTGCTGAGTCTCTGTTGCGCCGCGGTGGCGGAGGCGGACGCCTGCTGGATGCCGGTGCGCATCTCGTCGAGCTCGTGCCGGGCGTTCGCGGCCACGCCATGGTACGAGCTGGTGAGCTGGCCGGCGGTCCTGTGGAACTCCGCCACCACCTGCTGCATCTGGTTGGAGACCCCCGAGAGCATCTGGACGGTCTCCGGGATGCCGGCGAAGCGCTTGCGCAGATCCTGGCTGATGCGCTCGGCGATGACCTCGGGATCGATGCCCTTGCCGATTTCATCGGGCAGATCCGCGATCCGGTCCTCCAGCTCCTTCTGATAGTTCACCCCGGCCTGGTGCGCAGACTGGATGGCGCTAACGCTCTTCTCCAGCAGTTGCGTCAGCTTTTCCCGCTCCCGGGCCACCTCGCCGGGCGCCTGCTGGATGAGCAAGGCAAGGAACTGCATGGCGCGCAGGATGCGCAGCATCTCGTCGCTTTCCGGGAGCACCCGGCAGTACGACATTTCGCGGAAGTAGTCCGCCCGGATCTCTTCCGGCAACGCGCTGGCGATCCGTTCGATCAGGTCCCGTTCGGGCCGGCGCGGCTCGAGAATATGTGGTGCTGCACTCACACTAGGAATAGCTCCTTGCTCCTATCCAAGTCCTGGAATATCTGCCGTTGATAACCCTGCGCCCGCGCCACCAGCGACGATCGCTCCAACTCCGGGGCCTTCGACCGCCGCGCGGCGACTTCACCCAGGGTGGCCCCATACTGGCGCGCGGGATTCTCCAGATCGGGGAGGCGATACTTCATCGGAATGGTTATGGGGTTGAAAATCTGGCGGAACTGTTCGGCCTGCTCGGTAAGGCGCCAGTAGCTGAAATCCGCGTGCAGCACGGCCTCGTTCTCCACGATCACGTACTGCACCTTGTGCTGCAGCGCCTTGGCCCAACTGAGCACGCTCTCCACGCTGGCGGGGTCCGGCGTGATGATGCCCACGGCGGTGAATGCGATGCCCATCTCCTGGGCGCTCTCGAACATGGTGTCGAACCACTCGTGCGCCACCCAGCCGGAGCCGGCGCCCATGTCGGCCAGAATGACCTTGGGCCCGTCGTCGAGGCAGTCGATGAATGCGTCCAGGCCGGCGGGGGTGTGGATGTCCACCTTTCGCGCGGCCCCCTCGAAGTAATGCTTGAGGCTGCCGCGAGACTTGTTCTCGGTGTCGAGATCAAGCATCGTGAATTCCGCACCCTGTCCCTTCAGCCACTCGGCCAGGCACAGGACAAAGCTGGTTTTGCCGACGCCGCCCTTGCCACCCATGGTGAGGATGACCCGTTTCAACGGGGATTGCTGGACCGGTCTCGCAACCGGAGCCGAAATCGATTCTGCCAAGCTCATAAAGGAATCACTCGCCTGTTTTGGAATTGGAAATCAATCGCAATGGTTCGTTTTCGTCGTACTCAAACACGGGCCTCTTGTTGGTCACCGGGAAGGGCCTGCCCTCGAACGCCGCAACTGGCCGGGGCAGGCTGTCGTACCCTTTGGGCCCGGCCGCTTCTGGCTTGTGAACCGCCGGGGTACTCACCGGTCGCGGCTCCTTCGGCCCGGGCTTCCGTTTCCTGCGCGGCTTCACCAAATCGTGTATGGCCCCCAGATCCACTTGAATCTGAAACCTTTCCGCCAGCACTTGCGCGATCTCCCGATAGGTCTGCCCGCGCCGCCGCATTTCGTGGATCAGTTCGCGATACGGTTCCAGTGGCGCCGGCGGCTTGGAAGGCAGGCTATCGAGAATCGCCTGGAAAGTCGGATCCATTATTTCCAGTACAAAACGTAAATATCGGAGAAAATTCCCGCAAAATCAATACTATATTTGTTATATAACCTCAATAATGCCGTACGGTACTATCGGTATCCTGTGAAGACCGGGCGAACCGCCAGCCCAGTGCAACATACCCGTGGATTTCTTCCACACCCGCTTGGCGTGAGCGGTTCAGGGCTGCACGCGTGTTCCCGTGAACCCGTTTCCGCCGGTCTACACTGTTTTTATGGGCATCCGTTTGGCCGCGGTCGCCGCCGGCCTGCTTCCCCTCCTGTTGCGGGCACAGTCCCCCTGCGACAACACGCCGGCCTATTCGACGTGCGAGCTGGTTTTCGACCTCGACGAGAAGGACGCCGCCGCCAATCCCGTCCCGTACGCCACCGCGGACCTGCAGGTGGAGTTCCGTTCTCCGCGGCGGCGCACGCTCTCCATGCCGGCGTATTGGGATGGCGGCCGTCGCCTGGTGGTCCGTTTCGCGCCGACCGAGGCCGGCGCCTGGGATTACCACATCACCAGCAACCTCGCCGGATGGAATGACAAGACCGCCACATTTACCGCCGCCGCGTCCGACTCGCCCGGCTTCGTTCGCGCGGCCAACCTGCACCACTGGGCCTACACCGAGAAAGACCCCCGGGGTCTCGACCGTCCGCACCTGTGGATGGGCGCCACCGAAATGCAGTTCGCCACCCTGGACGATGCGGCGTTCTCCGCCGTGGCCGACGCGCGCGCCGCACAGAAGTTCAACCACCTGCGCGGCCTCGTGCAGTCCTCGGCGGGCACCCCCGATCTCGCGTATTTCCGGCGGCTGGATGGCCGCGTGCGCTACCTCAACCAGAAAGGCATCACCGCCGACCTCATCCTGGCCGCGAGCCCCGGCGATTTGGCCAAAGTGTTTCCCGGATGGGAACAGCGCCGCCGCCTGGTCCGATTCCTGGTAGGGCGCTACGCGGCTTTCCACGTCACTTGGCAGGCGGCCAACCAGTGGGAAGGGGATCCCGGCGCCCGCGACCTGCTGAAGGAGATCGGCACCCTGCTGAAGCAGTCAGATCCCTACCAGCACCCGCGCACTGCGGGCGCGCGGCTCACTTCCACCCCTCTGCTCGATGACAAGTGGATGGATTTCGCGGCGCAGGGCACCGCCGACGACCAGTTGGGCGCCATCGAGCACCAGATCTTTCCCGTTCCGTTCGTCAACGTGAACCTGGGCCGCGAAGACAGCGGCGCTGGAAAATCGGGCCCCGGCGACGTGGATGCCGCGACTTTTCGCCATCGCCTGTGGAACGCCACCATGGACGGCCAATACGTGACCTACGCCAACACGGGCTCCGGCGCGGCATACGCCAATTCGCCCGGCGCCAAGGCCATGACGGTGTGGTTCGAATTCCTGTCGGCGACGCGCCACTGGGAGCTGGAGCCCTACTTCGACGTGGATGGCGGCCGCGCCCTGGCGCTGGAGGACACCGAGTACGTGGTGTACGTGGAGAAACCCGGCCCCGTGGAGCTGACCGTGGAGAAGCACGCGTACGAGGTCTACTGGATCAACCCCATCGACGGCGAGAGCGTCAAGAAGAAATTCTCGGGCGAGCACTTCACCGGCGAGCCCCCGGACAAGTCGCACGACTGGCTGCTGCACGTGGTGCGCGAGAGCCACCTGGAAAGCATGAACCGGTCCTTCAAGTTTTCGTCGCGTGAGCAGGATCTCGCCCTTCAGGAAGTGGAGGCCAACAGCGCCAAGGTGCCATTCTCGATCGAGCGTCCCACGGGCGACCTGTCGCTTTCGATGCCGGCGTTTTATGCGGCCAAGGTCACCCGCGAAACGCGCGCCACGCGCTCCATGCTGTGGCTGTGGATGGGCGAAGTGGCCGCCGATCACCAGGGCTACCGCGTGCTGGCGACGGGCCCGACAGGCACCATGCCGATGCCCGCGGACATCGCCATCAACTTTCCGGCGACCATGCACCTGCGGCTCTACGGCATGAACGCCAACGGAAAAGTCTACGAGCTGGATGCGGCCTTCCAGGTCAACCGGTGAACCCGCTCGTGCTGGCGGTGGACACCACCCAGGAGCTGGGCAGCCTGGCCCTGGCGCGCGGCGGCGAGATCCTCGAAGAGACCGAAATCCACGAGCCCACGGGTTTCGCCCACGTCCTCTACGGGCACCTCGCGGCCCTGCTGGAGCGGCACGGCGTCCGGCCGCGGGAGATCGACTGCTTTGCCGCGGCATCGGGCCCCGGCTCGTTCACCGGGGTGCGGGTCGGACTGGCGTGCATCAAGGGCCTGGCCGAGGCCGCAGGCAGGCCCGCGGTTGCGGTTTCCAATCTACAAGCGCTGGCCACGTTCGGCGCGGCGCCGCTGCGCGCCGTCATGCTCGACGCCCGCCGCGGCGAAATCTACGGCGCGGTGTACGATGCCGCCGGCCGGATCGTGCTGCCGGAAGTGGTCGCGAAACTGGATTCGTGGCTGGAGACCCTGCCGGCCGGTGCGGAACTGGTGAAAGGGCCGCGCCCTCTGGCCGCCGCCGTGGCCCGCATCGCCACCGGGAGCTTTCGCAGCGGCGAAGCCTCCGACCCGGCCGCGCTCGACGCGAACTATGTCCGCCGCTCCGACGCCGAGCTGTTCTGGAAAGATTAATCCGGATTAATCCCAATACGGTTCACTTAAGGGACGGCACCCCGACACTTCCCAGATCGCCGTTTGGGCGCAGTGTACGAGTTGGCGTTTATGACCGGCCAATGTTCTGGGTGAGGGCTCGCGGCGAACCCTCGGAAAGCAGTATCCTTTTTCGTTCGAAACTGACTTTGCCGGAGGGTGAAGGCCCGGCCTGCAGATCGGAACTTTGGCAGGGTACGGTCAGCGGCGGGCCTTCACACCAGCCGTGATTCTTTTTATCGCACTGGTTGAAGCGGAAGACTAGACCCCGGGACGGAAAGCCGAATTCCGATCAGCCCGTGCTTCAGCAGCGGGATTATACTTGGACCAGAGCATGGCGAAGCGAACTGATTCTGCGAAGCAGCGCAAAACTCAAGGGCGTGCTCTAAGTACCGCGGTCCACGGTCTCGCAGAGGTAATGAAGACACTCGCGGAGCAGCAAGGCCTTGATCTCCAGGCACGGATAGACGAGGCGGCGGTACGAGAAGCGGAGGAGCGACGACAGTTGGCCGAACGCCTCCAAGAGTCCGTGGTGCCTCTATTCATTGTCGATGAGGAGGGACAACTCGATAGAATTGGCTCTTGCGTCCTCGTGCGTCTTGACTCGGAGTTTTTCGCCTTTACTGCGGCCCACGTGATAAGGGACGCCGGTTCTTCGCAACTATGGGCTCCTCCCGAAGGGAAAGGCGGGAAGTTGTTGCTGCTGCCGCAATGTACGGCTCACCTTAGCTCTTCAAGGAATCGGGACGACCTCGATGTTGGGGTGCTGATCCTGCGAGCAGGCGTGCTCGGCGCTTTTCAGCAGCGTGTCTTCCTAAGTGGCGCAGAAATCGATCAAGACGATCAGCCAGACGACGGAGGACTCCCGTCGTTCTACTTCGTGCTTGGGTATCCTGCATCAAGGACACAGGTGAGGGTGTCACACGCGACCCGCCACATCGATCAAAAGTCGTTTCACTGCGCCACGTGTCCAGTGGCTGCTGCCGAGTACATACAGGAAGGGATGTCACAGTCAGATCACCTACTGCTCGACTTTGACCACAAGGAGATCATGATTAAAGGGAAGCGGGTCACCCCTCCTAAATTGCAGGGAGTCAGCGGTGGCGGCGTGTTCCATGTTTCAAGGAACACGAAGCAGAGCACACTTGTAGCGATCGCTACGCAGAACTGGCGCAACTCCCGCCTCATTGTTGGCACGAGGCTAAAGCACTTCTTAGCGATGGCTCGTGAACTGAAAGCGATTTCTCCGCCGGAACTGATTCGGTAGTCCCACGGGCGAACAGCGGCAGGATCCGAAGACCGGTTCCTCCGATTTCGCGTTGTCCGTCGTCCCAACAATTCGATCCTGGCTTCAAATGGGTCCGCCACTTGGACGCAAAACGCCCGATCATTGCATGTGCCGGTGCCATAGAACCAGAAGCCGCCACCCAGCATTGCGACTCTCCGGCCCCCATCTGCTAGCCTTGAGTAACGGAAATGATTCTTAATACGTCGATGTGCCTTGGAGTCGGTGGAGTTTTTGCCGACCTGTTTTTGAGCGGCGATCGGAAGCTGATATTCAAGGTCTTTGTAGGGCCCGGTCATCCGTCGAAAGGCTATGCACACGCTGAGGAGCAGCGGCGAAGGAACACATTCGGTGCCGAATGTAAAGCCTACGTCATCGCCTCACGGGACTCGGCCTTGAGCCCGCACGTGCCACAATCCTTCGAGAGGCCAGAGATCGAAGATGTTCTGGACAATCGAGGGGGCAGCGTGCGAGGTGAGTACTTGGTAGATTGCTGCTACTGTATGGAGTTCATTGACGGTGGCCAGCCCGAAAAGATAGGTTCGTGCCGTTCGGCCTACCCCCACATCGAAAGAGCAGAAATCGCGTTCAAGACAGCAAACATACGCTATATGGCAGATTGCTGCGTGTTCTTTCCTCATGACGAACAGAACTTCAAGTTCATTGATTTTGCAGTGGAGGATTTCCCGCTACCCGACTACAATCCACCGTGGCTCTGATACGGCCCATCAGCTGACATGACAGCTGACATTATGCTCCTGGAAGAACCGGGGCTCAGAAAGCAAGCTCACTCGGGCTTACAGCGATTCTATCGTTCAACATCGTTGGGGCAAGGCGCGGATCTTCAAACTGGGGTTCAACGCGGAGGCTGCACATCCACTTGGACGTATCACGCGCGATCAGGAGAAGTGGAAGCAAGGGAACAGGAAGTCCCGTTCGCGGAACCTCAGCGCCAAACGCACACACGCGACCCTCAGAATTCGAGCGAGCGGCGCTATCTCACCTCCGCTTAAACGCCTTCTTGGCGGCTTTGCGGGCCGGTGGTTTTTTCGCAGCTTTTTTCGCCGCCGCTTTCTTTGGCGGTTTCTTGACCGCGCCTTGCGCCGCATGCACAACCCGTTGGGTGTTCGGGCTGTACTCGACCACCTGTTCGAACGTAGGCAATGCAAGTTCAGCGATTCCGCTGATGATGCGCCGTTGATCTGCTGCGGCCAGTGATTCCGGTAGCGGCGCGGCCCTCGCCGCGTCGGCGACAAACGCCTCCACCTTTTGCCTGACCTCTGCAGCCGGCGGCTTCTTGCGGCGCTTGCCCCAGTCCATACCAGCGGATATCGCCCGCTTGATGATATCGCCGACTACCGCCGAACCGATGCTGGCCAAGAGGTCGAACATAGCCAGCGATTATATCGCGGAACTGTCCCGGAAGTCCCGTTGTGTTCCATTGGACCGTCCTGGCGTCAACGGGAGTGGGTGATCTCCCCAACGCCGGTTTCTGAGTTCCGACAGGCTCAAATGCGGAACGCGACGTTAGAAGCAAGTGCACTGTTTTGCCGAAAACCTTCTCGGATCTCAGATGCGTCGCGGCTTACCAGGGTTGGCTCGCGGAGTACGGCGCCCACTCGGGCTGACACGAGGTTGTGCTCATTACAAAGTTCCGAGGACCATTGATGTTCGGGATGAACAGACCGGATTCGCTCCGCGGCCAGAAAACGTCCTGAAATCGGCCGAACGAGCCCACGGGCAGCACGACAGATGGCCACCAGTGATGGTACACGACACAGTGGAGCCTCCGAACGGGTCTGCGTCGCTCTAACGTGTCGAACCAGTCGCACGCGATAACAGCACTGATTTCCCGATGCGGTGCATTGGGCCCGGGCGGGCAGAACGCACCATGATGGTGCCACTCTTCGTGACATTGGGTGGTCATAGCCGAGGAGCCTGGACTCGTAGTGGTTGGTCAGGCCAATGCAACATATAAGCCTGAAAAATCCATGCTTGCGACGATGCCACTGGGTATTTACCGGCGAGGTGATAAGACGGTGAGCGTAGCGCAATACGGAACGATCTTCGAGGTCAGCGCCGAAATTGGGACTATACAACCAGGCACAACGAAATGGTCTCCAGGGTCTTTCTACATCGGCGCGCAGAGGCCGATTACGGTCGCTGCCCATCTTGAAATCTCGGCCAATAACCTCCGGACACCGATCTCGCTGACGGCGGAGATCGATATCGCTACGCGGTCACAGGTAGTCACCTTGAAAGACATCACAGGTCGTGACCCCGAGCAGGAATAGGCTGATCGGAAGGAGCGGCCTGCAATTGCCGCAGTATGCCGAGTGACGCGCTGAGACCGCGCCACAGCCCCCCACCACGCGTTTTGCTTTACCAGGATCCTAAGGGTCAGCCCGCGGCCATGGACCAGATCCATAAACTCCGTACGATGCACCTGCAAGGCTTCGATGCCTTCGGTGCGGCAGTCGCGCTCTGGGGCACGTCCGATACTGGCTTCTCCGTCTCGGGCGTGTTCCGCGACCAGGCGGATTTCGCGGTCCTGGTGCTGTTCCATAAGGACGACCCGTTCGGCCACCCACGCTTTTCTTACCTGCCGGATGACAATTTCGCGGGCATCACGCTGGACTTCGATATTACCTGGCAGGGCATCCAGGCGGTCGAGTGGGAAGAAGGGCGCGTCCTGAATTGGCCCACGCTCAACTGCTTCAGATCCGACCATTAGCGTTTGGCCGCCCGGATTGGATGTTCACAATGTAGTGCCGACCCCGATCGCCCCCCCGGCCCACCACCCGCCTCGCCCCGCTCCGCTCCTCCAAAAACACAGGACGAGGGTGCCGGTCTTGAGAATGAATTTCGGTTGCTGCCAATTTGTATATCACCTGGGCCAATTTGATAGACGGTTGACAAAACCTTTCGAGAAATGTCAACCGGAACTCTATGAATACACAAGACTTATGGTTCGGTTGACAAAACTCGACCTGTTTTCCGTAAACCTTCCCACGTGAGGCCAAATGTAAACGAGTTACGGAAAAAGGGGTCTGTTTTGTCAACGGGGGCTTAACCCTTGTGTTTTCATGCAGATCTGGTTGACAAAACTTTTTCGAAATGTCAACGGTCTCGATCCTTGTGTATGCAGAGGGGGGATCGAGGGCGAGAGAGCCAGGAGAGCCAGCGGCCGGCGTCGTGGCTGGCGATGCGCGGTGCTACGATGGCTGGCCGAGATGGCGATTCGGGAGCACCTGGACATTCTGGCGAAGGGCAATTCTTCTTGGGCCCGGTGGCGACCCGAGCGTAACGCCAGATTTGGAGGGAGCGGACCTACACCGGCGCAACCTAGCAGGCGCAAGGCTCGGCCGCACAGGAGGCAGCAATGAAAATCGGCTTATACAGCATCACGTACCGTGGCGTATGGTATCGGGGCGAAGCGGTGGACGTTTTCAATCTGGTGCGGTTGGCAAAGCAGCAGGGCTGGGAAGGACTGGAGTTGGACACGGAACGCCCCCATGCTGCTCCGATGGACCTCTCCGCAGACGATAGAACACGGTTGCGCAACCTCGCCGGCGAGTTAGGCCTCGAGTTGTGCGCGGTCTCGCCGAACTGTGACCTTTCGAGTCCGGTACCCGTCCAGCGCGAGGCCATGATCTGTTATGTGCGGGAGTGCATCAAGCTCGCGCACGATCTGGGATCGCCGATCTGCAA
>JGI12269J14319_10002299_pt1 | contig 18527 bp, 17 predicted proteins | sample PeaSoiSIISIP2007_FD_14319 | JGI IMG/M metagenome (IMG submission 14319) | reverse complement strand
CAGGTGCTCTCGGTCGGCGACGGCATCGCCCGCGTCTACGGCCTCGACCAGGTCGAGTCCGGCGAGATGGTCGAGTTCCCCAAGGCCGGCGTCAAAGGCATGGCGCTGAACCTCGAGCGAGACAACGTCGGCATCGTCATCTTCGGCGAGGACAGGGCGATCAGCGAGGGCGACGAGGTCCGTCGCCTGGGCGAGATCGTCGACGTGCCGGTGGGCAAGGGCCTGCTCGGCCGGGTGGTGAATCCATTGGGCGAGCCGATCGATGGCAAAGGCCCGATCACCGACGTTGCGGAGCGCCGCCGCGTGGACGTCAAGGCGCCCGGGATCATCCCGCGCAAGTCGGTGAGCGAGCCGATGTACACGGGGCTCAAGGTCATCGACTCGCTGACTGCCATCGGTCGCGGCCAGCGCGAGCTGATCATCGGCGACCGCCAGACCGGCAAGACCGCCATCGCCATCGACACCATCCTGAACCAACGGTCGGTGAACGCGTCGGGCAACGAGAGCGAGAAGCTCTACTGCATCTACGTCGCAATCGGTCAGAAGCGCTCGACGGTGGCGCAGATCGTCAAGACTCTCGAGGAGCGCGGCGCCCTCGACTACACCATCGTGGTCGCGGCCACGGCCTCGGAGCCGGCGCCGCTGCAGTTCCTCTCGCCGTTCTCCGGCTGCGCCATGGGCGAGTGGTTCCGCGACAACGGCATGCATGCGCTGATCATCTACGACGACCTCTCCAAACAGGCCGTCGCCTACCGGCAGATGTCGCTGCTGCTGCGCCGCCCGCCCGGCCGCGAGGCCTATCCCGGCGACGTCTTCTACCTGCACTCGCGGCTTCTGGAGCGCGCCGCCAAGCTCTCCGATGAGTTCGGCGGCGGCTCGCTGACGGCGCTGCCGATCATCGAGACCCAGGCCAACGACGTCTCGGCCTACATCCCGACCAACGTGATCTCGATCACCGACGGTCAGATCTTCCTCGAGAGCGATTTGTTCTACCAGGGCGTCCGGCCGGCGATGAACATCGGCATCTCGGTCAGCCGCGTGGGCGGCAACGCCCAGATCCGCGCCATGAAGCAGGCTGGCGGCCCCTTGAAGAGCGAGCTCGCCCAGTACCGGGAGATGGCCGCGTTCGCGAAGTTCGGCTCCGACCTCGACGTGGCGACCCAGCGCCAGCTGGCGCGCGGCGAGCGGCTGACCGAGCTCTTGAAGCAGCCGCAGTATTCGCCGCAGTCGGTCGAGGAGCAGGTCTGCGCGCTCTATGCCGGCACGCGCGGCTATCTGGACGGGATCGCCGTCCGCGATGTCGGCCGCTACCAGGACGAGCTCCTTGCCCGTCTGCACGGCCAGCACCAGGGCCTGCTCGACGACATTCGTGACAAGAAAACGCTGAACGACGAGCTCGAAGCCCAGCTGAAGAGCGTGCTCGACGCTTTCACCGCGACCTTCGGCTAGGACTAAGGCGAGAAGACCAGCCCGTGGCCAGCCTCAAGGACCTGCGCAACCGGATCGCCAGCGTCAAGTCGACGCAAAAGATCACCAAGGCGATGCAGATGGTCGCCGCCGCGAAGCTGCGTCAGGCGCAGACCGCGGCAGAGAACGCACGCCCCTATGCCCAGCGCATGGCGGCGGTGATCGCGAACCTGGCGGCGGGCGTCACCGGCGAGGGCGCGCCCAGGCTGCTGGTCGGCACGCACTCGGACCGGACGCATCTGGTCGTGGTCGTGACCGCCGACCGGGGTCTCGCAGGCGGCTTCAACTCCGCCATCGTTCGCGCCGCGCTCGAGCACATCAAGAGCCTGCTCGACCAGGGCAAGACGGTGAAGGTGCTGCCCGTGGGCAGGAAGGCGCGCGACCAGCTCCGCCGCCTACATGCGCAGCGCTTCACCGGCTTCTTCGAGGCCGGCGACAAACCCTCGCTGGCCAAGGCTCAGCCGATCGCCGACGCCGTCCTGACCGCCTTCGAGGCGGGCGAGGCGGACGTCGTCACCCTGTTCTACAGCCGCTTTCGCTCCATGGTGAGCCAGGTCCCGACAGCCAAGCGCCTGATCCCCGCGCAGGTCGAAACGGGCGCGCCGGCGATCGATCTCAAGGGCGCGGCTTATGAATACGAGCCGGACGAGGAGACCATCCTCGCCACCCTCCTGCCCCGCAACATCCTCGTGCAGGTGCTGGCCGCCATGCTCGAGAACCAGGCCGGCTTCTTCGCCTCCCAGATGGCGGCGATGGACAACGCCACCCGCAACGCCGGCGACATGATCGCCGCCCTCACCATCGTCATGAACCGCACTCGCCAGGCGCAGATCACCAAGGAGCTGATCGAGATCATCTCCGGCGCCGAGGCGCTCTAACGTTTGCTTTCAAGAAGGACGTCCGACCCATGGCCACCGCCGCCGCCAAGAAGCCAGCGCCCCGCCGGGCCGCCGCCGCCAAGGCCGAGCCGATGCCGACGGCCAGCGCGGCCGCGCCGAAGGGCCGCATCACCCAGGTCATCGGCGCGGTCATCGACGTCGAGTTCGACGGCCACCTGCCGCCGATCCTGAATGCGCTGGAGACCACCAACATCGACCAGCGCTCGGGCCAGCCGTTCCGGCTTGTGCTCGAGGTCGCCCAGCACCTGGGCGAGAACACCGTGCGCACCATCGCCATGGACACCGCAGAGGGCCTCAAGCGCGGCCAGGAGGTGATCGACACCGGCAGCCCGATCACGGTGCCGGTCGGGCCGGCTTGTCTGGGCCGGATCATGAACGTGATTGGGGACCCGGTGGACGAGGCCGGCCCGATCGTCTCGAACTTCCATTCCTCGATCCACCGCGACGCGCCGCCCTTCGCCGATCAGACGACCTCGAAGGAGATCCTGGTCACCGGCCTGAAAGTGATCGACCTGCTCTGTCCTTACACAAAGGGCGGCAAGATCGGCCTGATCGGCGGCGCCGGGGTCGGCAAGACCGTCACTATGCAGGAGCTGATCAACAATGTGGCGTTGAACTACGGCGGCTATTCGGTGCTCGCGGGCGTCGGCGAGCGCAGCCGCGAAGGCAACGACATGTACTACGAGATGATCGACTCCAAGGTGAACGTGAACCCGCGCGAGAACAACGGTTCGACGGAAGGTTCGCGCTGCGCCCTGGTCTACGGCCAGATGAACGAGCCGCCGGGCGCTCGCGCGCGGGTTGCGCTGACGGGCCTCGCCCAAGCCGAGTACTTCCGTGACGAGGAGGGCAAGGACGTCCTTCTGTTCATCGACAACATCTTCCGTTTCACCCAGGCCGGGTCGGAGGTGTCGGCCCTGCTCGGGCGCATGCCATCGGCCGTGGGCTATCAGCCGACCCTGGCGACCGAGATGGGCAATCTGCAGGAGCGCATCACCTCGACCACCAAGGGCTCTATCACTTCGGTGCAGGCGATCTTCGTGCCCGCCGACGACCTGACCGACCCGGCGCCGGCCACGGCCTATTCGCACCTGGACGCGACGACGATCCTTTCGCGCGACGTGTTCGCCAAGGCGATCTTCCCGGCCATCGACCCGCTAGATTCCACCTCGCGCATCCTCGATCCGCTGGTGGTGGGCGAAGAGCACTACCAAGTCGCCCGCCGCACCCAGGAAATCCTCCAGCAATACAAGGCGCTGAAGGATATCATCGCCATCCTGGGCATGGATGAGCTGTCGGAAGAGGACAAGCTGATCGTCGCCCGCGCGCGCAAGATCGAGCGTTTCCTGTCACAGCCGATGCACGTGGCGGAAGCCTTCACCAACCTGCCCGGCATCTTCGTCTCGCTGGAAGACACCATCCGCTCGTTCAAGGGGGTGTGCGAAGGCGAATACGACCACCTGCCGGAACAGGCCTTCTACAACGTCGGCACCATCGACGACGCGGTGGCCAAGGCCGAAAAGATGGCGGCGGAGGCTTAAGCGACGTGGCTCAGAAGGTGCGCTTTTCGCTGGTCTCGCCCGAGGCCGAGCTCTTCGTCGGCGACGTCGATCAGGTCGACGCGCCGGGGTCGGAGGGCGACTTCGGCGTGCTGCCCGGGCATGCGCCGTTCATGACCGCGCTCAAGGAAGGCTTCGTGACCGTCCACGACGGCGACGACCTGATCCGCTTCGAGCTCCAGGGCGGTTTCGCCGACGTCACCCCCGACGGCTTCACCATCCTTGCCGAACACGCGCGGGAAGTGGTGGTCTAGAGCACGCCCCGCTCTTCCAACCACCCCAGCACCCCTGTGGCGACGCCCTCCCAGCCGGGTTCGCCGACCAGCCAGTGGCTCATGCCGTCCATGACGAGCGTGGCGCCGCCGTAGCGCTCGGCGATCTGGGCGACCGTCGCCGGCGGATGGACCCGGTCGCGCTCGCCGGCCACGGCCAGCACCGGGGCCTTTACCGCGCTCGCCGCCACCGAGGTCGTCATCAGGGGATCGAGCCACCAGTTCAGCGTCTCCCACAGCGCACGGCCGCTCTCCGGGACCATGCGGGCGAACACGCCGCTCCGCTCCGCCTCGCTCATCTGGTCGAGGCTGTAAGCCTGCGCCGCGCCGAAATCGGGCTCGATGGCCTGGGTCCAGAACGCGCCCAGCCCATAGAGGCTGACGGCCGAGATCGCCTCTTCGAGCGTCCCGCCGGCGACGCCCCAGGGCGAGGAGGGCGCGAGCAGCACAAGCGCGCGCACCCGGGCCCGCGCGGAGGCCATCTGGGCCGCCAGGCCGCCCAGCGAGTGGCCGACCAGGATCGGCGGGTCAGGCTCGCGCGCGATCAGGCCGGCGAGGTCCGCCGCATAGTCGGCCATGGAGACGCCGACGGTCGCGCTCGGTCCGGCGCCCGGCTCGTGTCCGCGCAGGTCCGGCGCCAGGCAGCGCAGCCCGTTTGCCTCGAAGGGCGCGCGGAAGCGCTCGAACGCCCAGCCGCCGCAGAACGCGCCGTGCGCGAAGATGACCGAGCGAGCGGCCAAGGCAGGGTGTCAGCTGAACTTCAGAAAAGCGCGCACCACGTGCTCATAGGCCGCCCGCTTGAACGGGACCACCAGATCGGGCGCATCGGCGAGCTTTCCCCACCGCCAGGCGTCGAATTCGGCAAAGGCGTCGTGGTTTAGGTCGATTTCGCTCTCCCGCCCCTCGAACGCCATCGCGAACCAGATCTGCTTTTGCCCTTTCCAGCCCTGCACGGCCTTCGAACCTCCATGATCGGGCGGAAAGTCGTAGGCGACCCACTCCTCGGTGCGGCCCAGCAGCCGGGTCGAGCGCACGCCCGTCTCCTCGACGAGCTCGCGACGGGCGGCGTCATAGAGGTCCTCGCCCTCGTCGACGCCGCCTTGCGGGAACTGCCAGTTGTGCGGCGGCGCGGCGCCGGCGCGACGGCCGTACCAGACCCGCCCGTCCTTGTGGAACAGCACGACGCCGACGTTGGGACGATAAAGCGAAAGGTCCAAGACCCGATCCTATTCGAAGTCCGCGCCAACGGCGTGGCCGTATTGGACCACCAAGCACACCAAGCACACCAAGATTCAGTTGGAGCTGCGGCGCTGCGGCTGCCCGGATCCCTTGGTGTGCTTGGTGTGCTTGGTGGTTTAGTCTTGTCGGTCGCGACCGCGCGAGCACTGCACAGCTAGCGCCGGGTCATAACCGCGGAAGCCGGCGCGAGCTGATAGCCGCCGGAGGCCAAGCTTTGGGCCCAACGCGCCACCTCGTCCAGGGTGATCGGATAGGCGAAGCCGGAACCCAGCGCCTGGCCGTGCTGCAGCGCGCCGGCCTCGAGCGACGCCAACGCTTGGTCGATGGCCGGCCCTTCCAGTTGATCGTCGATCACCTTGTCGGCCGAGGCCCGTTCGATGCCGCCGCCGGCGCCAGCCGCCGAGCCGTCGTCGACGAAGGCCAGGCCGCGCTGGCGCAGCTCGCCCTCGAACACACCCATCGGCCCGCTCGCGGTGACGAACTTTGAGCCGAGGTAGTTGGTGACGCCGAAGTAGCCGGTCGCCCGCGAGAGCAGCCAGTCGACCTTGCCGGTGAGATCGGCCGGCGTCGCACCGGTCAGCAGCGTGTAAGGGCCGGGGTCGTTGTCCGGGTAGTCTTTCGGCTCCATCGGCGCTTCGAGCAGCACCTCGTGGCCATTGGCGCGCGCGAGGTCGATCCAGCCCTGCAGCCCGTCGGCGTAGGGCACGAACGACAGCGTGATCTCCGGCGGCAGCTGCTCGATGGCCTGGCGCGTCTCCTTGGCGTTCAGGCCAAGGCCGCCGATGACCAGCGCCACCTTCGGCTTGCCGTTCGATGTGAAGGGTCGTGCATAGGCCTGGAAGGGACTCTTGCCGTCGGCGCCGACGATGGGAAGCAGCGTCCCGCCGGGTCCTGGAGCGGTCAGGCCCGTGATCGGAGCGGCGGTCAGCGGCGAGCGATCATCAGCGCTGGGCGCGCCGGGCGGGGGGCCGTCCGGGAAGGTGATGATAGCCTGGCCCGGCAGGGGGGCCTGGGTGTCCTGCCCCGGTGGCTGGCCGGCGAATAGCTGCAAGGCGTCGGTGGTGACGGGGGTCTGGCCGCTATCGGGTGCCAGCGCCTCGCGCCAACCAGGCGGCGGGGCCGGCGCCCCGGGGGCCGAGAGCGCGATCCGGACGGCCGGCGTCCCGGCGTGCGGATCGGCCGCCGCCAGCAGCGCGGTCGCCGCGGCGGTCACGAAGAAGCCGGCCGCGGCCCCCACCGCGAAGGCGGGCCTGCGCCGCACGAGCCCGATCACGCTGGCGGCGATGCCGGCTTTGGGCTCGGGCTTAGGCGCTGTCTGTTGCGGTCTTTTCGAGAACATCGGCCCCGGAATCTGAGCGTCCACAGCCGCCCCCGAACGGCCGCAAGGCTCAGACGGGAAGGTCTATCCGTATGGTTAAGAAACCGAGAATGCAGCCGGGGTTCGTTACGGGTGCGCAGGCTCGGTCTTGTTGGCGTCATTGGGGGCGTCGGTGGCCTTGTCGGCGCCTGGGCCAGCATGGTCGCCAAGGATCGAGGCGAGTTTGGGCCGGGGCGCCGGGTACTTGGGTGTCGCGGCGACCGAGCCGTACTTCAACACGTCGAGCGCGCGCTCGAGCTGGAAGTCCTTCTTCGGGTCGAAGCCGGCCGGGGGCGCCTCGGCCGGTTCGTGCGGCGGCGCCCGCGTCTTGCCTTCGTCGGCGTTCAGCGCGTTGTCGAAGCTGGCCTCTGAGAACTGGAACGCGTCGTTGGCCACCTGTTGCGCCTGCTCGTCGGTTTCGGCGACCTCGAGGTCGGGCTCGATGCCGGTCTTCTGGATCGAGCGGCCGGAGGGCGTGTAGTAGCGGGCGGTGGTGAGCTTCAGCGCGCCGTCCTCGCCGTTGTGCAGGGGAATCACCGTCTGCACCGACCCCTTGCCGAAGCTGGTCAGGCCGACGATCGCGGCGCGATGGCGATCCTGCAGCGCGCCCGAGACGATCTCGGCGGCCGAGGCGGTGCCGGAGTTGATCAGCACCACAAGCGGCGCGCCCTTCAGCATGTCGCCGTCGGAGCGGGCGTAGTAGCGCTCGATGTCCTTGGGATCGCGGCCGCGCTGCGAAACCACCTCGCCGCCGTCGAGGAACAAGCTGGAGATCGAGACCGCCTGGTCGAGCAGGCCGCCCGGGTTGTTGCGCAGGTCCAGGACCCAGCCCTTGATATGCGGGTTCTTGGCCTGCAGGTCCTTGATCGTGGCCACCGCCTCGTCTGTGGTCTTCTCGTCGAAGGCCGAGACGCGCAGGTAGCCGTAGTCGCCTTCCAGGTGGCCCTTGGCCGACTTGATGTTGATCGACTCCCGCACCAGGTGGACGTCGAACGGGTCCTTGCCCGGCCGCACGATGGTGAGCGTGATCGGCTCGCCGGCCGTACCGCGCATCTTCTTGACCGCCTCGGACAACGGCAGGCCGATCAGGCTCTTGCCGTCGATCGAGGTGATGTAGTCGCCCGACTGCAGGCCGGCGCGCGCGGCCGGCGTGTCGTCGATCGGCGAGATGATCTTGACCGCGCCCTCGTCGCTGGTGACCTCGAGGCCAAGGCCGCCGTACTCGCCGCGCGTCTGGTCTTCCATGTCGGAATAGTCGTCGGGGGCCAGGTAGCCCGAATGCGGATCGAGCGAGGTGACCATGCCGTCGATCGCCGCCTGGATCAGCTTCTTGTCGTCGACCGGGGTGACGTACTGGGTCTTGACGATGGTGAGCACGTCCCCGAACAGCTCCACCATGTGATAGGCGTCGGCGCTGCTGCTCGCGGCCGTCGCGTGGGCCGGATGGTTCAGGTAAGCCATCGTTCCCGCGCCGAGCACGAACGAGGACACGCCGATCAGGAGGTACTTGCGCATGGTGGGGGCCGCTTAAGGGTCCAATACGACTTTTCCGAGACGCCAGTATTGACGCAGTTGTCCGCTTTACAAAGCCCTAAGGCGTTTCAAGACCGAAGCTATCGCTGCACGCGTGGCGCCGCCCCATTGGACCGCCAAGCACGCCAAGGGACGCAGATCAATGCACCGTGCCCCCCCTGAAACCTTGGCGAACTTGGCGTCCTTGGCGGTCGAAAGCGGCGATCCGGCTCGATTCTACCGCTTGATCCAGAGTGCGGGGTCGACGGGCGCGCCGTTCTTGCGCACTTCGAAGTAAAGCTCCTGCGGCGGGCTGGACGCCGCCATGCGGCCGATCGTCTCGCCCGCCTTCGCCGTGTGGCCGAACTGGGCCTGGCTTGCGTCCATCCCGGCCAGCACCAGGTGGTATCCGCCGCCCAGGCGCAGAATCACCACGACGCCCCAGCCCTTCAGCGCGCCGACATAGTCGACGACCCCTTCCGCCGGCGCGACCACGGCGGTGTCCGGCGCCGGCCGCCAGGTCCAGCCGAATGAGCGCCCGCCGCCCGGCTCCGGCGTATTGAACAACCGCACCGGCGCCCCGGCGACGGGGCTCAGGAACGGCTTCGGCCGCCCGAACAGGCCGGCGTGCTCGGGATCGGGCGGCGGGGGGGCGCCCTCGGCGCCGGCCGCGTTCCGCGCCAGGTCGTTCAGCGCGTGCAGGCGCGTGTTCAGGGCGGCAAGGTCCTGGCCGGCCTCGGCGGCCTCGGCCTCGGCGCTCTCTTCCAGCGCCGACTTCTGCGCGATCGCGGTCTCGATCTGGGCGCGGCGCTGGGCGATGTCGCTCTCGGTGACGAACAGGTCTTCGCTGGCCAGCGCGGCTTTCCGGCGGGTGTCGCGCAGCGCCGCGATCTCGGCCCTCAGCTGGTCGGCGCGCGCGGAGAGCATTGGGGTCAGGGCGCGCACCAGGATCGCGGCGCGCACCGCGTCCTTGATGTCGCGCGGATCGACCAGCAGCGCCGGCGGCCGGTCGCGGCGGAAGATCTCCAGCACGGCGAGCAGCCGCGCGAGCTCCGCCCGCTCGGCCCCCAGCCGCTGCTCCATGTCCGCCTCCTGGGCGTTCAGCGCCGCGAGCCGGAGGCGCTTGCCGCTGACCGTGCGCTCGCCGGCCGCCTGCGCGCGGTCGAACTCGGCGAGCTGCGCATCCAGGCCGGCGATTTCGCTGCGGGCGGCCTGCGCCTCCTCCAGCGCCTCGGCCCTGGCCCGCTCGCGGTCGTTCGCCTGCGCCTCGATCTCGCGCACCGCCGGCGACGGCGGCGCCGCGGCGAGCAGCAGCAGCGAGGCCAGCGCTGCGATGGCGATTCGTGCGTGCATTCCGCGGCGCAGTTTCGACCACGAAGGACACGAAGGACACGGAGAAGAGCACGAAGCTGAAAGTTGTGATCGCGATGCGGCCACCCGCGCCTTTAGTGACCGTCGTGTTCTTCGTGGTTCAATGCGGCTTCGCCGCAAGCACCCGCTTCAGGCGGCTGTTTCCGAGCGCTCGGCCGAGACCGCGTGGCTGATCGCATCGAACAGCTGGCCGACGTTGATCGGCTTCCGGGCGGGGCTGCGTGGATTGGCGCCATCCCCCCCAACGGGCCGGTCCCTTGATCAGTCCCGGTGGTACGGCTGGCCGGCGAGGATGGTGGTGGCGCGGTAGATCTGCTCGGCCAGCATCAGGCGGGCGAGCGCGTGCGGCCAGGTCTGCGGCCCGAACGCCAGCCGCTCGCGCGCGTGGCGCAGGACGCCCGCGTCCAGCCCGTCGGCGCCGCCGATGGCGAACACCAGCTTCCGCTGGCCCTGGTCGCGCAGGGCGGCGATCCGTTCGGCCAACTCACGTGAGGTCACGGCCTGGCCGTGTTCGTCGCAGGCGATGACGTGCGCATCGGCGATGGCGGGGGCGAGCGCCTCGGCCTCGCCGGCCTTGCCGGGCTTGCGCGCCTCCACCTCGACGATCTCCACCGGGCCAAGGCCGAGGCTGCGCCCGTTCGCCGTCGCACGCTCGGCGTAGGCTCTGGCCAGCGCCTGCTCGGCGGTGCGGCCGAGGCGCCCCACCGCGGCGATGACGATCTGCAAAGGGGGCCTCAGTTGGCCGTGGCGCGTTTGGGCGGCTCGAACGACCAGATCTTTTCGAGGTTGTAGAAGTCGCGCACTTCGGGGCGGAACAGGTGGACGATCACGTCGCCGGCGTCGATCAGGACCCAGTCGCAGTGCGGCAGACCTTCAACGCGCGCGCGGCCGTGGCCATGCTCCTTCAGCGCCCGCAGCACGTGGTCGGCGATCGCGCCCACGTGCCGGTGCGAACGGCCGGAGGCGACGATCATGGCGTCGGCGACCGAGCTTTTGTCTCTCAGATCGATTTGAACGACGTCCTGGGCCTTGTCGTCTTCAAGCCGGGCCAGGATCAGCCCGGTCAGGTCCGCGACGGAGCCGAGCGGAGCGGCGGAAGGTTCGGGCGCGCCGGCCCGTCCTTCGAGCGCGCGAGGCGCAACAACGCGATTCAGCTGGTTACTCTCCTCTGGGTGGCCGCATATCACACAATCCAGCATACCACGGCACGGGGTCGCGGTCAGGAGGCTTTCTCCGTTGGGTCCCCACCCTCGCGGGCGCGGATGGCCGTCGAAGACGCAAAATTGAGCGGCGCGGTGAGGTAGATCCACGCCGGTGGCGCGGTTTGCGCCAGCCGCCGCGCCTCGCTGGCCGGCAACCGCGCCCAGGCGAATCGCCGCGCAGCCGGCGAGGTGCGCCCCTTGAGCGCCCAGCCGGGGCGGGCGACGACGCAGATCGGCACGAGCCGCATGATCTCCTGCCAGCCGCGCCAGAGATGGAAGGCCGCCAGGTTGTCGGCGCCCATCAGCCAGACGAAGCGCACCGCCGGATAGCGGCCGCGCAGCGTCCGCACCAGATCGAGCGTGTACCTCGAACCCAGCCGCGCCTCGAGGTCGGAGACGATCATGCGCGGGCCAGAGGCCACCCGGCGCACGCCCGCCATGCGCCGCTTCAGGTCCGCCGTCCCCTGCCGGCTCTTCAACGGGTTTTGCGGCGAGACGAGCCAGACGACGCGGTCCAGGCCCAGCCGGGCCAGCGCCGTGCGCGCCACGTGCGCGTGTCCCTCGTGCGCGGGATTGAACGAGCCGCCCAAAAGGCCGACCCGCATGCCTGGCCTGACGTCGAAGCCCGGCCGCAGCATGTGGCTGGTCCGAAGCTTCACGCTCGGGTCTGGCCGGCGCCGCGCACCACGTACTTGAACGTCGTCAGCTGTTCGGCGCCGACCGGGCCACGGGCGTGCAGCTTGTCGGTGGCGACGCCGATCTCGGCCCCGAAGCCGAACTCGCCTCCGTCCGAGAACTGCGGCGAGGCGTTGACCACGACGACCGCGGAGTCGACGCCGGCGACGAAGGCGTCCTTCGCGCGTGCGTCCTCCGCCACGATGGCGTCGGTGTGTCCGGAGCCATAGCGGCGGATGTGCTGGACCGCGCCATCGACGCCGTCGACCACGGCGACGGCCAGCGTCGGCGCAAGATACTCGGTGATCCAGTCCTCCTCGGTGGCCGGGAGCATGCCGGGCGTAAGCGCGCGGGCCGCCTCGTCGCCGCGCAGCTCGCAGCCCAGGGCGGCGAGGTCGCCCGCGATCGGCGGCAGCAGGCGTTTGGCCGCCGCGCGATCGACCAGCAAGGTCTCGGTCGCCTGGCAGACCGACACGCGCCGCATCTTCCCGTTCGTCACGATGGCGCGCGCCTTGGCGAGGTCGGCCGAAGCGTCGACGTAGACGTGGCAGAGGCCCTCCAGATGCCCGAGCACCGGTGCCTTGGCCTCGGCCTGCACGCGGGCGACCAGGCCCTTGCCGCCGCGCGGGATGATGAGGTCGATCGCATGGTCGAGCCCGGCCAGGATCATGCCGACCGCGGCGCGGTCGGCGACCGGGGTGATCTGCACGCAGGCCGCGGGCAGGCCGGCGGCGATGAGGCCCTCCTCGATCGCGGCGTGGATGGCGAGCGCCGAGCGCAAGCATTCGGAGCCCGAGCGCAGGATCACCGCGTTGCCCGAGCGCACGCAGAGCGCCGATGCATCGGCGGTGACGTTCGGGCGGCTCTCGTAGATCATGGCGATGACGCCGATCGGCGTGCGCACGCGTTCGATGTCGAGCCCGTTCGGCCGCGTCCAGTGGGCGATCACCGCGCCGACCGGGTCGGGGATAGCGGCGACCTCGTCGACCGCGCGGGCGATCCCTTCTAGCCGCTCCGCGTCCAGCGTCAGCCGGTCGAGGAAGGCGGGCGCCAGATCGGCGGCGCGGCCGGCCGCCTGGTCCTCGGCGTTCGCGGCCAGGATCGCATTGGCATGGCTGCGGATCGCGCGCGCCATGCCGCCGATCGCGGCGGTGCGCGTCTCCGCGCTGGCCAGCCTGAGCGCCTCGGCGCCCCCCCGCGCGCGCCGGCCCGCCTCGCGCATCAGCGCTTCAAGATTGAGAGCGGCGTCGTCCATGGGTCAAGGATTTCGCGACTATGCGCCCGCATTGCAAGCCCTTGGGCGACGAAGGCGCTGCTTAGTGAGCGACCGACTTGCGATGGGGGTGAGGGGCGTTCCGCTATCCATCACTGCAGGAGTCTGCGCCGCGTCGGTGACCTTGCTGCGGCGGAGGCCCTCCCGCCGACGCTCGCCGACCAGGCGAAGAAATACGGCCTGACGCCCTAGCCGCTTACCCCGCGCTCAGCGCCAGGTCGTCGGCGTGGATCAGGGTGGGGCCGGCGGTGTAGCCCAGGCGCGCCTCGATCTCGGCCGAGCGGGCGCCGATGATCCGCTCCGCATCGCCGGCGTCGTAGCGGCTCAAGCCCCGAGCGATCTCGGCGCCGGTCTCGTCGCGCACGACGATCGCGTCGCCTTTGCCGAAGCGGCCCTCGATCGCTTTCACCCCGGCGGGCAGCAGGGACTTGCCGATGCGCAGGGCCTGGACCGCGCCGGCGTCGATGACGACCGCGCCCTGCGGGGCGAGCGAACCCGCGATCCAGGCCTTGTAGGCCGCCGCCGGCGTGGTGGCGGGCTCGATCAGCGTCGATCGCGCGCCGGCCTCGACCGCGCTGAGCGGCGAAGGACGCGCACCCAGGGCGATCAGCGTGGCGCAGCCGGCGCTGGCGGCGATCCGCGCCGCGGCGAGCTTGGTCGCCATGCCTCCGGAGCCGACGCCGGCGGTGCGATTGACGCCGCCGGCCATGGCGTCGATCGCCGGCGTGAGCTCGCTGACCAGGGGCACATGCTCGGCGGTCGGATCGCGCCTCGGGTCGCTGGAATAGAGCCCGTCGACGTCGGAAAGCAGCACGAGCAGGTCGGCGCCCGTCATCTGCGCCACGCGCGCCGCCAACCGGTCGTTGTCGCCGTAGCGGATCTCCTCGGTGGCGACCGTGTCGTTCTCGTTGATCACCGGGGTCACGCCCAGCGCCAGCAGCCGCTCGAGCGTCGCGCGCGCGTTCAGCCAGCGGCGGCGCGTCTCGGTGTCGTCGCGGCTGAGGAGCACCTGGGCGGCGACCATGCCGACCGGCGCCAGCGCCTCTTCCCAGGCGTGCATCAAGAGCGACTGGCCGGCCGCGGCCGCCGCCTGCTTGGACGGAAGGTCCAGCCGCTTGCCGCCCAGACCCAGGCGCCGGCGGCCGAGCGCGACCGCGCCGGAGGAGACGATCAGCAGCTGCTGGCCGCGGGCGCGGATGCGGGCGGCGTCCGCGGCGAAGGCGGCGAGCCAGATGCGGTCCGCCGAGCCCTTGTGTGCGTCGACGAGCAGCGCCGAGCCGACCTTCACCACCAGCCGCCTGGCGTTGGCGAGCCCGCTCACGGCCGCCAAGCCTCGGGCTCGGGCGTCGGCGCGGCGGCGTCTTTCGCGGCGCGCACTTGCCGATAGGCGGCGCGCATCAGCGCGGTGACGCCCTCGCCGGAGACGCCGGAGACCATGTGGGGCGCCGACCCGCACGCAGCCGCAAGCGCCGCGCGCCGCTCATCGCGCACGGCTGGATCCAGCGCGTCGACCTTGTTCAGCGCGACGAGCTCAGGCTTTTCCGCAAGCCCCGCACCGTAGGCGGCAAGCTCCGCCCTGACCGTGCGCCAGGCGGCGGCGACATCGTCCTGGGTTGCATCGACCAGATGGATGAGGACGGCGGTCCGCTCGACGTGGCCGAGGAAGCGGGTCCCTAAGCCCGCGCCCTCGCTCGCCCCCTCGATCAAGCCCGGGATGTCGGCGAGCACGAATCGCTCGTTGGCCGTAAGGTCGACCATGCCGAGGTTCGGGTTCAAGGTGGTGAACGGATAGTCGGCGATCTTCGGCCGCGCCGCCGAGACGGCCGCCAGCAGCGTCGACTTGCCAGCGTTCGGCAGGCCGACCAGGCCGACGTCGGCGATCAGCTTCAATCGCAGCCAGATCGTCTTCTCCTCGCCGGGCTGGCCGGGATTGGCGTGGCGCGGCGCCTGGTTGGTCGGGCCCTTGAACCGCGTGTTGCCGAAGCCGCCGTTGCCGCCCTTCAGGAGGCGCACGCGCGCGCCCGGCTGGTCGAGGTCGACGATCAGCGTCTCGCCGTCCTCGTCGAACACCTGGCAGCCGACGGGGACCTTCAGCACGACATCCTCGCCGTTCGCGCCATGGCGGTCGCGGCCCATGCCGTGCTGGCCGGTCTTGCCCTTGAAGTGCTGGTGGTAGCGGTAGTCGATCAGGGTGTTCAGGCCGTCGGCCGCCTCGATCCAGACGTCGCCGCCCTTGCCGCCGTCGCCGCCGTCCGGGCCGCCGAACTCGATGAACTTCTCGCGCCTGAACGAGACGCAACCCGCCCCGCCATCGCCGGAGCGGATGATGATCTTGCACTGGTCGAGGAATTTCATCGCAACGCCAGTGTCGCCGACTTTGCGCGCGTTCGGAACAGAGCGGCCGACATCAGGCCAGTCGCACCATCATGCGCGATGGGACGTCCGCGCCGCGCGCCTTGGAAAACAGCGGCTTCACCACCCCGGTGTAGAGGAAGCCCGCCTTGCCCAGCACCCGCCCCGAGGCCGGGTTGTCGGCGAAGTGGCCGGCGACAACCCAGCGCCTTGCCCAGGCGCCGTCCGCCCAGGCGAGCGCGCCCTTGACCGCCTCCGTCGCCAGGCCGCGGCCCCAGAAGGGCCGGCCGATCCAGTAGCCGAGCTCCGGCGGCTCGCCGTCCTTGGGATGAAAGCCCAGCACGCCGATCGGGCCGTCGCCCGCATGGTCGATCGCGAACACGGCCTCGCGCCCGCGATCGCGGGCCGCCATGCGGCCGATGAATTCGTTCGCGTGGGCGCGCGTGTAAGGGAAGGGCATGGAAGCCGTCATGCGCACGACATCGAAGTCGTTGGCGAGCGCGGCCAGGGGTCCGGCGTCGTCCGCCTTGGGTTCGCGCAGCCGCAGCCGCTCGGTCGTTATGGCCTCGAGCTGGTCGATCATGGTTGGCCTCCCTCTCTTTAGGTCCCGTTCTCGTGCGGGCTCCAAACGCATTTGCGGGGAGCCCGGCGCCGGACTCCCCGCTTGGATGTTTGGTCCGGATCGCCTGGTTTCAATCGGCGCGATCCGGAGAAATTCTCAGAAACGGCCTAGGTTTTCGCCGGCGTGGCGGCTGCCGGCTCTACGCCGACGTAGACGCGGTCGTTGCGGCGGGTGGTGAATTTCACCGCCCCGGTCGCGGTCGCGAACAGGGTGTGGTCCTTACCAAGGCCGACGTTGTCGCCCGGCCAGAACTTGGTGCCGCGCTGGCGCACGATGATGGAGCCAGCGTTCACCTGCTCGCCGCCGAAGCGCTTCACGCCCAGCCGCTGGCCGGCCGAGTCGCGGCCGTTGCGCGAGGAGCCGCCGGATTTCTTGTGGGCCATGGGCTAGCGCTCCTTCGGCTTGGCCGGCTTCTTCGCCGCGGTCGCCTTAGCCGCCTTCGGCGCGGCCGCAGTCTTCGGGGCGGCCTTGGCCTTCGGTTCAGCCTTGGCTTTCGGCTCGGCCTTGGCTTTTGGCGCGGCCTTGGCGTTCGGTTCCGCCTTCGCCGCCGGCTCGGGCGTGGCGGCCTTCGCAGGCGCCTTGGCGCGGGTGGTCTTGGGCGCGGCAGCCTTAGCCTCTTCGGCGGGCGCAGGCGCGGCCTTGGGCGCGGGCTTCGGCTTCGCCGCCTTGGCGGGCGCGGCTTCGGCGGCGACGACGATCGCCTCGCCGCGGGCGCGGGCGTTCAGGACGGCGCGGGGCGTCAGGTCGACCGTTCCGTCCCAGGTCTCCGAGCGCTTGCCGCCGGCGATCGCGGTCACCCGCAACACGCTCTCCCACTGCCGGTGGCCGCCGGTGCGGCGGTAGCCCTGGCGCCGAATCTTCTTGAAGATCTTGACCTTGTCGCCCTTGCGGGTCTCGATCAGCGTGGCCTCGACCTTGGCGCTGGCGACCAGCGGCGCGCCCACGGTCACGTCGGCGCCGTCGCCCAGCATCAGCACGCGCTCGAAGGCGACGGTCGCGCCGACGTCGCCGGCCAGCTTCTCGACGACGATGAGGTCGCCGGGCTTGACCCGGTACTGTTTGCCGCCGGTTTCGATGACCGCGTACATGGCGCTTCTGACGTCCTACCGCGAAATGAAAGCCGCCCGCGAGCGAGCCCGCGGGCGAGGGAGGCGTCTTATACAGACGGGGCCTTTGAAGTCAACGCGCGGAGGCCGAGGGGACGACCTCAGGCCGGCTCGAACGCGCCTTCGACGAAGCGGTCGCGGAGCACGAACTTCTGGATCTTGCCCGAGCCCGTCAGCGGCCACTCGGCGACCTCGATCCAGTGCGCCGGGGTCTTCTGCGGCGAAAGGTGGGCTCGGCAGTGGGCGCGGAGCACGCCTTCGTCCAGCGCGGCGCCAGGCGCCAGGCGAACGAAGCAGGCGACCACCTCGCCCCAGCGCTCGTCCGGCACGCCGACGACGGCGACCTCGACCACGTCCGGATGCTCGAGCAGGATGTTCTCGATCTCGGCTGGGAACAGGTTCTCGCCGCCGCGGATGATCATCTCCTTCACCCGGCCGGTGACCCGGACATAGCCGCGCTCGTCCATGGTCCCCAGATCGCCGGTGTGCAGCCAGCCGTCGGCGTCGATCGCGTCGGCCGTCGCCTTCGGGTTGTCGTTGTAGCCCAGCATCACGCAGTAGCCGCGGGCGCAAATCTCGCCGATCTGGCCCGCCGGGACGACGGCGTTGGTCTGCGGGTCGCGGATCGAGATCTCGGTCTGCGCCGAGGGTTGCCCCACGGTTTCGCACGAGTCCTCGAAGCTGTCGGTGATCTTGATCTGGGTGACGATCGGCGAGCTCTCCGTCTGGCCGTAGACCGTTTCGAAGTCGCAGCCGAACAGTGAGCGGACGCGCCGGATCAGTTCCGGGGGCACCATCGATCCGCCGGAGATGGCGATCCTGACCGATGAGACGTCGCGCGCCTGGGCGGCCTGCGCCTCCGCGAGACCGACCAGCATCGTCGGCACGCCGAGCAGCAGCTCGACCCGCTCGGCCTGCATGATGTCCAACAGGCGCGGCGGATCGAACAGCTTGGCGATGATCATGCGACAGCCGAACTGCACCGAGCCCAGGGTCAGGAGGGCGCAGCCAGAGGTGTGGAACATCGGCATGAAGTTCAGCACCGTCTCGCCCTCTTGGATCAGCGCGCGGGCGAGGGCCATGCGGGCGTTGTTGGTCAGCCCTTTGTGGTGCAGCAGCGCGCCTTTCGGAAAACCCGTTGTACCGGAGGTGTACTGGATCTGCGCCGGCTCGTCGGGCTTGACCTCGGGCAGCGCCTGCTCGATTGGACCGCGGGCGAACAGCGCCGCCTCGTCTGTGACGTCGATGACCTCGCGCAGCGCCGGGATGCCGGCGGCGACGTCGGCGGCGATCTCCGCCATCGGATTGCCGCGGTACTCGGGCGTCAGGAACAGGCCGACCGAGCGCGATTGCTCGAGCACGAACTTGAGCTCGCGCGGACGATAGGCCGGGTTGGCGGTGACGAGGGTCAGGCCCGCCAGCGCCGCGGCGTACTCGATGATCACCCACTCCGGGACATTGGGCGCCCACACGCAGATGCGCTCGCCGGGCTCGTAGCGGGACGCGAGCGCCAGCGCCAGGCGCTCGGCGTCGACCAGGAGCTCGACATAAGTCCAGCGGCGGCGGAGCACGCCGTCCATGTCGGACTCGACCAGCGCGACGGCTTTCGGCCAGCGCTCGG